>Ga0209635_10002447_pt1 | contig 14231 bp, 16 predicted proteins | sample DeeMarSWOR230_32_FD_187463 | JGI IMG/M metagenome (GOLD analysis project Ga0209635, IMG submission 187463) | Marine sediment microbial communities from White Oak River estuary, North Carolina - WOR-2-30_32 (SPAdes) (version 2) | ecosystem: Environmental > Aquatic > Marine > Intertidal zone >... | reverse complement strand
GAAAAAGCATACTCATATTCTGTTCCTCCATAGGTTTGACTCCACTCCATGTTTCCAGAAGAGTCAGTTTTAACCAGCCAAAAATCATAGCCTTCAGAGTCAAACGAATTTGTATAGCCTGCTAATGCATATCCTCCGTCCGGAGCAACAACCACCGCGTAGGCACGATCCAATCCTGTTCCTCCATAAGCTTCTTGCCAGACCATGTTTCCATAGGAATCAGTTTTAACCAACCAAAAATCAGCGTCTCCAGCACCAAATGAAGAGGTAAAACCAGCTATCGCGTAACCCCCATCAGAAGTAACAACCAAAGAAATAGCAGCGTCGAAGTTCGTTCCTCCGTAGCTATGGTTCCACATCATGTTCCCCAACGCATCAGTCTTAACCAACCAAGCATCACCTCCACCCTCACCAAACGAATTTGTACGGCCTACTATAGCATAACCTCCGTCCGAAGTAACAACCAAAGATTTGGCTCTGTCCCATTCTGTTCCTCCATATGTTTTGTCCCACATTGCACTAGATTGTGCGGATACCTTCGTAAGAGGTAAGATAAACAATGTAACTAAGATAACGACGAGAATGAAATAAGCGCTCATCAAAGACGATCCTTTCACTGCTAAACACCTACCTTTTTAGCGTACGCATTCAGTGGAACCCTCGCTTTTAGGCTCCAAATCAGTCTCTGCCTTGGTGTCATATACTTTAAACTTAAACTCAACCTTATCTCCCAGATGTAAGCAATGAAATGCTTACACAAATCTTGTGTTCAAACCAAATATTTAAATTTTGTTATAATTCCGAAAAATTATGAATGATGATCATACTATATATTTTAGAAACATAATTACCTGCGCGCCAGCAAAAGCACAAAAAATAACAATTCCAGTTACATGTAATAAAGAATTGGAATTTACAATATCTCAATGTTTCATATCATTTGAGTTCTATTTCCTGATATCTACGATTGTATATCAAGAATACGATTCCGAGTATTCCCATTGTGACTGGTAATATGATGATTAATGGCAAGTTTAAAGAACCATTTTCTTGAGAAAAAAGTTTGAAACTTGTTAAAATGTATCCACCACCGCTTGGGCTTGGGGATTCAAATTTAACATTGTTTCTAGCATCCAGACTAAAATAATTATATCCTTCTTCGAGTCCCATAGTCGACTCACCTCCAACCATTTCAACGACATAAGTATCAAATGTTCCCGCAGGTATTGTAATATTATCTGTTGCTACTACTCTCCGAAACCAATCTATATAGTCTGTCCCCCCCGTCCATATTTCTTCTTCACCAGTAGTAAAATTGTAGAATGTTTGTTCTATTGTTCTATATGATCTCCCAGACCACTCTTTCCCTACACTTAATGGAAAATCGTATAGTTTCATTCCTTGATCGTAAATGAAAGTAATTCTTGATTCTCCAAAAGGATAAACATCAAAAATTTCAGTTCTTAAAATTACCCAATCTGAAGTTATCCAAAAAATATTTGTATGATTCTCATATTCCCAAGGTTGGTACTCCTGAATGCACACATAACATGGGACTCCCTCGTAATCTTCCATTCTATCAACAGTTATTGTCATCATGTGTCCTCCGACTTCAGTATTGTTTGTGTATCTCCCATTAAACCAACCATAGGACCATTGATCTCCAACACTGAAAATAGGAATTTCTGTCTCTGCGTATATAATAAAAAAATCCCAAGTAAACAGAATTATCAATCCTATTAAAATTAGAACAAAAATCATTACTCTCATTTTTTTGTTTTTAACCATTATTAACGATCAACACCTCAAGACGTCTTCATAACTGTTATGGAGAAGAGAAAATGTTTGTTTCAATTACTCTGTGAGATGATCTTTCGTTGTTGGGTCCTATTTCTTCATATTCAAGCAACATTCCAGATTCTACATCGAATATCCAATTTGTCACAGAAGCAGCCCTCTGATTTTTCATAATGTTGACCCATCTACTAACACCCAAATACGTTCGAGTCTCAGTTTTGTTGACTAGATGCCATGGCATACCACAAGGACCCGAGGAATGAATCCAGTCACCTTCCGTTAGATTTGCAGCTACAACCGTATCACCAAAATAATAATCACTGTAGTAACTACAATTAATCCGACTAGGGTGTTCGATATCTTCTATTACGTGAACGCAACCACTGTGTTCAGTGAAGCTACCATTCTTCAATTTTTCAGTGTAACGAAGAATAACCATTTTTCCCGAGACCTCAATAACCTCCACTTTCTTCCAATCCATGGCACACAAACATACACGCATATCCCACTCTGGACCAGTTGGATGAGAAGAATTGCATATATATTCACCATATATCACATAATCTCCAACTGAAACTCCTGGAAGATAATTCGAGTTAACCGTGGGCAAATCGAGAGGAGGTGGGGGAGTTATCATTTGTGGTGTTGTTGGCTGTGTAAATACTCCTGGAAATAATAATAAGTATGAGATGATAGCAATTGAAACAGTTACAAGTATAACCGTTGGTATCATGTAACGTTTCAAAGTGGTTGTTAACGGTTGGTCGGGTCGTGGGCAATATTCTAGTAACCGTTTAAGGATGCGCTTTATCATTACCTTTTTTCCCCTTTATCTTAGAAAATAGAGTCTTGGCAAGTTTCGATGGCAGCATTCTATCAACGTCTTTTCCAAAGTCGATCTTTCGTTCTTTTGCTTCTACGAGAAGGGCGTCTCTGCATTCCTTTGCTTTTTTGCATTTTTTGCAGTTGCCTTCATGTTCATACCAGATTTGAACGCCATTCGTGGGGGAATAGGTCACAAATGCTTCTGTGTTAAAATGTAAGCTGTACCCTGTGAGGTATCCTTGGGTTGGAGAAACAGTTTGGATTTCAATCCTGTTAATTTTTGCAGTCTCTTCCAAGGCTTGTAGAATCTTTTTATTTGCGACACCAAGGGCTTTGTGGACAGTTTGACGGGTTATGTCAAGTTTTCGTCCAATACCTGCTTCAGTGTATCCTTCGCTTTTTAGGCTCCAAACCAGCCTTTGCTTTGGAGTCAAATACCCCATACTTAAACTCAAGCTCAATCTCCCCAAAGTAAGCCATCAAATGCTTGCATGATGATGTATTGTTGTTCATCTCATTTTAAACTTTTGTAGTTTTATGTGACAATTCAAAGCATTAATGTGCGATTCACTAGAAGTGAACAAAAAACCTTGTAATGTGCATAGTTAGTGTTTGAAGAATTCATTTTGGATTAAATTGTGGTCGGATTACTACCCTAATTTAGCCTCATATCTAGCATGGATTCTCACCCCAGTGGTGATATCTACCGCAAAACCCCTTTTTTGCAGAAAATCTTGTGAGGCCCTGGTTGAGTGAGATAAAAGATAAAATAAACTAAAATCACAAGGCTTTTGCTGAAATACCTGTTTTTCGGCGGCTAAATTTTATCCAGAAATTTTAGTTCGTGGATAAATTTTAGTTCCAACATACTAAAATCGTGAACTAAAACTAAAATCGGAGATAAAATTTACATAAATCGCAATTGTATGTAAAACAGAGATATCGGTGGAAAAGCCGCCATTTCTGGAAAGAAGTGCGAATCGGGGTTTCTTGTGGAATTTCTTGTAGACTTCCTATATAAGACTAATTAAACATACGTTTTATTATATTTATATATCCAACCAAATTTTATCTGTCCGGATCGCAATCCATTATATATTAAATCATCATATGTCTATATTCCCTTGTTTTTGTGGAAAGCCTTGGTACCTAGTGTTATTCGTTGCCCGATGTTTTGATTTTTGTTCATATCACCGACTTTCCCATATGATTCTCAGTAAAACCTAGTAAAACCCAGTCAGAATTACGGAAACCATGGTGGAAGTGAAGAAATACAAATTTTTAGTATTGCCGTTGTGGTGGAGAATGGGCTACGCCCCCCCACCATAATCCACAATGAGCTTGAAAGCGTTTATTCAAATTTGAGTTCCGGTAAGTCAATGATATCAGGTTTGCGCTCGCGCAATAACGTATTTTACGTATAAGAACATGAAAGAAAGTGTTCTTATCTAGTATAGTTGTAATCGGTAGTGGTAGTGACCCTTTATGAAACCAACTGATTTTGAGTAGACTTGAGTTTCCTAAAGAACAATAAAAAAACATAAGTTATTTTCGCACGCAATGAAAGTGCAGAGGCATCTTTAGAAAAACTGGTCTAGTTGAGATTTTTTCGTCTTAGGATTGAAGTGTTCTTCAACTTTCTTTTTTGCTTCCTTCTGTTGTGTTGTTATAACTCCAAGCATTTCGAGCACTTGAAGACAGTTTTCCACAGCATATCCATGGAAATGGTTGTTAAAATATCCATAGATTCTTTTTACTTTGGTAGCGGTTTCTTTCAACTTGGGTATCCATGGTTCCAATTCTTCCGTTTTGTAACGGTAATCAAACCATGGGTTTTTTCCGTGGCCATGCCATCTAAAATAGGCAAAATCGGTTGTTAAATGAACTTCTGGAGGTAACAATGGTTCATCAACATTGCAGTATGCGACTTCATACTTTTCGAGCAAACGCCAAGTTTCTTCTCTCATCCATGAAAGATTACGAAATTCTATTGCAAACCTGAATTCTTTGGGAAGAATCCTAAAGAAGTTTTCTAGGTGCTCGCTGTTGAAGGAGTATTTTGGTGGAAGTTGTATGAGTAGGCAACCGAGTTTTCCATTCAATGATAATGGGCGAATTAAATCACAGTATCTAAAGAGGTCTTCCTCAGCACCCTCTTCCAAGTTAAGTTTCTTGTCATGTGTTATTAATTTTGGTAGTTTGGCACAAAAAACGTGATCTTCAGGAGAGTACCTTGTCCACCCCATTACAGTTCCTTTTGAAGGATAGGCATAGAAGGTTGAGTTGATTTCGGCTGTTTTGAAAACCTTGGCATGTGCTCTCATCATGCTTTTTTCGCCTTTTCGATATAAAGGTCCAATCCATTCTCTGTAGCTCCAGCCAGAAGTTCCAAGTAAAACATGGTCTAAATTACTCAGAATTCTATTCCTCCCAACATTTGAATTATGTCATCGATTTTATTATAGGTCTTTTCGGGTAACTTCTGAAGTATATCTGAGGCATGAATTCGTTCGGTTGGAGTTAAGTCTATTATTTTCCATCCTTGATGCGCCAACAGTTCTGTTTTGGTTGTTGGAAATTTGGCATCTTCTCTTAGGACTTCAGCCAGAGAGTTTACTCCTGTAGATTTTGTTACCATCGGGAACTCTCCTGTTTCTTTGTAGATTTTGAAGCGTGCTGCGTCTTTGAACATTCTTACAGAATGCGATGTTATTACTGCTTTCTTTACGCCTTCTTTGGTGGCTGCTTGATCAATTTGTTTTAATTCGCTGTCTAAAGGTTGGTAAATATTATGGTGTCCTTTTCCGAAAAGACGAGTGTAAAGAACGTCGTTAAGATAAGCTGGCTCTTCTACTTTCAGAAGATCTACGCAATGAATAATGTTTAGTTCTTCAAGCATCCTTACGAAGTCGGATTGTAAAGGGATTGAGTTTCTTTTCTCTAAAGCGATTCTTAGGTTGCATAATTTGGCTGATGCAATGAAATCTTTGACTTTTTCAATGTTGACATTGTTAAAATTGAATGAAGGGGGAGTCTGGAAATGGAGAATCTCGGCTTTCAGTATTTCACAAATCCTAACCATGGTATCTAATATCTTGAAAGCCTCTGGAACTGATTCAAACTTTAGTTCATGAGTAAGCCTTTTATTACATCTAACGGAAAACTCGAAATCCGGGGGGACTATCCTGCGCCAAAATTCTACACTCTTCATTTTTGGGATTTCGTAAAAAGTTGAATTTACTTCAACAAAATTAAAGGCTTGGGAATAAGCCTCAAGTGGGTGAACACTCGGAATTCTGAAGTAAGCCCATCCTCCAGTTCCAATAAGGAATTCAGTCAAGAAATGTCCTCACATCCACTTTATGATATGAAATACTAGAAATTATTGGTTCACTTCAGTTTCACTGCACTCTCCCCCCTCTTTTTGAAGTCGTACAGACCTCAGCTTTATAGCCTCTTCTAGACTAGTAGGCTAACCCTAGTGGAGGTAGCGAAATGGAGCAGTTGGAATACAAACAGTTAGTAATCAGGCGATTAACTCACATTCAAAACCTTGCCAAACAGAAAAGGTTCGCTGAAATCCAGTCTCTAATAAACAGCAAGTATGTGTGAATGGGAGTTGGATTTTTTGGGTACAGAAATAAGATGTAAAAAATGCGCCCATGTTCTGTTCGATTTTGATGGTGTTCCAGATGACATATTATGGTATTCTAAACTTCGACACAAATTAGGTGGAGAATGCTCAAATTGCGGTCACAAACTCCCCAACCTCTCAAATTATGCTAAAAAAATTCAGATTGAAGTGAAATCCGTTATCCCAGTTGTTGCCAAATTAGGCAGTTAAAGTTTATCTGCTGAAATTCGGAGCAGAGACTCTTCGTGGCTCCAATTGTTGAAGGAAGGAATAAAAAATGTATCAAAACTTGATGTTAGAGCCTATTTCATCGCAACTTTGCTTGATGCTGAATATCGAGAATGTTGACAGCCTATTTCCTGGCTTTATGCTTGGCGATTTTGCGGTTCTTCATGGGTCGTCAGCAGTTCAATCATTATTATCGAGTCTTTGTGTCCGTGCTCAGCTTCCCTATCAGTTGGGGGGCTTAGAAACTAATGTGCTGTTTGTAGATGGAAGCAATAGTTTCAGGTTATATGATGTTTCAGCGATTGCACAGACTTGTGAACTTGACCCCAGAAAAGTGTTGAAAAGAATCTTTGTTTCTAGGGCATTCACAGCCTATCAGTTAACCTCATTGGTCTTTGAACAACTACAGAGTGCCATTGAAAAATATGACTCAAAAGTTGTTATCCTATCCAATCTAGCTCAGTTATATCTTGATAATGATGTTCCGAAGAAAGAGGCACGAGAAATTTTCCTCCAATTAACTTCTTATCTAAATAACTTTGCCAAAAATAACAGAGTGATTTTGGTTGCTACGTATCCTCCACGTTTTTGGTCTAAGCGTAGCAGATTCTTTAAAGAGGTGCTATGTGGGAGAGCAAACGTTGTTGCGTCAATAAGGAAATTTGGGCATAGACCTTTTTTTGTTCTGGAGAAACATCCGGTTTTCAAGTTGGGAAAAGCCGAGTTTCTTTCTGATGAGATTACTCTAGCAGATTTTATGGAGACTTGAGTTTGGGAAAAACAGTGGCGTCCTATCGTATGGCTTTAGATCGGGAAGTGCAAAGGTGGAGCGGTTTTGCTAGAGCCTTACGGAAAGAAGATAGAGCCACGTTTGAGCAGCTGATGGATATTTGTAGAAATTATGCTTCGGCTGGAAGTAATGCTACACGTCCTGTATTATTCGAGGCTATGGTTATGTCGATTCTTTTACATCAACAGAAACTTTTGAATAAGATAGAGAAGGAATCACTTGCACACTCTGAACAATCCAAGCCTTAATCGATTTAAGGGCTGGATACTTGACCTTTATCCCTCAGCGCCTAGACAGATGAATGTCTGGATTATTACCGAAAATGGTCAAAGGATACATCTGAGGGACAAGTTTAAACCCAAAATCTACGTTTCAGACAAAGAAAAGCAACTGAATAGCCTCTTTTACAAGCTCTTTTCTGACGGCTCAGTAGATTCATGCAGATTTGTCCAAAAATATGCCAGTCCAACAGCTTCTGAAAAGACCAAAGTTCTTGAGGTTGTTCTGAATTATTACCGAAAAACTTCTGCTTTAGTCCGTAGAGTTTTGCAGGCTGGCAGATATTTGCGTTATGGGGTTCATAACTGCGATTTGAAGCCTTCTCAGGTTTATCTGTATGAGCGGAATCTGTTTCCTCTCGCTTTTGTAGAAATTGAAATTAGAAAAAATGGGTTAAGTTACAGGCTTTTGGATTCAGTAGAAAGCATTGACTATCCGGTTCCTCCACTCAAAATAGCTAGGTTTGAGTTGGAAGTTGCTAAGAAGAATAGGTTAGCAGCGTTTAATGAGCCATTAAAGAAGGCTACTTTTTCAGGTGAAGACCAAGAGCTTATTGTGGATTCTGGTGAAGAAAAAGACAAGTTACTGCAGATTGTAGAAACCATTGCTAGGCTTGATCCCGATATTATTTTGACGAAAGGCGGGGATTCTTTTGTTTTTCCTTATCTTGCTAGGAGGGCTTTGGTGAATAATGTTTTGAGCAGTTTTGTTTTGAGCAGGGATGGTTCTCCTCTTGTGGCTGAGCATAAAAAGGGGAGAAGCTACTTTTCTTATGGGCGAACCTTTTATCGAGCTCCGACAAGACGACTTTATGGACGAGTGCACATTGATGAACGTAACACTTTCATTTTGAGAGAGAGTGGATTTGAGGGACTGATTGAGATTGCCCGCAGTTGCCGAGTGCCTTTGCATAGAGCTGCCCGTTCTTCAATTGGCACAAGCATGTCTTCTCTTCAGAATTATCAGGCATTAAAAGACGGATTTATTGCTCCTCGTAACAAGCATGTTGGAGAGGCCTTCAAGTCGGCTTATTCCCTTTTGGTTGGAGATCGGGGAGGCTTTGTATATGAGCCTCGTATGGGCATTCATGAAGCTGTGGGGGAAGTTGATTTCTCTTCTATGTATCCTTCTTTGATGGCTAAATACAATATTTCTGCTGAGACGGTTCTTTGTGGTTGTTGTCCTGATTCTAGTTTGAAGATTCCTGAGCTTAGTTTTCATATTTGTGAGAAGAGGAGGGGGATTGTTCCTAAGGTTTTGGAGTTTGCGGTTACGAAGAGGCTACGTTACAAGAGGCTGGTTAAAGAGACAGAGGATGAAAGGCTTAGGGATGTTTATGATAAGCGGCAGTCTGCTTTGAAGTGGATTCTTGTTACCTGTTTTGGTTATTTGGGGTACAAGAATGCAAAGTTTGGTACTGTTGATGGTCACATGGGGGTTTGTGCTTTTGGGCGGGATGCACTATTGACTGCTTCTCATATTGCCGAAGAAAGGGGATTCAGGGTTATCCATGGGATTGTGGATTCTTTATGGCTGAAAAGGGATGGAGCAACTTCCGAAGATTACATAAGATTATCTGAAAAAATAAGTGAAAGAGTCGATTTGCCTTTGGATTTTTCTGGTCTTTACAAGTGGATAGTTTTTCTTCCCTCCAAACTGCACCCTAATGTTCCAGTTTTGAATCGCTATTACGGAGCTAAAGAGGATGGAAGCATAAAGGTCAGGGGTCTTGAGGTGAGGAGAAGGGATACTCCAAAGTTTGTTTGTGATGCCCAGATGGAAATGATTAAGGCTTTATCTTCCGCAGATAACGCTAAGGGTTTTGTTGAGAAAATTCCTGACGCTTTAGAGGTAGTTAAAGAGTATCGAAAGAAGTTACTCAATGGCGAAGTTCCAGTTTGGGATTTAATTGTTACTAAAAGGCTTTCTAAAGACCTGGAAGATTATGCTCAGAAAGTCAGTCAAATGATTGCTGGAGAACAGCTAAAGAAGGAGGGGTTTGAGGTGTCTGCTGGAAAAAGTGTAAAATTTCTTTTTACAAGTGCAAAGAACAAACGGTACAGACGAAGAGTCAAAGCCAAAGAACTAATCGAAGAAAGTACCAATCCCGATGTCAGAAAATATCTTTTACTTCTTTACTCATCAGCCTCAAATATCCTAAGCCCTTTTGGCTACTCGCTAGAACGTGTTAACAATTACGTAAAAGATCACAGATACATCAGACTCGCTTAGTGTTGGGCTTGATGGTTAAAATTTAACCCCAAAATTTTTCCAGTCAAACATTTCGCCTTACTGTTCAAGTTCCTACTCTTTTGGATCTACACGGCTTTTGGCTTTCTTAAACGCCTTTTCCTTCAATTCTTCAAATTCAGGTAAGTCAGAAATTGTATCAACTAACTCCAACAAGGGGTCATAGTTCCTGTGAACAAAGTCATACATGTTTTCAATCTGCTTACGCAACTTAATGTTTTCATTTTCAAGTTTAAGCACCCTGTCTTTGAAGGCTTTAGCCATTTCATGCACACTGCCCTTTAGCTCCTCAATTTCACCGCCCATTTCTGTAACCTTAGTTTTGCTTACACCAAAAACAGTCAAGTAAGGCTCCACCTTCACATACTCCTGCAAAAACGTGCCATTGCCCTTTTCCAAGTAGCCAGCTGAAATTGATGTGGAGTGTCCCATAAACGCTTCAATGTAACCGTTGTCGATACCAGCATTACCACATGCAGTCCTGAATAAATGTCTAAACCTCTTTGGTCGGAAGGGGTTTTGTTTGTTGCTTTTGGTGTAACCCATCTTCTTAGCGGCGTTTCGAAAACTGATACTCAAAAGATGCGCATCCACTCGTTCACTTTTTTCTTTTCCGTTGTCCCGTGCATGCAACCCAACGTCTTCAGTAACAAACAAAGGCTCATTGTCTTCCGCACCAGCCCTTTCCTGCTCAACATACCTTTTCAAAAACTCAGTTGCTTCTTCGCTAAAGTAAACCTTGAAAGGTATATTCGTCTTTTCACGGTTACTATGCAAAAAGAACCGCTTTTTGTCACTGATTTTGCCTTTGCCGTCTTTAACAAAGTCAATGTTCAGTTTTAAAAGGTCAGTTGCATCGGCTCCTGTGCTCAACAAACATAGGGCTATGGTTTGGTCACGGAAGCTCAAGTTCTGTACAAAATGTTGGAGGGTGCCGTTGTGAAAAACTGTTTTTTCATTTTCTTCGTCATAGTCGTAAATCACCGTTTTGGCGTCCCTTTGAGCCACTTTACTCACTTTGCGTTTCGGCACACCATACTTCTTTGGAAAAACGATGTTGTTGTGGGTGTAAAAGCCACGGATAAAACCTATGTTCGTCACCGCAGTGTTCCAAGAAACTTGCTTTGCTCTAAAACTGAAAAAATCGTTCACCCTATGTCCAGTCTTGTCAATGTCGCTTTTCGCCTCCTCCAAAAGCTGGTCTGGGTTCATTTCAGTAAAACTCACATACTTTAAGAAAACACCCAACCTCACATATTTGGCGTTCTTGGTTAAGCCCGCTTTACCTCTTGTCAACGCTGATTGGTTTAAGCTGTCCAACCAGTTTTGAACACTTTCATATTCAACTAATTCGTCGCCTTTCACTTTTAGTCATCTTACGCAATTACTATGTAAAATGGGCTATTTAAATAATACCCAAGAAAATAAAACTAAATTAACTTATACGCTGTTATTAGACTACAAATATTAGGTTTTTTCACGGTGTTTCTAAATAGGCGAACTTTTGACAATGCAGCACAGAACGGTTATCGATAGGAGCCAAGTCGAGCAGAGCCAAATTCACCAACTCAGTAGGGAGTTGAAGCATCAAATGCTCAAAGAATTCGTTAACCTGAAAACGAAACAAGTATCAATTCATGCTTTGGCGTTGGTAGCCCGGGGGAGATTCGAACTCCCGTCAGCGGGTCCAGAGCCCGCCATGATTGACCGCTACACCACCGGGCTTAATGTTCTAGTCTGTTACAGAAAAGTTTTTTCTCATTAATAAATCTCTCATCACCCATTTTCGGAAGGAAATTGGATGAAAAAAGGGGTTTCTGTACGTATTATTTCACTTGATGTCAAGTACAGGGCAACAAATCGTAATGCTTATATATTGAAACATATCCTCAGGGTTACTACGGCGGGTCCAGATGGACGGTTTCTGAACCCTAAAAGGAAGACGAATCACGTTAGCAAGGGAATTCTCGCCAGAAAAATTGCTGAGAGGCGAAAAGCTACGCAAAAAAAAGGGATTTCCCATCGAATAAATGAAAAGTGCCCTGAATGTGGAAGCCCCAATCTTATCCACGATTATGATACGGGAGAGACTGTCTGTGGAGGCTGCGGTCTAGTTGTTCGAGAACAGATGATGGATAAGGGTCCGGAATGGCGAGCCTTCACTCAGGAGGAAAAGGCGTCAAGGAGCCGCGTTGGAGTACCCACCTCATACTCTGTTCATGACAAAGGATTATCCACAGCTATAGGACGGGTGGACAGGGATGCCTTCGGACGCAAACTTCCCCTCTCCACGAGACTGCAGATGTGGAGATTAAGGAAATGGCAGATAAGATCTCGAGTTCACTCCTCTATAGACCGAAATCTTGCCCAAGCCATGGCGGAGCTGGATCGTCTTTCCGACAAATCATATATTCCTGGTCCAGTCAAGGAGAAGGCTGCAATTATCTACCGTAAGGCTTTGGACAAGGGTTTAGTGCGGGGCAGGTCTATCGCTGCTATTGCCGCTGCTTCTCTGTATGCTGCTTGCCGAACCACCGGAACTCCCAGAACTCTTCGGGAGATAGCTGAAGCCAGTTTCGTGGACAAGAAGGATGTGGCTCGTTGTTACCGTCTATTGCTAAGAGAGCTGAACGTTCAGATGCCAATTGCTAATCCTCTCACGTACGTTTCTAAAATCGCTGAAAGAACAGGTATCTCCGGTCAGACGCAGGGTCATGCCATTAAAATTCTTCATGAAGCTAGGAAAAGGCGTGCAGCTGCTGGCAAGGATCCTATGGGTTTAGCTGCTGCTGCACTGTATATTGCTTGTCTTGTAAAGAATGAGAAGAAGACTCAGAAGGATATTGCTGAGGCTGCGGGTGTAACTGAGGTTACTGTTAGGAACAGGTATAAGAGTTTGAAGAGACAGCTAGGTATAGAGCTGCCGGATTAGCCTGTTTCCTCTTTTTTTGTCTGCTCCATTACTATGGGTCCCTTGTAACCGCATTCTGTACAGACATACTGTTCCGGAGTTATTCCATACAGCCTTGGATACGTGTCAAAGCCGCTGCTAAGCGATATTCTAGGGCTTCCACATTTGGGGCAAAGGTTGATTGTGGCTTCGCCTCGTTTTTTATATTTCAGCTGTTTAAGTACTTCGCTAAAATCTGCGAGTATACCCATCTTTTTATCTCTCTAATTATTGGACTTCAACGTTTTCTTCTGGGTAGCCCTGATGGATGAGGTATGTTCTGACTTTATCTCGGTGGTCGCCTTGCAGGATGATTTCTTCGTTTTTTGCGGTTCCTCCGCAGGCGCAGAAAGATTTGAGTTTTTGGGCTAACCGGCTTAGGTCAGTCTCTTTTTCAGTGATGCCGTCGACGATGGTTACTGCTTTTCCCCATTTTCTTGTTTCTAAACGCACTCGAATTCGTTGCTGTTCTTTCCCTATTTCTTCACAGACACAAATGTCTGAGGGTAGTCCGCAGGTTGGGCAAATTTCAGCCATGATACTCAGATACAAAGGGCACTATTGACCTATATAAAATTTTCAATGTTCCGCGGATTGATTGTCGTTAGGTATTTAAGGAGGAGGGATGTTGCCGCCTAATGATATTTCGGATTTTGACTTATAATGGTAATTGCAATAAGCGATATATTATTTCATATGAAACGATATAACAGGTGTGAGGTAAAAGAGATGAGTAAACTGAGAGGTCTGGTTAAAAGGAATCGTTTTAGATTGGCTGCTGTAATGGGAGTTTTGTTTTTAGTGGTTGGGGTCAGCCTTTTGGGTTATTCGATTTCTGCGATTCAGGAGCGCGAGCAGATGTTGAACAGCGCTGATTTGACGACTGAGGAGATGTGGCAATATGAAGGTTCGCTTAGCTGGTGGAGAAACGCTTACGTTACAGTGTTTCTTCCGTTGACAGTGGTCTTCGTGGCATTAGGTGTCATTGGTTTGGTTTCTCAGTCGCTGTTGACAAGGTTGCATCACAAAAATGTTCTCGAAACCTTCGCAGACAATATTAAACGCGCTTCTAAAGAGAATTATGAACGACCAAAACTTGATTAGAGAACCTAACAATCAAAAAATGTAAGGCTTCAAGGGTCACTTTGTTTCTTCGACCACTATCATGGTTAAGGTTGACCTGACTTTATCTAAACTTCGCAGATTCCAAGTAACGATTTCTTTGAGTTTATCCATGGTTTCTGCCTTAACCGTGGCTATTATGTCATAAACTCCATAAACCATGTATGTCTCTTTCACAGAGTCCATCTTTTTCAGGGATTCTATAACGCTGTCCACAGCACCTGTCTCGGTGGTTATCAAAACATACGCCATAGGCATAATACCATCTCCAACTCCACTTTACCTTTGATAATCAACATATCCCAAAATGAGGATAAATAACTTACCCAACAATAACAACTTAACTGAGGTCAGTT
>Ga0209635_10002446_pt1 | contig 14234 bp, 12 predicted proteins | sample DeeMarSWOR230_32_FD_187463 | JGI IMG/M metagenome (GOLD analysis project Ga0209635, IMG submission 187463) | Marine sediment microbial communities from White Oak River estuary, North Carolina - WOR-2-30_32 (SPAdes) (version 2) | ecosystem: Environmental > Aquatic > Marine > Intertidal zone >... | reverse complement strand
TACAAAAGGGGAGAGAGCAAGCTGTTTTACCGGCAGGCGGAGGAAAAGGTGGTGCATGGCGGTATTGCCCACGACTACTGCCTCCACAATTTCTTCAGGTTTGGCACCAGCTTCAGCACAGAGGTCAGCGCCCACCTCGTTGATGGCGTCAACCGTCAGCTTCTGCAACCGCACACCTTCATCTGGTGACTTTACCACCCTGTTAATGCGGCTGATGATGTCTTCTCCATAGCTAATCTGGGGATTCATCGCCCCCTTGGTGGCTAAGGTCTGCCCGTCGCCCAGGTCAACCAGGTAACCGGCAACCTTGGTGGTGCCTAGGTCTATAGCTAACCCCAGCTGGCGGCTTTTTGGGGGGAGAACGGCTATCACCTCGCCGTTACGTACTACAGCCTGGCTTTTCCAATTCCAGGACCGTAGTCGGTCGGAGATGGTGCGCAGGGCACCAATATCAATCTTGGTGCATCGCAGCTTGTGCTGCTGGTTTAGCGCCTGAAGCAGGCGGTCGGCATCAGCCTGAGGGGTTTTTAGTGAGGGTGCGGCTAGCTGCAGGTGGTAGGCTCGAAGCGGCGACTCGGGGTGGACTTTTACCTCCAGTCCCTCCACCTGGAGCCGTTGCGTGGTGGTCATGGATTCGGCGGGCACAGCTACTTTGCAGTCGCTGGCGGGGTAGGTCTGGCAGGCAAGTCGCCACCCCCCCTTGATTTCTCGGCGGGAAAGGGTCTCCAGTTCGTTGGATGTTGGCTTGGAGACGGTGCCACTTAGAACTTGAACCTTGCACGAATGGCACATTCCTTTGCCGCCGCATATGCTGCTTATACCGACGCCGAGGCGGTGGGCGCAGGCTAGAAGCGGCTCTTTCTTGCGGCATTTACCTCTTCGCCCTACCGGCTCAAAATCGATGGTGAAATCAGCCATTTTTTCTTATTCTGTTACTTTGTAGTGACAGGTTTCCCTGAGGCTGCAGCGGGCGCAGACTTCAGCTTCTGTCCACCTTGTCATCTCGGGACCGATGCCAATGACCATGGAAGCCGATTTGCGGGGGACCAGTACTCCCGAAGCAGTCAGCCTCACGCCGATTTCATCTGCTTTGACCAGTCCCAGCAGGTTCCACTGCTCGGTCAGGGGAAAACCGGGCATACCCGGGTTAACCGGGCTGCTTATCTCATAACCCCGAGACGAAACCTCACTGGCGAGACGCCTGAGGACTTCCAATGTCACTATGTCCACGGCGGTGCTGCCGATACCATCCAGAATCATCCCCCGCATAGCCTCGCCGCTTTTACTGTAGTCTGTTACCTGTTTTTCCAGCCTGGGTCCGATGGTGCAGAGTAGAACGGCAAGCTCCTTCGCCTCTGGGAAGATTGCTGGTATTAGTGGGCCGTGTATCGCTTTATCACCCTCCAGCGATATCTGGCTGCCATTCATACTGCTTACCGTATAGTATTCGTAAGCCACCGCTGGCTCCAGCAGGCGAGCCTTATTGACACTAGTGAGTAATTCCAGGATTAAATCCTTTATCTCAGGTCTGACCTTAGCTCCTCCCCCCAGTCCCTGCCGCCGCAGCACTTCCCTGGTCTTCAGGCTCAGGGGGATATCACAGATTACGGGCATAGCCCAGCCTCTCCTCTGTTCTTATATTACCACCCCAGCCTGTTAGGTAGCTATTTGTAGACGCCGTATTTCTTGACGGTTTCAACCATCGCCTTGAGATTATCCCACTTCACTTCGTCGAAGAAGGCGCCATTGCTCATGATATAGCCACCGCCTTTGCCGGCAACATCGATGCATCTTTTGGCGTGGTCTATGGCCTGCTGGGTGGTGCCTACGGCCAGCAGGTCCGTGGGCATGGTGCCGGCGACACAGGCAATACCATCCAGTGCCTTCTTGGCTTTAGCAATATCTACAATGTCGAACAACCATGCCGTCTTACCTTTGGGTAAGTCCCGGATAATCTCCAGACGCGAGTTATAGCCCCCTTCAGCCCAGATAAATGGGAACACTCCCTCATCAACCATGCCCTGGATTATCTTCTTCAGATAGGGCCAGTAGAATTTCTTGTACTGCTCGTCAGACATAAAGCCATCGGCACCTTTATGCAGGGGTATGAATATTATAGGACATCCACCCATCTTGGCCTCAATTATCCCTTTCTGAGTCCAGAACGGCAACATAGCGTCCATGGCTTCGATGAGCTTATTGGGCTGGCGGTACATATCCATCATTATGCCTTTAGTACCCCTGAGGGTGTCAGCTAGTATATCAAAAGGTGCTTTGGTATAGCCGACCTGACCTGCGGGAAATCCTAACTCTGGCATCTCCTTCATAAAGGCACCGAAATAGCCCATCCATTTCAGGGATTCACTCCCGGCTTCTAGGAGAGCTTTAAAGGCAGCCTGGACATCGGGCAGACCGTAGGGGAAAAAGGTAATGCCTGTTCCGTATATTTCAACATATGTGGTGAGATTGGGCAGCTGTTTGAAGGCCTCTAATTTGCCGAAGATGCGCGGCAGGTAAACGGTGTTAAAGAAATGCGTTGGGTCCTGAATCAAGGCGTCATATTCATCAGCCATCATGTATTCGCCTTCGATAGCCTGATAGGTGGTGTTATTAGGTACGCCATGCCCCGGCCACTTGTATAACTTGAGGTCAAGAATGTCGAAGACCTTCCCTGGGCCAGGCGCCACGCAGCCAAAGTGGGCATCCGGCTGGATGTCCAGGTAGAATTTCCTCCAGGCAGTGTTGGCTTTCTCATAGTCATACATGACTTCACGGGGGGTTAACCCTGAGTAAAAAGCAGGGGCGAAGCTGGGAATCAGGAAGACCGGAACCCTGTCCGGCTTTTTCTTGAGTTGTAAGGCATCCTTTATCCTGGTGGCTCTTTCTTTATATGCCTTCTCGGCTTCGGGGCTTTTAAACTGCACGCCTTCCGGGGACATCCACTTGGCAAACAACGCCTCCTGTTTTTCATCCGAGGACATCTCTTCCCATTGTTTTTCCATGTTATTACCTCCTGTAAATTATCCGGGGATTATTAGCCGACACCGGCCCATTTCTTGGCTAGGGTGACTCCGGTCATGGCGTCCTTGCCGTAGGCATCAGCGCCGGTATAATTCTTTATCTCATCAGTTATCTGACCGCCGCCAATCATGACCTTTACTTTATCTCGTAAGCCGGCAGCTTTTATGGCTTCCACAGTTTCTTTCATGGAATCAAAAGCCAGCGCTAGAAACCCGCTCAAGCCGACGATAGGGGCACCGGTTTCCTTTATCTTATCTACGAACTTCTGCACCGGCACGTCCACACCGAGGTCATGAACCTCAAAACCATTAACATCGAGCATAAAGACGACGATGTCCTTGCCGATGTCATGTATATCCCCGGCAACGGTGCCGAAGACAATCTTGCCCAGCTTCTTGCTCTCCATCGTCGTGGTTAGCTTGGGCTTGACTATCTCGGTTACTGCCTTTAGTATCTCGCCTGAGTACACCAGGTCGGGTATGAAATATTCGCTGTCGGCAAAGCGCTTGCCCACGATTTCCATGCCCTTTCTGGCATCTCCCATAATCTTGAATGGGTCTTCACCAGCGCTCAGCCTATCTTTTACAATCTTAAGAACCTCTTGTTCCTTCAAGTCAGCTAACGTGTTAACCAGGTCTTTAGCCATCTCTCTTTACCTCCTTGAGCTGTATTGGACTCTATAATCCGCTCGCGTCGATGTTATCTGGAAAGGCATTATAACAGGGGCAGAGGAAATTTTCTACATATCCGTCAGTAAAGCAGCACAGTTTGACAGGAAGCCGTTTATTTATGATAAAATGCAGGCAATTTGAAGTAAGAAAGGGGATAAAATAGTTGTGGTCAAGCTTACAAAGACGAAGGAAGAAATTATCAAGAAAGCAAACGAACTGGCCATACAATATGAGGCAAAATACAAGGGCTGCGGCGAGTGTACGTTTTTGGCGGTACTCGATGCCCTGAGGTGGGGTGGCCTGGAAATTATCCCCAAGGATATGGAGGATAGACTTTTTTCCGGGGTGTGTGTTACGACCGCGGGTATTGGCTTGATTTGCGATGGTAACTGTGGTGCTGTAGCCAGTGGCGCTTTGGTAATTGGTCTGGCTCTGGGAATCCATGGGGGGCCACAAGGGGGGCCTCTGTACCTCATGAATTTGCAGAAGGGTTTTGCCACCGTTCGGAATACTCTCGTGAATAAGTGTTACCAGAAATATAATTCCATACTCTGCACGGCTATACAAAGGAAATGGTTTGGGAAAGCCTGGGACTTGACGCGTGATGACATGAATGTGGAATTCCTGGGAATAACACACGGCTGCGCTATTATGGAAATAACTATGTGGACCACGGAGATTATCCTGGATGAGTTTGAAAAAGGCAATGTCAAAGGTTATGTGGGTAGCCCGAACGTTAAAGCTTGAGTTCTCAGCATTATGCGGTTTACTATAAACAGACTGAAAAATTAGAAGGAGGGAGATATGCCAGGAGTATTAAAGGACAAGGTAGCCATTATAACAGGGTCTAGCCGTGGTTTCGGAAAGGTCTTCGCATTGAGATTTGCCGAGGAAGGGGCCAAATTGCTATTAACTACTACTAATCTTAAGCGGGCTGAGGGCACGGTTAAAGAAGTAAAGGCTAAGGGTGGGGAAGTAGCTATCATGGAGGCTGATATCTCACACGAAGATGCGGGTAAAAAAATAGCGGAAAAGGTCGTGCAGCAGTATGGAAGGGTCGATATCCTCGTCAATAATGCCGCCATATACTATGGGGTAAGTCCCAGGCCATGGGACGCCTGGACGATAGGGGAATGGGACCGAATGTTTACGGTGAATGTACGGGGGAATTGGCTGGTCTGTAAGGCGATAGCCCCCCTGATGATAAAGCAGAAAAAAGGTAAGATTATCAATATTGCATCTGATGTTTTCAAGTCCCCGGATTCCCAGTTTTTTGTACCTTATGCTCTGAGCAAATCAGCAATTTACTCGTTGACCCATGCTTTGGCCGCTGCTTTGGGCCCTTCTGGTATAAATGTGAATGCTATTGCCCCGGGATTAGCAGCTACCGAAGCCAGTTTAGCTCATGATGGTAGCGAACAATTGTTTGAGAGTGTTGTCGCCGCCCAAATGATAAAGCGACGTGTAGAGGCGGAAGACGTGGCAGGGGCTGCGGTATTTCTAGCCTCAGCAGAATCGGATGTAATCACCGGGCAGACTATCATGATCAATGGTGGACACTTGATGCTATAGGCAACTGAAGCCCCCGTCTGCTCTAGTTTAGGCACTCACTTTTGCCTTACACCTCGAACCGTTGACATCGAGAATAAAGACGATGATAAATATGGCCAATTCAAAATTATTTACCGAGAATCGATAAGGAGGGAGATATGTCAGGAGTATTGAAAGACAAAGTGGCCATTGTAACCGGAGCGGGTCGTGGTATGGGGAAGGTCTTTGCCTTGGAGTTTGCTGGGGAGGGGGCCAAATTGCTCTTGCCTGACATCAACTTGAAGGGAGCTGAAAGCGTAGCTCAAGAAATAAGAGCTAAGGGTGGGAAAGCAGTTGCCATGGAGATTGATATTTCTAAGGAAGAGGATACCAGGAAGATGGCAGAGGAGGTTATCCAGCAGTATGGCAGGGTCGATATCCTCGTCAATAATGCCGCCGTATGGTATGCAGTCGATCCCCGGCCCTGGGACGCCTGGACGGTGAAGGAGTGGGATCAAATGTTTGATGTCAATGCAAGAGGAACTTGGCTCGTCTGCAAGGCTATAGTTCCCCTGATGATAAAGCAGAAAAAGGGTAAGATTATCAATATGGCGTCCATTGTTGACAGAGTCCCCGCGGCTCAGCTCTATTTGCCATATGCCTGTACCAAAGCAGCAGTTGGCGTAATAACTCACGCGCTGGCTAAAGCTCTGGGTCCCTCCGGGATTAACGTCAACGCTGTTGCCCCGGGATACGTGACTACCGAAGCCAGTTTAGCCCAGAAGGATAGCGACAAGGTATTTGAGATTGCCACCGGGGAACAGTCAATTCACGAACGTTTGCAGCCGACTGACCCGGTGGGAGCAGTCGTGTTTTTAGCCTCAGCTGCCTCGGATATGGTCTCGGGACAGATCATCTATGTTGATGGCGGAACCGTGATGCTATAGGTAACAGGAGCCTTCCGTCTTCTCTAATTTAAGCAGCCGATGCCGATATTGCTGCCCGAATTCCTGCCTGAATTGTTCTGGCTGAGGGCTAAGGCCAGAGTTCCTGAGCCACGTCTGCCAGCCCCAGTTCCAGCAGTTTCTTTTTACTGGGCTTGGCTGTCTTGAGGTCCCAATCCATGGCCGTCAGGTACTCTTTAATCATGGTGGCCTCATCAACGGTTACTCCGGCTACGGGGCCTTCCTTTAGCGGCGGTCTGCCGAGCACCCTGTCGGGGACTTTGAACTCCAGCGGGTTCAACCCCTCTCGAATATTGAAAGCCTGCCGGAGGTTAGAAATTCTCTCCCCCGTCATAAGCAATTCCTCATCGGTTATTTCCCAGCCGGTAACTGCCCTCATAAACTCGGCGATAGGGTCAACATTAGGAAAAGCCCAGAACACGAACAGGCACGTCCCGGTACAAACCACGACATGGTTGAAATTACTGCCTAACTTGCGCGCTTCTCCCCGGCCGGCAAAGGACTTTAAGTCGAATTTGGGCAGCAGTCCTGAAGGATATGAGGGTGCGTCCGACAATTCTGAGCCCACAAAATGGCGACCCGGAGTGGGGTCCATCCTGTAGCTGGTGGCAAAGTAGAATGCATGCTTCGGGTCATGTGCCGGAAGCTCCTGCCCCCCGACATGTATGGCATATTTGTCGGCGCCCCTGCCGATCTTCTCTGCTGCCGCCTTCACTCCATCGGCTAACACGGCACCGAAACCTTCCCTCTTGGCTAATTTTTCGGTCATGGCCACGATAGCTTTATGGTTGCCCCAGGTCATTTCGATACCATCGGTATCTGCCTTGGTAATAAGCCCCTTCTCGTAGCATTCAATAGCCAGGGCAATGGCAGCCCCGGCAGAGATGGTGTCAAGACCGTAGCGGTCGCAAATATCGCCTGCCTTGATTATCGATTCCAGGTTGTTATTGAGACAGTTGGTGCCAAACATGGCAGTCGTTTCATATTCAGGTCTACGGGCACCGGCGGCATATTTATACTCTCCGGTCCCTGCCTTCATGACGCCTCCGCATCCGATGGGGCACATGTAACAGGCGAACTTCTTCTCCGTACGCTCAATCACAGCCTCTTTTGCTAAGGGTTGAAAATCTGGAAAGTCAATAACCCCCACTCCTGTCCAGTTTTTAACCGGCGAATCACCACTCTGAACGCCGATATCAACGAGGAAAGGCGTGCCGAACGGCTTCAACCAGACAATATGCCCTCCCAGTTCAGCCTGCCACTTTTTTCTCAATTCCTTAGTTTTCGCTTCATCGGCAAGGGGGACCTTCATGTTACCCTTCACCGCCACTGCCTTAAGCTTCTTGGAGCCCATTACGGCACCCAGACCGGAGCGAGCAGCAGTCCGGCTCCGGTTTAGCACTGCCGCGATGCGAGAGAGCTTCTCTCCTGATGGTCCAATGCAAGCTACCTCCACATCCTTGCCCAGTTCGGATTTGAGTATCTCTTCGGTCTGGTAGGTGTCCTTCCCCCATATGCGGGCAGCATCCCTCAACTCGGCTTTACCATTATTGATAAAGAGGTAGACCGGCTTTGCTGATATGCCGGTAAAGAACAAGGCATCGTAGCCAGCGAACTTCAGGTGAGCACCGAAATAACCACCGGAATTGGCGTCACCCCAGCCCCCGGTCAGCGGTGATTTCCCCACCACCGTGAACCTTGTCCCCGAAAGCGCCGGGGTACCGCTAAACGGGCCGCTAAGGATGCCCAGGGTATTATTCGGTCCCAGTGGGTCAGCACCAGCCTTTTGTCGGCTGAAGAGGATTCTGGCGCCGATGCCATAGCCTCCGATAAACTGGCGGCAAAGCTTTTCGTCGAGCACCTCATCCTTTAGTTCATTTTTGGAAAGGTCCGCGAATAGAACCTTTCCCATATAACCTCGTGCCATACTTTCCCTCCTTTAGTAGTTGCCTGATTTATCAGGCCTTCGCCTGATGGCTTGGGCAACTACATTTTAAACACCTGTCTTAGAACCCTAAATTTCAAGCACCAAATCCTCAACAAATACTAATTTCTAAAATCTAAATTCAAAACCTTTTAGTCCTTTGGGTTTTGGTCATTCGATATTGTTTAGAGTTTAGAAATTAGCATTTATGGTTTTCCCCTCAGGGCTGGGGATTTATCCCTTTGCTACGTTCTTATTAGCCCCGTAGGGCGGCAAATCGCACTGCTTAAGCTATTAAAGTCCTAAATAGGCTTTCTTTACCGATTCGTTTTCGAGAAGGTCTTCGCTTTTTCCCTCTAAGACAATATGCCCGTTTTCCATCACGTAGGCTCGGTCGGCTACCTCAAGGCTACGTCGAAGATTTTGCTCGACCAGCAAGATGGTAATTCCCTGCTCACGCAGATGCTTTATGATCTCGAGAACTTCTGTTAGTAGTTTCGGTGCCAGACCATACGACGGCTCATCCAGCATGCACAGTCTGGGATTGGACATTAAGCCCCGACCGACGGCTAACATTTGCCCTTCACCGCCACTTAATTTAGCAGCTAATTGTTTTCCCCGTTCTTTTAGCACTGGGAAAAGTTGATAGACCTGCTCGAGCGTTTCTTCCTTCCGCCTCCATGCTTCGGAGGTATACGCACCCAACTCCAGGTTTTCCCGCACTGTCATGTCCCTAAAAAGCTTTCTGCCTTCGGGTATATGAGAAATACCCAGTTGCATGATGATATGAGGTGCCAGCTTGTCTAATCTCTGGCCCAGAAACTCCATATGCCCTGAAGCCGGACGTAACAAACCGGATATAGTATTAAGCAGCGTTGATTTACCGGCGCCATTAGCGCCGACCAAAGCCACTATTTCTTTCTCCTCGACTCTTAAAGAAACGCCATGTAAGGCTTGAGACTTGCCATAAAAAACATCCAGGTTGCTAACTTCCAGCATGAGTCTACTCTCCTAGGTATATCTCGACAACTGTCTTATCGGAGGCAATCTCTTGAGGTGTTCCTTCAGCAATCTTCTCACCATGATGGAGCACCATAATCCGCTCGCATATGCCCATGATGGCCCTCATGACATGCTCAACCATGAAAATGGTAATCCCTCTGTCCCGGAGCTTGGTTACCAGCTCCATAGTCTCGCCTATCTCCGTGGGGTTTAGACCGGCCATCAGTTCATCAAGCAACAACAGTTCTGGCTTGGTGGCTAGCGCTCTAGCTACTTCAACTCGCTTCTGGTCAACCAGGGTCAAGTCTTTAGCCGGGATTGCGCTCATTGCCGACAACCCGACAAACTCTAATTCTTGGGCGGCCTCTCTGGCAGCATCTGCCGATGATATACGGCTTGGCGTTCCGAACGACGCCCCCACTAGTACATTCTGAAAGACCGGCATATCGGCGAAAATTCTAGTCTCTTGAAATGTCCTGGCCAATCCCATCTTACAGATTTTATGCGGCTTCAAGCCGTTAAGCAACTGGCCTTTAAATCTTATTTCTCCTGATTTAAAAGGAAGAGCCGCCGATATCAAGTTAAACAGTGTTGTCTTACCAGCTCCATTGGGCCCGATCAGGCCCACGATTTCGCCCTGGTCAACATAGAAGTCAACCTTGGATACCGCTGCTAATCCCCCAAAATACTTGGTTACGCCTTGGCCTTCAATTATTCGCATATTGCTCCGCTTCGCCTCCTTTTGCCGTCAGTCTAGTCCACAACTTAGTCCCCAACCTTTGTATCGGCACCGCCACTCCACCGGGCAGGTATAAGACAGTGAGTACTAATATAACACCAAAAATAATCGGGAAATAAAGGGGAAAGTCGCTTGATAGCTGGAATTCTAAAATGGGGAAAACAATGGCACCTATTACCGGACCGTAAAGCGCCCCCATGCCACCAAAGATAGCCATCAAGATTGGCTTGAAAGAATAGTCTAAACTAAAGGCCGTAGCCGGGTCAATGAATGACATTGCAGCCCCGTAGGTTGCCCCGGCAACCCCCATGAAGAGGGTGGTGATGGCAAAGGTGAGGACCTTCACCATGGTTGTATCGATGCCCATGTGAGCCGCCGCTGCCTCGTTCCCGCCGATGCTCCGCATGGCTAAGCCCAGCCTGGAGCGCCTGAGGAAATAGGCGGTAAACAGCGCCGCTACAGCAAGGCCCAGCATTATGAAATACAAAGTTTGGGTACTTATCGGGTTATTATTGGTGTGACCGGGTTGGTGCAGCACGTTAAGCTCATAGTACAGGAAAAGATAGCTAATGAGAAAAACCAGCCCGAAGGTGAAAATAGCAAAATATATGCCCTTCAGCCTCAGGGTTACCAAGCCGATAAGCATAGCCAATGCGAAGCAGCAAATCATTACAGCAAGGTAAACAACAACTAGGGGCACCTCGCCCCACAGCATAGCTGTAATATATATGCCAAGCCCAAAAAATGCTGCCGGCGCCAGCGACATGTAACCGATGACACCGGAAAACATGGCCCAACTCACTGCAAGAACGGCGTACATGAGGATGGTGGCAATTTTGAAGATTATATTTTCCCTTACGCCAATGTCGGGGCCGTAGAAGGGGAGGGTAGCTAACAGGATTAAGATTACAAGGAGGAACCCCCCTATCAGTAATTTTCTGTGTGTAGATATAAATGTGGTAATCTGCATCTCACCTTTTCCCGAGAATACCTGTAGGTCTCGCTATAAGCAGGATCAGGAAGATTCCGTAGTAAATAGGGACGAGTAAACTGGACAACTCCAATCTAACAAGTATGGTGCTGACAATACCGAGTATAAACCCCCCGACGAAGCTGCCCGGGACACTGCCCAGCCCACCCAGGACCATCACGATGATGGCGGTTACGGTATAGCCCAGCCCCATGACTTCAGAAACTGACGCGTAAGTGCTTACCAGTGAGCCGGCAACACCAGCCAGTAAGGCGCCAAAACCAAAGCATAAAGCCAGCACCAGCTTGATGTTTATCCCCATCAGTCCCGCGGTCGCCGGGTCTTGGGCCGCAGCCCTGATGGCTTTTCCCAGACGGGAGCGGTTCACAAAGATATAAAAGGCGACACCTATGGCTATAGCAATCCCAAAGGCTACCAATTGATTGATGGGAATCCTGACTCCTAAAAACTCGCGCGAATAATTTAAATATATAATTTTCTTCGATGGTATATCCCCCGATATTAGTAAGGCTATATTCTGGAAGATGTAGATGAGACCAAAAGCGGCCAACAAAGAGCTGCCTTCAAAGGCGGCCGGCGGCAGCCTGTTTCTGAGGCTTGTGAACATAGTTCTGTAGAGCCCAAAACCAATTAGGAACGTAATAGAGCCGGTAATAATCATGGAAACCAGCGGGTCAATCCCAGCAGCGCTTGTATATAGCATAAAGGTCACCAGGGCTCCCACCATAAGAAACTCGCCGTAAGCGATGTTAAATACCTTGCCCACACCGTACTGCAGATTCAAGCCCAGGGCGACCAGAGCAAAGATGGCGCCCCTCAGTAAACCGTTTACGATTATGCCTGGAATTGCTTCAGCCTCAAGCATGGTGCTGTATCTTACCTTATCTTTACTATCTTTGGCAATTGCATAGGAGCAGGCTGCCTAGAAAGACACTTCTCCGGGATAACTTCCCGCTCCTCGATTTTCCTAGACAGCCTGCTTACTATTCCTAGACTCCTCTAATCTAAGTATTAATGTCTAGCCTCTTCCTCCTTAAGGAAATCCTGCCCAGCTAGTCTTGGGGTAGTTTATCGATGCGGTTTCATTGGTGCATCCGACGATCTCAACATAAAGCGAGCAGTATGGATTCGTATCCGTTTGCCACTGGCCAATCTCTCCGGTATGGCAGTCGCATGATAGGATTCCACCACCGGTTCCGAAGAAGTCATAATAGGTATCTCCGAGAATCGTGGGAACCGAACCAGGGCTGCCGTCGTAAGAGTGGAGTTCATTCTTGAGGTCGACCTGGGAAACTACGAACGTCGCTGGCGGTCCAGCAGTAACCACTCCGACCTCACCTATAGCCTCCTCCCAGACCTGCAGCGCTGCCCAGTAGAGGGGCTGCCCCCACCAGTCTAAGTAGTAAAAGCCAGGGTAGCCACCCACTCCGTCCATGTTGGGCATGATCATGGTGTCAAATAGCCATTTCATATCCGCGGATGTCTTGTTGTTGGCAATCGCAAAGCACATTACGTCTTCGGCATTAGCTTGCATGGCCAGCCCATAGAAACCGAAGTTGGCGCCCGGGCCTCCTACCCAAGCATTGAAATTATAATTCTTTGCAATGGCTGCGACCGTAAGACCAATCACTTCAGCGGGATAGCAGAAGCAGCACACTATATCGACCGGATTACCGTTGTAGGCAGTATAAGCCAGATCTATTGCGCTCATGTAGTCGTAGTCGGTCGGGTTGCCTGAAGTTATATCCAGAACCGACTCGTCTCCCAAGATGGTAATGTAGGGTGGGAACATTGCTTCTGCCGAGGCCAGATACTCTTCGCCGTGCGCGTCATTCTGCCAGTATATGAATGCCGTGGCATTATTAACGTACGTAGTATGGTTCCCATGCGCGTCCGATAGTAGCGGGGCCAGACACTGCAGCTGGCACCAGTCGGAAAAGCTCAGGTTGATAAACACGTAGGGCCAATCAGGAAGATATCCTGGCTCCTCGAGGAAGGTGGCACCACCCTCGGCGGTCAGTAGCACGCAATCGTTATTGTTGCAGTAAGGGGCCATAACATCAATCATGCGGGTACAGGTGGGACCAAATATAGTGTGAACATCGCCTGCTGCCACATCGGATATCAAGTCGAGCGTGTGCGCTATCAGTTTTGAGTCCTCACTGTTATCGTTCTTTTCCACATACGCCATCGGGAACTTCGTGCCGTCTATGTCAATCCCGCCATATCCGGGGTCATTGACCATATCTGTATATATTTTATAGATTGGCCCGAATGCTGCGTTGTGGATAGTAGATAAGCCCCCGGTTATAGACCTTGACATACCGATAACGACTGTGTCGTTGCTCGGGTCTCCGCCATCGGCACAACCGATAGCACCAACAGCTAGGCTCATAGCTAGCACCATCACTAATGAGATATAAAGTATTTTACTTTTCACTTGTTTTCCTCCTTTCTTAAAATTTTCAAAACTGTATCACATCTTCCTGTCATCATCAAACCATACACATCCCTCCTTTCACTTCTAATTTGGTTCTGCTATTTCAGGTAATCTTCCCGTTATAAAATTGCGCCTCATCACCTCCTTTCTTGTTATTTACCTCTATAATACACTACTTATGTTAAAATCCTGTTAATTTTAAGTATATATTGCGATATTCTGGTCTTCCGTTCAATTTTGGGCCTTGGTGATCACTTTGTAGGAGCTTAGTCTTTCACTCTTCGGTGTGATAGTATACCATTCTCCAAACACGCTTGTCAAGTTCTCTGAGATTCCTTCCGGAAATTTCATCCTCATTCGCTAAAGGGTCAGAGATGCCAGTTCGAATTTTCCGAAACCCCAGTGTAACATATCGCCCCCCGACCTTGTCAAGGGTTTTGCCGAATTTTCTGCCCGAATTTTCCTGGAATTCTCATCGGGTCGGTAAAAAAGTCAGTAAATTTCCGATATACCCTTCCCACCGCCATTATCTCGGTAATACCCGCCTGGGCCATATCCTATTAAAGCACCTCACGCCCGGGTGATACAGGCTTGCTACGGCAAAGGCTGCGCCAGGCTATCAACCGCAGACGGTTCATCACCAGCACCGTGTTCTTTACAATGGATGTTTGCTCCCATATAATAATAAGGTAGGCAACCAGATGCTATGGCGTTACGGGGCGTGGTATTACCTCCCATGGTGAACGGTGCTGGAAAAGATAGCGCCAGCAGCAGGCATAGCATTGAACAAAAACTAAGATTTAGCTTCAGGGGTGTAGCTCAGTTTGGCTAGAGCAGCGGTCTCCAAAACCGCAGGTCGCGGGTTCGAATCCTGCCGCCCCTGCCAGGCCGAGGTGGTGGAATAGGTAGACACGCCATCTTGAGGGGGTGGTGGGCGAAAGCCCGTGGGAG
>Ga0209635_10002441_pt1 | contig 14253 bp, 12 predicted proteins | sample DeeMarSWOR230_32_FD_187463 | JGI IMG/M metagenome (GOLD analysis project Ga0209635, IMG submission 187463) | Marine sediment microbial communities from White Oak River estuary, North Carolina - WOR-2-30_32 (SPAdes) (version 2) | ecosystem: Environmental > Aquatic > Marine > Intertidal zone >... | reverse complement strand
AGTGAGTTAAGAGAGTTTATTAAGCTTCCCTGGAGAATTTATGAAGGGAATCCGTACTGGGTTCCTCCACTCATTAAGGAGCAAGAGAGAATTTTAACTCCTGTTAATCCCTTTTTCACACACGCTAAAGTGAAACTTTTCATGGCAAAGGATAATTCTACTCCTATCGGCAGAATAGCTGCCATTGTTGATTATAATTTTCAAAATTACCACCAAGAAAAGGCTGGGGCATTTGGCTTCTTTGAAAGTATTAATGATTATGAAGTTGCTAGAGCACTCTTTGATCGAGTGGTTGAGTGGTTGAAGAAGAAAGAAGTGGAAGTGATAATAGGGCCTTTAAATCCTTCTACTAATGAGGAATGTGGACTTTTAATTGAAGGATTTAAGAAAAACCCTTTTATTATGATGCCCTATAATCTTTCCTACTATCCTCATTTTCTGGAAAAATATGGCTTTAAAAAGGGAAGGGATCTACTGGCTTATGAGGTTATCCTTAACAGAGATTATGGTTCTAAGTGGTTTGCACTATTAAAGGAAGCTGAGAGGAAAGGGGTTAAGATTCGCTTGATTAATCTAAAAAAACTAAAAAGAGAAATTGAGATTATCCGGGATATCTATAATTCAGCCTGGAGTAAAAACTGGGGATTTGTACCCATGACTGATGAAGAGATGTGCTGGATGGGCGAACGACTCAAACCTCTTGCCGAGCCAGAGTTAATTTTGATTGCTGAAGTAGAAGGGGTACCTGTGGGATTTGTTATGGCTCTTCCTAATTATAATCAAATACTGAAAAGGCTGAATGGAACTATAAACCCTATTGGAGCAATAAAATTATTGTGGAATTCAAAAAAAATTAAAGAGCTTCGTTTTATCACCTTAGGCATCAAGGACATATATCGTAGAAACCGTTATCTCTCACTCCTCTATTCTGAATTTATAAAAAATGCGAGAAATAAAGGATACCAGCTGGCAGAAATATCATGGGTAATGGAGGATAACCTTAACCCTCAAAATTCTATTATCAAACATTTGAACGGCACCATGAGCAAAAGGTACCGCATTTATTGCATGAGGCTTTAAGAAAACTCTAGACTCCACTTACTCCTGCCCAAGCTTATTGTTTTTTTCACACCGCCATAAATTGGGGGGATTTTTTTCTAAAGATGCCTATTGGAGTGACTTACCTATTTAACTTTTGGCAGGCTTACTGTGAAGGTTACCCCTTTATCTTTGTTGCGTTCAACCATAATACTCCCTCCATGAGCCTCCACAATTTTTTGAGAAATATTGAGTCCAAGCCCGGTACCCCTTGAAAGCCCAGATCTGGACTTATCAACCTGGTAAAAACGATTGAAGATGTGAGGAACATCAGCCTCTGGAATGCCAATACCACTATCTTTAATCATGAATTGTGCTGCATCATTTTTTGAGATTAGCGAGAGTGTAACAGAACCATCTTCTGGCGTAAACTTGATGGCATTGTCTATAAGGTTGCTAAAGAGTTGGTGAATTCTTGTTTTATCTCCATTGATAAGACTACTATCACATCTGTCAATTATAAGACTCAGATTTTTTTCTTGAGCCATAGGTAGAAAGAAATCATAAAGGTCCTTTAAGATTTCACTAAGATTTAAATAGATTAAATCTAAATCAACTTTTTTTAGCTCAAAGCGGGAGATGAGAAAGAGGTCATTGACCATTTTGATAATAAAATTGACCCGCTCTAGACATTCATGAATGACTTTCCTATACTCTTTATTATCTCTTTTTTGGGTAAGCGCTACCTCCATTTCCCCCCGAAGGGAAAAAAGGGGGTTTCTAAGCTCATGCGAAACATCTGCGGTAAATTGCTTAACTTCCTTGAATGATTTCTCAAGACGGTTAATCATGGAATTAATGGTAAGGGTGAGGTCTTTAATCTCATCCTTTACCTGAGTGACAGGGAGTCTTTCTTGCAAGTTCTGGGAATTAATCCTGTTGGTAATTGTAATGATATTTCTTAGAATTTCACGGGTTTTTCTTGATACAAACAGCCCACACCCTATACTGAGGATTAAAAGAATTGGAATGGCTAGAGCAATATTTTCTAAATAGTTTTCTAAAACTTTTCCAGGTAATTTAGTTACTGTTGCTATCTGAATGATAACTTCATTACCATTGGTGAGGGTAAGATTTTTTTGATAAAGGCGGTAGGGATATGGGTGTCCAGGATTGGTAAATGTATAATAAGAACTTTGTTTTTGTTCCAAAGGTGGGAATGAGAGTTTTCTACTCGCATCAGACTCAAAATAAATACTCCCAGAAGGGGTTAGTACCCTAAAATAAATGGGGTAGTATTTTCTGTGGGAGATCTCTTTTTCAAAATTCTCACATACTCGCTGAACGTTAAAGTCAGACTTCTCAATATCATGATTAAGTTCAAGCGTTTCGTCATGTAATATTCTATCCACTTGTTTGAGAAGATTGCGTTCTAACCGATAGTAAATAAAGTAAAATAGTATGAAAGAGATGATTAAAAGTAAGGAAGTATAGTAGATGGTAAGTTTAATGTCTAACCTACTCAAATAGCTATTCACTTTTGAGAACATAGCCCACTCCCTTGATGGTGTGGATTAATTTGGGGTGAAAGTCTTTATCTATTTTCATTCGGAGGTGGTTGATATGGACATCAATTATATTGCTTGATGTATCGAAATTGTACCCCCACACATTTTCCAAAAGCATAGTTCTGGTGAGGATTTGTCCAGAGTTTCTCATAAGATATTCAAGAAGCAAAAATTCTTTGCCTGATAACTCTATATCTTTTTTATTTCTATGAGCAGTTCGATTAATAAGATCCAGGGTAAGGTTACTAATTGTTAATGCAGATAGTTCCATACCTTTCTGACCGCGTCTGAGAACGGCTTTTATCCTGGCAAGAAGCTCTGAAAAGGAAAAGGGTTTTACTAGATAATCATCAGCTCCCAATTCAAGTCCCTGTATAATGTCTTCTTTTTCATCCTTTGCCGTTAAACAAATTACAGGTGTAGTAACTCCCTTTTTTCTGATGATTCTTAATACCTCATAACCATTCATCTCTGGAAGCAGGATATCAAGGATTATAAGATCATAGGTTTGGGATAGTGATAGGTGAAGTCCCTTCTCGCCATCAAAAGCCACATCGACTACATAACCCTTTTCTTTGAGACCTTTTTTAATAAAACGGGATACTCCCCTATCATCCTCTACGAGAAGAATTCTCATATCTCAACTCCTTATTAGGTTGTATAAAATAATTATAATTCAATTTACCTTACTTGTAAATCTCTGAATTAAATGGTTATTGATTTTAACCCATGGGAAAAAAAGCACTGCCCAAACTTTCTAACGTGGTTTACTGGTGGGTAACCTTTGATTGATGGTGCTGTTTTATCATTTTTATTCTATCTTTGCTGTGCCTCCAACCACAAAATGTTATCTTTAAAACATCTTGCCAACTAATAAGGTAATACTGAAATACCTTACGTGCAATTGCGAGAAATTTAGAAATCGTGTAAAATCTTCGGTGAATGCGGTGACGAATTGATTTCAAATGGTCGCGAGAATACCTCCTTGAGTACACAAACCCTTTGTTATCCAAATAATACTCCGATGATTTCTCTACCAGCTCCTCAAGCTGTGAGTACTTTTCCATCTTAAGATAACTTGCATAGATAAAATCCAGTCCAAGCTCATCAGCGAAATCTGCTGTTCTTAGCATATCCTCTTCATTCTCACCTATATTTCCAATTAAAAAATAGCCAACGAGAATAAAAGGATATTTCCTTAATAATCTGCAGGCTTCTCTGACTTTGACTGTGTCAAATCCTTTCTCCATCTCCGATAGAGTTTTATCTTTGGTCGATTCTATTCCCAGAGAGAGAAATCTAAATCCTGCCTTGAACATCTTCTTCAAGACTTCTTCGTGAAAAGCAACCTCAATTCTCAAGGCCACTCCAAGGGTCTTTTTCACCTTCTTAAGGAGGATAAGATCGCAGATTGCCTCTACCCTCTTTATGTCAGCAGCAAAGTGATCATCAGTAAACAAAACATATTTCGCTTCAATCTCTTCAAGCTCTCTCACAACGGATTGAGAAGATCTTCCAGACCACTGTCTTTTTCCACCTAGTGGATCTCTGTTGAAGGTGCAAAATTTACAATGAAAAGGACACCCTCTGGAAGAGGAGAGGAGATCACAAGAAATTCCCGTATCAAAATCTCCCATACGGATGTGGTAAAGATTTCTTCTCCTGCTCCTATCGGGGTAAATGTCTTCAGGGATAGTATTAAAGCGGCGACTAGGATTATGGAATATCTTTCCGTTTTTCATGTAAGAAATTCCTGTGATCTCTTCCAATCGTTTTCCAGAAAGGATTTCTGTTATGGTTTGCTCTCCATCTCCTCTGACTACAATGTTAACTTGAGGGTTATTTTGTAGGACTTCTTCCGGATTAAATGAAGCTGCTCTACCCCCTACAATGATAGATTGATCTGATTTGAAGTGTTTTGTTAACCAGGGTAAGATATTTAACTGATCTTCCCAATTTACACTGATGCATACGGCTTCTGGTGGGTATTCATCCAAAGGAGCAGGATCGGATTCGTACCGCATATCAATGAGATCTGTGTGAATACCGATTTTTTTAATTGATGCGGATATATACTCTAAGCCGATGGGAGGTAACCAATTGGTTACGCTTATCCCATGTTTCCAAGGATAAATACAAAGAACATTTTGACAATCTTTGAGGTTTGCTGATTCAATCATCATTTGCTATAATTAACTTTTTGAGCAAGAAAAATACTAGTACTGAGAGTATCTCCATTCCAATCACAAATAAAATTAAATAGTTGATAGAAAGTTCATAGAGCACCCCCATAAGTGTACTTCCACAAAGCCAAGATGCTCCATATGCTGTATTGAAAATGCCATATGCAAATCCTCTATGCTCGATAGGAGCTAAATCAGCAATTGATGCACGCATAATGGTTTCATGAATTCCCATCACGGCACCACAGAGTATAACGCTTATCACTGCAAGATTGTAACTATACGAAAAGGCAAAAAGAGGAATAGGAAGGGTAAGTAGAGGGATTGTCATCAACAATATCAGTCCGATCTTATCGTATGTTTTGCCAATAATGAGGGCTACCAACATATCCACGCCCATTGCAATTGCATAAAATATGGGAATTTGGATATCTGAAACAACCGATTGGACTTTGAAATGATAGGAGATTAATTGGAAGTTGGCAAAGCCCGCCACGCTCAAAATAGTAAATAAAGTATAGAACCAGAAAATCCTAGGAAGAATGTATTTGCCTTTGATATTTTGCCCGCTTGTTCCAACAGGGGCTTCGAGTTTCTTCGGTGATGGAACTTTGGTCCTTGCTATTGTAAGGATGGCTAAAGTCAGAAGAGCGGGGATCCATAGAATAGTAAACCCCTCACGATATCCACCCTTCAAAAGAAACACAGCGGAAAAGAGCAAAGGACCACTAATGGCACCAACCTGGTCCAATGCCTCATGGATGCCAAACCCCCACCCTCTCCCTACGTGCTTTGTGGCATGCGAAAGTATTGCATCTCTCGCCGGAGTTCTGATTGCTTTCCCCATTCGCTCCGAAATGATAAGGGTAGCAGCAAATTGCCAATAACCGGCAAATGCTAACAGAGGAACGGAAAGGATGAATCCATAACCAATGATCGTCATAAGCCAATATCGCTCCGTGCGGTCTGCAAGATAGCCAGAGATTAAACGCAGTGCATATCCGATAAATTCACCAAGGCCCACCACTAGACCAACGATACTGGCGCGTGCGCCCAAAACAGCTAGGTAAGGGCCGATGATACTTCTTGCTCCTTCGTATGTTATATCCCCGAAAAGGCTGACAATTCCTAAAAGGATAATAAATTGAAAGGCCAGCTTTTTTTGAGTGTTCGTACTGTATGATGAATTATATTGAGATTTCATCTTATAAAAATTTATTCAATTGAATCCTTTTTAATTCATAGACTATCCCTGTTCTTACTACTCACTACAAACGGATTTAAAAAACTGAACTCCTTTTTCAATTTAGCTTGGTAACCTAATGCTTCTTTTCTTGATGCGTAAGGGCCTACCATCACGCGATACCAATGCTCACCGTTATTATTTATTTCTTTTAAAAAGGGCTTATACCCATGCTGAGATAGTTTGGAAGAAATATATAAGGCACCCTCTTTCATCTTAAAAGATGCAAGTTGCAGATCACAAAGCTCATCAATTCTTCTGGCATGAATGTGTTTAATCTTCGGTATACAACTAACAAAATCTTTGCAGAAGGTTTCAATATCTCTATTCATCTTGCTCTCTCTTAAACTATAAGTAGTTCTAATAGCAGCAGGAATCACTCCAAAAGGGCCTGTCGGAACTCCCCCTTCATGAAACCGCTTTGCTAGAGAGTGCTTCCAAAGTTCTTTACCTGACTGTGTCTCCACAATTCTAATCTCTGCTTCTATAAGCATCTGTGAATAGATAAGGAGAAAAATTCTTTTAAACCTTTTAACTTTTCCATAAACCAAGGCATCACATCGCAGGAACTCTCCCAATTTTTCTGGCGGAATTTTATGAAAATTTTTCCCCTCGGTATCTTCTAACATTTTAATGATTTCGTCTATCTCTTCAATTTCATCGTCATAAAAATTCCTTATACTGAAATGCTTATAAAAACTCTCCCTTACTAATTGATTTAACCCTTCTACCTTAGTTTCATTGGTGAATGGCAAAATAGCAATAACTTTCGTTGTATCGCTACTAGACACCCATTGCTTAAAATGAGGTGTTTCAATTACATTGGGAGTGAAATGTGAACATGAACCATTAAAAAATAAAAAAAACAATGCCACAATAGTAAAGAAGTACTTTTTAACCATTATGGTTAGCTCCCTACTTATCAAAATGGGTTATGATTTATCAATGTACTATCTCTTGGTTTTTCACTCAACACTATAACAGATTCAATACTGTATTATTCATCTTTCTTACAGGCTTAGCTGGAACAACTGCTATAATCGTATATGGTGGAACATCTTTTACCACCACATAACCAGTTCCTCCCATTGAACTCTTCCCAATAATAATCCCATCCAATATAATCGCACCTGCACCAATAAAGACTTCATCCCAATAGTACTTCCTTTACTGAAATTTGTTTTATAGTGGATAAATGTTTTCCTTCCTTTTCGTTTAATAAACCTTATTTTCCAAAGCCAATAGCTAATCCAGCTAATAAATTTTCCATATTGTTATTCCTTTAAAATGATTCCTAGTCCAAACCATCATACTATGCAATATCCCTATTTATTAATGGGATCAATAAATAGTTTACAGAAAGACGAAACGTCATTGCGAACGAAGTGAAGCAATCTCATTTCATAGTCGTCTGTGAGGATTGCGGAGCCTGTTCAGAGCCTTTAGAGATTGCTTCGTCGCTATGCTCCTCGCAATGACATGTAAACTATTTTATGCCCTGAGTAATAATAGAAACATTTTAGGTTAATTAAAAAATGTTAATATTTTATAATGGGGTAAAGTTCCAAATTCAATTGACAGAAATTTCTCATCATTGGCCATTGAGAGTTGATGTGACATTTGAAATTACTCCCTAAAATATAGCCTCTGCACTAGCTAAGATCCTTTGAAGATCTCTTCTTGATCTTTCTTCCACTCTCACTTTTTAGATCTATTCTTGGTGCATCAGCCCACAGTCTCTCCAACTCATAAAACTCTCGAATTGGATGATAAAAGACATGGATAATGACATCATCATAATCGAGCAGGACCCATTTGCCCTCATTAAAACCCTCAATTCCCAAAGGGTAAACCCCCTTCCTTTTCAAATCATGTTCAATTGAGCTCGCAATAGCTTTAACCTGCCGATTCGAATTGCCACTGCAAATAATAAAATAGTCAGCAAAAGAGGACATCTCTTTGATATCGATAACGATTAAATCAAAAGCCTTCTTTTTCAAGGCAGCTTTAACACAAAGGTTAAACTTTTGTTTTTCTTCTTTTACCATCACTCCCATTCGAAATATAAAAAGAACTTAGCGCCCTGGTTCATTCAGAGAAGGTGCGAGATACCGCATGCTGGATTAAACAAATGTGGAATTCGGATTGTGAAATGCAGAACTAAAATCCAAAATCCAGGAACTAAAATCCAAAATATTATGACCTATTCGATAGTTACTGAATCATTTGCTAAAAATCGTATACAATCAATTTACATAGCAGTGACCTTAACCCCTATAGAACTTATGTGCTCTCACATAGTTCGCTACCTCTTCAGGAAGCAGGTACTTAATTGAACGCCTCTCTCTTATAAGCTTTCTAATGGATTTGGAGGAAATATCAATAGGAGTTACCCCCATAAAATAAATGGAAAAATGAGAGCTATGCATGAACCTCTTTTCATCAGGCCGATAAATAAAATCTCTCTTTACCTGAGTTGGAATAACCTGATATAACTCTTTTACTTCATATCGTGGTCTATTCATAACAATAAAATTACAAAGAGAAAAAAGTTCTTGATAATTTTTCCAGCTTGTAATTTCCAAAAAGGCATCCGTACCTAAAATGAAAAAAGGGGTTAACTCTTCTCCAAACTTATGCTTAAAGTGACTAATGGTTTCAATTGAGTATGATTTCCCAGGTCTTCTCAGCTCAACATCAGAAGTAAAGAACTGGGGATTATCCTCTAACGCAATATCTAACATTCTCAATCGATGGTGAGCAGGCACAACCTCTTCAGATTCTTTATGAGGAGGTATATTAGTAGGAATGAAAATTACCTGCGTGAGGTCAAACATCTCTCGAATCTCCTCAGCAGATCTCAAATGACCCCAATGTACCGGATTGAACGTTCCGCCAAAAAGTCCAACACGCACTATAGGTCCCCTTCTTAACCAGTGTCTGACCGAAAAACCCGCTTTCGTCTTTTAACTCCCTATCCCTCCCGTATCTGTCCGTTTCCATAAACCACAAATTTACAGGTCGTAAGCTCGTTCAAACCCATTGGGCCAAAGGCATGGATCTTGGTTGTACTAATTCCAACTTCTGAACCTAAACCCAATTGGTTTCCATCGTTAAATCGAGTAGACGCATTGACTAAAACCACTGAGGAGTTCACCTTTTGTAAAAACAACTGGGAATTAGTGTAATCAGAGGTCACAATGGCATCTGTATGCATAGAACCATACTCTTCAATGTGATCAACGGCCTCTTCTATATTAGATACTACTTTAACAGATATAATGAGATCTAAATACTCCTGATACCAATCTCCCCCCTGGGCTTCCTTGAGATCAGGAATTATCGTTCGACTCTTCTCACAAGCCCGTACCTCAACACCTTCCCTTCTAAGCCTGGTAACTATCCTGGGGAGAAAATTATGGGCAATTCCTTCATGAACCAGAAGGGTCTCCACAGCATTGCAAACCCCCGGACGTTGTACCTTGGCGTTCACCACAATCGATTCCGCCATTTCCTCATCAGCACTGGCATCCACAAAAATATGGCAAACCCCTTTATAGTGTTTAATTACCGGAATCCTTGAATGCTCTACTACCGCTCGGATAAGATCCTCTCCTCCTCGAGGAATAATGACATCAATGTATTCCTCTAACTTGAGCATTTCATACACAGCTTCTCTCTCCACTACGGGAATCAATTGAATTGCTGCTTCAGGAATACCGTTTCTTCTTAAAACTTCCCGCATAATACCAGCAAGAACTCTATTGGAGTGAAACGCTTCCTTTCCACCTCTAAGGATAACCGCATTCCCTGATTTAAGACAGAGAGCAGCTGCATCAACTGTAACATTAGGACGAGACTCATAGATGATGCCAATAACCCCCAGAGGAATCCTCACTTTCCCCACCAGAAGGTTATTGGGTCTTCTCCACATCTTCACAGTTTCACCTAATGGGTCAGGGAGTTGAATTATCTCATGAATTCCTTCCACCATCCCATTGATAACCTTATCACTGAAACTCAGACGATCTATTAACGCAGCAGATAGTCCTTTCTCATATGCATCCTTTACATCTTTCTCGTTTTCTCTCTTGAGTAAATCTGTATTATTCACCACTTCATCAGCTATGATATTTAGAACCTGATTCTTTAAGGAAGTTGAAAGAAATGAGAGCGTTTGGGATGCCTTTTTGGCAGTTACTGCTATATTTAAAATCTGCTTTGCGATATCCATATCACTTACTCTCTAAGACCACAAGATCATCACGGTGAATAATCTCATCATAGTACTTATACCCCAATATCTTTTCTATCTCCCGGCTGTGAACACCTTTCAGCTTCATAACCTCTTCTGATCTATAATTAATTAAGCCCCTGGCAAATTCCAAACCCTCAGTATCAATACATTTCACTGCATCGCCAAAGTTAAAGCACCCTTTTACCTCCACTAAGCCAGAAGGCAATAAACTCTTTCCTCTTTCCACTATTGCTTTTTTAGCACCTTCATCGACTATCAGCATACCCTTTGGTTTCACGTTAAAGGCAATCCAGTGCTTTCGGCTAGAAAGTTTTGACTTTCTAGGCAGAAAGAGCGTACCAACATCTTCACCCTTAAAAACCTTAGTTATAATACCTTTTATCTTTCCATTAACGATAATGGTTGGGATTCCAAAGAGTGAGGCCTTCTTTGCTGCATCAACTTTGGATACCATACCCCCAGTTCCAACCTTACTTGTACTCCCTTGTGCTAATTCCTCAATATCGCTATTTATCTCCTCAACAACTTTTATTAGGGTTGCATTTCTATTGCGCTTAGGATCTTTTTCAAAGAGTCCATCTCTGTCTGTTAAAATTAAAAGCAAATCCGCATCCACGAGATTGGTGACTAAGGCAGAGAGAATATCATTATCACCAAACTTGATCTCATCTACCACCACAGAATCATTCTCATTAATGATTGGAATAATACCACACTGAAACAAGGTAAATAAGGTATTGCGTGCATTAAGAAATCTTTGACGATCACTCAGATCATCATGGGTAAGTAAAACTTGAGCTGTCTTTTGTTTGTATTTATTAAAATACCCTTCATAATTCCACATTAATCGGGCTTGGCCGATTGCAGCAGAAGCCTGTTTTTGAGGAATACTTCTCGGCTTACCAACACATCCCAGGTTTCTCCTCCCTGCAACAATAGCTCCTGAAGAAACTATAACTATTTCATATCCTCTCTGCTTGAGCATTGAAATACTCTTAGCTAAATCTCTAAATACTTCTTTTCTTAAATCATCACCTCCAGAAGTAAGAACACTACTACCCACCTTGATGACAACACAATTTACCTGACTCAGTATTTTACTTCTTAATTCTTTCAATAATTCCTCAATATCAAATAATTATTAAATATAGTTAAACTTTAGCTTTATCTTTTGATTGAGATAACATTCTTACTACATGAGCAATAAGTGATTTTACTCCTCTGCCAGTTGCAGCAGAAATAGGAAAAATTTTTAGGTGTAAACCTTCAATATACTCCTTGAGTTTTGGATAGTGATCTTGTGACTCAGGTAAATCCATCTTATTGATCGCAATTACTTGGGGTTTATCAGTTAAGGAAGGGTTATACAATTTAAGCTCATTATTTATGATCTTAAAGGCCTTAAGAGGATTACGAGGGGTAAAATCTGAACCGTCAATCAAATGAATCAATACACAGGTGCGTTCTATATGACGTAAAAATGTCGTACCTAACCCACTACCTCGGTGGGCACCTTCAATCAAACCAGGAATATCAGCAACTATAAATGTTTTATCTTCACTATATTTAACCACTCCTAAACAAGGATTAAGGGTGGTGAATGGATAGTCGGCAATTTTAGGTCTTGCAGCAGAAATTCTTGACACTAACGTTGACTTACCGCTATTGGGTAAACCGATAACACCGACATCCGCAAGTAATTTTAACTCCAGTTTAATCCATCGTGTCTCCCCCTTTTGTCCTCCTTGTGCATGTCGTGGAGCCTGGCGGGTAGAACTTACAAAACTGGCATTTCCCCTCCCCCCCAGTCCTCCTTGAGTAACAACTAACTTTTCTCCGGGTGAGCTAAAATCCTTTAATAGTGCATCAGTCGCATCATCCCTCACCACTGTTCCTAAAGGTACTGGTATGAGGAGGTGTGCTCCATTCTTCCCATGTTGATCCTTACCTCTTCCATGAGCTCCTGATTTGGCCTTGTAATATCTCTTGTATCGAAAGTCAATTAAAGATTCAAGCTCTTTATCGGCAATCAGAATAACGTCTCCCCCTTTACCCCCATCTCCTCCATCAGGTCCACCTCGGGGAACAAATTTCTCACGTCTGAAACTTATACACCCCCTTCCACCACTACCAGCTATTACCTTAATTCTCGCTTCATCAATGAATCTCATCAACCATTAACTGAGTGCATACACACTTACTCTCTTTTTCTCCTTGCCCCATCTTTCAAACTTCACCATTCCATCTATCTTAGCAAAAATGGTATAATCTTTTCCCATGCCTACATTTTTACCAGGATGTATTTTGGTACCTACCTGTCTGACAATTATGCTTCCTGCTCTGACAAGTTGTCCACCGAATCGTTTTACCCCCAGCCTCTTGCCAGCGCTATCTCTTCCATTAGCAGAACTTCCTCCCGATCTTTTATGTGCCATGTAAAAACACCTCCTCACATAACATTTATTCCGTATAATATTTCTTTAAGTATTTAAAGAAATCACTTTTGGTACTGAGCATCAACCAGGTTTCTTTATCTAAAGAGTCTTTATAGATATCAAGGGTATTAATAAAAGAATAAAATTCAGGATCCTTGCTATAGGCATCTGCATAAATCCTTGTTGCCTCGGCATCAGCCTTCCCCTTAATCTCTTGTGCCTTCCTGTATGCTACTGAAGTAATTTTTTTAAGCTCTTTCTCTTTATCACCTGCAATCTTTGAACTCTCCCCCCTCCCCTCAGACCTGAACTTTTCGGCAATCTGTTTCCTCTCGGCAATCATCCTGTTATAAACTTCTTTCTGAACTTCTCCCACATAGTTTATCCTCTTGATCCTCACATCCACCAGCTCAATCCCAAACTCCGCCATTTTAGGTTTTGCCTGCTCCATAATACCCTTTGCTATCTTCTCTCTGCCTATTTCAATAGGTTTAGCCACTATCTTTTTATAGGTCTCATCTACTCCTACTTCCTTGATATCCATTTTTCTATCACTGTTTCTCACTGCCTCAATTAAATGATGGGAAGTAATAAAATTCCAGGTAGCGGGATCTATGATATCATCAAGCTTTTTTTGAGCAGCAATTTCGTTATTTACTGTCTCAAAAAAGGCTAAAGGATTGCTGATCTTCCAGCGAGCAAAGGTATCTACCAAGATATAAGTCTTATCCAATGTAGGCATCTGACCAGGCTCACCATCCCACTCCAGAAGATTCTTAGGAAAAAAGTTAGCATCCTCTATAAAAGGAACCTTAAGATATAAACCTGCATCTTTTATTGGCTCTCTTACAGGTTTTCCAAATCGAGTTATTACCACCTGCTCTGTCTCACCTACCACAAAAGCAGCACCACTAAAGATAACAAAAATTGCTAAAACTACTACTGCAACTATTACTAATCCTCTCATTTTGCTTCTCCTCCTCTTTCAAGGTTTAATAGAGGGAGTAGCCCCTTTTGTTCAGGATCTATGATATACTTATTACCCATTTTAGGGAGAACCACACCCATTGCCTCTAAATAGAGCCTCCTGCGGGTTACATCTTTTGCTCTGGTGTATTCCCTCCAGAGAGCGAGGAATCTGTTAGCATCGCCCTTTGCCCTGTTTACCCGATCCAGGGCGTATCCTTCTGCTGCCTTAATAGTTTGCTCCGCTTCCCCCCTTGCCTTGGGAATAATCTTGTTATACTCCTCTTTTGCTTGATAGATCATCCTCTCCTTCTCCTGAACCGCCTGGTTTACCTCATTAAAAGAGGGCTGCACCGGTTCAGGAACATTGGTCTTTTTTAATTCCACATTTACCAGTTTAATACCAGTCTCTGATTCTTTTAAGGCTTGTTGAAGTTTTATCTTTACCTCATCGGCAATCTCTTTCCTCTTACTAATTACCTCATTGATACTACGATCACCCACTACCAATCGCATCACTGACTCTGACATATCTCTTAAGGTTACTCGAACATTCCTTACC
>Ga0209635_10002437_pt1 | contig 14262 bp, 15 predicted proteins | sample DeeMarSWOR230_32_FD_187463 | JGI IMG/M metagenome (GOLD analysis project Ga0209635, IMG submission 187463) | Marine sediment microbial communities from White Oak River estuary, North Carolina - WOR-2-30_32 (SPAdes) (version 2) | ecosystem: Environmental > Aquatic > Marine > Intertidal zone >... | reverse complement strand
CTCCGCCCCAGCCTCACAGTCTATGTCCTTGCTGTACTCGGCCTCGAGGACGCCCATGGCTATGGGGGCGCCGGAGCCGGCTGAGATGAAGTCGTCCGGGATCAGGCTGCCCACGAGGTCCATGCTGAAGAGGCTCGGCCCGTCCTCGTCTACGCCTCCCACCACGGTCTCCATGAGCAGGGGCATCATCCGCCTGTTGAATAGCATGTTGCTTATGAGCTTGCTCATGCTCTTCGTGGAGATGGGTCTGCCTTTCTCAAGCCTGTACAGGTTGGCGTACGCCGACGCCTCCCTCACCAGGGCCTGCATGTCGCTCATGAGGCCCGCGAAGGCTAGGCCGATGTTGTCCGTGAGCTTGAAGACCTTCTTGCCGTGCCTGCTGGTCACTAGCCGCCCCCAGCTTACGCGTTTCTCGCTGGCTAGCACGACCCCGTCGCTGCACACTAGTCCTACCGTAGTCGCTCCCTGTATCTGTTGGTAACCCATCTCTGATTCACTTTCCATTTCTCTGTACGATAGGCTCGATATATACGTTGCTTTACAGCCTATAGACACGGCTCTCATCTCTGGGACGCCTCGGCTCCACTTGGTAGCCGAGGGCCTCCAGCACGGGCATGACGCTGCGAACCCCTTTCCCGCGAAGCACAGCCTTGGCCTCCCCAAGGGTCTCCACATCGCCGAGAGCGCGGCTTATCTCTTCTAGTTTGCGAGGTGACACTAGGACGCCCCCCAGGTCCCGGTAATCGTGCCCCTCCTCCCTTATTTCTTGGAGCAGCTGCTCCTCTGTGACTCCCATCCGCTGGGCTAGCTGCTCAAGCACGATGAGTTCGCCGTGGGTAGGCTTCTTAGGCTCCTTGGAAGGTATGTCTATTATGAGCTCCTCCCCTTGGGGGTCTTTCTTGAGGAGGTCGCCGTGCTGGACGCTGTTCAGCTCCATGACTGTGGTGTCTTTTCTTCTTGTCGGGTACACGATGGATGCAGTTATGGACCAGGACCCGGCGTTGAGCAGCCGGGCGACGAACTCGTCGATCCTTGAACCCTTCTGGGAGAGCCTGTTAGTGGGCTTCAGTTTGATGGATATGGATGGGCCTTTTTTGGAGTCGTAGAACTCTGTGCTTCCGATTCGCTCCGCCAGCCGCTGGAGGTACTCATCCTGTTCATCGGCCTCGGCGTGGATGCTCCTGGAGTACGCCAGCAGGGCGACGGTGTTCGCGTAGTTGTAGAACCGGTTGAGCTCCTCCGGCTCGGGCTCGCTATACTCGATCAAGACCTGCTCATCCTCCAGATCGCCGTACAGGCTCGTATCCACCTCCTGTACGGTTACGCCCAGCCTCTTGGCTACCGTGGCGAGCACGGCCACCCTCTCCCTCTCCGTGGCCACGACCCTCCCAGCGGCCTCCCTGAACACCATCACCCTGGCCTTCAGAGGGGGCACCGTCGCCATAGACGCGAACACGCATCTGGCCTCCAGCACGGAGGACAGCCCCCTCACGAGCCGGTAGTCGTACCCCAGCTGCTCGCAGTCAGACAGGGCCTCGGACAGGATCCCCCTCTTCCTATCTACGTGGTCCCTGTAGGTTGCTATGAGCGTCTTCGATAGGCTTCCGTCGTCGCCGAGGAAGATGGGCCTGATGACGCCTTTCCGCCTGTAGACCCTTATGTGCTCGGTGGGAAGCATCAACGCCTCCTCCGCCTCCTCCTTGCGCTGAGATAAGTCTCAGCCGTCCCCTCGGAGACTAGCTCATAGAGCACAGCCTCCTTGCCAGGCGTCTTGCGGAGTATGCGGCCGAGGCGCTGAATGAACTGCCTATTGCTGCCCGATCCGCTGATGATGACCGCCATGCTGGCGTCCGGGACGTCCACCCCCTCGTCTAGGACTCTGCTCGTCACTATCCGCCTATAGGTCCCGTCCCTGAAGCCTCCCAGTATCTCCTCCCGCTCATCCCTTGGCGTCTGGTGGGTAATCGCGGGGATGAGAAGCTCCCTGCTGAGCCTGTAGACGAGCTTGTTGTGGCTCATGAATATGAGGGTCTTCTCGCCGGGGTTCGCCTTGAGGAGGCTCTTCAGGTACGCGATCTTGTTGCCGCCGTTCAGAGCGGTATCCATGGCCCTGCCCCGCGCCTGAACGGCTCTCCTAGCCTCGGGGTCCCTGCCGCTGCGCCGCACCAGCCTCAGGTAGTCCTGGGCGCCCCTGATCCTGATGTTCCGCCGTCTGAGGAAGCCCCTGTAGATCTCGTACTGCCTGTCGTACTCGACTCTCTCCTCGGGGGTGAGGGGCAGCTTCACCGTCTTCACGGTGTAGTCTGACAGGTGTCTGCCTGCGAGGCTGTCCACTCCCAGGTGGTAGACGGTCGGCCCCACGAGTTCCTCGTACAGCTCCTTGGTGGCCTCGTCCTCCTGCAGGGTAGCCGTCAACCCTAGCCTGTATGGCGCGATGTACCATGTGGCTATCCTTCTGTAGGTGGGAGCCGCCAGGTGGTGGACCTCGTCGAAGACCAGCAGCTGGAACATGTTCCCAAGGTGTCTTGCCCGGAGGCTCGCCGAGTCGTAGGTGGACACTGTTATCGGCTGTATGTCCTGCTCACCGCCGCCGAGGGCGCCCACCTTGACCCCGAGGGACTCCTCTAGCACCTCACGCCACTGCTCCACGAGCACGATGGTGGGCACCGTGATCAGGGCTGAGACCTGTAAGGCCTCGATCGCCTTCACGGCGATAAACGTCTTCCCGGCGCCTGTGGGGAGCACGACGACGCCCCTGTGCCTGCTCCGGCTCCACTCGGAGAGGGCGTCGGACTGATAGTCCCTCAGATCTATTTCGGCTTGCATAGGCGGCGGTGCCGGGGCCTTCATCGCCTCGTCCCTGAACTCCGTCCCAGAAGCCTCCAGATGTCTCATGATCTGGGGGTACATATAGCCGGGGTAGTCGTCGGACGGCTCCACAGTGCCCATGTAGATCTGGCCGCCGTCCACCTTGACCCTGCCCCTCTCGTAGCGTAGTATAATCATGGCTCCCCAGTCATATCAATGGTGTAAAGGTCATGGATAAGCGCTACCTACGGCGTGTGTGCCCCGCCCCGACGCAGCTTATCGTAGCTGGTTGGCCCACTCGACCCGAGACGCTGAACTCGGCGCCCGTGAACATCTTGGCCAGCTCCACGGCGGTGAGTGTGTGGAGCGTCAGTCTGCTCGTGGAGAACCTTGACTCTCCCTCAGCCAGGGAGCAGGGAAGTATCATGTGGTCCGACGTGTGGAGGTCAACCGCTGCTCCTGTCCTGATCTGTTCCACGAGGATGGCGGCGGCCTCGTGCCCCACCTTCTCGGCCGATTTCCCGCGTTCGCCGAGAGAGTCGGACCCGAGAAACATGTGGTCTGCCCAGAGGCAGATGATGCTCCCAGGCGAGTAGGGTGCCTCGGCGCTTTCCAGATGGAAGACTGATAACCTGGATTCGAGTCCCGACTCTTCCAGGGTCTCGGTGGCTGACGCTGCCTGACGCTCGGCGACGCGTCTCGGCAACCGACCGCAGAGAGAGACGCCGTAGACCACGTTATTGGGCTCATGCTTGGGTAGGAACGGCTTTAAAGTCTCCGTGGGCTCCACTGACGCCGTTACTACTCCTCCTCCCTTCGGGTAGAACCCGTGGCGCATCACCTCCAGGCTGCACCTGAGCCCCATGGCTTCGAAGGCCCGCCACACTATGTTCTCGAGGAAGGGCGTAGGCGGGGACCACGGTACCGCCGTCCCCCCCGTGATGTGTAGCTCCACCCGTCTGTCGGCGTACGCCGCGATGGGGGCGAGGCACTGGAGAAGCAGGGTCACGCTGCCGGCTGTCCCTATGTCGAAGCGGTATCTTCCGCCTCGGATGTTCTTCGGCTTGAAAGTTATATCCGTTGAGCCCAGCTCTGCGCCGCGTAGCTCAGCCTTCGTCAGCTCCGCTGCTGCTCTGAGGGTCGTCAGGTGCTGGGGTCTGAGGCCGGGCTGGCTTCGCCTAGCCCTTACGTTGTGGATCGTGAAAGGCTTCCCGAGGATGGCGCTGTAGGCGGTTGCCATGCGGAGCAGCTGCCCGCCTCCCTCCATCATGGAGCCGTCTACGGTTATCATGGCGTACTACTGTGTGGCGGCTCCGCCGCAGAACCGGGGGAGGACCCTCCTGGCCAGGGCGGCGCCCTCCTCCAGCTCCTCTAGGGTTATCCCCGGGGCGCCACACATGAGCATGAGGACGCCTCTCGTCTTCATGGTCACCTTGCTGTAGTCGGCGTCCCTGTATGGGTAGATGGCTGCGAGGCGTTCGCCGTCCTCAATCACCGCCTCCCCCCCGCTCAAGACGACGGGCTTCTTCATTCCTATCCCGAGGAACTCCTCACCCTCCGCAGCCTCCCTCATGACCAGCTGTCCCCCGAGGAGGCTGCTGTCGAAGCTGGCGACCGGGATCGCCGACTCCATGGAGACGAGGTTGTAGGCGTCCACCCAGGTGTTTATCTTGGGGATTGGGTTGCCCCTGAGCACACGCCTTATGAGGGCCTCCGCGGCGGGCCTGATCTTGGTTGGGTCGATGCCCAGCCTCCAGAAGAAGTCTCTGTACGCCCTGAACGTGGGGTGCTCCCTCAGCCCCTCGATGTCCCACCGCTCCCTTATCCTGTCGGCTACCTCCGTCTTGTACTGCTCCAGCTCGTGGCTCTCCCTGGCGACGGTCACGCCGCTGAACCTGACTATCTGGGCGGCTAGCCCGGGGAATCGTCCCTGCAGCCCCGGGCTCAGTCTGAGGTACTCCGGCAAGTCTAGCGCCTCCCGGCGTTCGCCGAGTCCGTCTTGGCGAGGTCCCTTATCCTGTTCTCGCCGTCTATCTCCTGAACTATCCTGTGCACCTCGGGGGGCACCAAGTCATTCCAGTTCTCCTCCTCCAGTATCCTCCGCCTAATCTCTGATGCCTCGTACTTACCGCGCTGGAACATGGGTATGTGTCTGACCTCGTACCCGGCCTCTATGAGCAGCCGCCTGGTCAGGGGCTGGTTACTGTAGACGATGTCGAACCGCGGCGTCTGGCTCTCCACGGCGCTCACCCAGACCCTGTGGGCGGGGGCGTCCGATATGGGTATGATGATGTACCGCTCAGTGGGTATGTCTGCGGCGTCGAGGGCGGCGCGGATCATCTCGATGCGCTCCCCCGCTGTGAAGGGGTTGTCGTGCTCATGGCTCATCTGGGCGCTACCCACAACTAGCACCAGCTCGTCGCTCTCCTCCAGTATCTTCTCTATAGCGTGGAGGTGCCCATAGTGGAAGGGCTGGAACCTGCCTACGAAAAGTGCGCGGGTCAATCCTATCTCATCCTTTGCTTGAATGGAGGGGGGAACCGGTTTATGTGTTTCCCCGGTGTTCTACGCGTTGAAACACTTGTTCTAAACGGTAGCATTATACTCGACACCGTTCATCAGGAGATCGTGAACCAAGATGAACACAACTAAGACATGGTTAATCGCGATCCTAGTAATAGGGGCTCTTCCAGCCCTATCGATCTACGCCTGGCAGACCACGCCGGTTTTCACGGAACAAGCGGCGGTGAAGACTGCGACCAAGTTCCTGTCGGAGGCGCCGACGTATAGCTGGGACGGCGTGGAGGGCTCCATCCGGGTCCTGGACTCTTACAAGACTCAGACCCCAGACGCCGTCTGGACGGTAGTCATCGAGTTCACGTGCGCCCACGCGGGCTACGGCGACAGATCCAGCCAGATGGTGGCTGCAGTCGTCACCGACCACGTGATCACCGTCATCGTAGAGGATGGCTCCGTCGTGGAGGCTGTGATCGACGACGTCTGGGACGAGCTGCGACACACAACGCCGATACACGACGACACGACGCCCACAGAGGCGGAGGAGTTGGCGATAGAGTTCATTGAGAGCTCGCCGACCTTCAGCTACGACGGTGTCCTCGGCTCGATAGAGATCATAGATGTAGTAGCGGCTGAGAGCTATCCCGTCCAGTACTTCATCACCATCGCGTTCGAGTGCAGCCACGCGGGGTACGGAGACCGGACAGGACAGGTGCTCGCCCAGGTCATCACTCGTCACGTGATGAGGATAAACATCAGCGACGACCGGGTGCTGAGCGCCGTCATCGACGGCAAGTGGGACGAGTTGAACCAGACTGAGAAGGTCGTCTCCGAGCTTCTCCCACCCGATATGGCGAGGGACATAACAGTCTCCTACGTCATCGAGCGATACGAGGAACTTTCAGACATTGTGGCGCCCACGGAGTGGGCCGAGATAGCTGAAGGTGGACAGCCCGCCCTCATCGGGTACACCAAGCGGATATATGTGGCGGGAGACTGGAATGTGTACGTGGGCTACGCCGTCGTGGCGCGTCCAGTGTACGAGGTGGAGATCGATTACGGCGGGGAGCCAGCCTTCAACTGGAACGGCACAGTCGACCAGAGCTCGACGGTGACAGAGCTATCCACGAGCCTGACGGCTACTAATACGGAGATACTGGGCCCAGAACAGGCCAGGGACATCGCGGTAGAGTACGTTACGGCCAACTACCCTGAGCTTGCTGACGATGAGCCCGGCGTCTGGGAGATGGAGAACCTGACACCGGAGGGGCTGCTGGGTTTTAGTAAACTCCAGTATATCTCTGGAAGCTGGACTGTCAACGTCAGCTTCCCCGTCGTCTGGAAGCCAACCTACTCTGTAGAGCTCAATGTGGACGCCGAGCCGGTCTTCGAGTGGATGGGCTCCGTCGACCAGGACGGCTCAGTGACCACAAGAACCGAGTAAAACCCCTTTTTTCCCCTATTTTTCTGGTATAAGCTGTTTTGGTATACCTGACTCGCATGGCACGTCTGTCTGGCAGAAGCCACATCCGTAGCCGTCGAACCCGTAGTGGCGGCGCACGTACTCACGCGTCATATCGACGTAGAGGCGGCAAGCCCTCTTGTCGTGTCCATTCTCTGTTATGGCTCCTATGGGGCACCGTTCCATGCATCTGCGGCAGCCGCCGTCAGCGAAGAAGAGGCAGTAGGCGTGATGGTCTGTGTAGGGCCTGGGCGTGGAATCGATCTTTATGTTCGCCACGACGCTGCCTGTCCTCATGGCCTTCCCTCGGGGCGTTATGAGGCCGTCGCTGAGACCGAAGGTGCCCAGCCCGGCTGCGTACGCGGCGTGCCTCTCGGACCATGTGGAGGCGTAGAGGTACTTCTCGGAGGTGGCTCCCTTCCACAGCGGAGATAGCATGGGGGCGACGGCCTCGACGCCCTCTTCCCTGAGCTTCTCCACGACATGCTCCCTGAGCCTGACGTTCACCTCCTCGCCGAATATTCTGGACCGCGCCCAGCGCTCGCTGGGGAAGTGGGTCTCCTTCCTGTGGTCCCGTTTAGTGGCATCCGTCTGGGGCAGTATCCAGCTCACCACCGTGAGCCCTTCTGCCTTGAACTCCTTGCTCGGGTAAGCGTGGCTGATGAGCTCCAGCGGCGACAGGTAGAAGCCGCCTATGTCCCGCTGGTAGAACGTGTAGAGGGGGTCAGCGCCGCTGCTGTAGCCGACAATAGGCTCGGCCCACGCTGGCTCGCCGCCCCACTTCCGCATGCTGTTCTCTGGGCCTGCCATGAAGCCTTTGATCACCTTCTCCATCCATCGAGCAGGGTCGTCACGCAAGTATGCCACACCGTCCATACCGGAAGCGCTTTATTTAAAACAGACTTCATCAAGTTAACAAGCCCCGCGGGGAAAATCTGTTGACGAACGATAGGTACCTCTATCTCAACTGGATGGACGTCCAGCGTCTATCCGAGAAGCTCGCCGACATGATAGCCGAGAGTGGTTTCAGGCCCGACATCATCGTGGCGGTGAGCAGAGGCGGCTTCGACCCCGCCAGGATCCTGAGCGACGAGCTCAACATCCGGAGCCTCGCGAGCCTCCAGGTAATTTACTACGCTGGGGTCAACGAGAAGAACGACAAACCCCAGGTGAAGTACCCTCTCAACGCGGACATCGCAGGCCTCAACGTGCTTGTTGTCGATGACGTCGCCGACTCTGGGAACAGCCTCAAGGTCGTGAAGGATTACGTCGACAGCCTCGGCCCAAGGGAGGTCAGGATAGCTACCCTGCACCACAAGCCGTGGAGCAGCTTCGAGCCTGACTATTACGCCGAGTCGGCTGACAAGTGGATCATATACCCTTGGGAGCCCCGAGAGAGCATCGAGGACATAAGAGAGAAGCTGCTTGAGGAAGGGGTCCCTGAGGACGAGCTAGCCTTGAAGCTCATAGAGATAGGGTTCACCAGTAAACAGGTGCGGCGGTTCCTAGGACTCAAAGACGTATAAGACCTCGTCGTAGGTGCGGCCCATCCACTCGGTCCCCGGCTCGTATCTGACCAGCTTCTTATCTGCAAGCGTTTCACGTAACCGCGCGTTGGCCTCCTCCAAACTGATCTCCTTGTCCCTGAGGAGTTCCAAAGGCACGTTCACCTGCACGGGTCTGGCGGGCAGCCTGTGCCTTGTCGCCTTGGGGGTGAAGATCTTACCCTGCACCGCGGCTTCCACCACCTGGCTCTTCTCCACCTTAGGTGGGTACAGGGCAGCTTCGTAGTCGCCTGAATCCACCCTGTTCTCGGCCTCGCCTTCTGTACAGTGGCTTATTCGGTACCCCCACGTCGTCAATATTTTTTCCAGTTCGTGGCTAAGCTTGAAGGCTTGAAGCAGGTCCTCCCCCTTCTGTGTTAGGCGGTACGTCTGGTCCCTGTAGATAAGCAGCAGCCCGCCTTCCTCGTCGGGGTTATTAAGCTCGTGGGGCTCCATCGTGAAGCCGAGGGCGGCTAGGGCCTCCTCCGCCCTCTCTGCGCCGAAGGATCCGGAGATGACGCGGCACCACCGCTGCACCTTTATGCTTGGGTCGAAGTAGTCGACGAGGCAGACGCATATGAACCTGCAGCCGAGCCGCTTCATTATGGCTGTCCTGTGCATGCCGTCCAGCACCACGTATGTGTCGCGGTCAACGATTATGGGGGCCGACTGGACGCCGTCGCGCAGGATTTGATCTCCCAAGCCACGTATGCGCTCAGGTATGGTCTCCTCGTGGATGCGAAGCCTGTCGGTGGGGGTGAGAGCTATGTCGAGTCTGAGTCCCTCGTGGTCTATGGTGTAGGCGACGGGCTGACTAGACATCCATGAAACATCGTTCGCCGGTGTTAAAATCTTGTCGGATGGGTTACTGGATCTCTTCCAGTGCCTCCTGGGCGGCCTCCTCGGCCTCAGCGAGCAGGTCAGATTTAACTATGGTGGTCACGTAGCCCGCGATCTTGTTGCGGAGCTTCTTGGACACGTCGAGCCCTATCTCTTTGAGGAACTGCTTGTTTGGCTCGAACTCGGGCTGGAAGCTGTAAGGGTACCTGTCCAGCAGCTCTATGCTTATCCGCTTGATCATCTCCGTGCGTACCTTACCCAATCACGTGCACCTTGCGCAGTATCTCACCGTGAAGGGGCTTTTAAACATTTATACTTGGCCGGCGCGTGCCTCAAGGGTCGCCTCCCATTCAGATGGGGTTTCAGTTGAACCCGATATAAGACCGATGTTAGCTATAACACGTTACATGGCTAATATCGGCGATAGATTGACGGAGTTTCAAGTGCGTTTATAGTGAAAATGCATCTAATAGAGTTAAAAAATGAAAAAAGCAAGAATTTAGCCTTCCTAGCGGAAAGGTTCGCAAGTATTAAATATTATTCGAAACGAAAAGAGGAAATAGAAGGGAACAGGATGCCTAGCGAAATTAAGGTGGCGCCCATGCACAAGCTGATTAAGAGAGCGGGCGCGGACAGGGTGAGCGAGGAGAGTGCAGTCGCCCTTGGACTGGCCTTAGAAGAGATAGGCGTGAAGATGGCCAGGGAGGCCATAGACTACGCCAAGCATGCAGGCCGCAAGACGGTGAAGGCCAGGGACATAGAGATCGCGGCCAAGAAGGTCCTTGAGCGATAGGATAATATATTTCTCCCGGGGCATCATTCTGGCTTAAGATGGCTACCATTCAGTGTGACGTGCTCGTAGTGGGTGCGGGGCCGGGCGGCAGCATGGCCGCGAGGACCGCTGCCGAGAACGGCGTCGACGTGGTTATCATCGAGGAGCATCCCGTGGCCGGCACGCCGGTGTACTGCGCCGAGGGGCTCAGCATCGGGGGCATACGTGACGGGGGGCTCGTGGCCGAGCCGCCATACGTCTCTCAGCAGATCACCATGGCCCGGATCGTGGCGCCCAACGGGAACACCGTTGACCTCACCAGCGAGGACTGGACCGGATACACGCTGAACAGGGAGGTCTTCGACAGGGCCCTCGCAGAGAACGCTGAGAAGGCGGGCGCCAGGCTCATGACCGAGACGAGGGCCACCGGCGTCATATCGGATGGGGGCCGGGTCGTGGGCGTCAAGGCGGTCCACATGGGGGAGGAGGTCGAGTTCATGGCGAAGGTGGTCATCGGCGCCGACGGCCACTGGAGCATAACGCGGCGCTCCGCTGGCCTCGACAGGTACTTCAAGGACTATGTGACCTGCGCCCAGTATCAGCTAGGCGGCCTCGACTTGGAGACCCCGAGCGTCAACGAGTTCTGGATGGGCGAGAAATACGCGCCGGGGGGCTACGCGTGGGTCTTCCCCAAGAGCAGGGAGGTGGCCAACGTGGGCCTCGGGGTCCGCGTGAAGCACACCAAGCCTCCCATAGAATACCTCAAGAACTTCGTCGCCCAGGACCCTCGGTTCATGAACGCCGAGATACTGAACAGGAGGGGGGGCATCTGCCCCGTGAGCGGCACCCTCGACAGGATCGTCATGGACGGGTTGATGCTGGTAGGCGACGCCGCGGGTCAACTCATACCCATGACGGGGGCGGGCATCCACAGCGCCATAGAGGCCGGCAAGATGGCGGGCAGGGTAGCCGCCGAGGCAGTGAAGGAGAGCGACGTGTCAGAGAAACGTCTCTCCGCCTACCGCGAGGAGTTCGACGAGTACTGGGGGAAACGGATAAGGGACAGCGGCAGGGTCCTGAAGATGCTGGACAGATTCTCGGACGATGACCTGAACACGCTGTCCGAGGTGATCACCAACGAAGACGTTCTCTCGCTGGCGAACGGCACCAACGTAGCGGCTACCGTCGCGGGCCTCGTCAAACGCAGCCCCATGAAGATAATCAGGCTGATACGCGCGTACCTAAGGTAGCTTCACTCGCTTCTCAGGGCCTTAACGGGATCCAGCTTGGAGGCACGGTAGGCTGGGCCCGCCCCGGATAGTATGCTCGTGACAAGGGAGAAGACCACCACGGTTAGCCCCAGGGGTAGGCTGTACTCCACGGGTAGCCCTACGATGTTGCCCACCATCTTCCCCAGGGCGAAACCCACTGCTGACCCGGCAACGCCGCCTACGATGCCGGTGTACGCCGCCTCGCTCAGGAAGAGGAGCATGATGTCCAAGCTGCTCGCTCCTATAGCCTTCATGGTCCCTATCTCCCTCGTCCTCTCGTTCACCGAGACCGCCATGGTGTTGACGATGCCGAGGCCGGCCACGAAGAGGCTTATGGCCGCGACTCCGCCGAGCACGGCCTGGACTGTCCCCGTTACCTGCTCCTGCACGTCTATGGCTGCCTTGGGCGACACCACGAAGAAGTCGCCGCCGAGCTTATCCTCTAGGTCTTCTGCCACCTCCTCCGCGTCGTCGGACTCCCTGACTAGGACCTGTACTATGGCGCAGCTTCCTCCCTGCTCGTAGAGCTGGTCGTATGTCCTGAACGGGATCCCTATCACGTTGTCCACGTCCAGCCCGAACATGGTCCCATGCTCCTCAAGCACGCCGACGACCCTGAGGGTGATCTCTTTCTCCTCTCCCCTGACGTTGACTGCGAGCTTTATCCTGTCTCCCACCCCCATTATCGGCTCCTCCTCGTCGGTGGGGTGAGCGACGTTCTTCCCCACGAAGGCCACCGCGTTGTCGCCGCGGGTGAAGAACCTTCCCTCGGTCATCTTGACGTCTTTGTTGATCTCCTGGAAGCTGTCACCCACGCCCATCACCCTTGCGGTGTAGGTCTCGCCTTTCACGGTGTATGAGCCGCCGCCCATTATTATCTCGCAGATGTCTCTGACGCCTCCGGCGTCCTGTATGGTCTCACGGTCGCGCCAGCTGACGCTGTCCTGGCTCGTTATCTGGGTGGCGCTCAGGCTTATGGCCGCGTCTTTGGCGTCCTCGGGGATGACGAAGAGGGTGTTGGCTCCTATGACGCTGAGCTGGTCCCTGACCTGGGTGTTCATGCCGTCGGCGAGGGAGACTAGCCCCGTGACGGCCGCGCAGCCCACGAGTATGCCTATGACGTTGAGGGCTACCCTGAATTTCCTCTCCCTTAGCCCCTCCGCCGATAGTATGGTTATGTCGAGAAGATCCATGATTGAGTCGCCGTTTAGCCAGATTTAGATAGTAGACCCCTACCTAGATTTAAAGGATATGCAGTTCCACTCAATACATTTAACATGACTGCTTATCCTCTAAGCTTGATCTAAAATGATCAAGATAAACCGCGACAAGATTGTGAAGATCTCGGTGATAGGGGAAGTCGTGAGCCCCGTGGTCGGCGACTCGGTGTACAAGATCTCCGCGGATGGCGAGCCGGTGGTGCTGCCCGGCGTCGGCGGAATAACTTACAACATAAGGGTCGGCGACGTGGCCACCGGCTGGATGGCGGACCACGTTGAACCCGGCGTCAGCGTCGAGAACCGTGTGACCGACCGTAGGTACCCCAACGGCCAGAGCAGGGCCCTCAACGTGCTGAGCTGCATAGGAAACGAGGCCACCGTGGTGGAGGGAGACGCGAAGGGCGACAAGGGCGTCGTGGTGGGGAAGCACGGTGGCATAGAGCACGTCATGGTGGACTTCCAGCCCGAGACCATGGAGAAGCTCGTCATCGAGGACAAGGTCATGATAAAGGCTTACGGGGTCGGCCTCAAGCTGCTGGACCTCCCCGAGGTGAAGCTATTCAACGTGAGCCCCGAGTTCCTCGAGTTGGTAGACCCGGCGATAAAGGACGGGAAGCTTGAGGTGCCCGTCACCCACACAATTCCCGCGGCCATCATGGGCTCGGGGCTGGGGAGAAGCCACGTCGCCTCAGGAGACTACGACATCACCATGTTCTGCGAGGCTACCTGCGAGGAGTACGGCCTCGAGGACCTCAGGTTCGGAGACCTTGTGGCCATCGAGGATGCCGACCACAGCTACGGTAGAATCTACAGGAGGGGAGCCGTGAGCATCGGCATCGTGACCCACAGCGACTGCGTCATAGCGGGGCACGGGCCGGGAGTCACGACGCTTTTCACGTCGAAAACCGGCGCAATAAAGCCTGTTATTGATCCCGGCGCGAACATAGCCAAGCTCATGAAGCTGAGGGACGACATCTAGAGCCCAATATTTTTATTCATGCGCCTCTTACCTTTGGTGCACCGTGCTCCTGTCGTCTAGTCCGGTCAAGGATTCCGGCCTCTCGAGCCGGAGATCCCGGGTTCGAATCCCGGCGGGAGCACCAATCTTTATTGGATCCTTTCTTCAACGATTTTTAACGCTTCAAGGACATTCTTGGCTACGTCGTCAGCGAGTTCAGAGGGGGCTCCCTCCCTTGGAATGTGTATCGCCCACATTCCATACTGCTTGGCGTTGGAGACGTCCAGAACCGGGTCATCGCCTATGACGACTGTCTCCTCCGGCTCGACCTGCAGCCTGTCCGTGATAACCTTGTAGATGCGAGGATTGGATTTCTCATAGCCCGCCTCGTACCCCGTGCAGATGAAGTCGATGTACTCTGCGATGGGTTCGACGCCGGCTCTGAAGAACGGTTTTGGCGTCGATGTCGCTATGGCTGTCTTCAACCCCATGCCGCGGGCACGCTTAACAGCCTCATGTGACTCGGGGTAGAGCCGGAACGGGCTGCTCCTGAACATGTCGGCGAGCTCGTTTACGGTGCCATCGTCAACATCTATCTCTAGGCGTCTGAAGACCTGTTTGAACAGAGCCTCATGCGAGCCAAAACCATGCAGGGGGTAGTCTACGAAGACGACGAAGCTGAACGCGTGTCTCCAAGCCTGTGGGTACACCTCATACCCTCTGCCTCTGAGCAGAGACGAGGCGTCCTCGTCTGTGATCGTCCGCTCGAACTCGCCAAGGGTTTTAAAGAGGTCAAATATGACGGCTCTAGTCGCCATGCCTCAGAATTGAGTGAAATTGCCATAAAGAATAGTAGTTGGTACCACCCTG
>Ga0209635_10002436_pt1 | contig 14264 bp, 16 predicted proteins | sample DeeMarSWOR230_32_FD_187463 | JGI IMG/M metagenome (GOLD analysis project Ga0209635, IMG submission 187463) | Marine sediment microbial communities from White Oak River estuary, North Carolina - WOR-2-30_32 (SPAdes) (version 2) | ecosystem: Environmental > Aquatic > Marine > Intertidal zone >... | reverse complement strand
TCTTCCTTTTCTTCTGCAACTTCTACAGTTTCCTCTTCTTTGTCAGCTTCAGGTGCTTCTTCTGCTGCCTCCACAATTTCCTCGCTTTCTTCCAGTTCTTCAGTGGTTTCCTCCATCTACGTTCACCATCAAGCCTTTATTTTTCTTCGTCGCCATCTCCTCTGTCCCTTTGGGCTAGTTCTCACGTGGCTACCTGTTTTAGCAATAACCCATGTTGGAACTGGCTTGCTCTCTTTTCCAGCTTTCGCTAATCTACGTTTTTTAGCGGTTGGCTTGTTTCTTCCCACCTTAAACCCTTCTGATTTTGATGTCTCGACGGCGAGGCTGAAGTCTGATTAGTATATCTTTTAGTTGCTCGTCGGTTATTGGGATATTCACTTTGCCTTGCTGTGCAAGTTGGATTAGTTGCAGTTCAAGTTGCTCGGCGAAATCTGGTTTTACCATTTTTAAGTTTGTGAGACGTTGCCTAGCTTTGGCTGTAAGTATTTTACGAAGTAAGGCTTGTTTTTGTATCTCGATTTGTTGTTGCATCTGAACTTTCTCTTGCTCTTGAGCTAACCGCTGCTGAAGCTCCATAAGCTTCCTTTTTCGCAGCTCCTCAAGCTCGTCATCACTCACTTTGCTGCACCTACTATTTCTTCTGCCTTTTCACGCGTTTTTTCTCCAGTTTCTCCCTGATTTCAGTTGACAAATTGTCTAATAACCGTCTTCCCTCTTTGGTTAACGCTCTTCCCTTATTTCCTGAAGATTCCACTAGTCCAGCAGTCTCAAGTTGCTGTATGGCCTTTCGAATGATGGCTCCGCCACCCATCCTAACATGTTCCGGTTTGGCTCCTCCATCCTTCCTCCCACCATACTGCGCACGAAGATGTGTCACACCTATTGGGCCCTTCATGTAGATTTTTCGCAAGAGCGAGGAGCATCGAGTGAACCACCAATCTGGGTTCTGTGGTCGTCTCTCAAGATGAGAACTCGTTTTCACGAAGGCGGACCATTGGGGTGGAACTATTTCATCCACGTTGTTTTTTAGATGTTGGGCTAATGTATCGATAAAAATGGGTGCTGGGACGTCGTAGGGAGTGGGCAAGACTGTTTCTTCCTAGCTGGTTTTTTCCTTCAGTAATTCGTGAAGCCTCTTATAAAGACTTTTCACTTTTCTTCTTTCGTCGTTTATATAATATGAAGGTGTGACCTCGAATGTCAATTAGGGTTGAGGATGTTTGTTGTGCAATTTTTGATGCAACACTCTTAACATCCTCGTTTTTAAGGGCGCTCTTCAATATCCTTGCTTTCACCATTTCTTTTTTATCCAGTTGCCTTGAAACTTCATTCGTAATGCTAGGCGCCACTCCTTCCTTCCCAACCCATATTGTTGGCTTTTCAGCGCTTAGTTCACTTCTTATTCGGCGCTTCATCTTGGGCGTTAACATTTTTTCTCTTCCTTCCAAGTGGAACGCGTGTATGTTTGCCACATTTAAGGCAGGTGATAACCATGTGGGGTTCCCTTCTAGATTGAGTGCGAATACGACAATTCACACCGGGGAAAATAAAGCTTTTACAGTTTCTACAGACGAGTTGCCTATACTCTCTAGGTAGTCGCAGATTTGTTTTCATGGCGATTTTCCTTGCAATCTCAGCATATCGTTTTGCTAGTTCGGGGTTTTTGTGAGCGTTCTCTTTAGCTAGACGGAAAAGAGCGTGAATGCGTTGTAAGGCTATCTGTTTCGTAATGTCCGTTTCTCCACAGTTTTCTCACCAGTGCTTCCATTAAGCTTTTATGGAATTAAGTGTAGCAATGTCTTCCACAAATCCCTGTTTCTGCGTCACAACGACTATCCTGCACGTGCATTTTTGCTGAAGCACCAAGAAAGCTGATACTATAAGAGCTGTTCCAACGATTGTTCTCTGCAAGATTCTGCCTCTTCGCAACTTAATAAAACCCTGTGAATCCTACTACCATTTTTTTCAAAAAAAATTAGGTCAAAGAGATATTGAGCTTTTATTAAGCGGCTGCTGCTTTAGCAGCCGTCCATGCCTCGAAGTATTTATCCCATGTCGCTGGGTCTGGCATATTGTAGCTATACAAAACTCCCTTTTCCAATTTTTCCTCAGGGTCCGTTAACCCTAGCATTTCTACCACGTCAGGATCTGCCGTTTCTATCGCTTTTTCGTTTGTAGAACCGTAATAGTAGTTATCAATGACATATGAACCAACTCTGGGATCCAGCCAAGCATTTATGTAATCATGTGCGAGCTCATAGGTTCCCCTATCCTTCGCGCCTTTACCAATGCTCAAACCGCTAACCCAAGTTACAGTGTTTTCTCCCTCCCTAAAGTCAGGTGCGGGAGGAATGCTCACGTAACCAAGGTCGTATTCATCTGCTAATCCTACAGCCCACGGCTCCTCCCACAGTGATCCGACAGCTACCTCACCTGTTTCAAGAGCCGCTAACAATTCGTATTGGTCATCGTAAATTACAGCGGCTTGTTCAAACGCCATTTGCAGCGTGTTTTTCCAGGTCTCTAACTGTTCGTCGGTCGGATTGTGAAAGTCCTCTAGGGTATAATTTAACGCCAAAAATGTAATGCCTCCTATTTCGCTCGGGCTGTCATACATAGCCGTACCTACTTCTGCGTAGCTTGAATCCCAGAACACTGACCAACTGTCCGGCTCAGGTAATCCAGCAGCTTGGAGCAGGTCCCTCCTATAAACTATCGACGTTGTTCCCCAGTCAGTTGGTATCCAGTAGACGTTGCCATCATGTGTAGAGAATTCTGTAACATAGTTCTTGAAATAAGGATGCACATTTTCCCAGTTAGGTATTAGGCTTAGGTTAATCGGTTCAAGAGCATCAAGTGCAATATGTCTGTCTAGATAAAGTTTGCTATCGCCGCCGAAATGGGTGATATCTGGTCTATCTCCAGCCGCAATCCTCGCCATAGCGGCATCGTTATCCGCTAGGAGAACATGTGACACCTTTACGTTTGGGTTCTTTTCTTTGAAAGGGAACCAAACCTCTTCAACCTCATATCCGCTCCATTCCCAGACTATTAACTCGATGGTCTTTGGCATACTAAGCCAAAAATAGATGACGCCGCCAACTATGATGATTGCTGCGATGATTATTGCACTAATCAAAGTCTTTCTTTTCATTTTCATGCCCTCTTTTGAGCAACATTCTTCATATTTGTCTTTATAAGATTTTCTCTCAGACGGGTTGGCTTTTCTCCAAACAAGCTTTGGGATAAACAAAAATGTAAAAAGAACTACGCTAGCGACTCTCAAATCTGTTCAAGACTAGGAAATTGAGCAGCATGCATAAAGCGGGTTGGGACCAATTGGGAACTCCGTTATAAAACTTTTATTTAACCAGTTCAAATTTCTCTACGGCTCTCATTACAAAGGCAAGCACGATGGCAAACGCCACCATGAGAGTGGACAGAGCCGTTAAGACTGGCACGTTCTTCGGTAACCTCGCCAGCGTAGTGTAAATGTAAATGGGAACAGTTGGATCTGTTCCAACCAGGAAGGTTGCCAACGAAACATCCTCCCATGATATGATGAAAGCCAAGATCGCTGAGATTATGATTCCAGGCATCATAAGTGGGAGGGTGATCTTCCTGAAAGTCGTGAATTTATTGGCACCTAAATCCATTGCGGCCTCTTCAAGGCTTATATCAAACCCTACGAATCTAGCGGTCAGGGTTAGGGTAGAATATGGAATCGCAACTAGGATGTGCCCTATGATGACGGTCGCCAACGAGAGATTGACACCTACTTTCAATAGGAAAGAAAGCAGACCGACTCCCATTATTATGTAGGGTATTACCATCGGCATTATCAAAAGTCCAGGGAAAAATCTGCTTCCAACAAAGCGTGTGCGTACAAGTGCGAACCCCCCACATATCCCTAGGACAACCGCAACTAACGTTGTAACACCCGCTACGATGAAAGAATTTATTATTGCACCCATAGCCGTAGACGATTGGAAAAGTTGTATATACCATTTAGTAGTGGGGAAATTCTTTAATGGAAACATCACGGTTTCGTTAAAGGATAGAATACACAATATGACTAATGGGAAAAACGCGAACGCTACCAAGAGAGCGAAGATAAATATAAATGATACCCCCGATTTTCTCATCTTATAAACCCTCCATTAGCCTACGAAAACCGATTCTGCGATACAAGAGGTAAGCGGCTAACAAAGCGATACCCAGTAAATACACAGTGAAAGCTGAGCCAACGGACCACCTGAACCCTTTAAGGAAGAAATCTTCGATTAGGTTCCCGAACATCAATCCACTCCTTCCCCCAATGATGCTTGGAGCTACGAATTCTCCTAGCGTGGGGACAAGTACAAACAAAATCGCCACGAAAACTCCGGGCAGGCTTAAGGGGAAGGTGACTTTCATAAAAGTCTGGAATGATGAGGCACCTAGATCTTGCGAAGCCTCAAGCAGTGATCTGTCTATTTTCTCTAGTGAAACGAATATTGGCAAGATGAGCCAAGGGAACCAAGTATTGGTTAAAACCAACCAAACACTAAACAGATTATACCCGAATAGCCCGATCGGCGTATTGGTCAAACCAAGGAACATGATAAATGAGTTTATGAGTCCGGTCTTGCCTAATATCAATCGCCAAGCCAACAATATTAGCATGAAAGATGCGAAGAACGGCGTTTGAAGCAGAAAGATAACAAAGTATTTGTATTTTGAAATTCTGAAGGTTATAAAATAAGCTATTAAATACGCTATTCCCACGGATGAAATCGTGACCCCGATGGCCAAAGAAACCGTTCTGAACAGGATTTTAAGATAATCGAATGTGGAGATCAGTACCGCATAGTTATCAATTACCGGGAATCTTATGATTTCTCTCGTGACAGCATCTAGCTTAGCAAAGCTTAATACCAATATAAAGCTGATGGGGATGATTAGTGTGATGATAAACCACGCGTAGGTGGGCAAAACTAACAAGAGTCCTCTTAACCCGATTCTGTCCGGTAAATCATTAAAGAATTTTCGGAGGGGTTTCAAATCCATTGGCCATATCCTCTAACCGATAGGTAATTACACAATCGCATGTTATGTCCTCCTTCAATTCTATTTTTCCTCTATGGTTTTTATCACAATCTTAGCGTCCTGTCTATTCCAACCGACTTTCACTTTTTCTTCAGACTCAAAGATACTCTTCATGCCGGAGCTTAGTGCTACAACTGTAATCAAAGACTCGTTTTTTAACAACACTCTGTAAGTGGTGACCTGACCTTGGTAATAGGTTTCCTTAACTTCTCCGTCAAATATGTTGTCTAAGCCTTTCAACTTCCTTTCGATCGAGATTTTCTCTGGCTTGACACAGATCAAAACTGAACGCTTGTCGGATACTTTAGTTTCGGGTTCAACAGTGATTCTCCCCAAATCATCAACTTCAACTACGCCGGCCGCGTAACGTCCCTCGAACAGGTTGCTTCGTCCAATGAAATCGGCTACAAACCCGAATTTGGGTTTTTCATAAATCTCCATCGGTGTTCCGATCTGCAGGGTTCTCCCGTTTTTAATAACAGCTATTCTATCAGACATTGTGAGGGCTTCTCCTTGGTCATGAGTGACGTAAATGAAGGTGGTGCCAACCTCACGCTGAATCCTTTTCAGCTCAACAACCATTTCCTCCCTAAGTTTTAAGTCTAATGGGCCCAAAGGCTCGTCTAGAAGCAACACTGTGGGCTCATTTACTAAGGCTCTCACAATAGCAATTCTCTGCTGTTCACCACCACTTAATTGTTTGATCCTCCTTTTTTCATAGCCTGAAAGTCTTACGAGTTTCAGCATTTCTTCAACCTTTTTTTGAATTTCATCTTTGGGCACTTTCTTTATTTTTAAGCCAAATGATATGTTATCATAAACATTCAAGTGGGGGAATAAAGCTAAATGTTGAAATACAAGATTGGTGGGTCTACTAAATGGAGGCACATCAGTCATTAGTTCTCCTGCGATATACACTTCTCCTTCAGTTGGTTTTTCGAAGCCCGAGATAATTCTAAGTGTGGTGGTCTTTCCGCATCCTGAAGGTCCCAAGAGGGAAAAAAATTCACCTTTTCCTACTTGGAAAGAAACGTTATCGACTGCAACAGTGTCTCCAAATCTTTTGGTTACGTTTTTCAACTCTACATCCATTTTCATGATGCGATAACCTACCCTGCATCTGAATACCTTCAATCATTGCAAATAAGCATATAGTGGATTCATGATATATAAAAAATATCCAACTTATCAAATGAAATGTTCACTACACTCATATCAAACGATGAGTGTTAAGCTTTTATCGTATTCTTAGCGGAGATCTCCGTGATTTTTCTCTTTTTGGGGGTTCACCGTTGTTTTAAGGAAAACTCTGTTTCAACATATTGCTGCTATTGGGAACCAAATAGACCAAGAAAAAAGGGAGTTTGTGTAGTATATCACTATGCTGGTGTCGTTAAGCTTTTATTGGGGATAGATTTTCTCCTACATTTCGAAGGAGTTAAGGTTGCTTACAATTATACTTGCAGAGTCAGCGCTTGAAACAATTCCAAAGAAATTGTGGGAGTATCCTGCCGTGAAGCGTTACTCGAAAAAACACAGGAAACCTCCGCAACTCATTATTTTAGACCGTTCCTATCATCATGCCGCTATGAAAACTCTTTCGAAGAGTGATAAGAGGGGACGTCCAGACATTATTCATTTTGTTCTGCTTGAAGCATTAGGTTCGCCTCTAAACAAAGAGCGGCTTCTTCAAGTTTACGTGCATACCCTTAACAATTACGTGATTAAAGCTGAACCAGAGACTCGTCTGCCGAGAAACTATAGCCGTTTCATCGGTCTTATGGAACAGCTGTTTGAGTTCGGAAGGGCTCCTCCGAATGGCAAAGCTCTGCTTGAACTAGAGTCTAAAACACTGTCGCAACTACTCAGTGAAATTAATCCCACCCGTGTTGTGGCTTTCAGCACTGCAGGGACGCCTCAAACAATTGAAGAGGTTATGTCAAGGCTCTCAAATGAAGAAAAGCCAGTTGTCATAATCGGTGGTTTTCCTCATGGACACTTCTCTGCCATCACTCTTCAGTTAGTGGATAAGCTGGTTCGCATCGACTCAGAAATGCTTGAAGCTTGCACTGTAACCTCAAGGGTGATCTATGAATATGAACGCGCGATTTCCTTGTCCATGAAAAGGATTAAACGTTGATTAAAAACGTCCCAGGAAGATTTAGACACTATTCTTTACGACTTCCCGAATCACATTCCTTAAGACACTCTCGCTATGCGTGCATATTCCCCATTTGGGAAACAATCTTCTATAGAACATTTTTCTCCTTAAATTATTAATGCAACTTCAAATGATATATGTGCAGCAGAAAAGAAGATTGAAGAAATTAGGTAAACCAGAATATATTATTACATAGGAGATCTGTTGAGATGGAAATCGATACAAAACTATTGGTTCTAATGTTGGTCTTCGGTATTATTGAAAGTTACAGCGTTTCTGCAATTCCTTTAATGATATTTTTCATTGACATATCATCCATCTTACTTATGTACATAAGCTCCTTTTTTCTTCCAGCTATTAATATTGCAATGAACATAATCATATTTGCTGTGATATACTCCATTGGGAAAGGAGTGAATCTGAAGGCAAAACTCAAATCTGTGGTAGTATCCCTTTCAGTTGGGTGTTTTCTAGGAAGCCTAATCGGATACTCAGCCTATGTAGTTATTCCTTTCTTCAAGGGAGCTAGTTGGTATAGTGGACTCTTAGATTTTGTTCTTGCAGTGGTACACGTACTGCTTACGTCTCTAGAGATATCTTTAGGTCTCTTCTTTGTGAGTTTCACAGCCTTAGCTCTAGCATATTTTAGGGTAAACAACAATTCATGAAGTAAACACCTACTCAACATTTCTTTTTCTGAGTATTAAGAAATTACAGTTTGTTGAATGAAGTGGTAATACCTATACATGTTGTTTTTAATAGGCTAAACCTCTAGATAACAAAAGGAGAACTTACAAATTGAGTAGAACTGAAAAGATGATTAAGATTAGATCTGCTAAAGAAAAAGATTTACAAAGTCTAACAGCTCTAGCTGAAAAGTTCAAACCTGGAGAAGTGGATAACAAGAAACGGATAGATGTATTGAAACAAGCATTAGGAAATCCAAACTATGAACTATTGGTTGCTGAATTAGGAAAAGAAATTGTTGGGTTCATAGATCAGTGGATCATATACGATTTTGTTCATGGAGCAAGACTCAGCTATATACCCAACCTTTACGTCAGGTCCAAGCAAAGAAAAAAAGGTGTTGCCACCAAGCTGCTACAAGAAGTAATGAAAAGTGCAGAAAATATGGGAGTTTTAGAGATTCATGTAACAACTAGATTTGATAATAAACCTGCTATCAACTTATACAAGAAGCATGGTTTAGTGAAGGAACTTCTGGCACTCGAAAAAGAGTTCAAATGTTAATAACATGCCGAGAATGGAAGAGTAAAAATGAACGTTCACATGAATACTAACATTGAAGGCATTAAATGCATCGTCTTCGACGTTATGGGTGTAATTCTCGTAGAAGGTCATGATGTTACAAATCTGCTTATTCCATTCATCGAGAGAGAATGTGGATACAATGACAAAAAAGAGGTTTACAGAAGGTATCGTAAGGCAAGTTCAGGTCTTATTTCAGCTAAAGAATTTTGGAAAGACATATCAAATTATTATCCTGAAATCCAAAGGAAATATTTAGATACATGTTATGCAATTGATCCCCAATTTTTCCCAATTATAAGGAGATTAAAAGAGAAATATCTTCTAGCAATTCTTTCAAATGATGTAAGTGAATGGTCAGAATATCTAAGGTACAAATTCGGTTACAACGATTTCTTTGAGGAAATAGTAATTAGTGGTGATATTCAAGGTAAGAAACCTGATGAAAATATCTACAAGGTTTTATTTACTCGACTCACAAAACATGAGGTCAAACCACAAGAATGCGTCTTCTTGGATGACAAACTGATAAATCTTAAGACAGGCAAAAATCTAGGAATGAAAACTATCCACTTCAAGAGAGAATATGATAGTTTCGTTTTCCATCCAGATTTTGCGATTAAAACTCTAGGAGAATTACAGACGATTCTACTAAAACAACAAAGATGAAGTAAACACCTACTCAACATTTTCTTTTCCAAATGTTGTAAATCATGCATGCACGCTCAATGGAGAGTACAAAGTTAGAAATGCAAAACTGAAGACATTATGGTTAAAGGTCAATGCTCTTGGGCATAGATTTAGAAAAACATCTTTTCTGCATTTTTTGAGAATGAACCAGTATATTCAAGAGGTTGATCGTCTAGCTAATCAAGCTGTAGATAGCATCGATTTGAAGTAAATGTCTCTTCTATCAAAACTCAAAAAAAGATGGGGGTTTGTTTAAACCTTTATAGGAACACTTAAACGTTGATTCACTTCATGGTCAAGAAGACTTTTTTGCATATATATCATTAATCATACAGATCAAAAAATTCATCTTGAAACTTATGTTAAAAAAATGGTGAAAGGTCTATTCTATCAGAAAGTCTTTGATCTCCTCAATGAAAAGCCAAATAAACTTTTTTATAGGAGAACTAATTGTTGAGTGAACGAACAACCTTGGGACTAAAATCATTTCTCAAATCATCTGCAAGACTATTAAGACTCGCAAAAAAGCCAGGGAAAACTGAGCTCTGGCTCTCTGTAAAAATCTGCTTTCTAGGAGTAGTCGCAGTTGGAGCGGTGGCATTTTTAATCAAATTAATAGCATCAGTGTTGCAACTGTAGGGAGCATAACTAAATGAACGAAAAAGAAGAAAAAATGTCCGCCGCAATATTCGCCGTGCGAACCACAGCGGGGCAGGAAAAAAACGTAGCAAACTTCATTGCATCCAAAGTTGAAACCAGTAAGTTGCCCATAAAAGCCATTTTTGTGCCGGAGATGATGAAAGGCTACGTGTTTATCGAGGCAGAGGGACCTCATTTCATCGATGAAGCTATAGCTGGGATCAAACACGTTAGATCAAGAGTCCCGGGAATCGTGAGCTTCTCAGAAATCGAGCGGTACATAGTTGTGAAGCCTGTGATCGAAGAGCTGGATGTTGAAGACACCGTCGAGATTGTAGGCGGTCCCTTCAAGGGGATGAAAGCTAAAATCACGAGGATAGATGAAACTAAAGAAGAAGTAACCCTTGAACTGCTGGAAGCAACTTTCACTCTACCTATCACAGTCCACGCCGACTACGTGAGACTTGCAGAGAAAGCGAAAAAGGAGGAAACAAAGTGAGTGAAAAGAAGATTATTGACGCGTTAGTAAGCGGCGGACAAGCAACCGCAGGACCCCCATTGGGACCAGCTTTAGGGCCTCTCGGTGTTAACGTTCTTGCTATTGTAAACAAGATCAACGAAATCACGAAAAGCTACGCTGGCATGAAAGTTCCAGTTAAAATCACCGTTGATGTGGAGACGAAAGAGTTTGAAGTAAGCGTTGGCACTCCGACAACTTCCGCGCTGATCGTAAGCGAATTGGGCGTTGAAAAAGGGTCTGGGGCTCCTAGCACCGAAAAAATTGGGAACTTATCTTTGCAACAGGTTGTGAAGATAGCTAAACTTAAACATTCTGAACTTTTAGGGCGTAACTTGAAATATGCAGCGAAAGAGGTTCTAGGAAGCTGTGTCAGCATGGGTGTAACGGTGGAGGAAAAAGACCCAAGAGAGATTCAGAAAGAAATCGACGAAGGAAAATACGACGCATTGTTAACAAAAGAGACATAAACATTCATAATAGCCGACTCGTATATTCACCGGTCAAAGCCATACTTGTTCTTCATTTTTCTTAGAACAACTGCATAGAAGAATCGATGTCAATGTTTCACCTTCAAATTATAACAAGATTTTTATAATTGGCCATTCTACGTCTTTGGTTCGAGGCTCACAGATGCCCTTAAACACGAAGAACATCCTTGAAGCAATAAAAGAAGCAAAAGACAAGTCTGAAAAGAGAAATTTCGTTCAGTCCATAGAACTGGTCATGAGCCTACGAGACATAGACCCCAAAAAACCTGAGGGGAAAATCCAAGAACGCATCGAATTGCCACATCCAGCAGGAAAAGAAAGCAAAATATGTGTAATAGCTTCAGGCGAAATGTCTCTAAAAGCAAAGAAAGCGAAAGCAGACCTCGTTCTAGAAAAAAGTAAACTCGAAACAATAGCAGGTGACAAGAAAAAACAAAAAGAACTATCAAAATCCTACGATTACTTTATTGCAGAAGCGCCGTTAATGCCTCTAGTTGGAAAGATTTTAGGTGCAACCTTGGGACCGAAGGGAAAAATGCCGACTCCTGTTCCCCCCGCAGCGGACATAGCGGCTCAAATAAAAAAGCATCGGAGAATAGTTACACTTAGAATGCGGGGTCAACCTGTTCTTCAATGTCGCGTTGGAGCGGAAAACATGACAGAAGAAAAAATCGCGGAGAACGTTCAAACTGTCATCAGAAGGATAGAACCAAAACTCAAAAAGGGAATCAAAAACATAAGGTCAGTTAACATTAAAACAACCATGGGGCCTTCTATCCAGATAAAAATGTAAAGGGAAAAGCCATGCTACGCCAAGCGGTACAGGAAAAAACCGAAAAAGTTGAAGAAATAAAGAATTTAATACAACAACACAAGGTTCTTGGAGTAGCAAGTCTACAAAAGATCAGAGCAGCTCAACTTCAAGGGTTAAGAAGAAAACTAAAGGGCAGTGCAAGTTTTTGCGTGATTAAAAACACAATTATAAGACGGGCTGTTGCAGAGTGCAAAGACAAGCCTGGTCTGGAAGGTTTGGAGGAACATCTAACTGGCTCAAACATTTTTCTTTTCACTAACCTTAGCCCCTTCCAGCTTGTGTTGATTCTTCAAAAGAGCAGAATGAAAGCAAACGCTAGGGCTGGAGATATAGCTTCGGAAGACGTGGTCGTGCCCGCTGGAAACACAGGACTGCCTCCAGGTCCAATAATTAGTCAATTTGGTTCTGTAGGCATACCTACAAGAATAGAATCTGGAGGCGTTTGGATCAATCGCGACACTCTGGTCGCGAAGAAAGGAGAAGTCATAACTGCTAGGCTTGCAAGTGTTTTGGCTAAGCTTGGTGTGAAATCAGTGGAGGTTGGACTCACTTTAAAGGCTGCATATGATGAAGGAGTGATCATACCTGAAGGTCAACTGCAACTGGACGTTGAAGAAGTTCAGCGAAACATTGGAGAAGCCCAAGTTCTTGCACTGAATTTATCTTTAAACTCTGCTTATCCAATGTCAGAAAACATTAAGTTGCTTCTTCAGATAGTTAGTCAAGAGTCATTTGCACTTGCCATGAACGCCAGTGTGCCCACCAGCGAAACTGTAACTGAACTTCTGAAGAAAGCTAATGTGGAAATGTTGAGTTTACGTAGCAAACTGAAGAATTTCGAGTAAAGGAGGCGTGTCTAACCTTTTTTTGGATGTGTAACCTCTCAATAAAGCGCAACCTTCAAAAGTGTTAAGTTTAAGTATTTGACTAACTACAGTCAATGAAAAGCGTGGTGAAAGATTTATGGAATACGTGCATGCTGCGATACTCCTTCACAAAGCTGGAAAACCAATCAACGAAGAAACCTTAACCAAAGTGTTAAATGCGGCTGAAATCAAACCCGACCCCATACGAGTGAAAGCTCTAGTTGCTTCTCTAGCCGATGTTGATATAGATGAAGCGATTAAATCCTCGCCAGCACTGATGCCTGCTGCGATTGCGGCGCCAGCTGCTGCAGCACAAGCGTCAGCCTCAGAGGAGAAACCAGCAGAAGCCAAGAAAGAGAAGGATGAGGAGAAAGAAAAAGAGAAAGAAGAAGCTGCGATGGAAGGTCTTGGAGCTTTATTCGGATAATCCTTCCTTTTGTATGTGGCTTCGCAGGGAGAGAAGGTTTCTTAAACTACTCAGTTACTTTTAAACTGTAGATTCTCTCCCTTATGAGAGGGATAAAGGTTGAAGCGCTTTCCAAAAGACGAGTATCATGTTTCCTTCTTTGATGAGTATGGCTACGTTAGAAAGTTATGTCCAGCTTGCAAAGAATACTTTTGGACTCAAAATCTCGATCAGAAAACATGTGGAGAGCTAACTCCTACAGAACCTTCACCTTACACTTTTATCAATAACCCGCTAACCCGTAAGCGCTACAACATACGAGAAATGCGGGAGACTTTTCTCTCGTTCTTTGAAAAGCAAGGACACGAAAAAATTAAGCCTTATCCAGTTGTAGCTAGATGGAGAGACGACCTCTATCTCACTCACGCCAGCATAATTGACTTTCAACCCTACGTTACGAATGGGATAAGTCCTCCACCAGCTAATCCCCTTGTCATAAGTCAGCCTTGCATCCGCCTTGTGGATGTAGATAACACTGGACTCACTTTTGGGCGTCACCTAACTATTTTCGAGATGGGTGGTCATCATGCCTTCAATTATCCAGATAAAACGGTCTACTGGAAAGACCAGACTGTACGCTATCACCACGAATTTGTAACAAAAGAGTTGGGAATAAAATCTGAGGAAGTCGTTTACAAAGAAGACGTGTGGTCAGGTGGAGGAAATGCGGGACCAGACCTTGAAACAGTCATTGGAGGACTGGAACTTGCTACGTTGGTGTTTATGAAGTTTAAAGTGGTCAACGGCGAGTTCATAGAGTTGCCTATCCGAACAGTTGACACGGGATACGGAATTGAACGGTTCACGTGGCTTTCACAAGGCTCCCTAAGTTGTTTTCACGCTGTTTACGGTCTAGTTTTGAATAAAGTTTTAGACTTGGCTGGCGTAAGTAGCGCTGATAATCAACTGCTGGCTAGAATGGCGAAACTTTCTGGCATAATGAGTCTGAAAGAAACTGTCAGTCGAAAAGAAAATCGAAGAGTAATGGCCGAAAAGGTTGGAATAAGCGTAGAAGAACTTGAAAAAACGTTGCTTCCAATCGAAAACGCTTTTGCAGTTGTAGATCACACTAAATGTCTAGCGTTTATGCTTTCCGAGGGTATTGTTCCCTCAAACGTGCGTGAAGGATATTTAGCTAGACTTCTGCTTCGTCGGACATACCGACTGCTCAGAGCTCTTGCTATCGAGGAGAAACTACTTGACATCGTTGATATGCAGATTGGGTTTTGGTCTAAAGATTTTCCGCGCCTAAAACACATGCGA
>Ga0209635_10002432_pt1 | contig 14275 bp, 14 predicted proteins | sample DeeMarSWOR230_32_FD_187463 | JGI IMG/M metagenome (GOLD analysis project Ga0209635, IMG submission 187463) | Marine sediment microbial communities from White Oak River estuary, North Carolina - WOR-2-30_32 (SPAdes) (version 2) | ecosystem: Environmental > Aquatic > Marine > Intertidal zone >... | reverse complement strand
GGGCAAGTACAAGTCCCACGAGCCTGAACCCGTCACGATCACGGTCAAAGAACTGGGAATCAGGGGCTGGATTAAAGGAGAAAGATGAGCAACCTGCCTCTGGTCATATCACATCTTGACTTTTCCACTTTCGAAATGCTGCAAACATGTTACAAGGAGCTGTAACATTTCCCGATGTTTCTGGCTTAAAATAACTTCGCGCGCACCCCCGCCGCAAACTCCCCCTTTTCCGTTTCAGAGCTTCTGGAAGAAAAGTAGTGTGCGACTACATCGCACGCAGGTAGCGTACAAAGAAATGCTGACAAAGGGTACTCATTTGGCTTTTCCGACTCTAAACAAGGCAAATGCCACAACAGAGACCAGCAATACAGTGGTTACAGCTGGAAATGACCCTTGGTAGCCCAAGCTAGTTGCCAGTACGATCCCTGTAATAAGCGGTCCTACGGTCTGGCCGATGTCCATTGTCATGCCAAGAAACCCCATCGCTGTTCCCATGAGGTTTCCGGGAGCAAGTTCGCTGACCAAGGCTGGGGTGGACGAAGTTACCATCGCAAAGCCCAGTCCATATGTTATGGAGAGAAGAAGCAAAAGGATGCTCTGGGTTGAGAAGGGCATAATGAGTAGGGGAAGCCCGCTCACGATTGACCCAGCAATTACTGGAGTTCGCCTTCCGATCTTGTCGGAGAGTCGGCCCATAAATGGTTTGGCAAGAATAACCGCGATTACCTGACTTCCCATTATGACACCAATCTGAAACGCATCTAACTGAACAACATCTTTTAGATAGCCCACTAGGAAGAATTCCACAGTCCCGAACGCATAATATTGACAGGCTTGCGTGAAACTAGCGACTAGAATGCTTGAATTTGCAGCGATAGTCTTCCACCCATGGAATATCCGTTCAGCCGTCTTCTCTGAGCTGATGAAGAGCACGTTGGAGCGTTTCCTCTCGGCTAAAAGGAGCGTTACGGTCACAAGTGCCGTAACACCAGCGACTCCAACCGCCAAATATAGTATATGAAAGCTATAAGCTGTCACGAAGAGGATGTAACCGCCGAGGAAAGGTGCGATTCCCCTACCGATTGCAGTCGCTGACGAGAAGAGCGAGATGCGTTCTCCACGTTGTGCGGGGAATAGCTCAGCTATTGAGGCTTCAGCGACTGGGACGAAAATCGCCGTGGCGAAACCATGGTAGAATCGGACAAGTATGAGTTGCCACCACACGGCGATTAGAAGATACAAAAACGGGGCCGACGCGAAGACCACAGCCGATATCAGTAAGACTCTTTTTCTGCCGAAAATGTCTGAAAGAGAGGCGGCGGGGAGGCTGATTAAAATTCCTGGAATTGTTGAAGCCGAGGCAACGAAGCCCATCCAGAACCCTTCAGGGGTTTCTAGGTGAGTTGCGAAGGGCTTCAGAACAGGATTTTTCGACATGGTCGAGCTCAGAATGGCGAAGATTCCTACTATGCAGAGTGTTAGGAAGAGTCTCGTTCTGCTGTCGCGTACCCGCGGAAACATCAGGAACCAGCTTTGCCTTATCCATATCAAGCAAACAGAAACGTGGGAGATAATTTGTTAACTCGTCGTTTTCTCTCGCATCTTTCTTGCCAAAAAATCCCTTCGCTCTGATCTGCTCATTTTCTCCAGTTCATCTTTGTGTTTCTCGCTCAGTAGCTTAAACTTGCAGTAACTGTAGAGCGCATCATAAACGTATGCAGCTTTCTCAACGGCTTCGAAGTCATCCTTAACGTTGAACCTCGCTCCAGTCATTGTTGCGCTTAAGCCTATCCCTTCGGGGGCCAAACCTGTGTCACGAGTATCTGCCGAATGAACAATCTTGGCGAGTTCGTGAAGTATTGGATCTTTCAACTTGTATTCTTCAATTATCGTCTCAAAGCTGCATTTGCCATCCCTATGCCCCAACTTGACTCCTGGAGCGTCAAAGGGTGTCGCGCCTTGGTCTTTCACGACGCCTCCAACTTTCTCTGTTGGAACAAAAATGAATTCGGCGTGTGGATCAATGAACTTTTTGATCAGCCACGGGCATCCGGTTCTATCCACGTGCACGTACTCACGAGTTACCCATTTCAAAACAATCACTTCTCCAAGATTGTTCAGGCGACTATTAAAGACTATTTTCATAATTCCAGCCGGAACGCGCGCAAGCGACGATCGTCCATGGGAGGCAGCCATGGCGATTGTTATTAGTCTACGTTATGATACTTAGTTGCGGTGGAAAAATATGGAAAGGGAGAGAGTCTATGAGCATATTGACCGACACTACAGTGAACACCTGAGCCGGCTTCAAGAGCTTGTGAAGCAACCCTCCATTTCAGCTGAAGACCGAGGTGTTCGAGAGTGTGCAATGCTTGTTAAAAGCTATCTGGAGGATCTCGGCTGTCAAGACTCACAACTCGTGGAAACCTCTGGACACCCGGTTGTATATGGCTATTACGATGCCGGTGCTGACAAGACCATAATTGTCTACTTCATGTATGACACGCAACCAGTTGACGACCCAGGTTGGACTGTTCCGCCCCTAGAAGGCCGCGTCGTCAATCTGCCGCCCTTCGGTGATTGCCTTGTGGGACGAGGTGCGATCAACACGAAGGGGGAACTACGCGCGTTTCTAAACTCCTGTGAGTCGATCAAAGCTGTCGGCGCGGAGATTCCAGTCAACCTGATGTTTGTTGCAGAAGGAGAAGAGGAGCTGGGCAGCCGCCACTTGCCAGAGTTCATAGGGAAATACGCTGGCACGCTGAAGAAGGCCGACGCTGTGTTTTTTCCATTTGCCGATCAAGACCGAAAAGGAAAAGTGCATACGTTCCTCGGCGTGAAAGGCATCGTCTACTTCGAGCTGGAACTCGACGGAAAGAACTGGGGACGGGGACCCACCGAGTTTGACATTCATGGGAGCAACAAGGCTTGGGTGGACAGTCCAGCGTGGCGCATGATACAAGCACTGAGCACAATGACCACAGAAGACGGAAATAGAGTCCTAATTGACGGTTTTTACAAAAATGCGGTGCCCCCAAGCCAAGATGACTTGGAACTGCTGGAGAGGCTCGAGAGAACCTTCGACGAAGAGGCTGAGAAAGAGATGATGAAAGTCGAGAGGTTCATTGAAGACGCTCATGGTAGGAAGGCGCTTCTCAAATATCTGTACTCGCCAACCTTGAACATAGACGGCATTTGGGGCGGATACATTGGGCCGGGGAGCAAAACAGTACTGCCCTACAAGATTACTGCTAAGGTTGATGTCAGACTTGTTCCAAACATGGCCGTGGAAGAAGTGCTACCGAGAGTTAGACAACACCTTGACAAACATGGTTTTCAGAAGGTTAGAATAGTCAAGCTCGGAGAAGGTTACGGATGGGCTAAGACAAGCGTTAAAGACCCTGCGGCAAAGGCGATCATTGAGACCTATCGAGAATTCGGCCATGAGCCGGAGATATGGCCTCACATGGCAGGGAGCGCTCCATTCTGTATGTTCAACCGTGAACCCTTGAACTTGCCGTTCGTCATCGGTGGCTTGGGGCATGGTGGAAGGGCGCACGCACCCAACGAATACATTGTGGTTCAAGAAGGGGGACCGACAGGCGGATTGTGCACTCTTGAGAAATCATATGTGGCAATTCTTGACAATCTGTCGAAAATCAGCTAGTGAGAAGATTTCATGTTACTGGTGCCATGTATCGCAAAAGTGCGTGCGCGCTCAGGTGTGCATGCTCGTCACAATTCGCAGGTTCCACCTCGCTTCAAAGGAACCACCCCCGCTCCAGCCTTGGCTTCACATTTTGCTCTGAACTCTTTGAGATCGGCCTCTCTATTGTGCATCGGAATGACCACTTTTGGTTCAATTGTCTTGACTGCAGTGATAGCCTCCTCGATGTTCATCGTGTAGGTTCCGTCGATGGGTAGAAGCGCCACATCGACATCGCCGAGATTTTCCATTTCCGGAATGCATTCGGTGTCGCCCGCATGATAAATCGTCTTCTCGTCTATGGTGACCAAGTAACCTACGCCTTCTCCCTTAACATGCCAAAGTTCCCCTGACGGCCTGCGTCGTTCAATGTTGTAGGCCTCAACGGCTCTGATTCGGATTTCATCAATCCGGATGTCTTCGCCTGCCTTGATGTTCTTGAAATTGCCGCCCAGCTTCTTCCCGCAGAGTTCGGGGGCTATTATCTTGGTGTTAGCAGTAAGCATCTTTTTGAATGAAGCCGGGTAGCAGTGATCTGCGTGATGATGTGTAATGAGAATAATATCCGCCTTGTCAAGGTGTTCAAAGTAGGGGCCGATTTCACTCGTGAACGAACTCATGTAGCGTGGATCGATATAGATCACTTTTTCGGCAGCAGAAATCTGAAAGGAAGCGTGACCCAGCCATCTTATCTGGATAACCACTGTATTCTCCTCGAAAATGTCAGTTAAGCTTACTTCATATAGCTCTTATGTGTACTCATGCGCGCAAAGTTCAAATGCAAAAGCCAGTTGCATTAACTACCATAGGAGCATTCGCACATGAAAACCGTCGTTCTTCATGGAAGTCCAAGAAAAGATGGCAACTCAGACACCCTCGTCAAGTATTTCTTGCAGGGGTTGAGAACGAGTGGAATCAGTGAGATCACAGAATTCTATTCGAACGATTTGGACATCTCCCCTTGTCAAATGTGTGGATCCTGCAGCAAACCTGAGCGAATCGAACTCATACCGCACAATTGTATCATATCAGACGACATGCACTCCATCTATGCGGCTTTCGCTGAAGCAAGCATCGTGGTCTTCGCGACACCGATCATTTGGGGCTACATGACGGCTCAACTAAAGACGGTGTTAGATCGACTGGAAGCCCTCGCTTCTAACAGATACTTTGGACGTAAAACATTCGTTGTAATAGTCACTTGCTGGCATCACTACGAAACCCTAGTTGCATTCTTCAAACGCGCGATCGAAAGCTATTATGAGAACGTTCAATTGCATACCATCATCTACTGCTCTTGGGACCAGAACAGTCGTAGCGACAGACACGTTTCAACTTGTAATGAGAAGTTACAGGAGGCATACGAACTTGGCAGAACCGTTGGAAAGGAAGTGCATGTCTCTTGAAGGATCGATGAACAGCGTTGCAGGCGCGTACTTATCGATAACCACGCGCTCATAAACATCACTATTGTCAGCGATGCGTGCTTATGTTCTTCCTTGTCAGATATGAGACCTTGCTGATATGGTGGTCAGCTTCGAGTGTGCTATCGGTGTGCCATTCAGGTTGTGTCTGATAGTCTGATCGGTACAAACTTCTCTGGAACAATCACTTCCACCTCAGGGCGCACCTTTTTCAGAATGCTTTCGAATTGTTTCATTTCTCGGCTTCTCCCATGAATAGGCACAGCTACTTTTGGGCTCAAATCCATGATCGTGGCAAGGGCTGTGGCTGGTGAACATGTTGTGGCGGTGCCGACCGGTACAAATGCCAGATCAGCTGAAGTGTCTTTCTGTCGCCAATAGCCGGAGTCGCCTCCATGGAAGATCTTTATTCCCCTAAGGTCGATCAGATACTGCGTTATTGGACCAACATGAATGCCCTGCAAGGCGGTTACCTTAATTTCGCCTATTTGGTAGGTTGCAGACTTTGACGCAGGGTCGGCTTTTGTAAGCATGCTTGGAGGAACATCTGCTTTCAATTCTTCAAAAGATGCAATGTCAGCTACCTTGTGTGGTCGAGTCTTTCTAGATATTTCTAAGGCGTAGTCTTTCTGAAAGTGATCCCAATGGTTGTGAGTGAAGAGGAGGAGATCCAGATGTTTTACTGCAGAAACCTCTGATTGACTGAGACTCTTGCCAGGGTCGATCGCAATCGTTGAATTTTCTGATTTCAAGAGAATGCTGCTGTATCCTAAGAATAGGAAGGCCAAGTCGCTATTCCTGAGCTTAAGAGAAAATAGTGATTTGATTCCTTCGACCTTATTTCCGACCAATCTAGTCCACCCAGAGAAGATACAATCCTCTGTTCTAAGCAAGTGCGCTAGGTGCTAGCCAGAATACGGACTAGGGTTGAGTAGCTATGTTAATCTTTTTATCTGACTGCACAAGACAGATAGAAGCCCTACTGTTGACGGGAGAGTTCAGAAAGTGTGCACAATAGTCACCATAGCTAAAAATAGTGTCGTGTTGGCTGGAAATAATGAAGATTGGACTGAACCAAGAACCAAGATCTGGTTTGTCCCTGCTTCTAAGGAGGCTTATGGACGAGTATACGTCGGGTTTGATCACGCGCCAATACATGATCGCTTTCAGGGAGGGATGAATAACCAAGGATTATTCATGGATATGAATGCTGTCCAACCGACAGGTTGGCAGAGCGAACCTGGCAAATCTAGTTTCCAAGGGGATCTCGTTGAACAGATCCTGTCACATCACTCCACAGTGGATGAGGTTGTGGAGTTCTTCCAACAGCATAATGTTCCTGACCTGAACATTCTGAGGGTTCCTGTGGCGGATGCCAGAGGCAACTCTGTGATTGTAGAGTGGGGAAAGGGGCAGCTGCGATTCCTATACAAGGAGGGCTGTTATCAGATCGCTACTAACTTCATCCAATCCAATTATGAAAATCCTGAAGAGTATCCGTGTCAACGTTATAAGATTGCCGACAGCCTTCTTAGGAGTGCCACTGCTGCAAGTGTAGACCTAATTCGGTCGGTTCTTTCTGCCACGCACTCTGACTATATCTCTCCGACGCTCTACTCGAATATCTGTGATTTGAAAGAGAAAAGGATCTATCTCTATCTCTTTCATAACTTTGAAGAAGAAGTGGTTTTTGACTTGAATGAGGAGTTGAGGAAGGGAGAAGCAGAATATCCAATACGTTCACTTTTTGCCACAACGCCATTTGCAGCTCATCAGTTTAGCCAGATTGGTCCTCAGATTGGAGCTGAGGCATTGATGAGCATGATTGATGAGAAAGGTATCGAAGAAGCGATCAATCAGTTTGATGGAATGAAGGAACAGTCTCGGAATATTCGTCGCTTTGTCTTCGAGGAATGGGTGCTCAGAGACGTGGGATACATATTATCTGCCCGCAATCGAACTTCAGATGCTGTCGAGATCTTCAAGCTTAATGCTCAACTGCACCCGGAATCTCGGGAAGCCAATAGAGACCTTTCCTTAGCACATGCACGTGTATCAGAAGAGATTTGAGTTCTCGCTACAATGGGGGTATCCCTCGCACGCCGCCTCTTCTTGCGCCTAAGCGTTCAGGCTTTTGACGTGAGGTAGAAAAGGTCTGGGTCCTTCTCGAGATACTCAGCATATAGATCGATTAGTTCGGTCAGCTTCATCAGACTTAGAGTGGCTTTGCCGACGGTTGTGGTTTTCATGATTCCTTGTTCAAGACATGGTTGCGTTAATTTGGCGAAATCTGGATATGGACCAACATCCCATTCCCACTCGTTCTCAGGATACTGCTCAACAAACCATGTCGGCGGCGCTATCTTTCTCAGAATGCGATCAGGAAGCTGCACTCGCTTCTCTGCGAGATGCATGGCCGTGCAGCGGTCCAAACCAACCCCGATAAGAAGGATGTAACCATCCAGTTCGAGCAGGCGATGCCAGCCTTCAGATAACATCTCTGCTTTTGGTCCTGAAGCTGCTATGGAAAGGCTTGGATGAAGGCCACGAACAACACCTTTTCTCTTCCTGAAGGTCTCGGGAATGATTCCTGTCGTGACTGGAGTCGTGTCAGGGTTGTAAGGCAGAATTTTGAACAACCACGAAATGCCCATGGCGATCATCTCTGGCGTTCTCTTGTCTTCAGATAGATTTGCTGAATGGGTGGACATCACTACGTTGCCTCGTTCTCCAACCGTTTCCAGTAAGGCATCAATCACGGTGTCAGCCCCATCCTCAACATGGCCGAAGCTGCTTAGAGAGCTGTGAACGCCAATGGTATCGCCTGGCTTCAAGCCAAGCTTCACTAACCCAGCTTTGATGCCCTCTTTTCTCACACTGGATTTGGTCGTCTCACACGCATCCATTCACAAGTCCCTTTTGAGATTCAACGTGATCATTTGCTAATAAACTATACGTGGTCAGGATGCGTGCGCGCGCTCCCCGTTTTTCTTTTGCCAGAGGAATCATTTTTAAGTCTGCTCTCAGTTCACAGTCAGCTTCAAGAGCGAGAAATGATGGACCTCACGATTTTGCTCGTCGCATTTGCACTGGCTATGGATTCATTTTCAGTTTCGATAACTAACGGATTGGCAACCAGAGCTTTCAAGGTGGATGACGCACTTAGGATAGGAATATTCTTCGGACTGTTCCAAGCAATTATGCCCGTAATAGGATGGTTCGCTGGCGTCCATGTTCTGGACTTGATTTCATGCTTTGATCATTGGATAGCCTTTGGACTCCTCGCGTTTATCGGCTGCAGAATGATATACGGATCAGTGAAGATGGAAGCCAAGAGACTATTGGGTTCGCCCACGATTGGCTTACTCTTAGCCTTGTCGTTGGCCACGAGTATTGACGCATTGGCTGTTGGACTCAGTTTTTCCTTTCTCCGAATTCCCATAATTGTGCCGGCTATTGTAATTGGAGTGATTGCGTTCTCGCTTTCTTTTCTAGGTGTATATTTAGGTGGAAAGTTGGGACGTTTCTTGGGAAGCAAGGTTGAAATTCTTGGTGGGGTGATCCTCGTGGTCATAGGAATAAGAATATTGGTTGAGCATTTGGGAATAACCTGACACGCGCCCAGCATATTCGAAAGTGCGCGTGAAGGAGACGGATGTCTTCAGACCTAGAATAAATCTTTAATTCTGCACCTAACCCAATTTTAGTCCATGTCGTTTGAACTGGGCCAGTTTCTGTTTTCATTAGGTGTGTCATGTGGTCTGATGGCCATTGTGTGGTTTGCGACAAGATTTCGGGTCCCTGAAAGCCTTGAGGTTGATTTTGCCCATCCTCGGAAAGAAGCGGCGATTGCAGTTGGTTACGTCGTCGGTCTTTTCCTAATGATCGCGGTAGCATTCTTCTTTTTGCAGCCGTCTTCGCGCACCTCAGCAAATGGTTCCCGGCAGTTTGACCTTTGGGGAGCGCTGCGACAGTGGGCCGTCTATGCTGTGATCTCCCTTGTACCTATTTCGGTGCTGATCCGCGTTCGGAGACAAAGGTTCGAGACGGTTGGTGTGACCAGTAAGAACCTTCGAGGCTCGGTAGCGGTCGGCATTTTAATGTCCATAGTGTTTGTCTTGGTCTATCTGGCTGCGACTCCGAAATGGTCGCTGAACCGCCTGCTTTCTGCCAATGCTCTCTTTGGGTTCATCTATTTTCTAGCGGTCGGAGTGGGCGAGGAATTGATGTTTCGTGGGTTTCTCCAGATTCGATGCACCCTGTGGCTAGGAGAAATTCGGGGGTTGATTCTGGCCAGCGTGATAATGGCCTTCGTCCACCTGCCTCAACGAATATTCGTTGCTGGACTGAGTCCTCTGCCAGCGTTAGTCTCCGCCGCATCACTACTCCCATTTTCATTTCTGATGGGGCTCATGATGTTAAGAACGAATAATATCTTAGGATCAAGCATTCTTCACACTGTGGTGAATTGGGTGAGCGTCCTATAACGCCTAAAGCCCCTCTCTTCTGGAATCCAGCTGCGAAAGGCTTGCTGTGCGTAAATGTTGTTGTCTCCTCCAGAATTTTTTACAACAACAATTGAAGTGATTAAGTAAGGCGTGAAACAGGACAAGCGGTGGTTGCCTGCGCTTGAGAGAGAGGAGAGGAGATGGCTTGGAACATAAAATGACCATCGCAACCACCGCGTTGCCACAATAGAGACGGGTGAACAGAGAAACATAGGGGTTCTGCCGTCACATGACTGCTCTGGAGATATCGGACGCGCTACAGCCTATCTGTAAAAGGGTGATTTGAGGACAGAGGGTGCACGGGCGCTCTTCTAGATCATCTCGAACCTTCTGTCTTGCGTGCGCGTCTTTTTCTGAAAATGAGAAAGACGCTGGCTGTCACTATCGTTGTCAGGGTTATCGCTAAGATGGCAAGATAAGCATCTGGGAGCTGTGAAGGTATGGGAGGACTGAAGCTGGCGTTTGTTTCTGCAACCTCGATGATGTATGTGACTGTGAAATTCGGGATTTGTCCGCCCCCATATGTTTCCTTCAAGAAGACGACCCAACCTGTCGCTTTGTCGTAGAAAACATCATAGGTGCTGTATGCACCGGCCTTCCTAATGTGATAGGTTCCAACCGTGCCAAATTGAGTGTCAAAGTTTTCTTCTCCGATAAAGCGACCCCGTTCCTTGTACTCGGCAAAGAGCCCTTCATCCAGAAAAACCGCCCAGTAGTTAGATTCTGAATTTTCCGCTGGCACTTCAACCGTTGTCGTATGCGGTTCCAATTGGAAAGGGAAATAGACATTAGCGACTTCTTGCGGCAATTCGCCGTTCATACTCGTAATATTGAAGACCTGCTGAATTGAGGCGTTTTCGTCCAATTCAATGACTGTATATCTGCACTGACCAGTCATATTGAAAGCAACAGATCCATTATGGGCGTTCACGACCGCCGAGGAATCATAGAGAACGGTCATATTCTCGAAGAAGGTGGGCAATTCACGAGTCGACACACCTGCGGCTGCCACCATCAAGCAGCCTAAGTATAAGTTCAGTAGAATTTTCAAGGCTTCACAATGAGTAATGAGGCATCGGCAGCTTCTTAAGCCTTATCCACAGCTTACTAATCTGAGGAATTCCTTAGCCATAATTAGTCTTAGCCCGAGCCCAAACCCATCAGCGGTTGGGAAAAGGCGCACGGAGAGAGAAAGGAGAACAAACGCCTTTACACGTGCGCCCTCCCCATCCTCACATAGAACATTGGGCGACTGAAGTTTAAAAGTTGAACTCACGTAATGTAGTCACAATTTGTGAGTGCAAGCACACTCAGAAGGAGTCTATGAAATGATTCTTTTCCGACAACTAAAAAGGGAAGTTAGGAAGTATCCCATCGAAGGCTTTTTGGTCCTCCTCTGAAAACCCATCAATTGCGTTTAGGGAACGCGCGCGTGTTCTCAAGAGTAGAACACAAAATCCCCCCACTATTCACAAAAGCAACACCATTGCAGTCATAGTCCACAGAAGAACATGAATATCAAGCAAGATGACGTGAACAAAAAGAGCCAGGAAAGTGATTCCGAGCCAAGTTCGTCAGCCTTTCTGCTTTCCTACCTCGGGCTCTTTTCTGGGTTCTTCGGTGGCTTCTGGGTTATAGTACCATATTGCCAGGCCAGGTCCAATGCCGAACAATCCCATGAGCAACGCGAACCAGCCAGTGAAAATGAGCTCCCAGATGTTCAGGCTATACCCTACTACAAGCCAGATAAGTCCGCCAGCGACAGGCAAAAAAGCTCCTGCTACGTAGTAGCGAAGAATCGTTTTGAGTCTCTTCATCTGCAACCTCACGTTTTAAGGTGGACAACCAACCCTTAAGTCCACGTTGCCCTATTAATAAGCGGGTAATGCACTAATACAGGCTCTGCGCACACCCCATCGTCTATCAAACGCGTTCAACATTATATGAACATGAAGCAAGCTGAAGCTCTGTCTTCTCAAGTTTATTAATCTTAAGAATTTTCTTAGCCTCAAATTATTAATGCAACTTGAAATAATAATTAGTTGGTGAACATACGAGCTCATCGGGTTTTCAGATGAAAAGGAACCGTGAATCTGAGAAAGAGAATAGTGCATTCAGTGCGCTTAAGGAACACAAGTGCGTTAGCCTGACAACCTATCGACGAAACGGCAACTCCGTGCCAACCCCCGTCTGGTTCGCCTCGGAGAATGACAAACTCTACGTGGCGACAGAACCGGGTTCGGGAAAGGTCAAGCGCATTCGCAACAACCCCAACGTGCTGCTGGCACCGTGCACGCAACGAGGTAAACTGACCGGACCAACCTTGAAAGGCGTGGCCCACATCCTCCCCGCTGATCGTGAGAAACAAGTGAAGGCAGCCCTTAAACGCAGATACGGTTGGATGATGCGGGTAGGTGGTATTGTCGATAGAATAAGTGGTAAGAAGAGAAATTGTTACCTGGAGATTACGCCAGCGAAATAGGAAAAAGTGTCCCCGTCATTGCAGTACGAACCCCAGCCTTGTCCTTTTCAGCGACGCGCGCGCATTGCTGTATTCACCAGAATTTGTACAGCAACTGACGTGCTATCTGTGGTTCACTTTTCGTTGATTTTCTCTGGCGAGAGATGACATCATATGCGATTTTCGCCAAGATGCCGCTGAGAAACATGAGAAGACCAATCAGTATGACTCCTGGCGTTAGAATTGATTCTGGTTGAGACACCAGCTCTATCGAAACTTCGGTGCCCCGCAGAAAGGTGTGGTCAATTTCAATAGCGAATGAGAGCGTAGTGTACTTGCTAATCTCTGGTTTGTCAAGGGCAAAAATGTGAAAGGCAATGGGCTTGTTGGAGTTCGACGGGACTTCTACTGCTTGCAGTGAATAGGCTGGTATAAGGCGTGCGTTCCCAGAGGACAGGTTCTGCGAATACGACCCCTCCTTCAGTACCACCGTGACTGCGTAGGATGCGTTCTCCTCATTCTGTATCGTGCCCTGCACGGTATGCATTTGTCCGACGTCCATTTCGGCGCATCCCAGATTATATGGTTCATTGTCTATGAGCACATCACGGATCCAGATGCTCGGGTAGGCGAAGCCTACCGATGCAGTTGCCCAGTCGAGCTTTATGTCCTCAAAGAAGACAGCATAGCCGATGCTACTTCCCGTGATCTTTGCGCTGGGATGAAGGGTGATGGTGGCGGAAGGATTTAGGGCTATCGTAATAATATCCTGTTCTTGGGTGTACGCAAGTGCGGAGCGTTTGAGGTCTACAGTGACTGCGACGGGATCTAGGTTTGTGATGGTCAGATTTATCGGGTAGTGTTGCATCCAGAGCAGTGTCTCTTGTGGCGCTGTGACGTCAACGTTCACTCGGGGGACCAGGGTAAGCCTTTGCTGGAGGGTTATAGGACCAATCGCCTCCGTCTCCTCGACGTTATAGAAAAGTGAAGTGGTCAGAATTGAAGTTCCAAAGCTGGTTCGGTTTATCTGCACGATGTGCGTCTTATTCTGCTCGGGTTCCATGGATGTCGACCAGACCAGGGTGCCATTCAAAACATTGACTTCTGGCGGAACGCTTAGGCTAGCGTTTATGTTCTGAATTGACTTTGGTCCGTAGTTTCTGAGAAGGATTTCGGCGTTCGCAGTTTCAGATCGGTTTATGGCCCAGCTGTATGGCTCAGGTGGAAAACCGGTTCCTGGATGCGCTATAGAACCTATTTCTTTGTAAACCATGAAAACGGCGGCAAACATATTTGCCGTGTCCAGATAGGCGAATCCGTTTTGGGGAACCCTTATGGGTCCAGCTTCATTGGCCTCGAGAACCAGCCAGATTCTCTCGGGATTTCCGATTTGCGCGAGGTCAAGTCTGCCTTGATTCGCGCTGAAGGCGACACTACCATCATGCGAATGGTAGACAACACCCGATTGGCCGTGCTCTGTCATGTTGGCGATGACTATGGATTCCCATTTCTCGGCGGATGCATCCCATTTGTGGAGGCCGCCGCTTGATGACGTGCGGTCTTCGGGACCTATGGTGCTCAGTACGTAGTCTACAGCTATTCCGTTGATTTGAAATCCGCTAGAATTGCTGGGATCTAACGAGATCCAAATAGCGTAGAACTCGCTGCCACCAGCAATCAGGTAGTAGAAATTGTTGTTATGAAGGTAGATGTACGCTGACAAGCCCCAATCGTAATGTATGAGCGGACCGGTTCTTTCCCATACGGGCTGCTCGATTGGAAAATCGGAAACAGGTTGCGCCAGTGTCTGGAAGTTGTCAAAGACTGAGAGGAGAATGCCAGCTGGTGTAAAGACAAGCCCCAATAAGATGAGAGGAGCTATGATTCTGACTTCCACAGAGTGGCCCCAACAGATTAGCTTTCGGACGCATAATCTATAATCAGTCAACTCTCTTATCATTATCGTTCTCAGCTTACATGCACTCATTCGCCCTGTGTCTCCTAAGATCTGCCAGCTATAGTTACATGCAGCACTACCTGAACTGCAGTTCACCCTGAAAGCATAAACTCAGCAGACGGGCTTTGGACTGGGCGCCTTGGACTGTACATTGCTATCCGATGTACTCTGCAAGCCCTTTCTGCTGTTTCTCAGCAAGCCCGGTGTCCTGTATTCGTT
>Ga0209635_10002431_pt1 | contig 14276 bp, 13 predicted proteins | sample DeeMarSWOR230_32_FD_187463 | JGI IMG/M metagenome (GOLD analysis project Ga0209635, IMG submission 187463) | Marine sediment microbial communities from White Oak River estuary, North Carolina - WOR-2-30_32 (SPAdes) (version 2) | ecosystem: Environmental > Aquatic > Marine > Intertidal zone >... | reverse complement strand
GGGATTGTTGCCGCAATAGTTAAGAATGCCGATTTGAACACCATTGAGGTGCTTGGCATAATTAAAGACTCCAATGGAGAGACCGGTCAAGTTTCTTTTTGCCTTACAATATCCTCCCACAGCCAGTCCTGTCAAATTATGCGACTTGAGTTTTAGTCCCCCAACTGTAACACCGGTTATATCTTGAGCTCCCACCCCCAAGCCACCGATTGTGATGCCCGTTATGTCATCTCCTGCTGCTCCCAAGCCACCGACTGTGATGCCTGTTATGTCATCTCCTGCTATCCCCAAGCCACCGACTGTGATGCCCGTTATGTCATCTCCTGCTATCCCCAAGCCACCGACTGTGATGCCCGTTATGATGTTTGCAGCTACCCCCATCCCTCCGATTGTTATCCCGGTTATAACATTACCTGCAATTCCTATTCCCCCCAAAGTGACGCCTTTTATGTCATCGCTTGCCAGCCCGATACCTCCAATTACCACACCATTTACTGACCCGGTGGCAGCTCCGATCCCCCCACAGGCAAACCCATTTATCCCTCCAGTTGCTATCCCGATCCCTCCAATGGCTACTCCATCAATATCCCCTGCCGCAAGTCCAACACCTCCAATTGCAATTCCATCAACGTCCCCAACCGCAAGCCCGACTGTCCCAAGAGAAAAACCTTGTATCTGCTCACCCGCCAACCCCACTCCGCCGAAGGAAAAACCGTTTAACTCCCTGGCATCTAACCCGACCAGTCCAAAAGCCAAACCATTCATAACCGCGCTGGGATTGTCCTTCGGTTTCCAGAAAGTAAGATTAAGACCATTTACTTTTTCAACCTCGTGATCAACAAGATTAAATCGAACTCCATTTATTCTCTTGGAATTGCCGAAACTTATACCTGTGCCTTTATAGGTAATGTCCAATGAGGAAGCAAAAGAATTACCCACATTGACCATCAAGAAAATGACTAAAAAAACGAGATAGCGTCTCATGATATTCTCCTGACTGAAATCTTTGGAAGTTCGTCACTCAAAGCATTCTTTTGTTCAAGTTCTGCAAGTGAAGATAGTAAACCAAGCTCTCTTTTGCAAGCAAGAAACGATGGCTGTCTCTTTGATTTACGTATTTGGTGTCTGGAGGTTCAGATTTTTTGAGATGCCGAATTCTCTCACCTTTCGCGTGGGCCGTAGAGGAAGAGTTCTGAGGATTCTGGACTAATGCGTATGAAGTTGCAGATATTAAGAAAGGGCGAAGAATCAGTGTTGGAGGTTAACCATGCCCGCCTTTCGGTAAGCTCAGGGTGGTGAGCGAAGTCGAACCAAAGGGTGGATTGACCAATAAAGATTTGTCAAACAAGCTACACCATGTTTGACCTACAAAACTTGGATTTACGCAAGAAAAAAACCCTCATTTCGCTGGCTGAGGAAATGAGGGTATGGGGAGTAACGACCAAAGAGGCGGTAGATTATTCGTTAAAAAGGAAAACTGATTCCTGATAAAATTTCGCTTTTTTGCTCTTTACCCTATAAGACAGAAGCTCCTTTAAAAACAAATTTTTCTCCGAAAGTGGCGCATTATCACCCAGAACTGAGCAGGAGACCTCCAAACCCAAAACCCTTTGAGGAATTACAAATCTGGTCACGCCGAATGGGAAAAGCACCCCCCGGGAAGCAAGATCACATACTCGCTCTTTTTTGAATATGGGAAGTATATTTATAGCCGAACTCTTTTCGAAACTATCAAATGCGGAAAGCAAACTTTCATTCGAACCGGAATGATAAATCTCCCAGGAGGTGCGGTAGGCAGCAATTATCCTGTAAAGATTCTTCACCCGACTTTCGATGGATGAATCTCTTTGATGGAGCACCACTCCGGAATGATCCCGGAAAAGAAGACAGCAGATCATTTTTTCGTCCACCGTCCTTCGACTTCGCTCAGGACAAGTCCGGCGTCCTTCGACCTCCCTCAGGACAAGTCCGCCGTTCGTCGACTGTAACTCCAATCCACAGGGGTACATTTCAAGATCCAACCTTTTGAGTTTTTCTATCAACTCATCCTTTTTAATGTTAAATATCAGATGATCCCAGGAGGTGAGTTCCACGTTTTCGTCTGAGTAATCTGTTTTCTGAACCAGCACATCCGGAAAACCTAAAAGCTTTAAGGCGGAAATCCGATTGACTCCATCTAAAACCAGAAGTTTTCCTTTCTCATCAGAAGACAAATCACCGGGTTTGTTTTTTTCCGGTCTTACGGATCCATTGGAAAAGCCTGTCACCAATACCGGGTTCTTCAAATGTCCGTCTTTTCTGATTTGACCTGCCAACCGGCAGACCCGGTTAAAATCGCAGGTCTCGTGGAAGATCAGATCATCTAGATGAACAAAACCCAGTTCAAACAAATTCCTCTTCATGGTTCAATTTTTCCTTTGGATCCAGAATTCGGACCTTAGCAGCGTCCTTGGCGAAAAATCATTTTCAATTGCAGGTTTAAGCAAATTGCATGCCACCAATTCAAGCTACATCCCCACTGTCTACATTTAGGGTGGGTAGATTAAACTGTTATTATATATGGGATTACTCTACAAAGAGGAAAAAGCTTAGCTTACGTTAAGGGGAAGAGTGTAAAAAATGAATAGGTAACAGACATGCTCATATGCAACAGGTTTCATACTTCTTGCAAGATTCAAAAAAGGTGTTCCCTGAATTGTGATGATCCAACCGGTGGGAAATCACTTTTTCGACAAATTGGCTTCAAATGAGTAGATTTTTTCTCTGGTTATGATACAAAATCTTTTTCCATCAGAGGAGAATTGCACTCGGGGAAAGAAGGCACTCCATAGCTTATAAGAAAGTTGTGTTTCCCAGATGATCTTGCTATCCTTGTCGAAAATATAAACCAGTCCTTTGGTATGCCTTTCTTCGGGCAGAACTTTTCTGCCTTTATCAAAATCCATCCCCACAATAATCATCCCGCCATCACTGGATACGTCTACCGAGATAAAAGAAAGTTCCGGTTGGTCCAGAGCATATCGCCATAAAAGCTTTCCTGTTTCGACTTCAAATAGATATAGATTTTTCTTGCTGATGACACTAAGATATTTGTTCTCCGGCGAGAAGGACATCTCTCTGACCAAAGGATTTATCTTCAGTCGATTTCCGGTGGGTTTGCCCTGATGATAAAATTTTAAAGTCCCCTCAGAAATTGTCGCCACATGCTCCCCGTCTGAGGAGAAGGTGAATTTTTCGCATAACCCAAAGTTAGCTTTCAAATCTCCTGAATCATCGAATGCTAAAAGCCCATCTTTGACACTGTTGACCAAGACATATTTTCCGCCTGATGAAAAAGAAATCTTTTGGGGAAATCTAATCTTGGTGCTGGAAATCAAGTCACCGGTGTGATTATAGAATAACAGACCAGATTCCTGACTTCCCTCTCCGCTGGAGATTCCCACCACCAGTCTGGCTTGGTTGGAAATATAAAAAGCAGAGGTCCCTGGATTTTCGATTTTCCACAGCTTGTTTCCATCAGCAGAGTAAAGCTCGAATCTTTTTGCCGCCAGAAAACCCGGGGGTGCGTCTTTGGAGTAAGTGCTTATTCCAAAGAATCTTCCATCCTCAGAGGCAACCAATCCTTGATTCGGTTTTAGATTTGCCTGATAAGATTCTTTTCCCTTTAGCGTCAACACCTGAAAGCTCTCCTGTGACGATAGAATCAGCTTCCCATCTAAAATATCCCCACTTACCTTCTTCCCTTCAACCGGCATCTCAAAAACCAACTGCGGCTCAAAAGCCAGACCATAATTAAAAAGGAGTGATAAAAAGACTAATGTGAGACAACTTCTTAGATTTCTCATACATACCTCCCGTAGGGGATCTTAAAAAAGATCTGGCATTTTCTTTGTCCTATTTATAGTATACGACAAACAGGAAACTTGTCAAGCTTCAATTCTTGTGAAATTCTTTTGATCACAGCAAGGACAGGTCCGTTGTCGAAGTGTTTGAATTACAGGAGGGAAGACGGCCATTAACATTTTTTCTCTTAAAATGCTTTTTCGGGTAGAAATTGTTCTGTATGAAGAAACATTAGAGGTTTTCTTAAAGTAGAAATCTGCAGGAGGGGAGAGGGATCGGGGAAGGATAGTCGCTGTTGCCAATCAAAAAGGAGGAATGGGGAAGACCGCCACTACATTAGAATCATCCCAGCTCTTCGAGGGAACCTCAAACCCTGACTTGTTGCGTTGAAGAACGAAGACCGAATTCATATGGCTCAAACTTATTCGGGTGGGACAGGCGTATGCTTGGATCTCATTTCGTCGATGACAGGTTAACTGGCCTTGTAAGAGTTTGCGAACCTGCAAAGCAAGTAACGAACCAGTCTTCCATTACCCACCGATCCACCTTTGAACGAGCGCCGCAGCGTCTGCAACGGTCAGAGAGAGAGAATAAGCGGTCTGTTTGGCAGTACCTCTACTGCCTGGAGCGCTTTTGGTCAAATATGCTTGACGCCGCAACTGAGACTCCCTCCACTTCTGCACCACAGCCTTCTCGGACCCTGCCTCAAGCAAGGCCTCAAATGCCTTCCATACTTCCCTCCTGGAACCGATACAGGCTTGCAGTATTCGAAATCGCGCGTCTATCCAAGGCCGATACAATTCCACGTCCTCAAGAAGGTTTTGTCGAAAGATCCGCTCGGCAAGGAGCCGTCCGTTAGCTGATTCCGAAAGGAGCGCATAGACAAACGCACATTTTTCACATCTACCGCAGTGCTTGCTTCGCCAGTTGGAAGCGCCGCACGATGAAAACTCCTGGAAGTTTTCAGGCACCTGCTCCAACAATACCTTCAATACCTCGGTGTCAGTCGCATGTGCAATCGGACTGCCGATTCTAAGCCCCGGGTTCAGAACGCGTTGGTAGAACCGTTCAAGCCTCTTCAGGTGTTTGGTTGTCTTCTGATACTGATGGTTAATCCGCCTCCCCCGGAAGGTCACGAAACTGTTCTCTGCCGATGTCTCGATGCCAAGGCATATGACACCTGCCCCGATTTCAGTGGCACAAAGAGCAAGAGTCGCAACCACCCAGCCAAGCTGGTAACTACTGTAGTGCCAATCTCCATAAAGCTCCTGGAGCTTATTCCGATATCCAGATGACAGATATGCAACCATCGGCTGGAGTCCGTGTCTTCTCAGTTTGGGAATCCAGCCCCGGATATCTTGCCAGGTGCGGTCTCCTTCGTTCAGCAAAACGGGATGTACGTCATAGCCCGCCTTAAGGAAAGCAAACAGCGACACAATTGAATCCTTACCCCCGCTGAACCCCAGGACGACCCGTTTTGGGTCCAGGCACCTCTTTTCATACTTCCACCTCGCAAACTTGCCCAGAAGCTTTGGCATCTGTGTAAAACGGGTTCTGTTCCAGTATGCGTCCTGATCGGCCAGGAGCGCGCCGACAGCATCGTTGAAGACTTGGTGAAAACTTGGCATGCCACATCCCTCTGGTACGGTCACTTCTTTCGGTCTCACCTCGGCAGCAAGGTCACAGAGGATTGGAAGTGCAACTAAAGATGCCTTGTGGTGACCCATCCTCTCTGCGATTTCCTTCGGTGGGCGAAAAAACGCAGAGACTGCTGTGTCGTCCACCTGGAACTCCATTCGCCAGGGACATCGCCCCGAGTTGTGCCGAACGCCTTGGAGTGAAAGAACCTTTGCCCGTGCCATTCGCTTCCCTCATAGGACGAAGCCGGATATCGTTATTGAAACTCTTCCCTCTGGCCGCGGCGCGCGAAACGAATTTCTTTGACGAACCATTCCCTTCGTGGACTCCTGATTGCCCTTGTGTATTCCAATCTGTTGAGATAGCCTAAGACCTTGATTAGTCTCAGCGGTTCTGTCCAAGGTTTCTGAGTCTGACCGCGTCGATTATCAGCCCTGCAAACCAGCCAATGAGGTTCACGAGGTACAGCCAAAACAGCAACTTGCCAATACATGCAAACTCCGTGCACCTCGTCGCTTTTAGCAACTCAATCGCGACAGCGAAAAATACTACGTTGACCGAGATTCCAAGAAAATATCCCCACCCCCAGTCATACCATTCACCGAAGCGGGGCAACCAGCCCTTCCGTCGCGGGGGGAACTTGTCCCTTTTCTGTTAACGAAATCGGCTATCTTGAACTGGACCGTTACGGTGGATACGACCAAGGCGAATGTAGCACCAAGAAGTTTCAATAATTCGACGTCGAAAGTCATTTTTGTCTCTCCTGCTATTGTTTTCTGTCTAGTAGGTCCAATAGGTTCGCCTAACGATCAATAACCGCATTGTTGCGTTCATCACCACAAACCAGTTTCGTATCCGGAGTATGGTGGATGTTTCCTACTATAGCACAACCAATTCACTATTTCCTTTTGTTGCCTGAATGTTATCTCATTTGCTTCTGAAAATCAAGCACTTTTTGTTTCTGTTCAGTATGAACTAGGTACTTTGTATCCCACGTTGGGAAGAATGGAGAACATGTTGTCGCAATCGAGAAAAGACTGGATCTACCGACAAGCAAAAGATTTCGGTTTTGCAGCTCACAATTTTTCTTTTAAAATATCTTGCTTTTTTTCGCAAAAGTTGTTATGTATAAGAGAACATCGGAGCTGTTCTTGGGCTGGAAATTTGCAGGAGGGGAGAAGACTTTGGGAAGAATAATCGCTGTTGCCAATCAGAAAGGCGGAGTGGGGAAGACCACCACTGCGGTTAATTTGTCTGCCTGCCTGGCTGTGGCTGAAAAGAAAACCTTGCTGGTGGATATCGACCCTCAAGCCACCTCCACCTCCGGTCTGGGAATCGACAAGAACAAGCTGGAGAAAAGCATCTACGAGGTGCTGGTGGAGGGTTTTCCTTTAGAAAACGTAATTCAAAAGACAGAACTCTCTTTTCTGGAGGTGGTTCCCTCCCATCTCAGATTGGTGGGGTCGGAGGTGGAGTTGGTGAACGTGATAGCCAGGGAGAAGAAGCTCGGCTTAGCTTTAGAGCCGGTAAGAGAAAAATACGATTTCATACTGATCGATTCTCCGCCATCTTTGGGTCTTTTGACCATCAATACCCTCACCGCGGCAGATTCCATTCTGATACCCATTCAGTGCGAATATTATGCCCTGGAGGGATTGGGACAGCTTTTGAATACCATAACCTTGGTGCAAAAAAGTTTGAATCCGAAGCTCAAAATCGAGGGGGTTCTTCTTACCATGTATGACGGAAGATTGAATCTGTCCAAACAGGTGGCGGAAGAGGCCAGAAAGTATTTCACAGACAAGATGTATAAGACGGTCATAAATAGAAACGTGAGGCTTTCCGAGGCGCCCGGCTTTGGTAAGCCGGCAATACTTTATGATATAACCTCCACCGGAGCAGAAAACTATCTGAGTCTGGCAGAGGAGATACTGAATCACACCGTAGAAGTTCCTGAAACGATTTATGCTGGAGAGGTTGAAAATGCGTAGAAATGCTTTGGGAAAAGGGTTGGAGGCGCTGATTCCTGAACCTCCACAGGAGCTGGTAAAACCGGAAAAGCAACCGGAAAAAGGGTTGGTTGATTTGAGGGTGGATAAGATCAAATCGAATCCATATCAACCCCGCACAAGAGTGGATGAAGAAAAGCTTGCCGAGCTTTCCGCCTCCATAAAGGAAAAAGGGATCATTCAGCCGGTGGTGGTAAGACAGGTAGGGGAGGGGTTTGAATTGGTTGCCGGCGAAAGAAGATTTTTGGCGGCTAAGAAACTGGGCTGGGAGAAGATTCCCGCCATAATCTCAGGAAAACTCTCCAAGGAGGAGATGCTGGAGCTCTCCTTGATCGAGAATCTTCAAAGGGAGGATTTGAATCCGATTGATACTGCCAATGGATATAAGAGGCTTTTGGAGGAGTGCCATCTTTCACGGCAACAACTGGCAGAAAAAATAGGAAAGGACCGTTCCTCGGTTGCCAACACTTTGAGACTTTTAAATTTGCCAGAGGAGGTGCAAAAACTTATCTCAAACGGAAAGCTCTTTGAGGGACATGCCCGGGCAATACTGTCTCTATCTACTGAAAAAGAAAAAATCGATCTGTCCAGGCGGGTGGTCAAAGAGGGACTTTCTGTGCGTAAGATAGAAGATTTGGTTTATGGAAAGAAGAAGACCCATGTGACTAAGCAAAAACCAAAGATCTCTTCGGAATTTTTTGAAATGGAGGAGAAGCTAAAACAGTTTTTCGGAACATCGGTGAAGGTTGTGGGAAAAGGAAAAGGGGGGAGAATAGAGATAGAGTTTTATTCAGAGGAGGATCTGTCCCGAATACTGGAATTGCTGCAGATAACTTTATAATCGTAAGCTTGTTGGCGAGGCTTATCCATCATTCCTCAGAAAGGGGGTAGCCGTCTCGCCAAAGGCGGGACGGGGTGGAGATGAAAAAACAAAAACATTTCCCTTTCTCGGTTAGCAAAGTGGACGACGATTTTATTTTTTAAGGAAAAAGTAAAAAATCTATGTCCAAAAGATATATCAACTTTCTCATAGTTCCTGAGGGAAAACCCGATAGCTTGAAGTTCAAATTGTCTTTCTTCGTGACCCGTGTGATAGTGGGTGTATTGGGATTTCTTCTGATTTTCATAGTCGTTTTAAGCATTATCCATGGGAAATTGTTATATGAGGTAATTGCAGGTAAGTCGCTGAAACAGGAAAACGAAAGGCTGAAAAGATATAATGTCAAAGTGGTGGAGCTGGAAGAAGAACTTAGGGAATACAAGAGTTTTGTCCAGAGGGTGGCACAGTTAGCCGGGGTAGAATATCAGGGGCGAACAGAAACCCAACTGACTCATTATTCAACAGAAGATGGTACGCCAATGGAAGAGAGGGTAATTCCTCTTATTGAAGAAACGCCCGAGAAGATAACCCTCTCTCCAGACTCGGGTATAACCCAGCCTGACTCACTGAGGCACGTTCCCATGGGTACACCAATAGAAGGATGGATCACCCGGGGGTTCTCCATGGATATCTCTGGCTTTGGAGGGGAACATCCCGGGGTGGATTTTGCGGCAACGACTGGAACAGAGGTGAAGGCAACCGCAGATGGGAAAGTTATCTTTGTGGGTTGGGACGATATCTACGGAAATCTGGTGGCGATCGATCATGGCAATGGTTATGTGACCTATTACGGACATAATTCTAAGAATTTAGTAAACGTTGGTGATATCATCCGACGGAGTGAAGTGATCGCCCTTTCCGGAAACACTGGCAGAAGTTCAGCCCCACATCTGCACTATGAGATCAGAAAAAATGAAGTGCTCGTTGATCCTGAAAGTTTTCTAAGCCGTCGTTGAAACCATACTATGAAAAATAAAACAAACAAAGGAGTAGGTGGATTGAATACCATAATTGGAAAGGATTCCATAATAGAAGGGACCATCGAGGTTCAGGGTGAACTTCGAGTCGATGGCATGGTTAGAGGAAAAATATCTGCCACAGAATCGTTGACTGTGGGAGATAGTGGCAGAGTTGAAGCAGATTTGAATGTAAAAATTGCGGTGATTGGTGGAAAAGTGAATGGAACCATCTTCGCCCAGGATAAGATTGAACTTCAGTCCAAGGCTGAGGTAGAGGGGGATATAGCCACCAAGAATCTGATAGTAGAGGAGGGGGCAATATTTCATGGTAGATGCAATATGAAGAATTCCTCGCCCCCAACGGTCGACTCTGAAGAATAGATCAGCATAGAGAAAATCCCCTATTTATCCTCTAAAGCACCCCCGATGTGGATAATTGTGAGAAGGTTGTGGAAATTTTGTTAATTTGTAGTATATCAATATGTTAGCCCGGAAAATTGGGCGGGTAAAGAATAAAGTTATCCACATTTTTTTACATAAGCTCTGATAATGACGGAAGTTAGACAATTTCATCGAACCTGTTCATAAAATGGGAAGGGCAAAATCTTTGTTTACGTTTGCATTAGATTCTCATTGATTCGATATCCCAAAATGTTTCAGATGAACGTTTTTAATTTTTCTGCTCTTGATGAATGTTAGCCCCAAGGTAGTTTAATAGTTTTGCGAGAGGATGAATAACATCCTCGGAGAACAAAACACTTAATAGAATTATCTGGAGTGCTTGAGCATATTTAGATTTTAAATGTTAATCCTATCAAACTCTCAGATCACCCAATTCTGGGCGGACAGAGCCTCCCCCACCCCCATTTCCTGCAAAAACTTTCTCACCGGAAGAGAAAGATACTTTCGCTTCTTTAAAACCACCCCATATCCCAACTTGCCGAAATGCTCTGTGACCGGAACGTATGAGAGTGAAGGATCCTCCGTAGCTTCGGTCACCAGTCCTGAAACTATGGAGATCCCCTGTCCGATCTTCACATATTCCTGAATCACCGTGGCACCGCTGGTCTCGATTACGATGTTATAAGCCAGGTTGTTTTCTTTGAACACGCTTTCTGTCCTTTTGCGGATGGAGTTCTCCTGCTCATATAATATCAAAGGTTCCCGCCCGATCTCTTTTAGGCTCACTTTAAGTCGCCCTGCCAGGTGATGGTTGCTTGGCACACACAGAAACATATCGTAGGACCACACTTCATAAAAAGAAAGGTCCATAAAATTGTTCCAAGAGGAGGTGATACCAAAATCTGCATTTCCAGCAGAGACTATATCCAAAATCTCCGTGTCCAGAGGTTTGTTCAAAATCACCAGTCGGATCTCCGGATTATGTTTTTTGAAGGCTTGGACGATCTGGGGCAGTTTGTATTGCATTATCCCTCGATAGGCGGCCATGGTGACCGTGCCTTCGGGAGAACCAGCCAGCTCCGCGAAGTGGGTCTCTATATTATCCAAGGTTTGTAGAATAATATCCACATACGCCATAAGGATTTTGCCGGCGGGAGTCAGGGTGATGCCTCGTCCCACTCTTTCATACAATTTGACCTGCAACTCCTCCTCCAGTGCTTTCACCTGATGGCTAACCGCCGACTGCCCAACATTCAACACCTTCCCGGCCTTGGAAAAACTGCTATGTACCCCTGTCCAGTAAAAACCACGTAACGTTTGTAATTCCATATTGCCTCCACAGATTTCAGCGATTCAAATCCCTTTTTGCATCAAAGCCTTATGGTTGCAACTCCATATATGAAAAATCTGAGCTATATATGAATCATTATACTGTTTTCTATCAAAATAATACTTTGATTCATATATGTCAACCGATATTTTATAATGGAAGGCAAATTTGAAGGTTAGGAAAAAGCGAGCTTCAAGCAATAAGGGAGGTTCCCCTTATTTCCAACAGGTTGGACCAGACCAGGAACTAACTTGAATTAGCTCCTGGTTTAACCGGAAAGAAAGAAAGGAGACGAAAATGTTTCAGCCAATTATGTTTACCTTGAGGGCATCGGTGGTGCCGTTTCAACTGCTTCGTCCATTACCCACTGTCTTCGCCAGTGTCCAGGGCATCTGCGGTGAAGAACACCTCCCGGAAATGCCTGCCCCGGTGAGAGAGGAGTTCGATTCCCATTTAAACTGCATAGCTGAGATGGTTAATGTTCTTTCGGAGATGAAGGCTCTGCCGCCGGCTGAGCAACAAAAGCTTTCGCAGATGATCATTGAGCTGAAGGGAGCTAAACCTGAAAATCTGTGTGAGAAGACCAGCCTGTTTAACCGTGGGTTGGAGGAAGTCTGCCAGAAGCAAAAGACCGCAATCAAGGAGGAGTGTCGGGCTCATCCCTTCGTTTTCCGAGATACTTATCGTAACACCGTGCGGGTGAAAAAGCTCTGTTTGATCTTTCAGGATGAACCCACTGAGAGGATCACCAGCTTGCAAGACGTTCTGTGCCAGCGTTGCTATTATGATGTGGAGACCAGATCTGAGGAGTCGATAAGGTCGGAGCCGGTTAAATCAGATTTCGTCATCTACACGCCCTCCCAGCCTGCCGGGGAGGTTTATTTCGACGGCATGCCCAAGGCAGGAATTCCACTTCTGCTGATGATCGATCTGGGCAAGAGCATGGAGGATTGCTCCATTGCTGATCTTCGTAGGGTGTTCCGGCATCAACAGAACAATATCGATGTTCTGTATTCACCCTTTCCCCCTATCCGTCTGTTTCAGAAGATCGACATAGCTTACATCCAGAATATGTACAAGATGGGCAAAGGCCCTAGTATTCAGATCTGAGGTATCTCGGCTCAAATACTGAGACAATCCAAAAGTGAAGGGGAGGATATAAAGTCCTCCCCTGTTTTTTGATGTCGTCGATTTTCGCCAGCGCACAATCAACTCTTCAATTTCTTGGCCAATAACGCCACTCTCTTACCTAACTTTGCCGCATTGGAAGCAGTGTTTGCATCTGGCGCTCCAACACACGACACACCGTAGTGACCAGTCGCATCCAGAGGATCCCCTAACACGATCATGCCGTATATCATCATTGCCTGGATAATGGAAAAGATAGTGGTCTCTTTTCCTCCGGATGGATCTGCGGAAGTGGCGAAAGCAGCACCTATTTTATCCTCCATCTCTTTGCGGATGCCAACAAACTTGTCGAAGATATCTTTCATTTCCGCAGCCATCGCTCCGAAATAGACGGGAGAACCGGCTATGATTCCATCAGAGTTAAGAAAGTCATCTTTTGTAACTTCAGCCACCGATTTGGTTACACATTTCACTTCCTTGACCTCTTGGACTCCCTTGGCGATTTCTTCAGCCAGCTTTTTGGTGTTCCCAGATCTCGAGTAATACATTACTAAGACTTGCATGCTTCCTCCTTCATGTTTTTCGATTTGAAGTTATGAATTTAACCCAGCGTATCTCATACTGATGACATTGCGAAGTAATCGGAGAAAATTATGGCGGAGGGTGCAGGATTCGAACCCGCAAGGCCTTGCGGCCGGTGGATTTCAAGTCCACTGCCTTACCAGTTAGGACTAACCCTCCGCTTTTGAGCGGTCAATAGTTCATGGTTCACGGTTCACAGTCCACCCCACCCAGCGGCTCATTAGTAATATCGAATCTTTGAGTTCAAATGCAAGAAAAAAGTTGGGAGAAGTCAACTCGGCTAAAAGCAGGTATTGAAGATATAATAATCTTCATGATCAAGATGGCAAAGTATGAGCGTCATACTGCTCAACGTTTGGTATTTGGGTCAGCTTCTTACGACTCCGTCTTGCCTTCCTCCTGACTGATCCGTTCCCCCAGCCGGTAGTAGTTGAAGTCACCGCCGGTGGCCCAGATAATCGGATGAACCTTCCTCCAGTCAAGCTTGCCATCGGTGAGGCACTGCGGATCAGCATACGATTTGACCACCCTGCCAATGATTCCTTCGTTAGGGTCATAGTCGAGGATTTCGGTCGCTTCACACTCCATATTTATAGGGCACTGCCGAATCATCGGAGCGGTTTTCAGCTCTCCGTAAAACGTGTCAAAAAGCGAGCTCTTGTCGAAATCCCGGCCAGACTTGCTTCCACAGATGTTCGTTTCAGCCAGGAGATCCTCGGAAGGGATGTTCACGCTGAAGGTCTTATTCTCATGAATTCCGATACTTGTATAGCGCTTCTTGTATAGGCTGAAGAAAATATGTTTCCCGAAGTTGAAAGGCGAAATATATCCAATTACAAGGTAGTTTGGACGGTCCTTGACCATCGCTCCAACCAAGACCACCGGCAATGGACTCAACAGATTTTCCTTGAATTCCTGCTTCATCATTCCTCCTTAGTAATAATTAGATGTCTCTAAATTAACTAACGGAGATGAGCAGGCCATAGTTGCACCTAAGAAGATAGCTTGGGAGGACAAGACGAGCCGCTTGGCCAAGGGTGTGGGGTTTCAAGATTGTGTCAGGTCTAGGCCTACGGCTGTGACCTGACACCTGATTGCTCGGCTGTCGGGTTACACCCGCCAGAGTGGGCCAGACCCGACAGAACATGAATTAGATGGCTTACTGGTGGGGAACTTCGGTCTTAGTTTTTTTCGATTCTCTGAAATCTTCTTTGTACTTACTGATTAACCGGTGCAGTTCCACCCGGTGCATTCTGGCTTCTTCTGCGGCTTTGGAGACGATATCGTTGTGCTTTGTCAGAATGTAATTCAAGAAAGATTTCTCTATCTCTTCGATGGCTTTCTTTTTTAGAGCCTTCAACTCCCCATAGTTCTGGGGGATTTTGATCTTGTAGTCGAAATCATTTCCCTCAAACAGAGTCTTGGGAAGATCCTCTTTGGTGATCCATTCGTTCTGGGCCAAAATTGCAGATCGCTCGACTATGTTCTCCAACTCCCTTATGTTG
>Ga0209635_10002430_pt1 | contig 14277 bp, 15 predicted proteins | sample DeeMarSWOR230_32_FD_187463 | JGI IMG/M metagenome (GOLD analysis project Ga0209635, IMG submission 187463) | Marine sediment microbial communities from White Oak River estuary, North Carolina - WOR-2-30_32 (SPAdes) (version 2) | ecosystem: Environmental > Aquatic > Marine > Intertidal zone >... | reverse complement strand
CCTTTTGCTTTTTACTGTTTCTTGGTCACCCGCAGGATTAGGCCATCAACCTTGGTGATAATCACTTCTTCGCCGGCTTTTATCCTCCCCTTGTCGGCGACCGCTGCCCAGCGTTCCCCCTTGAAGAAGACCAGCCCTTCCGGGTCAAGGTCTTGCTTCACCACGGCCGTCTTGCCGACCAGTTCCTCCCGCCCGGTCTTGGCCTGGCGGTGGTGCGCCTGAATTACCCGCTGCAGGACAAAGGCGACGATGCCGGTAACCAGAACGACCACGACGGCAATCAGCCAGGGGTCAACCTGAAACATGGCCGGCTGCCCGGGAAACAGAATCAGGGAGCCCAGGACCAGGGCGGCAATGCCCCCGGCGGTGAATAAGCCGAAGGTGGCGGTCAGCGCCTCGCCGACGAATAGACCGAAGGCAAGTATGATCAGGAGTATGCCGCCCCAGAAGGCATCCAGCACGTTCAGGGCGTAGAAGGCGAGGAGCAGGCAGATGGCGCCGGTGATGCCGGGGAACAGGGCGCCGGGGCTGTAAATCTCGGCAATGATGCCCAGACTGCCCACGGAAAGCAGGATATAGGCAATGTTGGGGTGGCTGATGGTTTGCAGAAAGCGCTCGACAAAGGTCATCTCAGTCCGGTCTATTACATAGTTCTCGGTCTCAAGGATTACTTCTTCAGCGCCGGCCAGCATAACCGTCTGGCCATTGATTTCGGCCAGCAGGGCATCTATGTCCTCGGCGCGGAGGTCAATGAGGTTATTCTCCAGGGCGTCAACATCGGTGAAGGACTTGCTTTCGGTTACGGCTAGCTTGGCTTCTTCAATATTACGTCCGCGCTCCTGGGCGATGGTCTCCATCCACTTCGCCGAAAACTCGGTTATCTTCTGCATCTGCGCTTCCGGTATTTCCTCCCCGCCGGCACTTACCGGGTGGGCGGCACCGATAGTCGTCCCTGGCGTCATGGCGGCGACATGGCCGGACAGGGTGATAAAAGTGCCCGCCGAAGCCGCCCAGGCCCCCTTGGGAGAGACATAGACAACAACCGGGACTCGGGCATTCAGGATTCTCTCCACTATCTGCTCGGTGGGCTCCATCAGCCCGCCCGGGGTATTCAGCTCAATAATGCAGGCGGTAGCGTTCTCTTCTTCCGCCTGGCTGATGCCGCGGTCAATGTAATCGGCCACGATGGGCACGATGGTGCCTTCAACGTGCAGCACTTTAACTGACTGGTTGGCGGCGTTAACGCTGAGCGAGGCTAGGGCTCCAGCCAGCAAACTTACGAAAAAGGCAATACGCAGGGCTTTAAACAAGTGCTTACTCATCTGACCTCGATAGCATAATGAGCTTGAATTTTGGTATAATCACCCTGTTTAAGATTATATCTTGTCTTGGTGCCCCCTGCAAATGAAACAGCAGGCTAGCGATGAGCGGAATTTTAAAGCTGAGGCAGACTCTGATTAAATTGCTGACCGAGGCGGCCAGTGAAGCCCGGCAGCAGGGTAAGTTACCGGCGGTAGCCCTGCCCGAAGTGTTGCTGGAGCACCCCCGTTATGCGGAGCATGGGGACTATGCCAGTAGCTTGGCCTTGAAGTTAGCCCGGGCCACCGGGCTGGCACCGTTAGCCATTGCCAAAAATATCGTCGGGCTTATCACCCCTCCCCCCGAAATCAGCCAGATTGCGGTGGCGCCCCCGGGATTTATCAATTTTATCCTCAAAGATAACTGGCTGGCCAGCCAGGTTGAGGAGATTCTGGCGGCCGGTGGTGCCTACGGAAGTATTGATATGGGCCGGGGAAGCTGGGTGCAGGTAGAGTTCGTCAGTGTCAATCCCACCGGACCGCTTCATGTCGGCCATGGCCGCGGTGGGGTGCTGGGCAGTACCCTGGCTAATGTGCTCACCAGTGCCGGCTACAAGGTAGAGACGGAGTATTACCTCAATGATGCCGGCAGCCAGATAGACGCCTTCCAGCGCACCCTCTATGCCCGCTATCAGCAGGGTCTGGGCACCGATGCCGAGGTGCCCGCTGACGGTTACTTGGGCAGCTATATGATTGACCTGGCCAGTGAGATTATCGCCGAGGAAAAAGATAGATTTCTCAAGCTGCCCGAAGCGGAAGCGGTGCCGGCGCTGGGGCGGGTGGGGTTAGCCAAAATGGTGACGCAAATCAAGGCGGCCCTGGAGCAGTTAGGGGTGAAATTTGATGTCTGGTTCAGTGAGCAGAGCCTCTATGAAAAGGGGCAGTACGACAAGGCAATGGCGCTCCTGCGCCAGGGGGGCTATATCAGCCAGAGGGAGGGGGCGGTCTGGTTCGGCTCGACTGCTCTCGGTGAGGACAAGGATAACGTAGTGGTGCGGGGCGATGGCTCCCCTACGTATTTTGCTTCTGATATTGCCTATCATTATAACAAGTTCGTGGAGCGCAAGTTTGACACGGTGATTAATATCTGGGGGGCCGACCACCAGGGGCATGTCCCCCGGATGAAGGCGGTTATCGCTGCCCTGGGCATTGACCCGGAAAGGCTAAAGGTGATAATCTCGCAGCTGGTTACCCTGCGTCGGGGTGACGAGCTGATTCGCGTCTCCAAACGCAGCGGTGACATTATCACCCTGAGCGAGGTAATCGATGAGGTGGGGCGTGATGCCTGCCGTTTCTTCTTTCTGGCCCGCAGTGCCGATAGCCAGATGGACTTTGACCTGGAGCTGGCCAAGAAGCAATCAGAAGACAATCCGGTTTACTATGTCCAGTACGCCCACGCCCGTATTGCCAGCATCCTGCGTCTGGCTGAGGAACGGGGTATCGACTTCAGTAATGGCGATGTCTTGTTACTGACCACGGAGCCGGAATTAAGCCTAATCCGGAAGGCACTGCTCCTGCCGGAAATAGTTGAGGTGGTGGCCACTACTCTGGAGCCCCACCACCTTGCCTATTATGCTCAGGACCTGGCGACTGTCTTTCACAGCTTTTACAAGCAGTGCCGGGTGGTCTCTGATGACGAAGCGTTGAGCCAAGCCCGCCTCAAGCTGGTGAAGGCCGCCCAGATTGTGCTCGCCCGAACACTTCACCTTATGGGAATGACGGCGCCGGAGAAGATGTAGCCGGTTGCGGCTTATCTGGTGTGTTTGGCGATAAAGCGCTTCATGCGGGTGAGGGCTTCTTCAATCTCATTGGGTGAGGTGGCATAGCAGCAGCGCACATAGCCCTCGCCGCACTGACCAAAGGCAGAGCCGGGAACTACGGCCACTTTTTCCTCGAGCAGCAGCTTTTCGGCGAATTCTTCGGAAGATAAGCCAGTGCTTTTGACAGAGGGGAAGGCATAGAAGGCTCCCTTGGGCTCAAAGCAGGGGAGCCCGATTTCGCTCAGTCCCTTGACGATGAGCTGGCGCCGCTGGTTGTAATCGGCTACCATTTCCAGGACGCTGGGCTCGCCCTCTTTCAGCGCCGCTATGGCGGCCACCTGAGACATGGTGGGGACGCACATCATAGTGTACTGGTGAATCTTGGTCATGGCGGCAATGAGTTCCGGAGAGGATGCCGCATAGCCGATGCGCCACCCGGTCATGGCGTAAGCCTTGGAGAAGCCGCCGAGCAGGATGGTGCTCTCTTTCATTTCGGGCAGGCTGGCAAAGCAGGTGTGCTCCACGCCGTAGATTAACCGGGCGTAAATCTCGTCGGAGATGACGATTAGCTGGTGGCGCCGGGCTACCTCGGCGATTGACCTCAGCTTGTCGCGGGGCATTACCGCCCCAGTGGGATTGGAGGGATAGCCGATGAGAATCGCCTTGGTTCTATCGGTTATGCGTGTCTCAATTTCGGCGGCACTTATCTCAAAGCCGTTTTCTTGGTAGGTGGGAACCTTAATCACGGTGCCGCCGGCGAGAAGGGCGCAGGGCTCATAGGCGACATAGCACGGGTCGGGCATAATAACCTCATCCCCCGGGTTGAGGATAGCCCTCATCGCCAGGTCCATTCCCTCGCTGACCCCGACCGTAATCAGCAGCTCACTTTCCGGGTCATAGCTCAGGTTGTATTTATCCTTCAGGTAGCGGGCTAGCTCCTGGCGTAGCTCGGGAACCCCCAGGTTTGAGGTGTACATGGTGTAGCCCTTCTCCAGCGACTGGACGGCCGGCTCACAGATGTGCCAGGGGGTGCTGTAGTCCGGCTCGCCGACGCCAAGCGAGATAATCCCTTCCATCGACGCCAGCAGGTCAAAGAACTTGCGTATCCCGGAAGGGGATATCTGCTTCAGTCGCTCCGAAATAATTTCAGCCTGTTTTTTGTGCTTCACCCGAGCGTTTACTGCCATTGAAGTCTCCCGAATAAATATACACTATACTAGTAGCGCTAATGACTTGTCTAGAGTATTACCGGCTGTCGCTTGACCTCTTCCGCTCCCTCCAGAATCTCGCCATCCTCTTTATAGCGCTTGAGCATAAAGTGGGTGACCGTACCCTGTACCCCCTCAATGTGGGCCAGCTTCTGGGAGACGAATTCAGCGACCTCCTTCTCGGTTTTGCCGACCACCAGCAGCAGGAGGTCATAGGTTCCCGAAAGCAGGTAGACGGTGCGCACCTGGGGGAAGTAGTAGATACGCTCGGCAACCGAATCAAAGCCCGCCTCCGGCTCCGGAGTAACCTTGACCTCGATTAAAGCCGATACCTGACGCTCCTCCTTCACCTTATCCCAGTTGACTACCGTTTTGTATTTCAGGATGACCCGGTCCTTTTCAGCCTGGCTGAGGAGTTTGGTTACCTCAGCCTCAGAGAGCCCGGTCATGGTGGCGATTTGCCGGGTGGTAGTGCGGGAATCATTTTCCAGTATTTTCAGAATTTCTTTTATCATTGTTTAACCCCCGATAGCTCAACTGGTGGCCATTTCTTCCCGGTCTCATTATAGCAGAGCTTGGTAAGTTTTATCGGCTAAACGGCTCAGGCTTCTATCTTGGTTCTGGCGTACCATAAAACGGCGGCGATGCCGGTTAAAACAAACACCCCGATGCCACCACTCAGGTAGATATCCTGGACTAAGATTTGCTGGATGTCGCGGGGAAAATAGCTGAATATGATAATGAATATATCGTGCCAGATGAAAGCCAGCAGACCGATAAAGGCGAGTACGCTGAAAGCAGCCGCCAGCAACGCTACCAGAACTCGCCACGGGTTAACTTTCCTTCGCTTCGCCATAATCTCTTCCCCCCTGTATGGCGCAACCCCTGAATATAGCTAAGACCAGAATAGCAGTTATCTTAAAAAAATTTCAACTATTTTTATCAGGTCCCCGGTAATTTAGAGCTTTACTTCTTTTTCTTCAGAACTTCTGCAGGTACCAAGAAGAACAGGAAGAACAGGAAAAACATAAACCATAATGTTTTGGGTGGGTCAAGGAATGCGAGAAATGAAAGAAATGACAAGAAGGCTAATACATTATATTTTTTCATTCATCAACTCCTGGCAAGGAGATGTTTAAGTGTATTCCAGTATTCTCAACCAACTACCTGGCCCAAGTAGAAAGGCCAGACCACTATCCCGAGAATAATCTTCCACCATACCAGTTCCGCGTAACCGATGGTAAACAGCCAGCCGATGAACCATATCAAACCAAATCCAGGTCCACTATTCTTCATTTTATTTTCCTCCTTCTTTCTCAATAAATATCGAGCCTTTTTGGTTTTTATGAGGTAACCCTCCCCCTGTGTCCCCCTCCCTTTGATAAGGGAGGGGGAGGGATGGAAAGAGGGGCTTCGCCCCTCTTAAACTCTCTTTTGGCTTGGGCTTTATTTTTAATTTGGGCCTATTTTGGTTATTTTGCCTGTTCTTTATAGATTTGGCCTTCTTTTGTGCCAGTAGGTGGTTTGTTCGTAGGCGTAGGCGATTTTGAGGATGGTCTCTTCAGCAAAGGGCTTGCCGATAATCTGCATGCCGATGGGCAGTCCGTTGGCAAAGCCGGCGGGTATGGATATTGCCGGCAGGCCGGCGATGTTAACCGGTATGGTGCAGACATCACTGAGATACATCTGGAGCGGGTCATCGGTCTTTTCCCCTATCTTGAAGGGGGTGGTGGGTGAGGTGGGGGTAACCAGGGCGTCAAACTTCTCAAATAGCTGGTCAAATTCCCGCCTGATTAGAGTGCGTACCTTCTGCGCCTTGAGGTACCAGGCGTCATAGTAGCCGGCGGAGAGGGCATAGGTGCCCAGCATGATGCGCCGCTTTACCTCGGCGCCAAAGCCATGCTGTCGGGTCTTCTCCATCGCCGTCCACATATTGTCCGTCTCTTTATAGGAGAAGCCGTACTTCACCCCATCATAGCGGGCCAGGTTGGCTGAAGCTTCAGAGGGGGCAATAATATAGTACACCGCCAGGGCATAGGGGGTATGGGGGAGGGAGACCTCCCCGTCTATTTTTGCCCCCAGCCCGGCCAGCTTATCTATGGCTGCCCTTATGGCGGCTTCTACCTCGGGCTGTATCCCGGCCATGAAGTATTCCCGGGGGATGCCGATTTTAAGCCCCTTCAGTTCCGTACTCAGGCACCGGGTATAATCAGGGGTGGGGTGGGGGACTGAGGTGGAATCTCTTGAGTCGTAGCCGGCAATGGCATTGAGCACCAGGGCACAGTCGGTAACGTCCTGAGTCAGCGGCCCGATCTGGTCCAGGGAGCTGGCAAAGGCAACCAGCCCGTACCGGCTTACCCGGCCATAGGTCGGTTTTAGCCCGACCACGTTGCAGAAACCAGCCGGCAGGCGGATACTTCCCCCAGTATCCGAGCCCAGGGCGTAGATTGCCTCACCAGCGGCAACCGCCGCTGCCGAGCCGCCACTGCTGCCACCGGGGACACGGCTCAAGTCCCAGGGATTGCCGGTAGTAAATAAGGCCGAGTTCTCGGTGGATGAGCCCATGGCGAACTCATCCATATTGGCTTTACCCAGAATCACCGCCCCGGCGTTATTTAATTTTTCGACCACGGTGGCATCGTATGGGGGCACAAAATTGGCCAGTATATTTGACGAGCAGGTGGTACGTACCCCCCTGGTGCACATATTGTCCTTAACCAGCGCCGGGATACCGGTGAGGGGATTATGGTTATCTTTTTTCGCCAGAAGCCTATCTGCTTTTTCGGCTTGTTTTAGCGCCAGCTGGTCGGTAACGGTAACCAGGGCGTGGACTTTCGGTTCAGCTTCTTTGATGCGCTCCAGGCAGGCTCTGGTCAGCTCAACCGAAGACAGCTTTCGGCTCTTGAGGAGCTGGTTTGCTTCATGAATGGTCGGCATAACTTACTCCAGCACGTGTCTTACCTTAAAGAAATGCCCCTCTTTCTGGGGGGCATTAGCCAGAACTTCAGTCTGGGGCAGGGAGGGGGTAACCTTGTCGTCACTGAGTACATTCTGGAGGTCAATTGACTGGGCGGTGGGGGGAACGCCGGTGGTATCCACCTTCTGCAGTATGGCAAAGTTTTCCAGGATGTTGGACAGTTCTTCGCTGAGGCGGTCTACCTCGGCCTCGGTCAGGCCCACCCGGGCCAGCAGAGCAATATGCAGCACTTCTTCACGGCTTAGCTTCAATTGCTTGCCTCCGCTTTGTTAAAAACCGAATATAAAATTATAGCACTCATCTTTGAGTATCGGCAACCGAGCGTCCCTGATATAATGAGAAAGCAGGAGTAAGATGACCGCCAGACTTATCCTAGCCATTGTCAGCCTCATTCTGGAGGAGGCTGCCATCGCCGTAATCGTGCTCATGGGGTTGCCCCGCCTGGGGATTAACCTGCCCCTGCCCGCTCTGATTGCGGTGATGGTGCTGTGGCTGGTCTATGGGGTGGTTACCTACCGTATTGGCAGCCGCGCCCTGCGCCGAGAGCCCCTGGTCAGCCTGCCCGATATGCTCGGTGGTCGGGGGAAAGTGGTGAGCCAGTTAGCCCCCGAGGGGCTGGTCCGCATCAAGGGTGAGCTCTGGGTGGCCAAGTCAGTCGATAAGAAAATAGATGTTGGCAAAGAAGTTATCGTGGTGGAGCAGGACGGGCTCAAGCTGGTGGTGCGGGAGAATCACCCCTCCGGCGGGTAGCTATCCTCCGGCTCCGGTTCTGGTTCTGGCTCTGGTTCAGGTTCAGGAGCAATTTCGGGGGCAATTTCCGGTGATGGTTGGCTCGGGCGTAAGCGCGGGTAAACGAAGGAGACAATAATCAGCACCGCCCCGCTGATGAGACAGACCAGACTGAATACCTCCAGCGGCGCCATCAGGTCGTTTACAAACTCGGCTAGCCACGCCTGAAGCGAGGCCGGGATAGGCAGCCCGCTTAATTGGTCCACACCAAAGTACTTGGCGACGAGGATGCTGATGTATTCAATGGCGCCGAAGGTGGCCAGGGTGGTGCCTATCTGGCGGCTGGCGCCTTTCACCTCACGGTGGAGGAGGACGATGCCCAGAATCAGGAGCAGGATAAGGCCAATCAGGAGATTGTAGCCCTGCTGAAAGTAGCTAACATATTGCCTGCCATCGGCTAGCATTGTCTCACCGTCGGTTAGCATCTGAGTAATCTGCGCCGGCATCTCGGTCCCGAACATGCTCTGGTCAATAACCAGGCTGGCTGGTATGTCCTGGGTAAATTCCTGATAGAACTGGTCAAAGTATTCCTCCAGCATGTCCGGAGGCAGGATGGCAAATTCGGGGGGTGGTGACTCCATAAAGGCTTCACGCAGATTGTCTTCCAGGCTGGCCAGCACCGGTTCCAGGGAGATTTCGACGCTGAAACCCGGGCTTCGGCCCAGGAGGTAGTCCAGCATCGGGTCGGCGGCAACCCCTATCTGCTCTTTCATCCAGGGTTCAAGTTCTTTCAGGGTATCGTCCAGGGGCTCTTCGAGGTAGCCCATCATCTCCGGGGGAATTTCCTGGGCAAACTGCTCCTTAAGGTTTTCCCCGACCAAAGTGGCTAGGTCGAGCTTATCCATTACGGAGACAGCGAAATCGGTGCTTAAGACACTGTTTCTCAGGGTAAGGGCCAGGTCCAGACTCTGACTCTTGCCCAGGATGTAGTCATAAATATCATTGATGGCAACACCAAGTTGCTCTTTTATGGTCGGTTCCAACTCGGTAATGGCGTTAACCAGGGCCTCGTTTGTCTCATCTGGCGGCTGCTGAGCCAGCAATTCTGCCGTCAGTGAGGACATATCGAGCCGGTTTAGCTGGGTAGTGGCGAAGTCGGGACTCAACAGGGTATTATTCAGCAGATAGGCAAAGCTGAAAGTAGATATGGACATAAAGAGCAGAAAACCTAACAGACTGAGGGCCAGACCCTTGAGAAACTTCATCAGTATATCCTGTTATATGCTGCCCGAATACTACTCCCCGAAATGGTAAATGTCAATATTGTCCTTGGTTAGCCTATGGTGGTAAAATCTACTGTCATCTGGAGGAGAAGGCAGGGGAATAAATGATTCTGGAGACACTGGTCGTCGGGCCACTGGCAAGCAACTGCTATATCGTTGGCTCGGAGAAAACTAAAACGGGGATGCTCATTGACCCCGGTGATGATGCCGGGGCAATCCTGAAGGCTATCACTGATTCAGGACTTGACATAAAACTTATTGCCATCACCCACGGTCACCTTGACCATACCGGCGCCCTCAAGGAAATCTATGAGAATATCTGGGCGGAGATTGCCATGCATGGCGATGAGGCCGAGCCTCTCCAGGGTGAGTACCAGTCTTTGGGGTTGACCTTCGGTCTGGCCTACCCCACCCCGCCGGCCCCGGACCGGTTTCTTGAGGATGGGGATGTCATTGAGGTTGGCGACCTGAAATTTTCGGTGCTGCACACCCCGGGGCATACCCGTGGCGGTATCTGCTTCTACGGGGAAGGGGTGGTGTTCACCGGGGATACCCTGTTTAACTACGGCATCGGCCGATATGACCTGCCTGGCAGCAGCTACGACCAGCTGATGGAAAGCTTGGGCAAACTGATGAAGCTGCCCGATAAAACTATTGTTTATCCCGGTCACGGCCCGCAGACGACCATCGGCACCGAGCGGCGCACCAATCCCCTGCTTAGATAAGCCCCTCAAACCCGGCCAGGATGGGCGCGATAACCAGGGCGATTATTGACATCAGTTTTATCATAATATTCAGTGATGGCCCGGAAGTATCCTTCATCGGGTCACCCACGGTATCACCGATAACGGCCGCTTTGTGGGCGTCTGACCCCTTGCCACCGAAAGCCCCGGTCTCTATCCATTTCTTGGCGTTATCCCATGAGCCACCGGCATTGGCAAAGGTTACCGCCAGGATGAAGCCACAGGCAATAGCGCCGACCAGAAATCCGGCCAGAGCCAGCGGTCCCAGCAGGAAGCCGACAATAACCGGTGAAATTATGGTCATCAGGCCGGGAGCCAGCATCTGCTTGATGGCGGCGGTGGTGCAGAGAGCCACCGACCGGCCGTAGTCAGGCCGGGCGGTTCCCTCCATCAGCCCCTTTATCTCACGGAATTGCCGGCGGACCTCGTTGATTATGGAAAAGCTGGTCTTGCCCACCGCATTCAGTGTCATGGCACAGAAAATAGCCGGCAGCATAACCCCCAGAAAGACACCGGCAATAACATGGGGGTCAATCAGGCTGATTTCAGAGAGTTTAATGGCGGCGGCCTGGGTGTAGGAGAGCAGCAAAGCGAGAGCGGTGAGCGCTGCCGCCCCGATAGCGAAGCCTTTACCGGTCGCCGCTGTGGTATTACCCAGCGAGTCCAGGGCATCGGTCCGTTGCCTTATCTCAGGCGGCAGGCCGGACATCTCAACGATGCCACCGGCGTTATCCGCTACCGGTCCATAGGCATCGGTGGCATCCTGTATCCCCAGGGTTGAGAGCATGCCAATGCCGGCAATGGCGATGCCATAGATATCAGCGAAGTGGTGAGCCACTATGATAGCGGCGACTACCAGAATGATGGGGGGTGCCGTGCTCATCAGGCCATTGGCAAAGCCGGTGGTGATAAGGGTACCGCCGCCGGTTTGAGATGACTCGGCGATGTTGAGTGTTGGCTTATAGGCGTAAGAGGTGAAGAAATTGGTGCTTTCGCCGATGAGAATGCCGGCGACCAGCCCGGCGAGGATAGCCCAGAAGATAGCAATATCGGCTTTGAGGAAATACACCGCCAGAAAAGAGAAGATAGCGGTGAGTATAGATGCCGAGAATGTGCCTTTGCGCAGGGCATTGAGCAAAATCCCCATCTCCGCCTTTTCACCGACCCTTACCAGAAATATGCCGATGATAGAGGCAATAATACCACCACCGGCGACCAGCATGGGTAGAAACCAGGCGGTAGCCATATCCGGCACCAGTGCCCGGTTCAGGGTGGTGGAGAAAGCGGCGATCATCCCCAGTGTCATGGTGGCAATAATTGAGTCAACATAGGACTCAAACAGGTCAGCGCCCATGCCGGCCACATCGCCCACGTTGTCGCCCACGAAATCGGCGATGACGGCGGCATTGCGGGGGTCATCTTCGGGGATGCCCTTCTCCACTTTACCCACGATATCGGCGCCAGTATCGGCGGCCTTGGTGAATATGCCGCCACCGACCCGGGCAAAGATGGCTACCGAAGAGGCGCCAAAGCCATAACCGGGGATAATGAAGAGAAAGTTAGGCTGGTTATGAAAAGCGAAGTAGAGGATACTTAGGCCGAGGATGCCAATGCCGACAACACATAGTCCCATTACGGCGCCACCACGGAAGGAGACGCGTAAGCCCTGGTTCAGGCTCTTCTGGGTGGCGGCGGCGGTGCGGCGGTTAGCCCTGATGGCGATGCTCATCCCGATATAGCCAGCCAGGCCGGAGGAGACGGCGCCGAAGACAAAAGCGGCGGCCACCAACCAGCCCAGGTTGGGCACCACCCCCAGAATGATAGTAACTACGACCACAAATACGGCCAGTATCTTGTACTCACGACCCAGGAAGGCAAGGGCGCCTTCTTTAATGGCTTCGGATATTTCCCTTATCCTTGCTGAGCCCTGGTCCTGTTTCAAAACGTAGGCTGCCATGAAGGCCGCCACCACCAGTCCCAAAACCCCGCATATTGCCGCAATCAGTATTGGGTCCATTTACTTAGCGTCCTTTCTATCCGAACCGGATTAGCTGCTGTCAGGCTAACTTGGCCCATTTAATTTATTTTGGCGGCTGCGACTTTAGCTTCTCTTCCAGGGCTTTCTGGCTTATGGCTAGAGTCAGGTCGCTGCGTGTCCTCTCCATAATGCCGCGGATGGAATCGGTAGTGTGGCGTAGCCCGCCGGTTATGGCATCGGGGAAGTCCATGGCAAACAGGGTATTGTAGATGTCATCCATCATGGTGAGCAGCTCTTCACCCCGCGACAGGTCTCCCCGCCGCATGCTGTCCAGAAGGTAGCGCCTCAGCTCGCCGACCGCTTCCCCCAGTCCGTTCAGGTAGGCAGCTTGGTCAACGCGCAGCTCAGCGGGGGTGGGCAGTGGTTGGCGGGTAATCATGGCCAGCGTGGTACTGCCTTCGGCAAATTCCTTCTGGGCGTCTCTGACCAGCCCGGAGGAGCTGAGCTCGGGGTATTCCGTGGTAGCCTGCTCGACTTTATCAAGCAGGTGGCGGGCTGACATCAGCAGTTCGCTGGCCTGGTCAAACTGCTGGCGATGCACCCCCCGGATGGCGTTGCCACAGTGGCGAATGGCTTCGCGGCACAGGGGCAAAACCTTTTCCCTCGCCCCGTCCTTGGCGATGAAGCTCTGTCTTATCTCGTTGGCGATTGAGTCCAGGTTATCGGTCAACTTGTCTTACTCGCCTCAATGATATTTACTATTTCCCGGGCGGCTTTCTGCGGGGCTTCCGCCTGGACAACCGCCCTGATTAGCGCAATTGAGTCAGCACCGGCGGCCATAACCGCCGCCGCGTTTTCTTTATTAATGCCACCTATAGCCACCAGGGGCAGGGTTACCGCCTTTCTAACCTGTTTCAGCCTCTCCACACCGACCACCTGGGCGGCCTGCTTGGACGGTGTGGGATACATAGCACCAACGGCAATATAGTCCGCCCCCTCCGCCTGGGCGGCCACCGCCCCCTCTACCGTCCGGGTGGAGATGCCCAGAATTTTGTCAACCGGCAGTAGCCGGCGGGTGGTCTTGATGGGGAGGTCATCCTGCCCCAGATGAAGCCCGTCGGCATCAACCGCCAGTAGCAAATCAAGGTGGTCGTTGATGATAAAGAGCACATCATGCGCCGCACAGAGCGCTTTTAGCTGCTCGGTGATGGGGAGCAGTTCTTTTTTGGTGGACATTTTGTCGCGGAGCTGAATTACCCTGGCGCCGCCAGCTATGGCCGCCTTGGCGACATCAATGTGGCGGCGCTTGAGCAAAGCCTGGGTATCGACAATAACATAGAGCCCGCTCAGGCGCTTTATTTTATCCTGGCGCAGCAGCCGGGACAGAAGATTTCGTTCTATGGTGTAGAGGTCAAAGCGGGCCTTTTTGAACTTCTCCGTGTCCAGCCCGGTCTGGGGAATCTTGGCCAGCTCTTCAATGGTGCGCAGTGACTCCTGCACCCTTCTTGAGTTAGCCACCAGCAGGCTGGTTAGCTCTGGCTCTTGCTTCGGGGGGGCTTCCAGATTGATGCCGACATCACCCTCCGAGTCTCTCGCCTGAAGCAGCCGCTGGTTGAAGCGCTGGTCTGTCTCCAGTATCTGGTGGCGCATCGTCTTCAGCTGCTGGGTCAGATTGACATCGTTGAGTATCATCCGCGCCAGCTCTTCCAGAAGGCGGAGCCCCTCGCCGATGCGGTTGAGATTGGCGTCAATAATACGGAGGGTATCTAGCTCCGGAGAAGCCATATCTATCCCCTTGTCTCTTCTCTTGGTGGTTTATTCTAGCATAGCCAGAGCGGTCGGTAAAGGAGTTCAGTCCTCATTTACCGCATTTTCGATAAGCTCAATTCGGGATGGCTTTCCGCTGCGGTCTAACTCCACGGCGACCATATCAATGCGCCATGATGGGGGCAGGTTGCGGTGGGCCTGCCGGTAGCGGGCGGCGGCTGTCTTCAGCCTTTCCCTTTTGGTGGGGGTGATTGACTCTTCGGGGCTACCGAACCTCAGGCTCCTTTTGGTGCGCACCTCAATAAAGACCAGGCAGTCTCTATGGCGGGCGACAATATCAACCTCAGCCTCGGGGCAGCGGTAGTTGGTTTCCAGAATGTGATAACCCCGCTTCTTGAGGTAGTCTTTAGCCAGCTTTTCCCCCAGTATACCGGTATCTCTACGTGTCATTTTGGTTAGACAGCCTGACGGGCC
>Ga0209635_10002428_pt1 | contig 14279 bp, 13 predicted proteins | sample DeeMarSWOR230_32_FD_187463 | JGI IMG/M metagenome (GOLD analysis project Ga0209635, IMG submission 187463) | Marine sediment microbial communities from White Oak River estuary, North Carolina - WOR-2-30_32 (SPAdes) (version 2) | ecosystem: Environmental > Aquatic > Marine > Intertidal zone >... | reverse complement strand
CAAGGCCAGTGGCCGCACGGTCGTCATGGGAGGTCCCCATCCCTGCTATGTCGATGAAGAGATCCTTTCAACACGGAAGGTTGACTTTATCGTCCGAGGGGAAGGAGAGCTCACCTTTTCGGAATTAGTTGCGACCTTAGAAAATGAAGATAAGAAACTCCATACGGTTCAAGGAATCAGTTTTCTTTCAAACGGGAAACTGGTTCGAACTCCTTCGAGGCCATTCATTGAGAATCTTGATAGCCTCCCCTTGCCTGCGAGACATCTGGTCAACATGGAAGATTATCGAAGGACCAAATTAGGGAGCCGAGACATTACACCCCTCATCACCAGCCGTGGGTGTCCCTACCAATGTGCCTTCTGCTCCTCCTCCAATTTTTTCGGAACGAAGTGGAGAGCAAGGAGTGTGGAAGCGGTCTTGAGTGAGCTTGAAGAGATCTATCACCGTTATCATTTTAAAGCCGTTGCCTTTGTGGACGATCTCTTTACCCTCTCTCCCAAGAGGGTGATCGAAATATGCCGTGGAATCGTTGAGAGAAAGCTGGATCTCTGGTGGTGGTACTTATCGAGAGCAGACCTCTTCCTCCGGAATGAAGAAATGGTTAAAGAGATGGTGAAGGCGGGGTCCAGGGCTGTTTTTGTCGGCCTGGAGTCCTCCAATCCGGAAACCCTCGAGGAATTAAAAAAGGGAATCGATGTCGAGGGTTCGGTTCACGCTGTGGAGATGCTCAAGCGGAATGGTGTGGAAATACATGCTTCCTATATCCTCGGAGGTCTCCATGATACAGCCAAGACCATTCATGAGACCATCCATTTTGCAAAGAAGCTCGATACGAACGTGGCTCAGTTCGCTATCCTCACTCCTTTTCCGGGGACAGCTATCTATGAGCAGGTGAAGAACCGAATCTTTAGGTGGAGATCGCCCTGGTCCTTCTTCGATATGCAGCACTTAGTCTTCAAACATGACCATCTCTCCTTCATTCGAATGGAGTGGCTTCTGCTCAAGGCCCATTTTCTTTACTATACCCGATCGAAAAAGGCACTCCAGGATATCTGGACTCACATCAAGAAACACCGTTTGGGGCTGGGGACGCTCCTCCGTCTCCTAAGAGATTACTTCGGGGGCTGATGATGAAACAACATTACCCCCAAGCTGTTCATCGATTTATTTACCTATTTTTCTTTCAATTCTGCTCCACGCTCATCCCCCGATTCATGCAGAAGTATTTTAGTGTGGTGGTGGGAGATCTCTTCTGCTTCCTGATGAGAAAGACGAGAGTCCATGTTCGAAACAATATTGAGGGAATAAGCCGAGGAAAGTGGCCAAGAAAGAAAGTCAATGCCGTGGTTCGAAAAACCTTCCAAAACTACGGCCAATACCTCCTAGATTATATGGTAATGCACCGTCTCCGTCCCTCCAACAAAGAGAAGTGGGTAGAAGAGGAGGTAGGAGGGGAGTATATGATGGAAGTCCTTCGAGGGGGAAAGGGGGTCATCTGTATAACGCCCCATCTCGGAAATTGGGAGATCGGCGGACTCCTCTTCTCCTTCAAGGGAGGAAATCTGAATGTCCTCACCCTCGATGAAAGGGATGCAAATATAAGGTCTTTTCGGGAAGAGATGAGAAGAAGGCGCGGGATAAAGAATCTCTATGTTGATCCGAAGGATGATTCCCCGATAGCGATTTTGGATGTGGTCAAGGCCCTACGTCGAAACGAGATCGTGGCCATGTTGGGCGATCGAATAGAGACGCAAAAGACGATGACCTTCGATTTTTTTGGCAGGGAGACTCCCTTTCCCATCGGCGTGGCCATCCTGGCCCTCAGCACTGGTGCTCCTGTCCTTCCCGTCTTTGTCGTAATGGAGGGAAACCGAAAATATCGAGGCATCATCGAAGCCCCCATCCATTTCGAATCCTGCTCGAGGGACGACCGGGAAGCAGTCATTCGAAAAGGAATGGGAAAACTGATCAAAAAATTTGAGAGTTATATCGAAAAATATCCGGATCAATGGTATAATTTTTATTCTTATTGGAAAAAAAATTGATTGCGGATTGTGGAATAAAGGACTACAAGTTGACATTCGAAGCCAGTAAATAATTATTTAATTGAAGGAAGAGAGAATGGCAAATCCGAGTAATGATCTAATTGAAAAAATCAAAAATCTTATCATTACGAGATTGAAACTCATTGATTTGACACCTGGAACAATTGAGACCGATGCGCCTCTCTTCGGTGAAGGACTGGGACTCGACTCCATCGACGCCCTTGAACTGGTTCTGGGTTTGGAGAAAGAGTTCGGGGTTATCATTCCCGATGCGGAGGCTGGAAGGAAGGTCTTCCAATCGGTCAGGACGATGGCTCAATACGTCTTAGAGCAAACTGAGACGGTATGAGGGTAAATAAAATCGGGAAAGTGAGGCCTGAGCGCGAATTAAGATTTTCTCGGTAACCATTCTTAGCGAAGCGTGACGGCCGCAAATTGAATGTCTGAGGCCGAAGGGCGAGTTTTCAATTTGCAGTGAAGCAAGCTTTAGAATGGTCAAAAAAATATTTTTAGCGACAAAGGTCTATCTCTCCAGAGATGCCGGGATGAAAGGATCGAGAGGGAAGACAGCCTTCTGTTTTCCGGGTCAACTTCGAGAAAAGTTGGTTTTGGAGGATCATCACCCACTGAGGAAGGATCCCCATTTTAAAAGGTGGACGGAAGAGGCGTCCAAATTGAATCGATTCGATCTCCTCAGGTTCTCCTTCAGGGGGGAAGACACCCAGGCTGGGTTAAACGTCAAGCTCCAGATATCGACCTATCTCCTTTCCATGATTCACTTCTATCGCCTGCGGGCTGCAGGATGGATCCCGGATATCATAGCTGAGCATAGTATGGGGATCTATGCAGCCTTGGCCGCTTCTGAAGCAATTACCTTCGAGGAAGGTCTCTACATTACGGAATCGATAGGAGGGGTTCTCGAAAGGGAGGGAACCCTTCGCCCAGGAGGGTTGGCCAGCATCGTTGGGTTACCCTTTGGAGAAATCGAGAAGATCTGTTCCGATCTCAATGATCACCAACTCTGCGTGGCGAATTATAATGGTTCCATGCATTTTGTCCTTTCTGGCGAAGAGGAAGGGCTGGAAAAAGCGATCTCTTTGGCCCTCTTGAGAAAGGCCATATCCGCCTCGCGGCTTCCATTCCATACCGCTCTTCATTCCCCCTCTCTTCTATCTTTGAGGGATGTAGTTCAGGATATTCTAGAAAATATCGCGATCCGCCCGCCCAAATTCCCTATCCTTAATCATTGGACCGTTAGGCGTTTGAAGAAAGAGGAGATCAAGGATTTTCTCTCCCAGGAGATTGGACAGCCTGTCTACTGGGATCGGTGTGTTGAGAGACTACTTCAGGAAGGAGTCACCCAATTCATCGAGGTGGGACAGGAGACTACACTGACCAAGTTGATCCGATGGATCCATCGAGACGCAGAAGTCTTCTCCGCAGGTGAACATTTGCATTTTCCACTCTGTCATTCTGAACCTTGTCCTGAAATAAATTCAGGATCAGGTTCAGAATCTATATAAGGATAGGGGCGTTCTCCTTCACGAGAAGCGCTCCAAAAGGAAGACAGATGAAATATCACGAGACCCCTCTTCAGGTTCGATTTTACGAGGTGGACGCCTACGGTGTGGTTTGGCACGGTCACTATATTGGTTGGTTTGAGGCTGGTCGAAATGAACTGACCGAACACTTCCAAATCGGTCCCCTTCAACTAAAGGAGATGAATCTTTTAGCACCGGTGGTTGAGCTGACGTGCCAGTTCAAGCTCCCTACCACCTTCGGAGATTCTCTGGTCATTCAGACGACGATGGAGAGAACAGAGGTGGCGAAACTGCTCTTTCGCTATCGAGTCCTCCACAAAGAGAATGGAAAGATCTTGGCTACTGGCTCCAGCACCCATGTCCTTACCGATCTCAGCGGGACTCTCCTCTACCGAGTCCCTCCGGAGGTTCTCGAAAGGATCGAGGCCATGAGAGCCTATTTAGAAGTATAGTTGAAAGTTAGAAGTTCAAAGTTAAAAGTTTAAGATTTCAATCTGAAATGTAAAATCTGAAATGTTATGAAGGTTCTTCTGATTGATCCTCCCCATCGCATCTTCCCGGGCCTTCGAATGTGGACTCCGTCTTTTGGACTGCTTTCGCTGGCAGCCTATCTGGAGAGGGAAGAAGTGGCGGTCCAGATCATAGATGGCACAATCCTCAAGAGCCCTTGGAAGGATCTTGCCGACTCTGTTTTAGTATCAAAAGCTGATGTGATAGGGATCACCTGTTCTGCCACCTGCCTCTCACCTGAGGCGATCCAGACCATCCATCTATGCCGAAAACTCTTACCGAACTCCATCATCGTGGCAGGCGGTAGCCACTTTACCCTTATGGCCGAGCCAATCCTTCAGGAGCTGAAGGATCTTGATTACATCGTCTTGGGTGAAGGGGAGTTAGCCTTTTCTCAACTGCTCAAGGACTTATCTCAGGGACGGAATGGGAAAGGAATAAAAGGGATTGCTTATGTGGAGGATGGGAAGGTTGTCCTTCATGAAAGGCTCCCCCCTATTCCCAATTTAGATTCCCTTCCTTTTCCTGCTTACCATCTTGTCGATCTAGAAAGCGAAGCCTATTACTGGCATGGAATGGGGAGGAGGGCTTTTGGCATCTCCACCAGCCGGGGCTGTGGGGATCGATGCGCCTATTGCAGCGAAACAAGATTCTGGGAAGGGGTTTGGAGAGGACGAAGCGGGAAGAAGATGATGGAAGAAATTTCATTCCTCTATAGGCAGTATGGTAAGAACCTCTTCGTCTTTAACGAGAATACCTTTAACTGGAGTCGAAAACGGGTGGAGGAGTTTCTCGAAGAGTTAGGTAGATCGGGTCTCCGCATTGACTTCTGGTTCCAATCCCGGATCAAGGATGTTCTCCGAGACGAGGACCTCATGCCCGAGATGAAACGCCTCGGTCTCTATGAAGTGATGTTAGGGATTGAGAGCATTCAGCCCGATGTGCTCAACCGATATGAGAAACAGCAAACCAGGGAGATGGCCCAGAAGGCCATCGATGTCCTCAGGAGAAATAAGATCATGGTGATGGCAAACATCATGTATGGTGATTGGAACGATTCCGAAGTGTCGCTCAGAGAAGTTTTCCGATTCGTTAAGAATCAGAGCGACTTTCTGGTCCTCACTATGACCACTCCTCTTCCAGGAACAAGATACTTTGAGGAAGCTGAGCGGTTGGGCAGGATCCGAGAGAGGGATTTTGGAAAGTACGATTTCATGCATCCCATCATGGATACAAAGTTCTTAAGTGCGAAAGAGGTTCACCGTCTTCAACAAATCTACCTGAAGAAATACTACACCCAACCGAAGATCCTGCTGGGAGCTTTCTTTAATCCAAATCCATTCAAACGGATGGCCTACAGGCTCATTCTTCGATACGTCTGGGAGCATGCGACGCGGAGACCTTGGAGGCAACCCAATCTTGAAGAAGGTTGGAGGGCGTAGCTTTGAGGTTAGAGGCAGAATAAAAAAGTTGTAGCCGCAGGCTTTAGCCTGCGAATATAACGCAACCGAAAGGTTGCGGCTACTTGATGACGATAACATGAGAAAAGTTTTATTGATTTTTCCTCGGGAGAAAGGGGTCAAGTATTCAAACGACACCCTCTACCCTTTTCCGATGTTGGGTCTGACTATTCTTGCTTCCCTCTTTCCAAGAAATTATGAGGTCAAGATTATCAACGAGGCGATTGAGGAGATTGATTTTGACTCGGAAGTTGACTTGGTTGGGATTACTGCCCTCACCTGTGTGGCCAAGCGGTGCTATGATGTGGCTGATCGATTCCGTGAGAGGGGGGTGAAGGTAATTCTGGGAGGAGTTCATCCGAGCCTCTTACCCGAGGAGGCAAAGGAACATGCAGACTCCGTCTTTATTGGGGAGGCCGAAAGGAGGCTTGAAAAGGTCTTAAGGGACTTCGAGACCGGAACGCTTCAGCCTTTCTATAGGAACGAGGGATGGTATGACCTGAAGGGGATGCCCATTCCAAGGCGGGACCTTTTGGGCAAAAAGTACAGTCCCGTTTTCAAAGCCATCGAAACAACTCGCGGCTGTCCAAACCACTGCGATTTTTGTTCTGTTCCGACGATTAATGGGAAACGTTACCGCCCCAGACCTCTTGATGAGGTGGATCAGGAACTCTCCTCCATCATCAAGAAGAGAGGAGAGTATCTCTTTGTCGCCGACGATAATGTGGCAGCAAGAGAGGACTATGCCATTGGCCTCTTCGACATCTTCAAACATCATGGCGTCAAATGGATGGCATTTGCAACAGTGCAGATCGCCAAGAGCGAGAACCTTCTTGAGAAAGCCAGGGAAAGTGGTTGCATCTCGCTCTCCATGGGGTTCGAATCTCTCATTCAGGAGAACCTGGACGACGTTTCGAAACGATTTGTAAATACAGAGGAATTATCCGATTTGATCCAGATCATTCATGGCCATCATATTGGCATCCACGGCTCCTTTATTTTTGGGTTTGATGGAGACGATCGAGAGGTCATTAAGAGAACAGTTGAATTTGTTCAGAAGAACAATGTCGAACTTCCAACCTTTTCCATCCTCACCCCTTTTCCAGGAACTCCTCTTCTCAAGCGGATGGAGGAGGAAGGTAGGATCATCGACCATGACTGGTCACACTATGACATGAGCCACGTCGTGTTCAAACCAAAGAAGATGACGGCCCAGGAACTCCAAGAAGGATACCTCTGGGCGCAGAAATATACCTGTGCTCCTCGTTCGATACTGAAACGCCTCCTCTGGGGTCCCAAAAATCATTTCCTATATTTTTTAATGTCGAACTTTGTGCTTCGGGGAGCTCAAATGGGAGTTATTCGGAGAATCAGAAAAGAAATCATTGTAAACTGAAAATTGCAAAATGCAAAATTCAAAATTAAGAACAAAAAAGTATTTTTAATTTTAAATTTTACATTCTTCATTTTGCATTGGAACGAAGTTCGCTGTGAAGATTCTCCTTATCTCTGTCAATCGTGAGAAGATGCCCTATCCTGTTTTCCCTCTGGGCCTAGCCTATCTCGCCAAAGGATTAAGGCAGGAAGGTCACTCGATTCGGATTTTGGATCTCTGCTTTTTAGAAGAAATTTCTTCGGAATTGAAAAATTGCGTCTGTCAGTATCAGCCTGACCTGATTGGTCTCTCCCTTAGGAACTTGGATAATCTCACCTATCCCATCTCGCTCTCCTATCTCAAAGAGGTGGAGGAGGTCATCCAGATCTGCCGGCAATCTTCCTTAGCGAAACTCATCATCGGGGGCTCGGGATATTCCTTAGCACCAAAAGAACTCCTCCACTACTTTGATGTCGATTTTGGGATTGTGGGTGAAGGTGAGGAAGTCTTCCTCCAGTTAGTGAAGTCTCTTGAGAAGGGAGACTCCATTCCTGCATCTCCCCATCTCCTCACTAAAGGAGGTTCTGTTCCTATTTCGATTGAGGGAGCAAGGGTCTTTCCAATAGAGGCTCCGGATCGAACCCTTTTTGAGACATGTCGTTATTTGGAGAAGGGTGGAATGGCCAACATCCAGACAAAACGGGGTTGCCCCTTCTCCTGTATCTACTGTACCTATCCTTTGTTGGAAGGGAAAGAGGTCAGACTTAGAGAGGCCGAGGAGGTTGTGAAGGAGCTTCGTCAATTTGAACAGGAGGGAGTCGATTATGTCTATTTTGTCGACGATATCTTCAATTATCCCCCTTCTTACGCTGAGACCTTATGTCGCGAGATGATCCAGCAAAAGGTGAAGATCAAATGGAGTGCCTTTGTCAATCCTGGTTTCCTAACTGAAGATCTTTTGAAATGGATGAGAGAGGCAGGATGCAGTGGCATCGAATTTGGTACGGACTCAGGGTCTTCGAGAATGCTGAAGAGCTATAGAAAGTCATTCACCATTGAGGATGTCCTGAAATCCTCACGATCCTGTTCGACGTTGGGAATAAACCATTGTCACTATATCCTCTTTGGTGGTCCTGGTGAGGATGAAGAGACGATCCAGGAGTCCTTTCAATTGATGGATCAACTCAGTCCTACCGCCATCATCGCTATGTTAGGCATTCGAATCTATCCGGGAACAGAGATGGAGCGGATTGCCCTCTCTCAGGGGGTGATTCATCAGGAATCTCATCTTATCTATCCTCACTTCTATATTTCTCCGTTACTAGGAGGGAGGCTGGAGCAGCTCGTCCGTGAGAAGGCCCTGGAAAGAAACCGGTGGATTGTGCCGGGTCTGGAGATTAATATCTCACAGAATCTGATGGAGCAAATAAGGAAGTTTCAAATCCGGGGGCCTTTGTGGGAACTGGTCGGAAGGATGAAAAGACCAAGAGTCAGACCTTTGGGAAGTTCCAAATCCCAAGCACCAAATTCCAAATGAATTCCAATGAACCAAATTCAAAACTTCAAACAAAATTATTTCGGTCATTGGAAATTGGAATTTGGAAATTATTTGGCATTTGCCTGCCTGCCGGTAGGCAGGGGATTTGTAATTTGGAATTTTCGATCAATTCATTCTGGCATATTTGTGGCTGAATCCAAATTTGGAGGACCAATATGCAGGTGAAGGATGAAGTGGCGATGGTCACTGGTGGGACCAAAGGAATTGGAAAAGCCATTTCCCTGCTTTTTGCCGAGGAGGGTGCAAAGGTCGTTGCTAACTTCTCAAAAGATGTGGATGCCGCTGAGGTTCTAAAGAAGGAAGCTCATACTAGGGGATTAAACATTGGCCTTTATAAAGCCGATGTAACCCAGTTCGATCAGGTTAAAGAGATGGTGGAGGAGACGTTTGCTCAATTTGGTAAGATTGACATTATGGTCAATAATGTGGGGCTCATCCGGGATAACTTTCTTATGCTGATGAGCGATGATGATTGGAATTCCCTCCTGAGCGCGAACTTGACAAGTCTCTTCAACTGCTGCAAGACGGTGATCCGAAAGATGATCCCTCAAAGAAAAGGGAAGATCATCAATATCTCCTCCATCAGTGGGATAATGGGCACCTCTGGACAGACCAATTATGCGGCAACCAAAAGTGGAGTGATTGGATTCACGAAGGCTCTGGCTCGCGAATTAGGTCCTTTCAATATCCATGTTAATGCAGTGGCGCCAGGTTTAATCGAATCGGATGTGGTCTCCAGGATGCCAAAAGAGAAAGTAGAGGGGATCGTCAAATCATCCAGTCTGGGTAGAATAGGAAAACCCGAAGAGGTGGCACAGGTTGTCCTTTTTCTTGCATCGAAGCAATCAGACTACATTACTGGGCAGACGATTATTGTCGATGGAGGAATCGTGTAAATATATTTCAGATTGGGATAGGAACTGTAGGGTGCGTTCTGCGGACCCACCTTAGCGTTGCCACTGTTCCAAGGAATGCCGCAGGCATAGGTACAATCGCCATCACTAATCTGACTGCGATTCTTGGGCTAGAGATTTCGGAGGGTATCATTCCTTTCTTCCTTTTAAGAGGCTAACCACTGAGATCAGTGGAATCTGTCAGCCATCCCTTCCTGCCGGCAGGCAAGCGTGTAATCCTCTTCGAAAACCTGTTACTGAAAGGTTCAGGAATCTGTGTTATGAGGAGAGCATTAGGTATTTTCTTAAAATCCCGACCTGGCTTGCAACTTCCTGTTTGAAAATGATATACATAAATGCTCGTAAGAAAATAATTTAATTCGAGAATCAGAATGGGATTAAAGCGGGTTGTTATTACTGGAATGGGAATATTTTGTTCCATTGGAAAGAATGTGGAGGAATTCCTGCAGTCCTTGAAATCAGGGAGATCGGGGATTGGCTCAATCGGCCTATTTGATACTTCAAAATACCCTTCCAAAATAGGAGCAGAAATTAGGGATTATCGAGGAGAGGGTTTCTTTTCGAAAAGGGAGTTAAAGAAGATTTCTCGAACAGACCAATTTGCCCTTATTGCAGCAGAGGAGGCGGTCAAGGACTCTGGAATTAACTCCTATGCCTCAGGAGGAGAAGTAGGAGTCTGTCTGGGCGCGGGTGCAGGTGGGATGTTCGAAGCAGAGGCCTATCACCGAGAGGTTCTTCTCAAAGGAAAGTCTAAACCTTATTTGATCCTCCCCTTTATTCCCAGTTTTACGACCGATCGCGTAGCTGAACGATTTGGATTTTCAGGCCCAAAGGCTACAGTCACAACAGCTTGCAGCTCATCTGCCACCTCTATTGGATATGGAGCCGATCTTATCAGGAATGGTAAAGCCAAAACCGTTCTTTGTGGAGGCAGTGATGCGTTAAGTGAACTCACTTTTGGCGGGTTTAATTCCCTGAAGGCAATGGATCCTTCTCCGTGTAAGCCTTTTGATAGAAGAAGGGCTGGAATGAACCTAGGTGAAGGGGCGGCTATCTTAATCTTAGAGGGTCTTGATGAGGCGAAAGAAAGGGGAACAGGGATCTATGCGGAATTCTTGGGATACGGAATAGGTGGGGAGGCCTATCATATTACCGCCCCTGAGCCTGCTGGAGTTGCTGAGTCTCGAATCATGGTAGAAGCCATGGAGGAGAGCGGTATTAAACCCTCTGATGTCGCTTACATTAATGCCCATGGGACCGGTACACCTCTCAATGATAAAGTCGAAACCCTTTCCATTAAGAGGGTATTCGGAGAGGCAGCTTATTCAATTCCTGTCAGTTCTATTAAATCGATGGTGGGCCATTGTTTGGGCTCCGCCGGAGCTATTGAAGCGGTGGCGTCGGTCCTCTCTATTGCTCATCGGTTTATTCCTTGTACCCTCAATTATCAAGAAGGGGATGAAGATTGCGATCTTGATTACGTCCCCGTGAAGTCGCGTGAAATGGAAGGAGAGGTCGTACTCTCCAATTCCTTTGCCTTCGGTGGAAACTGCACTACCTTGGTATTCGGAAGATATAATGGGGAATAGGTAGCCGTTCCGGCTGTTCCGGGAGCATTTATAAGGAGACCAAACCCATATGCCTGGAGAAAAGATTCAGTATTCATCGAATGGAACACTTCTCGTTCCTGATCAACCGGTCATTCCTTACATTGAAGGAGATGGTGTAGGACCGGATATCTGGAAGGCATCGGTCCGTGTCTTCGATGCTGCGATAGAGAAATGTTTTGGAGATGAGAGAAAGGTTCACTGGCTTGAGATCTACGCAGGGGAGAAGGCCTTCAAACAGAAAGGGGAATGGGCTCCGGAGGAGACGATCGAGACGATTCAAGAATATAATATTGGTATCAAAGGACCCTTGACGACTCCGGTGGGAGGGGGGATTCGAAGCATTAACGTTTTGCTCAGACAAAGACTTGATCTTTATGCCTGCATCCGCCCAGTAAAATATATTCCAGGAACACCGAGTCCGCTAAAACACCCGGAGAAGGTGGACATGGTTGTCTTCCGGGAAAATACCGAGGATCTCTATGCAGGGATTGAATGGAAGGAAGGTTCGAAGGAGGCATTGCGATTAAGGGAATTTCTCGAGAAAGAAATGGGGAAGAAGGTTCGTGAAGATTCTGGAATTGGAATAAAACCCATCAGTCGCTTTGGAACAAGACGTCTCGTTCGAATGGCCATCCAGTATGCCTTTTCTCACGGCCGGAAAAGTGTCACACTCGTCCATAAAGGAAACATCATGAAGTTCACAGAAGGTGCGTTCCGAGACTGGGGTTATGAAGTGGGAGAAGAAGAATTTAGAGAAAGGATTCTACTGGAGAGTGAAACGGGTAACAAGGGGGTGACGAAACTTCCCGAAGGGAAGATCGTTCTCAAAGACCGGATCGCTGATGCAATGTTTCAACAGGTCCTCTTGAGACCTGAAGAGTACGATGTGCTGGCCATGCCTAATCTTAATGGCGATTACATGTCTGATGCCTTGGCAGCCCAAATAGGAGGTTTGGGTATGGCGCCCGGTGCAAATATTGGAGATCGTGCTGCTGTTTTTGAGGCAACCCATGGGACAGCTCCAAAGTATGCGAATCAGGATGTAATTAATCCCGGTTCGCTCATCCTCTCTGGAGCCATGATGTTCGACTACTTGGGTTGGGGTGAGGCAGCCCAAAGAATTACAAAAGCCCTTGAGAAGACCATCTCAGGTAAGATTGTCACCTATGATCTTGCCCGCCAGATGAGAGGAGCGAAGAAGGTCAAGTGCTCCGAATTCGCTTCCGCCATCATTGAAATCCTTTGACATTACTTCGATTTTTAACTTATATTTAATCATGGCTATTAGGTGAATTTAATTTCCAAAGGTGATCTCTTAGGAGTTTTATAAATGGACGAAGCCAAAAGGAAAAAAGAAAAACCGAAAATTGACATCTATAAAGCCTGGTGCAAGGCTTGTGGAATTTGTGTCGCTTTTTGTCCCACTGGTGTCTTGGCCAAGGATGAAGCGGGTTACCCTTATGTGGACGATATTGAGAAATGTATCAATTGTGGATGGTGTGAAATCCGCTGCCCTGATTTTGCCATCACAGTGGAAAGTAAAACCAAGGACAGAAAGAGAGTAGAGACGAAAGGTGGAGAGAAAGAGCCAAAGAGAGAAGAAGAAATCTCGCCAGAAAGAATTGCTGCTACAGGGAAATGAGGCAGTGGTAGAAGGAGCCCTCCGGGCTGGTTGTCGCTTCTTCGCAGGCTATCCCATCACTCCGGCCACGGAGGTCTCTGAGATATTATCGGTGAGACTTCCTCAGGTGGAGGGGACCTTTATCCAGATGGAGGACGAGATCGCCAGTTTGGGTGCTGTCATCGGTGCCTCTCTGGCAGGGGTAAAGGCGATGACTGCTACCAGTGGTCCGGGGTTTTCTCTGATGCAGGAAAATCTGGGCTTTGCCATCATCGCTGAGGTTCCATGTATCATTATCGACGTGATGAGAGGGGGGCCAAGTACGGGCCTTCCCACGATGCCCTCTCAGAGTGATGTGATGCAGGCCCGTTGGGGAACTCATGGAGACCATCCGATTATCGTCCTTTCCGCGTCAACGGTCCGAGAATGTTATGAGATGACCATCAAAGCCTTTAACTTCTCTGAAAAGTTTCGGACCCCCGTGATCCTTCTGATTGATGAGGTGGTAGGACACATGAGGGAGAAGATTGTCCTGGACGATCAAGAGGAGATAGAGATTTTCAACCGGGTGAAACCGACGATGCCACCGGAATGGTACATTCCTTATGAGGATACACCCAGTGGGATCCCCTCTATGGCCAATTTTGGAGAGGGCTATCGATACCACGTCACAGGCCTGACCCATGATATTCGGGGATTCCCCACTTCAAGACCGGATGAGATCGGACCTTTCATTGCCAGACTTCATCGCAAGATTAGCCAAAATTTCTCAGAAATTCACACGGGAGAGTTCTACCAGACAGACGATGCCGAGATCACGGTTATCGCCTACGGGTGTGTGGCTCGTTCTGCCAAAAGAGCAGTGATTGAGGCAAGAGAAAAGGGCGTGAAAGTAGGACTCCTGAAACTGATGACCATCTGGCCATTTATGAGGTCTGCGGTGGAAAAGGTGCTTCAAACTTCTAAAGCCTTGATCGTCCCTGAGATGAATATGGGCCAGATCTCCAGGGAGGTGAAACGCGTGAACCGAGGGGTCACAAGAGTAGTGACCCTTAATAAAGTGGACGGAACGATCATCACTCCCGAGGAGATAATGAATCGTATTATGGAGATTTCTGATGCCCGAAGTAACTAAACTTATTCATAAGTATCTTCGTCATGATAAGAAATTTCCCCATGTCTGGTGTCCGGGGTGCGGGATTGGGATCATGCTGGGCGCTCTCATTCGGGCTATTGATCGAATCGGTTATGAGAAGGATGAAATCGTCTTGGTCTCCGGGATTGGATGTTCAGGGAGACTTCCGGTCTACGTGGACTTTAATACCCTCCATACTACCCATGGCAGAGCCCTCACTTTCGCTACAGGAGTGAAACTGGCTAAGCCCAACCTTAAGGTCATTGTGATCATGGGGGATGGCGATGCCGTAGCTATTGGAGGGAATCATTTCATTCATGCTGCCCGAAGAAACATCGATCTCACCGCCATCATCCTCAACAATAGTGTCTACGGGATGACCGGTGGACAGTACTCCCCTACAACTCCGTATGGAATGAGATCTACGACCACAGTCTATACCAACATCGAACAGGACTTCAAGATTTCGGAGTTGGCGGTCACGGCGGGAGCTGTATTTGTCGGAAGGG
>Ga0209635_10002427_pt1 | contig 14280 bp, 9 predicted proteins | sample DeeMarSWOR230_32_FD_187463 | JGI IMG/M metagenome (GOLD analysis project Ga0209635, IMG submission 187463) | Marine sediment microbial communities from White Oak River estuary, North Carolina - WOR-2-30_32 (SPAdes) (version 2) | ecosystem: Environmental > Aquatic > Marine > Intertidal zone >... | reverse complement strand
AGGTGATAGCAACCTCCACTATTCCGACGCAAATCGGCAACACGAACCCGATCCTCTGGGAGGGAAAAGAGACTGACGAGCCCGCCTCGATCAAATTCGTGGTCAGCGATCATGATTACATCAAGACATTCGGGATGAAAATACTCCAGGGCAGGGATTTCTCGAGAGAGTATGAGACTGACCTCAACAATTTCATCGTCAACGAAGAGGCCGTTAAATTGATGAAACTGGAATCTCCGCTCGGAAAACAGGTGCGATTTATGGGCGTGACCGGACAGATCATCGGCGTTGTCGAAGACTTCAACTTCCGTCACATGAGATACGAGATCATGCCCCTCATCATAACCATCCATCCCCGGAATTACTATTATTTTTACAAGTACATAGCCGTCAAGCTCAGTCCAACGGATATCCCCAAATCCGTCGAGTATGTGAAAACGGTCTGCGCTAAATACTCACCTCATTTTCCCTTTAAATACAGGTTCGTGGATGACGACTACAACAACATGTACATCTACGAGCGTTATGTGGCCCGAATCTCGAACACCTTCACCTTTTTAGCTGTATTCATCGCCTGTTTGGGGCTTTTCGGACTGGCCTCTTTCATGACTGAGCAGAGGACCAAAGAGATCGGTGTGCGCAAAGTCCTGGGGGCTTCTGTTCCCGGGATAATCGTGCTCCTGACCAAGGAATTCTCGAAGTGGGTCGTCATCGCCAATGTCTTTGCCTGGCCGGTCGCCTACTACTCAATGAGCAAATGGCTGAACAATTATTCTTACCGTGTACCCATTTTCTGGTGGATATTCTTGGCGGCCGGAGCAGCAGCTCTAATCACTGCCTCTCTCACCGTGAGCTACCAGGCTGTCAAAGCCGCCCGGGCAAATCCCGCTGACGCCCTCCGTTACGAATAGAATTTTTTGTGAAAATTGGGGACAGTCCCCAATTAGTCCGATTTTATGATTTTCCTCTTATTTTTTTATTGAGTATTGTATATTGCAATAAATATCATATTGTGATATTTATAGAATTGAGAAGGTGATGAAAACTCTGTCACGTGCCGAAGAAACAATCTTACTTACAATCCTTAAGCTCGGAGAGGGCGCTTATGGTGTGAGTATCCGGGAGCAAATCAGCAAAGATACGGGCCAGGAATGGTCTTTTGCCTCCATCTATACTCCTCTGGATAAATTGAGAAGAAAAGGATTTGTCAAAAAAATAAAGGGCCATCCCTTACCCGAACGTGGAGGTAAGAGCAGATATTTTTATGAGGTCACTCCATCAGGCATCCAATCTTTAATAGAACTCCGTGAGTCACAACAAAAAATCTGGGCAGGCATCCCAGACATTATTTTAGAGTCAAACGGTAAAAAATGACAAAAGCAAGACTTAAACCTCCCTGGATTGCTGACCTGATACTTAAAGCCTTATTGGCTGAAGAAGAATACTTTGAGAAATCTGGAGACCTTGAAGAGGTCTACAGGTGCTTAGCTGAGAAATCCGGAATTTTTCGGGCGAAGATATGGTATTGGGCCCAGACATTAAAGGCCATGCCTTCGTTTTTAATCAACTCCATCTACTGGAGGCATATTATGTTCAAAAACTACATGCAGATTGCTTGGAGAAATCTAAAAAGGCATAAAGCGTATTCGTTCATCAACATAACAGGCCTGGCCATAGGCCTGGCCTGCTGCGTTATGATCATGCTCTGGATTCAGCATGAATTGAGCTATGACAGGTATCATCAGCATGCCGATCATATCTACCGTATAGCCAGAGATATAACAGAAGGAACTCTTCAAGGACACAAAGCAATCACAACATCGCCGCCGTTGGCCCCTGCTCTTCGTGATGGATTTCCTGAGATCGTTGAGGTCACCCGGATAGGCAGGAGAGGCGACAGGCTTTTTTCTTATGAGCAAAACCATTTTTTGGAAAGGGATTTTTTCTTTGCAGATGACAGTATTTTTAAAATTTTTACCTTCTCTTTTTCAAAAGGCGACAAAACGACTGCACTTAATACTCCCAACTCTCTTGTGATTTCAGAAAGTATAGCAGAAAAATATTTCGGGAATGAAGACCCGTTAGGAAAAACCATTATTTTGGATGAGAAGACAGATTTCGTAGTCACAGGAGTTATAAAGGACATGCCGTCAGCCTCTCATTTTGTCGCAGATATCATCATGCCTTTTGAGACCATAGCCAAAATTGACGGCATTAATTTAAGCAATTGGGGATGGAACGGCTTTTATACCTACATTTTATTGCGTCCTGATGCCAGCCCTGATGCGCTTGAATCCAAGTTCAAAACTATGCTGCAGGAATATCAACGTCAGGGATTTTATTTCTTACGAAGAGAGCGTCTTTTTCTCCAGCCTCTGAAAAGTATTCATCTCCACTCCCATTCAATGGGGGAATTATCTTCCAATATCCATGTTTCAACACTTATTCTATTCGGGACGATTGCTTTTCTTATTCTTTTGATTGCCTGTATCAACTACATGAACCTGGTGACAGCCCGCTCCAGTTTCCGGCTGCGGGAAATCGGAACACGAAAAGTCGTAGGGGCACACCGGGGCCAGATAGCCAAGCAGTTTTTGGGAGAATCCATCTTTACAGCTCTTTTTTCATTGGCTATCTCGATAATACTGGTGGAGCTATTCCTTCCAGTATTCAACAGGTTTGCCGATAGGCAGCTTGCCCTCGATGGGGTAAGTTTTATACAGATATTGCCAGTCATCCTGATTCTTGTTCTTTTTGTGGGACTGATTGCTGGCAGTTATCCTGCGTTTTACCTGTCTTCGTTCAACCCGATCAATGTTCTCAAGGGTACCACAGGTATCAGGCTGAAGCGTTCCCGGCTGAGAAATACACTTGTCGTTTTCCAGTTTTCCATATCCATCATCTTGATTTTCGCCACTCTTCAGGTGAAAGACCAGCTTCATTTTATCCGAAACAAAGAAATGGGATATGACCGTAATCATATAGTGATTTTGACTATGATAGATAGCGAAGCAAGAAAAAGACAGTCAGCTCTAAAAAAAGAACTCAAGAGAAATCCGGAAATCCTCAACATCTCTTCTTCCCAATTCCTGCCCAATGACGTCGGCTCCTCGACATGGATAAACTGGCCGACAAAGCCAGAAGGATTGGTTATCCCAATCCATGCCGGAGAAGTCGACTATGACTTTATCGATCTCTACGGCATTGAGATCGTACAGGGCAGGAATTTCTCGAGGGAATTTTCCTCTGATAGAAACGGCGCATTCCTGATCAATGAATCCGCGATGAAGGCTCTGGGCCCGGAGTTTCATCTTGGAATGGATTTTGGCCATTGGGGCAGCCCTGAAAGCAGCGGAAAAGTTGTCGGAGTCATGAAGGATTTTCATTTTTTGTCTTTACATGAGGAAATCAAGCCTCTTTATTTGTTTCTCAATCCTGATGTGAACTGGCGCCTTTCCATTAAAATTCGAGGGGGGAACATCAGAGAAACTCTCCAGTTTATCGGCCAGACCATGAAGAAGTTCTCTCCGCATTATCCGTTTGAATACCGTTTCTTTGATGATGTATTCAACAGGGCTTACCAAACAGAACAGAAAATCGAGAGCATAATCAGTATTTTTGCCCTGATAGCCATTTTCATTGCCTGCCTGGGCGTCTTTGGCCTGGCAGCATTCACAGCAGAACAAAAAACCAAGGAGATTGGCATTCGGAAAGTTCTGGGAGCCTCTGTGTCGGAAATCGTCTATTTGTTGACCCGTGACCTGGTCCGCTGGGTGGTGCTGGCTAATGTAATTGCCTGGCCTGTTGCCTTCTACGCCATGCTTCGCTGGTTGCAGAATTTTGCCTATAGAACGAATATCAGTGCCGCCACTTTCATTCTCTCTGCATTTTTGGCTCTCTGTATTGCAGTCTTAACTGTCAGCTTCCAGACCTTTAAAGCCGCTGCAGCCAACCCGGTCGATTCGCTCCGGTATGAATGAAAGATCTCTGGCTGGGTGGACGCGGTGTGGAAAAAACTGCAAAATTTGGTCAATTCATTTAAACAAATTGAGGACAGTCCCCGATTTGCTCAATCCTCTTAAAAATTGATTTTGATTTCTCGAGGAGAGATGTCTAATGTCGAGCCCTGACCCCAATTTATTCGTAGCGGAGGGAATCGACGATATCCAGCCGCATCGCGCGCAGCGCCGGAGTCACCCCGGCCAGAAAGCCTGCCGCTATCATAAACAATGCAGTGACCAGAGATGCGGCCAATGAATTCTGCGGTGAAAAAAGCATCATCAGCTGGGCGCTCTGGCTCCGCAGGATCTCGACCAGAGCTGTGAGCCCGGCGTTCAGAGCCCAGCCGATCCCAAACCCGATCAGCCCTCCGAGAAATGTTATGACCAGAGCCTCGGTGAAGAGCTGCTGGAAGATATGTCTCTTTAGCGCACCGACAGCGCGGCGAATACCTATTTCCCGGGTCCGCTGAGTCACCACAAAGAACATGATATTCATCACGCCTACAGCCCCTATCAGCAGTGTGATCACTCCTACGCCGCCCAGGAAGACCTGAAGCGCCAGGACAATATAATCCATAAACTCCATGCCCTCCAGCATGCTGTATACATATAGGGCATCCTCATTTTCAGGATCAAACCTGTGCAGCCTGGACAACGTCTGGCGGATCTCCTGCTCAGTCTTCCTGTAATTTTCTTTTATAACGGGAGAAACAAGTATCCGCGACAGGTACTTGTCTCCGCTGAAATCTTTCAAAGCGGTGCTAACCGGGATAAGTATCTTGTCATCATCCAAAGAGTTGTTTATAGAGACTTGAACGCCTTTGGGTTGGGCAATTCCCACCACAAGATAGCGGATTCCGTTGATGCTGACGTATTCTCCTGTCGCATCGCGCGTCCTGTTCCCGAACAGACGCTCCGGGATGTTCGCTCCCAAAAAACAAACTCTTACGCTTTCCTCTACGTCACCCGTGTTGATAAACCGCCCCTTGGCCACTTTATAGTTGCGCATCTTCAAAGTTCCCGGAACCACACCCAGGGTGTGCACAGCGCGGCTCTCGCTGCCGTATTTCACCACAGGAAAGCTGCAGTCATACTCCGGAATGACTTCCTCTATCTCGAAGGGAAAGGCCTTGAGCGCTTCCACATCTTCTTCGGAAAGCCGCACCCGGCGCGCCTTCCTAAAGGTGCCTCTTTCAGTTTGAATACGGCCCCCAGCCACGAAGACAGTTTTCTCACCCATCTTTCCCCATTCCCGGTCGAAAAATCCTCTAAAGCCTCCTCCGAAACCGATAAGGACAATGACAGAAGCAATGCCCCAGAAAATCCCGAACATGGTCAGAAAGCTCCGCGACTTGCTGCTGCGGATCTCGAGAAAAGCCTGCCCGATGAGCTCGCCTGTCAAAGTCCTAGAGACCCAAAGAGGCTTTGGCATTTTCTTTCCAACAACAGTCTCGCCCCGCTCGTACTGAAGTGCTTTGGCCGGCTCCAAATCAGCTGCGTTTTTTGCAGGAATGTATCCGGAGATAACTCCGGTCAGGATCATCACAAAAACGACGATCAAGGAGAGTTCCAACGAGTTCTGGGGAAGAGGGATGGACGGAGGAAGAGGCAGAAGATTGACCGCTCCCAGCAGGGCCGAACCCAACAAAAATCCGATAAATCCACCCAGAGTGGTGATGAACAGCGCCTCAGCCAGGAACTGAAGACGAATATCCCTCTTCTTGGCTCCTACGGCTTTCAGGATACCTATTTCCCGGGTGCGTTCCTGCACCGAGACGAACATGATATTCATCACTCCGACCCCGCCGATAAAGAGGGTGATGATCCCGATCAGCCCCAGGAGAATATTCAATCCGAGGGAAAGCAGGTTGAGCATTTTTTCGAAGAAGGCAAATTCAAAGATCATCAGCGCTTCCTCGTCTCTGGGGTCGAAGTTGTGACGCTCGGCCAGCACGCTGCGTATCTCGGTCACTACCTGACCGGATTTTGTCTTATCCTTGGGAGTGGCAAAGACAAGGTCAAGGCTTTTCCCGTCGCTCCACAACTGCTGAGCCGTGCTCAGCGGGACCAGAACCTGGTCGTCATGGCGGCTGTTTATGGTGGACATCTGCAGCTCTTTCTCCACACCTGTACCGACGATCAGAAACGATACGCCGCGGATCTTTATCTTCTGGCCGACCGGCTCGGAGTCTTCGCCAAAAAGCTGCTTTCTGACGTTATTGCCGATAAACGCGAACCGCCGCCGGTTCCTGATATCATCCTGGCTGATGAACCGTCCACGCGCCACCTGCCAGTTGTTCATCTTTTTGGCTACAGGCAGAACCCCTCGGATATTGTACTGGCGGGCTTCTGTTTCCGATTTTATCTGGTAATAGCGGCTTATCTGAGGGTTCACTTCAGCCACTGAAGGGCATTGGATCTTGATAGCTTCGATATCATCAAATTCCGGGACCACGGGCCGTCCGGTTTTGTATCCGCCCACTCCGATGGATGTGTGGCCCGGAATGAAAACGACCAGGTCTTTGCCGATCTTCCCCATGCCTTCCCACATATAATCTCGGAACCCGAATCCCCAACCCAGCAAGATCATGATGGCCATGATGCCCCAGATGATGCCGAAAAGCGTGAGGGTGCTTCGGAGTTTATTGGATTTCAGGTCTGTGAAAGCCTGTTTGATAATATCGGACCAGTGCATAATTTATTCCCTAATGTGATATAAACGCCCTAAACAAAATGTTGCTGGGAATGAAACGCAGCAACCTCTTACAAAATCATACAGAGAAAGAGGCTGCCACACCCTTTGGGCCCGCATCAACAATGTAATAACATTTATTGCGTTTATAATGGTTTTCATCCACTTTGCTGGGCTCATTCTGGATGGATCCTTAAAAATTTATTGATAGCGTTACTGGGAAAGAACAACAACCTGCCCCTCCTCCAATCCGGATAATACCTCGGTCCGGAGACCATCGGAGATCCCCTTGGTGATTTCGACCTTGCGCTGACCTTCAGGAAGGGATTCATCCTGGACATTGACGAACGTTTTTCCATCCTCGTATATTATGGCGCCTTCCGGGATGACCAGGACATCTTCATGTTCCTCCAGCACCAGTTCGGCATCCGCCGACATGCCAAAACGGAGTCTGTTTTCCGGGTCATCGATCGTCGCCCGGATCTCGAAGTTGACGATTTCCTGTTCCTCTCGGCCCTGAGGACTGATGTGGGTCAATTTGGCCTTGAAAGGTTCGTCCGGATAGGCCTCGACAAAGATCCGTGCCGGCAGGCCGAGATGCACCTTTCCGATATCCGCTTCATCCACGTCTCCTCGAAAATGCTTCTCAGAGACGTCGGCAATGGTCATGATCACCGTTCCTCCGTAGGCCGAAGAAAGAGGAATGACCGCGCTTCCTTTATCTGTATCTCGAGAAAGGACGATACCGGAGATAGGAGCGATCAAGGTCATGCTGGCGATGGCCTCCTTGGTTTCCTTTTCGATCTCACGCTGGTCCTGCTCGCTGATCTCTATTCCCTCAGCCAGCGAGGCGATGTTCGAACCCTGCTCCAGCACCCGCAGCTGGGCCATAGCCGCGTAAAAACGGGCCTTAGCCGTGCTGTAGTTGGCTAAAGCCCTATCGTATTCTTCGGGTGAAATCATCTTCTGCTCAACCAGTTCTTTTGTCCTCTGGTATTGTTTTTCAGCAACGATCTTGTCGTAGGCTGCAGCCTTGACCTCGGTCCGCGCCTGGACCAGCTCCACCGGCGTGGCTCCGGGAATGACCTCTACCAGCTTCTGGCCGGATGTCACCCGGTCCCCTTCTTCGACATAAAACTGCTTGATCAAACCGCCGATCTTGGATTTGATCTCAGCCTTATACAGCGGCTCGATCTTACCGGTGGCCACAACGGTCTTGGAAATGTTACCCGTCTCCACTTTGGCCGTGTTTAATATTTGCGTGCCACCATTGCTCTGGCAGCCCTTGATCGCCAGAAACCCAAAGACAACGACGACCACTACGACAACGATGATGATAATGACTTTTTTCATGATGTTTTACTCCATAAATATTTCTCACTGCATATATCCAGAATTCTTGGTGAATTAGACGTACTCATCTCTTTAATTATACATACGAATTAGAATCTTTTTAGTTCCATCCATTTTTTCTTAGATTGCTGTGTGGCATCCAAAATAGCATATAGAAAATGAGTAAGCATAAATTGGGGACTGTCCCCAATTATTTGGGGCCTGCAATGACGACGCTAAAACACTTATTGCCTTTACAATACATACTAAAGGCTAAGCTCTTTTCTCGTACTTGACTTTCAATTTGGCTTCGATCAGGTCACTGTGATCCAATTGAAGCAGCTTGGCCAGCTTGTGAATCAAATGGTCCTCGTAGCCGTCCAGCTTTTTATCCGCATAGATCACCCGCCAGGCACTCTCCACGATCCTCTTCTTCTCCTCTTTCGTATAATTCTGGTTGATCAGGTTGGTGAACTGCCAAAGGTCGACACTTTCCTCCCGTTTCCTGGAGGCAACCTCCATCAACTCTTCAACCGCTTCAGCCGATATGTCAAACTTTTTCTTCAGGATCGCCTCCACAGTGGCTTTCTCAACGCTGCTGAACTCATCATCCGATTTGGCCACCTCAAGCAGAATGATGCAGGTTGCGACCTGAACCCGCTCTGCCTCAACCTGTTCCTGAGGCTCTGTCTCTACTTCCACTCTTTTAAGCAATACTTTTTTCAAATTGAACACAGCCATGTTACCTTCCCTTTCGATTAAGGCTGGTTGCGGAAATACTTCAAACACACATGATAAAGGGGCTTATTTCTTCAGTCAAGGTTGCAGAGTGAATTCCAGCTCTATAAATAGGGTTTGCCTCAAATTGACAGGAAGTGAGCGAAATTGGAGCGGAATTGGGGACTGTCCCCAATTTATGCCTGAATTCCCATAAAGACAGCCTTCCTTTTCTGGGACTGGTTTTGGCTATTTCCCTGCTGACGCTCTCTTACCAGTCCGTCAAAGCCGCCACCGCCAACCCGGTCGATTCCCTGCGGTATGAATAACAGTAAAATTGAAATTATGTTTTCCGCTCGGTTATAAGATAGGAAAAAAATTTTTTTAAGAAAAAACCTAAATTTCCTTTGACTTTTGAAAGAAATGGCTGTATATTAGTACTAATAAATTTCAACAATTGAAGGAAATGGAGAGAACACCATGAAATACCTCACACGGCAGGAAGAACTCGTTCTTCTTTCGGTTTTCCGGTTGAAGGATAACGCTTACCTGATTTCAATCCAAGACCACCTCAATCATTTTACCGGCAAGGATTGGTCGATCAGTTCGGTTTATATCCCTTTAAGCCGGCTGCAAAAAAATGGCTATCTAAAAACAACTATTGGCGAAGTGACTGAGAAGCGCGGAGGAAAAGCCATCAAGTACTATCAAATGACAAAAATCGGCCTCAAAGCCCTCGCTGAACTCGAAGCCATCAACGAGACCATGTGGAGTGGTGTTAAAGGACTAGTAGAAAAACCTGAAAGCTCCTGAATTCTGATATGCCTAAAAAGCCTCCTCAAATAGCCGCTTCCATTCTCAGATGGATTCTCCCACCCAAGGACCGGGAGTATTTATTGGGGGATTACGAAGAATCTTTTCAAAGAAAGCTGGAGGAGAAGAACGCTTTATCAGCTTCGCTCTGGTATTGGGGACAGTTGATTCATACAGCCCCCGAATATCTATTGGAATCATTTTATTGGAGAATAGTCATGTTTAAAAATTATTTCATAATTGCGCTAAGAAATTTTTATAAGAATAGAAGTTATTCTGTGCTGAATATTCTGGGCCTCGCCATCGGAATGGCCTGCTGCTGCTTGTTCGCCTTATGGGTGTTTGATGAACTGCATTATGACCGGTTTCATGAAAAATCAGATAGGATCTGCGGGGCTGTGTTTGATATGGAGGTTGAAGGTAATACATGGACCATCAGCTCTACACCCGCTCTGCTCGGTCCTGCTCTTGAACAGGAACTCCCAGAGGTTGTTGCAACAACAAGATATCAATCATATGGCCAGGTGCTTCTTACACATGGGGAAACATCATCTTTTGAAAGTGGAATTTATCTCGTCGATTCTTCATTTTTAAAAATGTTCAGTTTTCCACTCATTAGCGGAAATGAAAACACCGCCTTGAGTAATCCAAATTCCATTGTTATCTCAACAGATTTTGCGGCAAGATATTTTCCCGATGAAAATCCTTTAGGGAAAATTCTCACACTCAACAACAAACACGAATTAATGGTCACTGGAATTCTAAAAAATGCACCTCATAATTCCTCCTTGACGTTTCAAATGTTAATGCCGTTTAAGTTCTATGAAGGATTGCGTATACAACAGGGTGATCCTTTTGGATGGCGCGAAAACCGTCCGATGACGTTTATAGAGATTCAAGATCCCGACTTGACAGAAGCGTTGAATCTTAAAATACGAAATTTTGTAAGAGAAAAAGCAAATGATGATACTGCTCATCAGTTTTCCACCGTCCCTCTTGAAGAATTCCGGTTTTCTCCCTATTATGGCGGTTCCGGGCGGGCGACTTACCTCTCCATTTTTTCTTTGATCGCACTTTTTATCCTGTTAATCGCATGTATTAATTTCATGAACCTGTCAACAGCCCGCTCAGCCAACCGGGCTAAGGAAATCGGCATGCGAAAAGTTATCGGAGCAAATAGAATAAATATCATTCTCCAGTTTTTTGGTGAATCGCTCTTGTTGTCATTTACTGCCATGAATGCTGCCATTATCCTGGTTGTTATCTTCCTTCCGACCTTTAATCAGATTTTTGGAAAAGATCTCCCATTAAGCATCCTGGGAAGCGGTTTTGTTCCGCTGGTATACATCGGTATTGCACTACTCGCAGGCTTGGGAGGCGGGAGTTACCCGGCACTGTACCTATCCGCGTTTAAACCAGTGATGACACTCAAAGGGAATTTAAAATCGAGGGGGAAGCGCGGGATGATGAGAAAAGGTCTCGTCACCTTTCAATTTGTTCTATCCGTGTCTCTGATAATAAGCACAGTGGTTATATACAGACAGCTCGATTATATCAAGGATTTCAATCTTGGATTTGATAAAGAACATGTCGTTTACATCCCTTTACGTGCAGGAAGCGGTGAATCATACAGCGTTTTAAAAAACAAGCTGCTGAATGATTCAAGAATATTGAGTGTTACAGGTGCGGCACACTTGCCTTCATATATAGGGACTAATGATACTAGAGCTAAATGGGACGGGCAGGAAAAAGAAAATGAGATTTTAATTCATATAAGTTGGGTTGATTATGATTACATCAAAACCCTCAAAATTGAGTTATTGGAAGGCATTGATTTTTCCCGAGCAACTCCGTCTGCTCGAACAACTGGATTTCTCGTCAACGAGGAAATGATCAAACTTATGGGAAAAGACAAAGGTGTTGGAGACAGACTTGAAATGTCGCGTGTCAATGGGAAAATCTTAGGAGTGATGAAAAATTTTCATTTTCTCCCCCTCAATTATCAAATTCCACCGCTGGTAGTAAAATTTAACGATCAAAGACCATCCTATCTTATCACGCGCATTTCTGCTCATAATATCCCTGCTTCTATTGAATTCTTAAAGGAAACATGGGAGACAACGATCCCCGCTTACCCTTTTGAGTACCATTTTCTAGATTTGGACTTCGATCGGATGTACAGGGATGAAGAAAGAATCAGCAACATAATGAAAAGTTTTGCCTTCCTGGCCATTTTTATTGCTTCTCTTGGTCTTTTCGGCCTAGCTTCATTTACAGCAGAACAACACACAAAGGATATAGGAGTACGAAAAATTCTTGGTGCCTCAGTCCCGGGAATTGTTGTGCTGTTGTTAAACGAGTTTATGAAATGTATCCTGCTTGCTAATGTCATCGCCTTGCCCATCGCATATTTTATCATGGTCAAGTGGCTGCAAAACTTTGCCTATCGTGTTAACCTTGATCCAGGAATTTTTGTGTTTTCCTGTTTAGCTTCCCTTACAATAGCCACATTTTCTGTCAGCTATCAAACTATCAAAGCTGCCACCGCCAACCCTGTCGATTCCCTGCGGTATGAATAACTATACGATGTCTTCTTCGTCCGGTTCCCAGAGATAACGCTCAAGGTCGATCCGGTCCCTTTCATCAAAAACGACCCCTTCTCTTTTGAGCATCTCCTTCTGCTTCTCATACCCAGCTCCGGGTTTCAAGGAAATAGCGCCCTGACGATTCACCACACGGTGCCAGGGCAGTCCTTCCTTTTTCGAACAGGAGTGGAGGATCCAGACTACCCGGCGGACAGAAGGATAAAGACCGGTCAGGAAGGCGATCTGGCCGTAGGTGGCCACCTTCCCCCTGGGGATGGATTTGATCAGCCTGATGACCTCTGAGGTAAAATCCCTGTCTGAGAAGACATGAAGAGGACCTGTCTGAGCAGCCGGCCTTTTTTTCATCTTTCCATCCCTATAGTAGTCAAACAGGAAAGAATTTCAATGCTATCTAATGGAAATAGAGCCGAAGCCATATTTATCCTTAACTATTCATAGAAAATGCCGGTGAATATTATAGGTTAAAAAAAGTCACTGGAAATTATCTGCAAAAAGCAACCTTTTTGATGAATTGACGTCTATAGATATATATGTTTTTAAATTAAAAATAAACGCCATGGAAAATCCATGTATGAACTGACAAAACACGAAGAACTCATCTTATTGGCGGTCTTAAAGCTTAAGGAAAATGCTTATATCGTGACTTTAAGAAGGCACATTAATGAAATCACCGGAAAGTCGATAAATTACGGCTCCCTGTGCAATACTCTTTCCGCCCTTATAAGAAAAGGCTACATCAAATCCAGAGAAAGTGACCCGCTGCCGCGGCAGGGAGGCCGGAGAAAAGTGCTGTACTCCTTAACCACTGAGGGTAAAAGGGCTTTGAAACAAGCCTATAAAATCCAGAAACTGGCCTGGGAAGGATTGATAGAACTGATCGTCAAATCTGACTGAGATGATGAAAAACAGAAAAAAATCTCCACCACGTATCGCCAGATGGATCATTTCCCGATTATCCTTTTATGAAAAAGAGCATGCCCTAACCGATGCCATCGAGGCGGAATATTTCGATATTCGGGATCGATACGGAGCCACTCTCTCCTGGATATGGTATTGGTTCTGCACGGTAGGAACACTCTTCCAATATCTAAAATTATCTCTTTTATGGAGCACAATCATGTTTAAAAACTATCTAAAAATCGCTTTAAGGAATATGCGCAAGCATAAAGTGTATTCCTTCATCAATATTTCCGGACTGGCAGTGAGTATCGCCTGCTGTCTGATGATCCTGATGCACATCCGTTTCGAGACAAGCTACGACAACTATCACCGGGATGCGGACAGGGTTTACCGCCTCGGCATCGACATCGACACGCCCGCCTTCAAGCGGACTTTTGCCCCCGTATCTTATTTTGAGGCGCCGTATTTGAAGGAAAATTTTCCCCAGGTAGAGGCGGTTGCCCGCTTCCGGAGGTTGAGTAATGTTCTCGTTCGAAAGGGAGAGACGGTTTTCTACGAAGACAATCTCATCCGGGCTGACAATGACATCTTCGATGTCCTGACTTTCCCGTTTATACAAGGAGATGCTGAAAAGGCACTCATCCGGCCAGGGAGCCTGGTGATCTCAGAATCCGTAGGACACAAGTATTTCGGGAATGAAAACCCAATCGGCCAGACCATTCAAGTCAGCGGGGATGAATTCGTCATAACCGGAGTGATCGCCGATCCTCCGAAAAACACACACCTGAAATGTGGATTTATAGCCTCCATGGTCGAGAGCGAACTCCCGGATTGGACGAAACAGCATTGGAGTTTGACTATTTTTTACACCTATATAAAATTCCATCCCGATATCGACGCTCAAGCGCTGCTCCCGGAGATTGAAGCCGGCGCCAACACACATAAGGATATCAAAGAAGGAGATAAATACACATACTTTCTCCAAGCCCTGAATGACATTCATCTGTATTCCCATGTCTCCGGAGAACTGGAGCCTCCGGGGAATCCGACTTATCTCTTAATTTTCGGGGTGATCGCCGGGCTCATCCTGATCATCGCCAGCATTAATTTTATTAACCTCTCCACAGCCCGGGCCGCTGCCAGAGCCAAGGAAGTCGGCATGAGGAAAATCGTAGGGGCTTGCCGCAAACAGTTGATCGTTCAATTTCTTGGAGAATCT
>Ga0209635_10002421_pt1 | contig 14284 bp, 20 predicted proteins | sample DeeMarSWOR230_32_FD_187463 | JGI IMG/M metagenome (GOLD analysis project Ga0209635, IMG submission 187463) | Marine sediment microbial communities from White Oak River estuary, North Carolina - WOR-2-30_32 (SPAdes) (version 2) | ecosystem: Environmental > Aquatic > Marine > Intertidal zone >... | reverse complement strand
TAAAGAGATATTAAGAGATATGGGCCCGTAACTCAGTTGGTAGAGTGCCAGGCTTTTATCTGTTGATAAAAGCGTGTTGAGCTTTGCTATGACAGGAAGAAAACGGCAGTCTTCAAACCTGGAAGTCGTGGGTTCGACCCCCACCGGGCCCACTTTTTATGCCGAGGTAGCTCAGTTGGTTAGAGCGCTGGTCTCATAAAATTTTTTATGAGATTTGATAAAATATGAAATCCAGAGGTCGTGGGTTCAATTCCCACCCTCGGCATTATTTATAACCATAAAATTTTAGTTTTCTTTTGAGTTTTAATCTAAAATAAGTTGGGGCATAAAATCTTAATATACTAAAATAAAAACCATATTTAAGATGTCTGGTAGACACCGGCATCATAAGATTTCTTAAAAATTTTATACTACCAACTCTTCTAATCCTTTTGATCAATTCATAATCTTCTAGAAAATTTACTCTAAAAGGATATTTTTTGAGAATATCTTTTTTAAAAATCATATTAGGTCCCCATATGTAATAAAAACCTAAGAAACAGAAAAACCTGGTAATAAAATTTGTCCATACTTTAAAATGTATTTTCATTAAAGTATTTCCGTCATAAGGATAGAGCGGACCAGAAATGCATATATTATCATTCATAAGTTTTAATATTTTTTCTACCCAATCTTTTGGCGGTAAACAATCAGCATCACAATAAGCAACTATATTTCCTTTAGCAATTTTCCATCCAATATTCCTTGCATCAGCAATACCTTTTTTATTGTCCTTAACAACTCTATCAGCATATTTTTTAGCTATGCTATACGTTTTATCTTTTGAATGACCATCTACAACAATTATTTCAGGTTTTAAAGACTGATTTTTTAAGCACTGTAAACATTTTTTAATATAATTTCCTTCATTTTTAGCGCAAACAATAACACTAATCATATAAATAAAATGTTCCCAAAATTTTAATATATATGAGTTGGTGAAGCTATGAAAATAGCATATTTTACAGATACATATGAACCACAAATAAACGGTGTTGTAACATCTATAAAACTATCTGCTGAAAATCTTCGTAAAAGCGGACATGAGGTTTACATATTTTGTCCTTCAGGTTCTAAAAAGGATAAGTATACTTATCCCATTTTTTCTAAAAAATTTAAAAATTATCCAGAATATAGAGTGAGTCTTCCATCTTTTAGTTTAATAAAAAAAATTAAAGAAATTAAACCCAATGTAATTCATATTCATACCCCCGCTACAATAGGAATTGCAGGTCTTATTGTTGCGAAGTTATTTAATATACCTATAATCATTACTTATCATACCCTTTTGAAAGATTATATGAGTTATATTACTTCAGATAATTCAGGAAGTCAATTCATTGATATGTATACATCATGGTTCTTCAATAGATCCTCCACAATCATAGCTCCAAGCAGTCCTATAAAAAAAATTTTAAGGAAGAATGGAATAAAGAAACCAATAAAAGTTTTGCCTACACCAATGGATGCAAATATAGTTGAAAAAAAATCTAGAAAGAAAAATAAAAAACTAACAATATTACATGTTGGAAGATTATGTAAAGAAAAAAGAATTGAAATTGTTTTAAGCGCATTTAAAGATATTTTGAAAAAAACAGATTCCAAGCTGATAATAACTTCTAGCGGTCCTGATGAAAAGAGGTTAAAAAATCTTACAAAGAAGCTTAACATAAGCGGAAATGTAAAATTTACAGGTTATCTGCCTATTAAAAAATTGAAGAAACTTTATTCTACTGCAGATATTTTTGTTTCAGCATCTGACACAGAAACTCAGGGTTTAGTAATTTTAGAGGCTATGTCTAATGGTTGTCCTGTTATAGCTAGGAATGCATTAGGTTTTAAAGATATTATTAGAGATGGTAAAAACGGTCTTTTATTTAATAATAAAGATGAGCTTTCAGAAAAAATAATATTATTATCAAAAAATAAAAAACTTAGAAATAAACTAATAAAAGAAGGTTTGAGAACGGCAGATAAATTTAATTCCGAAAACTATATTAAAAAAATAGAAAAGCTTTATAATGAAAATTTGAAATCTGGGTATAGTACAATTATCACTAGGTTTTTTTATAGCTGCTTTTTGCTTTTTAACTTTTTAATTTACTGGTTCATAAAAAATATTAAATTATCCATAAATTCAAGACTAATAAACCTATATTTAAGATTTGTAAGAAGATTGTTACTGTTTGAAACATTGTTAAAGCAATATATTAAATAATTTAAACATCTAAATTTTATAAATTCAATATGCCTCGATAGCTCAATGGTAGAGCGATTGCCTTGTAAGCAATAGGTTAAGGGTTCAAGTCCCTTTCGAGGCTACCTTCACTTTTTAAGCTAAGTTTTTATTAATTTTTTGGTCAGATCTTCTATTTTAATTTTTAATGTTTCTTATTTTAATTATGAGTTTAGGTAATTTACATCCACAATTAAAGGAAAATTACATAATCAGAGAGTTAGAGTCTTCTGCAGCTGAAGAAAGACCGAAAATAGCGTTGAGACTTCTTAGAAACCTTGGAGACAGGGTACCTATGGCTTGTGTTGGATTATATGGTTATGGAAAATTGCCTCCAAAAGAAGATTTTGAAGACTATGCAAAATACACCAATGATTTCTTCAAGTATATTTCAAGTATCGATTTTTCTCCAGAAGATAGAAAGATATTGGAGGAGCAGTTCATAAAAAAGATAGATGAGAATGAGAAAAAGTCAAGATGGCTTTACACTCAATACAATCCGCTATCATCGAAAATACCTAGACTACCTCATCACCAATTACCACCTTACATTTATGATTGGAAAAAATCAATATTAGGAGAATACTATTATGGAGATCTGGAAGATTTTAGTTTTACTAAAAAACTTTTAGGAAAGGGTGGTTTTTCATTCGTTTATCTGGTTTTAGGACCTAAAGGAGAGAAATATGCATTGAAAATATTCCATCCATCTTGGAAATTCCCAATGGAACGTAGAGCATTTTCAAATGAAATGATTGTGAACAATGTTAAAGAAAAACAAGGTATGTTAAGTGAATTTCCTAAATTTTCTAATATTGAGGCCTTCTCTCCAAAAAAGCACATATTTGAAAAAGCAGATGAACCTTGGTATTTGATGGATTTTATAAATGGCAAACCGGCAAAAAGACAACTTTTAGGTAAAGGTTCTGTAGATAATCACCTAAAGAAATCAGTTGTTAAAGAGTATGCTGAAATGCTAAGATTTTTACACTCAAGAGATTTTGTTTTCTATGATAATAATTGGGGTGCAATGATGATAAATGGTAATAGAGAATTCGCATTTATAGATTTTGATATGATAACTAAAGTAGGAGAAGAACCTCCTGTTAGATGTTTCAGTATTAATTATGTTTCAAGAAACCAGTTGAAGAAAGAATCTGAACCGACGACAAAAAATATTGATTTAGAAGGCTTTGCTAAGATGATTGATCATTTATATGTTGGAAAACCTCTTATAGATAATACAGAAGAATTTAGGAGATTTGAAGAAAAAAGAGAATATACTCAAGAAAGAAAACAAAAACTCCCCAAAGACTTGGGGAATGTAGTAGAGCGAGTTCTTACCGAACCTAAATGTAATATCAATATAGATGATTTTTGTAGTGCAATTGAAAATATAGATGCCTAATTTATAATTTAAGGCTTTGCAACTAGACTTTAACATTCTCTCTAGGCTTTACATCTATAGCGGCCTATTAACTTGTTGTTTCAAAATTTTTTGCAAATTTGGTTTATAAACTAAAAGAGGTTCCTTAGTTTCCATATCTTCATGAGATTCTTCAATATCACCCATTACAAACCCTCTTTCACCCCTATAGCATTGGGCCTGTATTCTACTAATCATCCTAGCCTCTTCTGGATATTCACTTCTACTCTTATCCCAACCAACAATAAGTGCCTCTTGAGTTGTAATCAAAAAACTCAATCTTCCAGGAAAATTTGGATCTGTGAATTTTTTTCTTAAATCCGAATACTTTACAAATTCATTTTGTTGGGACAATTCTTCGATTATTTTCTCATCTAAATTATCCATGTTCTCACTTTTTAGTCTTAACTTTTGAATCTTTTTAAACTTATAATTTTATTGTCTTTTTTATTAAGACTCCTCTCGAGACTCTTGTAACCAATTGCCTACCCTTAGGTGTTATCTAAGTAGAGTTATTATAATAAATTTTCAGCTTTGTCTAAGAAATATAAAGGGCTTAGTGAATAAGCAAGTGATGTTTCAATAACACAAGAGACATTACATTTGTTGCATTTTTCAACTTCTTTACAAAATTCCTTAAATTTTTTATTTCTAAATATTTCTTTAAAACTTTTATTTTTTATATTACCCCAAATTTTGTTTAAAGACCCGACACACGAACTAATGTTTCCACGAGTGTCTACAGTTATATAACATTTTGGTGCATGACAAACATATTTTTTTTGTTTAGAGAAATTCTTCAAATATTCAAAAGAGTTTCCTATACGATAACCAGCTTTTTTAAACTTTATGATTTTTGAAAATACTTTTTTTAATTCTTTCTCAGTTGGTCTAAATTGTTCATTATAACCTTCAATTATTTCCATAGGTTCAAAGGTTATTGGAATGTCTAGTTCTTTAGAAAGTTTTAATAAACCTTCTATTTTATCTAAATTCAGTTTACTTACTACACTATTGATTATTATTTTTGTTTTACTTTTTTTAGATAATTTAATTCCTTCAATTGCTCTTTTTCTCAACCCTCTGACACCACGCATTTTATCATGTAGATAATCATTCGAATCTATAGATACTATTAAAAAATCTAGAAAGGGTAATATTTCATTACACCTGTCTTTTAATAAAAAACCATTTGTAATTACCGTTGTGATAAGTTCTTGCTCTTTAGCAAATTTCAATATTTCCGGTAAATCTTTGCATAATAGAGGTTCCCCGCCCCAAGCAGTATAAGATATTATTCCTGATTTTTTCGCATCTTTCAACATTTTAAAAATCTCTTCTTTAGGCAAATCATTTTTATATTCAGATGATTTTTTCCACAAATCACATGTCTTACATTTACAATTACATAAAGAAGTAACAAGATGAGTAAGTGCTAAAGGTGTCTGTGATAAAAGTCTACATTTCAAAATATTTAGATAAACATTTAAAATGTTCATGTAATATTATTAGTTTGATATCTTATTATTTATTTAAATGACTTTTTGGATTAAGTTTCTCGAACTCTTTCAGACCCCCTAAGGATACTGATAAAAAATAAGTAATTTTTTAATAAAGGTAAATAAATATATGGAGAAATGGCTTGATTTGATAGGTGGATGGCTCTTAATTTTTAGTGCTGTCTTGATTATTTATCAAAGCACAAAAGTAACACCACCAACAGACACTGAAGTATATTTTTCATTTATATTAGGTGGGTTTGGAATCATTATTTTAATAATAAGCTATTTCTTTAAAAAGAAAAGTAGACTAGAATTAACATTTGGATTAAAGAAAGAATAAAGATTTATTAATGGACTTCTCTCTATTTTTAGTATGACACCTACAGTGAGTTTGATTATTCCAGCAAGAAATGAGGAAAAAGTTATAAGAAATTGCATAGAGAGCCTTTTGAATTTAGACTATCCTAAAAATAAGTTAGAAATAATAGTTTCTATAGATGGTTCAACTGATAAAACTTTGGATATATGTAAAGAGTATGAGCCTAAAATAAAAGTTATAGGATCAAGTCCAAAAAACTGTAAAGCAGAAGCAATTAATGAGGTTCTTCCAGTTGCTAAGGGTGAGATAATAGGAATTTATGATGCAGATTGTATTGTTGATAAAAAATGTTTAAAAAAAATAGTAAAACGTTTTTCAGACGAGAGAGTATCAGGAGCTAGTGGAACAGTTAAGTCAATCAGAAGCAATATTTTATCTAAAACCATTTCATTAGAAACGTGTTTTACATCTTTTTTAGAATATTCTCTTAGCAAACTTGGTGCGAATCCACATTTTGTAGGAAAAAACATGTTTATTAGAAAAGAGGTCTTAGAAAAAATTAAAGGTTTTAACGAATATTGCTTTTTAGAAGATATAGAGTTATCATTAAGAATGAAGAGACTTAAATATAAAGTTGTTTTTGAACCAAAAGCCATAACATGGCAAAGAGAACCAGAAAAATTAAGTTCCTTTATCAGACAACGTATACGATGGTCAAGAGGAATATTTAGAATAAAGAAATTAAAGAGACAGAGTAATTTAAAGACTTGGTTCTCTGATTTAATACACGGTGTTCCATATTATCTATCACCATTTGGAATGGTAATTGGAACTATTCTGGCTATAATTTTATTTTTAAATTTACCATGGTTATTCGTCATACCGTTGATATTACTATTTAGTTTTAACATTTTTATGATAGTTTATTCAAGAGTCTTTTATAGAGAATCTCTAAAAGACTTAATATATTTGCCTCTCTGGTTTCTACTAAATAATATTTATTCTTTAATTTTAATTCCTAGAGCCTATTTAGATGAGAAGAGAAGTAAAAAGATTAGGTGGTAAATTATTTCAAATATTTATTTAAATCTTCTCTAAGAATAAATAGATTAATATGAGTAACTGGGATATTTTTTGGAAATCGGAGAATAGTATAATAAATTCAATTGGCATTAGAATTCATCATAGAATGGTCTTTAGAATTTATAAAAAAGTTTTAGATTCTTTAAATTTAAAAGGTCCTTCTATAATAGAACTTGGATGTGGTTCAAGTGAGTTGACTGCAAGAATTTTGAAAATGTATGGAGGTTCTGCAACTTTAGTTGACAATAGTAAAGAAGCTTTAAATGTCACCAGACTGAAATTTAAAAAACATAATTTAAAAGCGGAATTTGTTTACAGAGATTTATTTAATTTTAAGCCAAAAAAGAAATTTGATATTGTTCATTCTGAAGGTTTAATAGAACATTTTTTAGATGAGAAACAGAAAGAGATTATTGAGGTTCATAAAAAGTGTGTGAAGAAAGATGGTTATATTTTTATTTGTGTTCCAAGACCAGCTTGGTATTATAAAATATCCAAATGGTTTTTAGAAAAAGTAAACAAATGGCCTTTTGGTTTTGAGAAAGCTATGAATAAGTACGAGTTAAAAAAGGTTTTAGAAGATTGTGAATTAAAGGTGCTTGATTTTCTTGAAAATGGAAGATATTCGTTTGCCTTAGCAAAAATATAAAAATACTTGTATTATATTTCTTACAGAGGGGTTGTCGTCCAACCAGGTTTAAGACAGCTGGCTCCAGTCATGGAGATTTGATAAAATATGATAGAGAAGAAACCAGCTAATCCAGGTTCAAATCCTGGCAACCCCACATTATGTGATATTATGATAGAAACAAAAGTTGTAAAATTAAAAATTCCGGAAGATTGTAACATAATATTAGGACATTCACATTTCATTAAAACTGTAGAAGATGTACATGAAGCTTTGGTTAACAGTGTTCCAGGAATAAAATTTGGTCTAGCTTTTTGCGAGTCTTCGGGACCTTGTCTAGTAAGGAGCAGTGGAACTGATGAAAGACTAAAGAGAATAGCAGAAGAAAATGCATTGAATATCGGAGCGGGTCATTGTTTCATAATAATATTAGGAAAGGGATTTTATCCAATAAACGCTTTGAATGAAATAAAAAATGTTCCAGAAGTATGCAGGATATTTTGTGCAACAGCCAATCCAGTTGAAGTAGTATTAACAGAGACTTCTCAAGGAAGAGGCATAATTGGTGTGATAGATGGTTCACATACTAAAGGAATAGAGACCGAAGACGATGTAAAAGAGAGAAAAGAATTTTTAAGAAAAATAGGTTATAAATTATAAAGCTTTTAAGTTCTTTTGTAGAATTTTATTCTATGCGCCGATAGTCTAATGGTTAGGACCTGAGCCTTCCAAGCTCAATATCCGGGTTCGAATCCCGGTCGGCGCACAATTTTGGTGATTAAAATTTTAGAAATTTGTAAGATTGTAGTAAATCTTCTTAAAAAGGGAGAAGTAATTGTATATCCAACAGATACAATCTATGGTATTGGTGGAGATGCTACTTTTGAAAAAGTTATTAAGAAAATATATGAAATAAAACAAAGACCATTGAATAAACCAATATCAGTTCTAGTATCAGATTTTGAAATGCTTGAAAAATATGCTGAAATAAATGAAAAACAGATGGAAGTATTAAAGAAAAGTCTACCAGGACCTTATACTTTTATTTTAAAACCTAAAGTTAAACTTCATGTATCAGAAAATAATGTAGGATTTAGAATACCAGATCATTGGTGTACTCTTATAGCCAAAGAATTTGGAAAGCCTATAACAACAACTTCTGCAAATATACATAAACAACCTACACCTAAAGATATAGAAAAAATAAGGAATAATTTTAAGGATTCTATTTCTCTATACATAGATGAAGGAATACTAGAAGGAAAACCTTCAAAAGTTATAGATTTAACACAAGGATTTAAAGTGATAAGAGAATGAAATATAAAAGATTCAAACAAATCAAAGACCAGAGAAAGAAAATAGCATTGGAGAGAATAGAAATACTAAAGAAAATGATAAAAGAAAAACCAGAATTTGAAAAAAGATATAAAGAATTAATAAAAAGGATTAGTCAGAAATATAGATTAAGCATTTAAATATTAAAATTAAAGTGAGAATATGAAACAAGTACCCCCACAAAAATTGATTCAAAAATTATCTGAAAAATTAAAGAAAAATGAAAATATTAAACCACCTGATTGGTCTAGATTTATAAAAACAGGGGTATCAACTGAAAGACCTCCATTACAAGAAGGCTGGTGGTTTATCAGATCTGCAGCTATTTTAAGGAAAATTTATATTAAAGGACCTGTCGGTACTCAAAGATTAAGAACGGCTTTTGGAGGTAAGAGGAGGAGAGGTCATAAGCCTTCTCATCATGCTAAGGCTGGAGGAAAGATAATAAGGACAATTTTACAGCAATTAGAAAAGGCTGATTATATTAAAAAGGTTGATAAGCCTAAAAAGGGGAGAATCGTAACACCTAAAGGCCAGAGACTTTTAGACAAAACAGCAAGGGAGATAGAATGAAAAACGAGGATATGAAACAGTTTGAAGCTTTGAAAAAAGAGGCTCTTAGAAAAATCTTAACAAAAAATGCTTTTGAGAGGCTTGGGAGAATTAAACTAGCAAATCCGGTATTGGCAACACAGCTTGAGATGTATTTATTTCAAGTTTTTCAGTCTGGTCAATTAAAAGAAACTATTGATGATAGAAAACTAAAACATATTTTGAGTGTTTTAGCTCCTAGAAAAAGAAAGACAAAAATTAAGAGAAAATGATTTTATGAAAAAAAAGCCTTTACCAAAAAAATTGAGATTAATAGCTGCTAGTAAAAAGAAACCAGCTCCAAGATGGGCTGATTTGAAGAAATATGGGAAAAGAGCTAGAACAAGAAGAATTGATGTTCATAGAACAAAACACTGGAGACGGGGTAGGCTTAAGAAATAATATTTAAATCTTTTCTGTTTTTTATAATTATTAGTTAATAGTGATTATATGACACTTAAAAATATGTTTGAAGGATTAAGAGAAATGGCAGAAAAATTAGATGATTTAAAAACTGAAAGAAAGGAAGCATATGTAAAACAAGTTAATCGAGTTTATCAAAATTTTGTTAAAATTGTTGATGTTTGGAAAGAAGGTTATATTTCCTCACCACTCAAAGGCACAGAAGTAACTATTAGACTAACAACAGACATGATAGATGCAGCCGAAGCTTTTGTTCAAGCACTTGAAAGGTCTAAACCAATTTATGATGCATCTGAAATGATAAAAAACATCAATTCTAAGAAAACAGAATTAGAAAAACTTTTAGGATAAGATGGTTTTTAGAAAATTTACATTATCTTTAATTACTACATAAACAATTTTAATTCTTCTATCCTCTTTCTTGCATCTAACGAACCTCTGAAAAGATGCCAAAACACTTTTTGTAACCATTCTATCCAGTTCTCATCATAGATATAATAAAGAATATACAGTTTATGCTTCAATTCACCTTTTGCATAATTTTTAGGGTCAAAAACCTCTTTAAAAACAGCTTCTTTATCATCTATTATAGTTGTTCTTAAAGGATGGTAGCAATGTCTTATTTCAACAGCATCATGACCTATTCTCTTATTTATTGAAAGAACATCCTGAATATTTTTTATGCCTGCTAAATCCACTCTGGTTAATATTTTTGAAGAAATCTTTTTTCTTCCAAGTTCTTCTAATATATCCCGAATCTTCTCATCGTGATATTTAATATTACTGAATGTCAAATTTCCAGAAAAAAACAAAATTTGTCTTTCTGCTCCTTTAACCCTATTTATAAAATCTTTAAAATTAGAAGGTGAATTATACTGTTTTTTATTCATTATTTTTATTTTTTTCTTATTCTTATCAACGAATTGAAATATTTCTGAAGGGCTGAAATCTTCCCTTCTTTTCCCTGTTTCTATTTGTTTAAATAATCTTTCTTGAACTTCAGAAACGTGAAGTTTCTCTATATTATTCCAAAACACTATCTTTAACGCCCCAGGAGTTCCTTCTCTAAAAACTCTTGTAGATATACTTCCTTCCTCCTTTGATATTTTTTCTACATAGCGATTTGCTGTACGCCAATTCACATTGATAAGTTTTGCTATTTCGTGAATGCTTCTAGGTTTTGTATATACAAACTCATTTATCTTTTTTATAATTTCCTTATTGAGAACCATATTTTTACTATACAACTATATGTATAAAAATTTGTATGTAATGTACTTGCTTTCTACAACTCATTGATAAATACATGATGAAAATCTTTGATGTAAGTTCTAGGAAAGTTTGGAATTTTGGAAACTTCTTTATTGTAACTTCTAGTGAAGAAACAGAAAACGTGATTGATTTTAAGAATGAATGAAGGAGGTGAATAAAATGCAAAAAATAGATTTTGCTATGCCTACTCGAGAGATTATTGGAAATTTTTTTGTGGAACCAAAAATACAAAGAACATATGATGAATCTAGATTGTTAGATGCTATTAAGGAGATAGAAAAAAGTAGATACTTACCATCTGAAAGACAGACCAAGAGCAAAGTTATTAACTATGCTGTCGGGCAATGGTTTTCTCAAAGAATAAGAGAAAATTATCAAGAATTATCTCCTGAGATTTTTGAACTTGAAAGAGAAGTGAAAATTACACCGGATAAATTTATAGACTACAGAGGGAAAGAAATAGAAGTAGATGATGAAAAAACATTTGTTCTTCAAATTCCAATGTTTGCTCAAGCAGAACTAGGTATAGAAACTAGGTGGAAAAAAGAATTTACAATTAATAACGGTAATAGAGATAATTACAAAATTACTTTGTCTTCTAAAATGCCTCATATACCTTCAGAAGTAAGACAAGCTAGGAAAGAGGCTCTTACTTTGACTTATAAGACATATGCTGATGCACTTAACAATAGTTTGCTTAGTGAAATAATATTTGAAAACCCAGAATATGTACCAAATCCTGCTAATTCAAAACTGATAGTCTTATGGAAACCAAAACCTTCAGAGATTCATGCAAGAGCTGAAAGAATAGATAATGATCCAGCATTGGTCTTAAATTACGGAAGACCTTATCTAGTTTCAACATGGAGAGAGCCTAACGAAGAACCATTTATGAATCTCATATCTGCTTGTAAACTACCTAACTTAGAGATGTTCTTGGATAAGACACGATAGAAATGGAAGTCGAAGTTATAAAACAATTGAAGAGTTGGCTTTCAGTTAATCCTATAATAGGGTGTCCATTGGAATGTAAATACTGCTATAGACATGATAATGATATCTTTTCTATTAAAAAACCAAAACAGATTCAATCTGATGAAGAAACATTAAACGAACTCTTAAATCATAGGCTTTTCTTACCAAACTCTACGCCCATTGCCATACATAATATGGCTACTGATCCTTTTCTTAAAAAACCTAAAGAGACTGCATTCAAAATATTAGAAGAATTAGACGAATTGAAATACAAAAACTCTACAGGATTAATTACAAAGAAGATTATAACAAAAGACGATATCGCATTTTTAGAATCCTTATCTAACATAGATGTAAATGTATTGGTCACGTATTCAGAGATGCCAAAAAATATTGAACCTATTGGAAATGAAGACAGAAAAAAATCTTTAAAGAATTTATCTGAAAGTAAGATAAAAACAGTTATTTACTGGAGGCCCTTGATAAAAGGTCAAAATACAGATGAAAAAAGAATGGAGACAGTTTTGGAATATGGAGAAAATTATGCTGATGCCTTTATAGTGAGTGGACTGAAGGCGACTCCTAAAATCTCTACATTCTTAGAAAATCAGGGAATACAATTAGAAGGAGATTTTAATCTTAATCATAAGTATTTTCCAGAAGATGTTTTAAACAGAATGTTAGAACTTTATAATGAAAAGGAAATTTCAACTCCTTTGTTCAGAAGAACGTCTTGTGCTGTAAGTTATTTGAAAGATAATCCAGACTATAATGCCCATTGGAGCAAATCTTGGAAAAATTGCTTAGAGACATGTCCCCAAAAACAAAAATGTAATTCAGTTCCTAAACCTGAGAAAAATAAAGTAGAGTTTCTTTTGGGAAGATTAGGATATGATGATATGGAATTTGAAATTCATGAAAAATATTTAAAAACTGAAAGTAATCTTACTAAAGAAGAAAAAACTTATTTGAGACATAATTTACTTTTTCCTGTTAAGTCCTTATAGATGAAATATAAATTTAAATTTATAAATTGTAAGAAGTGATATAATGAATAATAAGTATATTGAAGTTGAATTGAAGTTTCCTCTTCTTAATCCTGAACAGCTAATTCAAAAATTAAATAAAATAGCAAAATCTAAACAACAGAAAATATTCCAAAAAGATACATATTATATTCCGGCCCATCGTAACTTTCTAGCTAAAGAGAAGGTTATTGAATGGTTAAGGATCAGAGAAACAAATGACAAGATAACTCTAAATTACAAGAACTGGTATCCTGATGGGTTACATTGTAAAGAATTTGAAACAAAAATTGAAGATATTACTGCTTTAAAAAATATTTTTGAAAGCTTAGATTTTAAAGAGATTGTTGTTGTAGAAAAAATAAGAAGCACTTGGATTCTTAAAGAAGTAGAGATTGCTATTGATGAGGTGAAAGGTTTAGGATTCTTTGTTGAATTGGAATCAAAAAGTAATCTTGATTTTGAAGATGCTAAGAAGCTTCTTTATAAAATATTAGAACAACTAAAAGCTGAGACTGGTACTCAAGATTTTCTAGGATATCCTTATATGTTGCTTGATAAAAAAGGTTACAAATTTAAGTAATTCAAAAAATTCTTTAAAATGAATCATTTAAATAAATTATATATTTTACTCCTCCTTTTGAGTTAAATATATATTCTTATTGTTATAACTATTTTTTTGGTTAAAATGACTACTTATACACCTCTTGGAGTACGTCATGCATATAATCGTAAGAAGAATTTTAATCCCAGAATAAGATTAAGGGAATATTTAAAGGGAAATGGGAACCCAAGAAAATTTGAAATGGAAGCTGTAGCACGTTCTAGGAAAAAAGATAAGGTTAGGCATCTATCAGAAGAGGTTAACGAGTTAAACTCAAAATCTCAAGTCGAGAATATTCTGAAAAGTCTATCACCAGAAGCGCATAGAGTACTTTCTATTATTGACTGGAGAGATAGAAGGAAAATGAAAACAGATTATAAACGGTTAAAGAAAAAATTAGGTAAGAAAGGTGGAGAAAAAGCTAGAAAGGCTGTAAACGAGTTAAAAAAACTTGATTTAGTTTATTCTTTTCGAGATTATTCTGATGAGCAATATATCTCTAGTGGAAAACCACCTTTGATATGTTGCATTGATGAGGGGATACAACCTGAACTAGAACTAATTATATAAATTTAAATTCTAATTGTTTAATAATTAAGTGATTGAATGCCTGAAGAAAAAATATTTACCATTCCTTTAAGAGAAGTCTTTCCAAAGGGAAGGGTTCATAGAACTAAAGACGCCTCTAAATTAGTTAGAGAATTCTTAATAAAAAATATGAAATCAGAAAATGTGAAAATAGGAAAATCCATTAATGAGAATTTATGGAAAAGAGGAATTCAAAAGCCTCCGAGAAGAATCAGAATACATGCTATAAAAGAAGAGG
>Ga0209635_10002420_pt1 | contig 14284 bp, 13 predicted proteins | sample DeeMarSWOR230_32_FD_187463 | JGI IMG/M metagenome (GOLD analysis project Ga0209635, IMG submission 187463) | Marine sediment microbial communities from White Oak River estuary, North Carolina - WOR-2-30_32 (SPAdes) (version 2) | ecosystem: Environmental > Aquatic > Marine > Intertidal zone >... | reverse complement strand
GAAAGGCAGGTCTTCAGGCCTCTGTGTAAGACATTAAGGTAGAATGGCGGTTGCTTTGGCGCAACCATATTGGCGACTTGGTTGGGGTTGAAGGCATTGAAAACCGAGACTTTTCATTATTGTTTGTTGAGCGCAGCACCGTGATAGTTGCCAACACAGACTTCAAGCAGGTCAACCTCAAAGAAATCCAGCGCTTACACGGAGTTCAGGACGTTGAACACCTTGTTCCGCCTTACTCTTCGTTGGGCGGATGGGGAAAGTTCGCCAATACTGTGCTGAACACACAGAAACATTTTCGAAAATGGGAGAAACCTGCACCGTGTCGAAAGTGCAAGGAGAATCGGCAGCTTAAGAAGGGTGGACGGGGATGCCTGCAGTATTGTAGGGCGAGGCAAGGTGCTGATTACTTGTTGAAAATTGATTTTCAGGTCTTGTGACTTCTTACTATATCGTTTGGCAAGTGATGTGGTTGTTTAGTGTTTCGGATTTTGGGCTTAGGCAAAATAGGAAAAAGAATCGACACGGTTTGGAAATTGCAAGGGACTTGCTGTCTGCCGCTACCGATAGGACCAAGAAAACTAGGATGATGTATAGTGCTCGTTTGAGTTATCGACTTATGGAAAAGTACTTGAAGTCTCTTTTGGAGAATGGCTTGTTGGAGCATGTCGATGGTTCTAGTTACTTGATCACCCGGAAAGGAAAGATTTTTCTTCAAATGTACGAGGATTACCTTGAGCGGTGCAGGAGAATAGGCAAAGAAATCAGAGGAGTTAAAAACGACAGAGTGCTTCTCGAGAACATGTGTTTCAGCAACGAACTCGATTCTAAGCGAATAAAAATTCAAAGGTCCTTGTGTGATAACGAAGCAGAATGATCGGTGTTTGTCATGCGGTCTGCCACAAGGTTGTGTTTTGCCTCTACAACTTTGCTTTTCATTCTATTGTCAGCGCTGATGCTTTCGACATCTGCGTCAAGCAATCAAGAAACAGCCATTTTTGGCATCTCCGAAGCTGATTACTTAATGGCGCAGGCTCATGAGGCTGTTCTGGGTGCTGAAGAAGTTGGGGCTGATGTTTCTGGGTTGCTAGATAGGTTGGACGTTGCTGGAGAGTATTTGGCTGAAGCTCATATCTGGTATCGTTTAGGGGATTTTGAGAATGCTACTCGTTTTGCTGGTCTCTGTTTTGACGTTGTGGAAGAAGTGAGGAGTGAGGCTTACAGATTAACGGAAGAGGCATATGGATTGTGGGTGGCTGGTCTTTTTGTGAGGATTATTGGGTCTTTCGTCGGTGTGGTTGTTGTTGTTCTTTTGTGTTATGTGGTTTGGCGTGCCTTCAAGCGACGTTATCAAAGGCGGGTTTTGGGGTTGAAGTTGGAGGTGGTTTCCGATGGATCTTGAGGATCATCGCACCTTATTTATGGTAGTCACGTTGGGGCTGGCTTTGGTTGCTGCTTCCCCAGCGCTCAGTGTGTTTTTGCCTTTTCGAGGAGGTTCAGAGCGGTTTTCTAAGCTTTGGTTGTTGGGTCCTGGCCGTATGGTTGAAGATTATCCATTTAACGTAACTGTTGGCGAGACGTATAGCGTCTTTGTTGGAGTGAGTAACCAAATGGGTTGTTCTGAGTATTATGTGGTTTATGTGAAGTTTCGCAACAGAACCCAGTCTCTTCCGGATGTTTCAAGTTCCCTTCCCAGTTCTTTGCCTCCGCTTTACGAGTTTCGGTTTTTTGTTGCTGACGGTGAAGCTTGGGAGTCACCGGTGACCTTTGCGTTTCAAGATATGACCTTTCAAGATGATTCCGTTTTTGTGGGTGGTGTATGGATTAATGGGGTGGCTTTTCCTGTTGACGCCTCTGCAATGTGGGATTCTGAGAATACAGGGTTTTGTTTGCAGTTGTTTTTTGAGCTTTGGCGTTACGACAAAACCTTGCAGAGTTTTCGGTTTCATGATCGTTTCATTGGGATCTGGCTGAACATGACGGTTTAAGCTGCTTTTGCGCGTGCGCGCCCAGTCGAGCTACAATTTAGAATATAATTATAGAAGAATTTTCCATACAAATTTATTTGTTCAAAGCATTAATACATCTAAAGCGTAGTGTTAAAGGAAAGAGGGAGGAGTTGGGTTTTCCTTCAATAGCGGTGATCATTGCTGCCCTTAATGAGGAGGAGGGCATAGGTCCTACTCTAGATGAGCTCAGCGAAATTCTGTATGACCCATACTACTTGGTTGTTGATGGCAATAGCGCTGACAGAACGGTTGACATCGCAAAGGACTCCGGTGCTGAAGTCTTCATGCAAGAAGGACGTGGGAAGGGAACCGCTATCTCCCAAGCGCTAGAGTACGTTCACAATGATCCAGAATATGTTGTTTTTGTTGACGCAGACTTCACGTATCCGGCTAAATACGTTTTGGACATGATTCGAATTCTTGAAGAGAAGCCACATGTTGGAATGGTTTTGGGGAATAGGTTTAATCATATGCTGACGCCCGCAGCCATAAAAAATCCGTTTTACGCGGGAAACAGGTTTCTGGCAATTGCTCAATGGATTCTTAACGGAGTAGACTTGAACGATCCGTTGACGGGCCTGAGGGTGGTGCGGTGGAAGATTCTGAAGGGGTGGAAACCAAAGTCCAAAGGATTCGACATTGAAGCAGAAATGAACCATCATGTGGAACGTCGGGGATACCAAATCGCAGAGATTTCAATACCTTATAGACCCCGGTTAGGCGAGAAGAAGCTTAAGTTGCGAGATGGATTCAGGATATTTAAGAGAATTTTAATTGAAAGTATTCGCACAACTTTGTAATTACTAGCAGAAATTATAAGAGTGAAGTTTGGTGAGTTAATGAAAATTTTGAAAGATGTTCCCCTAAAGGTTGGCATCATCGGACTTGGAAAAATGGGTCTATTACATGCCAGCATTTTAAGTGCCTTAGGAAATGTCCGGGTGTTGGGTTTGTGTGAAAAAAGCCGGGTTATGAGAAGGTTATCTAAAAAATTTTTTAAAGGTGCTGAAGTGGTTGATGATATCTCAGAATTAAGCGGATTGGGAATTGACGCAGTTTATGTGACTACACCTATTCCTTCTCATTTTTCTATCGTCACTAGAATATTTTCAGAAAGAATTGCCAGAAACTGGTTTGTTGAAAAGACTTTGGCATCAAACTATGTTGAAGCAAAACAATTGTGTGAAATGGCAAAGTGTTCCCATGGAATTGCGATGGTTGGTTATATGAAGCGATTTGCGGTTACCTTCAGAAAGGCTAAGGATCTGATAGATAGTCAAGTTTTAGGTGACCTAGTGTCTTTTGATGCATATGCCTATTCATCTGATTTTGCAGAAATCAAGGAAACCCCAAAGATATCTGGTGCTAGGGGTGGTGTTCTTGGCGATTTAGGTTCTCATATTGTGGATTTGGCTTTTTGGTTTTTTGGTAGTTTGACCCTGGACTCAGCAAAAATTGGATCAAGGGGTGCAGCAGGTTCTGAAGATAAAGCAATTTTTTGTGTCAGCCAGGCAGATTTGAAAGGTAACTTTTCGGTTTCTTGGTGTGAGACTCAATACCGTATGCCCGAGTTTGGGTTCATAATTCGTGGAACCAATGGAATTCTGTCGGTTAATGATGATGTACTTGAGATAAAATTAAAGAAAGGTCAATCAGAAAGGTTGTTTAGACATGATTTAAATGATAATGTAGACTTTCTTTTGGGAGCTCCAGAATATTACCGCGAGGATCATCATTTTGTAAGATCAATAATTGATGATACAATGGTTGAATCAGATTTTATTAGTGCTAGCAAGGTGGACGATTTACTTGGCCAGATAAAAAATCGAGCTGAATACTTTTGACGAATAAGAAACCAATTTTGCTAGTGGGTGACAATCCTTTTCATGGGATAAGTCACCTTTCACAAGAGCATAGCAGGAACAGGAATACTGAAATTAAGAATGTGGAGTATGCGTCAGATTTGGTGATAAAATCTCTGGAAAATGGAGCCGGCGGTTTCATGTTTACAGTCAGTGATACAACTCTCTCTATCCTGAAGGAAATGAAGAAAAAACGTAGAGATTCCCAACTTGAACTTTATGCAATAGTACCATATGCCTCTGAATATGTAAGATTGGCTACTCAACTAGGCGGGATTATGGGCATAGCTAAGAAAATTGGCAAGGAAATGATTACCTCGTTGAATTTTGGTGCAATAGCAAGGAGTATCAAGGGAATATCTCTCTTGGATGTAGAAGATCTAATGAAAGCTTATTTGTTATATGAGATGTCAAAGATAAAATCGGCTGTTGGTAAGCAGACAAATTTAGTTTCGGTTATATTACATGAAATTATCACAGAAATGGCACTTGCGTTAGATTGGGATTGGCTTTTTAAAGCATATATCGATTTCGTTTCAAAACATGGAATAAAACCTGGTTTTGAAACTCGCAATTTTGCTTTTTTTGTTAAGAAATTCAAAACTTGGGATATGGACTGTCGAAAAATATTGGTTACGACCCCGTTCAACAAGATAGGTTTTCAAATGAACCCTTCAAAATTGGAGTGTGAAAAAGCGTTGAATATGGTTTCGGATTTTGAAATAATTGCCATGAGCGTTTTGGCAGCGGGATATCTTAAGCCTGCAGAAGCTATAAAATATGTAAAGTCTCTCCCAAATATTTCCGGGGTTGTTTTAGGAGTTTCGAGAGAAAAGCACGCTCGGGAATCATTCAAGCTCTTAAGGGCTGCGTTTGAAACTTGACATTTATAGTTTAATATTGTAGAGCCCATTACACAGTTAGATAAAAACTGTAGTGGGAAAATGAATCATAGGTCTGAAAATTTGCTTGAGCGCGCGCGCGCGCATAATCGGTATTAATTCGTAACTTCTTGTCGAAGTCCTGAGAATAAAATAAAAAGATGTGCTTTTAAAACTATAAGTAAAGAAAATAAAATGTGAACGCCTTGATTTTTTTGTTAGTTGCTTTGGTTTTGTTTTTTTCAGCTTCTTTGGTGTATATTCTATATTACAAGCTAATTTTTGGGGATGAGAGAAGATCTATGATCTTTTTGGATAATATTAGAGAAATCATCAATGAGGGCTTGAGTTCTTTCCCGAATGTTTCAATTTTAATTCCAGCATTCAATGAATCGAAACTGATTCAAAAAAAACTGGAGAACGTGGCAGAGTTAAATTATCCCGCTGAGAAGATCGAGGTTATTGTTATCGACGATGGTTCAAAAGATGGGACAGCCAATATTGCTGAGAATACTTTTAGGAAAGTGCATTTGAATGGCAGGATATTGAAGAATCAGCAACGGGTTGGTGTAAATGCTTCTTTAAATAGGGCAATAAAGACAGCTTCCAATGATTTGATCTGTATTACTGATGCAGATGTTACATTGGAGAAAGACTCATTGCGAAATGTCATCTCCGTTTTGGAAAAGATGAAAGATGTCGGCGGTATTACAGGAAATATTGTACCTTCTTTTGGCGATAATAAAAGAGTGATAGGTTTAGAAGGAGATTATCGAAACTTTTCTAACAGGTCGATGTTGGTTGAGAGTTGCAGACATTCAGCTTTTCCAGGTAGTACGGTGTTAACCGTTTTCAGACGATCAAAATTGGCTAACATGATGCCTATTGAATATGGGAGTACAGACGGGAATCTCTCAATTAGTCTAATAAAAGGCGGATTTAGGTTTATATACGTCCCATTTGCTGATGTTTACGAACCGATTCCAGATGATCTACAACAACATAGGTTGCAAAAGACTCGTAGGGCTAAACGGTTGATTCAAGTTATTACTCATAATATTGATGTGTTGTTCAATAAGAAATATGGAGAGTTTGGTTCTATAATTTTTCCGCTGAAATTTGCGATGCTTGTTTGTTGTCCATTAATGATTTCGGTGGGATTACTTTCATTGATAGTTTTTGTTCTGTTTTCAAATAATTTATTTCTTTTTGCATCAGCGATATTTTCTCTAGGTTTTGTTGTATTTCTGATAAAGTATTCTAAACGTGTTAGTAATTTGCTTTTGGGATTCGTTTTGCACCAGTTCTATTGCTTAGCTGGACTTTTTCTATCATTTAGAAAAGGAACTTATTGGAAGAAGATTGAAAGAAAATCCGGAGATGTACAAAAATCTCTGCAGAAATAAAGTTAAATTGAAGTGAGACAAAAAATGACAAATCTTCTTCGTGTTTGTTACTATTTGGGTTTGGCCCAAAGGCGTCTTTATTGGAAACCTTCAGAAATGAGGCGTTATCAGGAGAAAAAGCTTAGATCTATTGTTAGGTATTCGTATAATTTTGTTCCTTTTTATCATTATCTTTTGAAAAAGGCTGGTATTTTACCCACAGATATTAAAACTCTGGAAGACTTGTCCAAGTTGCCTCTGGTTAGAAAAGAGGAGCTCAGGAAAGAAAAATTGAGCGATTTGCTTTCAACACGAGAAACAGAAAAGCTGAAGATTTTACGTACTAGTGGTTCAACTGGTAAACCGTTTTTTTTCTATGTTAATGAAACAGAAAATGATTGGAGAAAGGCACTTTATATGCGTGGAAACATTGCCTGTGGTCAGAAACCACGAGATCGATGGGTTGTAGTGACAGCTCCACATCACTTTTATGACATAACTTCTTTACAGAGAATAATTCGAGTGTTCTCTTTTGAGTGTGTAAATCTTTTTCAACCTATTGCAAAACAAGTAAATGAGGTTAAGAAACTTAACCCTGATATTCTGGATGGTTATTCTGGTTCTTTACTTCTTTTGGCGCGGGAAACGGAACAACAAAAAATTGATTCTATTAGACCAAGGCTGATATTTGGAACAGCAGATTTGATAGATCCTGATTCTCGAAAGTTTGTGGAACAGGTTTTTAATGCTCCTTTTTACGATCAGTTCGGGTGTGCAGAAATTAACAGAGCAGCATGGCAATGCCCTGAGAAAGAGGGATATCATATGGATGTTGACAGCGTCATAGTTCAATTTGTAGATTCTAATGGCGAAGAAGTAGCAGTTGGAGAAAAAGGAGAGGTAGTTTATACGAGTTTGTTTAGCAAAAGTCAACCTTTCATAAGATATGCAATTAATGATGTAGGGACGGCCTTAGATGATGAGTGTTCATGTGGCATCACTCTTCCAATGATGAAAGTTGTTGAAGGACGAAAAGATTCCTTTATTAAATTGGCAGATGGACGGGTCTTTTCTCCAATGACCTTCTGGACCATAATGCGCTATTTTAAACATGCTGATCTAATTGAGCAATTTCGAGTTATTCAAAACCGGTTGGAAACAATTGAAGTACTAGTGAAAAAGACCCGTGGAATAGAAGTGGAAGAAGATTTTATCCGCAGAAAAATAGTTGACCATATTTCAAAATGTATCCAAACTGATGAAACTTCCCTTGAAATTAGAATAAAATTCGTAGAAGAGCTAGAGGTTGATAGCAGCGGGAAGTTGAGATCTGTTGTTTCACATATACCATGATAGGTTGAGTTAATAGTGTATAATCAATTGGCACTCTTGGAAAGGTGTTTTGTAGGAGCTAACTTCTATGGTTAATTATGTCCGACTGGTTTACTATCTTCAATCATCAAAGCGTCGAATAAAGTGGAATTCAAAGAAACTTGAAAGATATAGAACAAAAAAACTAAGGGAAATAGTCAAACACGCTTACTACAATGTTCCCTTCTATCATGAATTAATGAATAAATGTGGAATAAATCCAAGTGATGTAAAATCAAGGAGTGATTTGAATAAAATTCCAATTATAACCAAAACCGAGATCAGAGAGAATTTTAATGATATGATTAGCACAGGTGTTGAGCGAAAGCAACTTATTCGTCTTTCAACCAGCGGATCAACCGGCAACCCCTTGATTCTTTATGTTAGCAACGCTGAAGATGAGTTCAGGAAAGCTGGTCATCTGAGAGCCAATATCATCTGTGGACAAAAAATTAGAGATAGATGGGCAACAATTTCAGGATCTGGTTTTTATGCTGATACAGGTTTGAGTTTTAAACTACAAGAGTTTTTGCGTTTCTATTTTTTGCATAGAATTCCTGTTTTTTTGAATGTCTCGCAGCAACTCTCTTTTCTAAAATCGTTAGATCCGCAAGTTTTGGAGGGTTATTCGAGTTCTTTGTTGTTGCTTGCTAAGGAAATAAAGAAGTTGGGATTACAGGGAATTAATCCTCGAATTATGTTTAGTGGTGCCGAATTGATAGATGATTTTTCGAGAAGTTTTATTGAAGAGGTTTTTGATGCGCCATTATATGATCATTATGCAACGATTGAATTTGAGAGGATGGCTTGGCAGTGCCCACAAAAGGATGAATATCACATAGATGCTGATTCGTTAATAATGCAGTTTGTGGACAAAGAGGGGGAAGAAGTTGCTTCTGGAGAAAAAGGTGAGGTGGTCTGTACCAGTCTGTTCAATTATGCGATGCCTTTGATTAGATATTCAGTTGGAGACATAGGGGTACCATCGGATCATCATTGTTCATGTGGAATAGCTTTTCCGATGATGAAAGTGTTGGAAGGAAGAAAAGACTCATTTTTGATTTTTCCAGACGGACGGCTGGTTTCCCCTAGGAGTTTCACGGTGGCAATCCGGCAGTTCGAATCTTATTTTGATATGGATAGATTTCGTATTATACAGAAAACTTCTGATTTAATTGAAGTTATAGTTAAGCTGGAGCCTAGGGTTGTTGATAGAGAGTCTTTCAAAGATAGGTTGGCATCGCACATGGACTATTTGCTTGGATTGACAGAGTCAGGAGTCAAAATTAGAGTTAGATTGGTTGATGATATAAGTTTAGATAAGAGCGGAAAATTGATGGCAGTGTCTTCGGAACTAAAAAAATCTTGAGACTTTTGATGATGCTAAAATGAATATTCTCCAAATCTGTCCTGTCGCTTTTAGAACTCGTGAAGGGGGTTTTGCCGAACACATATGGAATATATCTGTCAGATTAGCTAAGAATCATTCAGTGACTTTGTATGGTTCGAATCCGGGTGGAAGATATCCAAAATTTGAGATTGTTGAAGGAGTCAAAGTATATAGGTTTAAGCATTTTTCTCCAGCGAATGCTTTTTATTTTTCTTTGGAGTTGCCACTGAATCTTCGAAAATCGAAGTTTGATGTTGTTCATGCTCATGGATATCAGACATTTCCAATGCATATTTCACGAATAGCCAAATACAGAAAACTGGTAATTTCTCCACATTATCACGCTAGTAGCCAATCCGCGGTAAGAAGTTTTCTTTTAAATCTTTTCAAGCCTATTGGCCAGAGAACTCTTCTAGCAGCTAACAATATAATATGTGTTTCCGACTATGAGCAATCTCTTATTTGCAATCGGTTTAGCCTTGGAAACGGCAATATTTGTGTTATACCCAACGGTGTAGATTTTAACGAGTATGCTCATCTGGAAAGAAAACCCAATGAATTTAGATCCATTCTCTATGTGGGACGTTTGGAAAAATATAAGGGAGTACAGCATTTGATAGAAGTTTTGCCTAGGCTCGCTGATAATGTAGTTTTGGACATCGTTGGGAAAGGCCCTTTTCAAGGATCTCTTGAGAAATTGGCAAAGCAGGAAGAGGTTTTAGAGAGGGTTAATTTTTTTCAGAATATTCCAAGAGATAAGCTTTTACAGATGTTTGTTGATGCCGACGTTTTCGTATTGCTTTCAAAATATGAAGCTTATTCAATTGCTGTTGCTGAGGCTCTTTGTGCAGGAACGCCGTGTGTATTAGCCAATGTCACTGCTTTGAGTGAATGGATTGACAACCGACGATGTTTGGGTGTAGATTTTCCCATCCGATTGGATATGTTAGCTGCAGCAATAGAGAACTTGATGGGAAAAAGATTAAAACCTTCGGATATAGTCGATTTGGTGGGTACAAAGATTCTCGATTGGAATAGTGTTGTCACAAGGCTAGAGAATATTTATGTTAAATAATGTTTATTTGGTTTTTACATCATTATGTTTTGGAACAAGAAGTGAAGTTTTGCATAGTCATGTACTGATCCCAATTAGATGATATATCTAAATCATTTAAGATGGTATGTGGCTCAAAGCTTTAGCAAAGCTTTAGGATGAAAACTGGTTCACAAAACTACACTCTTAGGCTCTTTAAAGGTAGCTTTACCTACAGTGAAGAAGGCTGAAGAATTTACTCGTTATCATAAAGTTGGTATTTGTTATTGTCGATGTAACTTTTTAATTTACTTTGTTACATAAGGTGTTGTTTAATGAATTCATTCACTCGACGATCATTAAAGATTCGTGCGGAAAAAGCAGCTAATATAATATTCGAAAGCGTGCGAAATATCGGCAGTAATGGAAGACTTTTTCCTATATTTCTTGAGGTCTTTCTTGTTTCGTTTTGTGGCTACTGCTTATGGTCTAAGATTTTTCTTCCAGATGTTTATTTCATAACGACTATATTATTTGCAATCATCATAGGTGTTCAACTAATAAGAAAACAAAACAATACCTTTTTGATCCTCCAAATAGCCATATTTGGATTATTTCTTAGAAACATATATAATCTGAGCACAAATTTCGGAATAATACCGTTTGATGATGGTAACTGGGATTTTGGCGTTGTTAAAATATTTCTTCAAGAAGAATCAGTAACAAAGATTGTAACACAAGCCTCATCTAGCCCTTTGCTTGAATGGTATTCCAGCTGGCCGTTGCTACATGTCCTCGGCTCGGTTTTGTCGAAGGTTTGTGGAATAGACCCGTTTTATGTCGTTTTGCTTCTTCCATCCCTTATCAGTACAGTAACTTTTGCATTTGTCTATCTTTTTGTCGAATCGATTAGAAAATCACTAAAATTTGATTGGAAAATAACTGCAATTGCCCTGCTCATGTACGTAACTGCAGCAGAAACTATATTTTGGCCGATGCAGTTTACGCATCAAAATTTAGCCCTTTTGTTTTTTTTGATTGTCTTATATGCATTTTACCTTGTTTCCATTACTCAAAGCAATAAATATGTTGCTATTGGAGTATTCTTTGCACTTGCAATAGTACCGGCGCATAGTTTTTCTCCAGTTATTCTAATAGGCTTTCTTTTGCTTTCTTTTCTTTCTCAGTCGATTGGAAATCGTTTAAGTAAAATCAAAATCGGTAAAAGGCTTTTTAGGTATTTCCCCCAGACCGAGATACTGTGGATATCGGCATTTTCGTCAGGAATATTTCTTAGTGTATGGTGGAGTAATTATGGGCAAAAAGCATCTCTATTCTTTATTGGTGGTTTGCTCAGGTTTAGCGAGATACTATTAGGTTTTCGAAAATTTGAAGTTATGCCCTCATCCATGAGTTATCCAAGCCTGTTAACACCCTCATATTTCAACATATTATTGAATCTTAGGGATATTCTTGTTTATGGATTACCTGCTATTCTTGCATTGTATATTATGTTCTTTAAATTGCGATGGAATCCAACAAAATTCTTCATATTTCATTCGACTTTGGCTTTTGGAGCGCTTATAGCCCTGAATTATTTTGGATTTAGAGTAGAACTTTTTCGTCTCTTTATGTTTGCTTTGCCTGTCATTGTCTTATTAGGTGCAATTTCCTATAATGAGATTATAAAAAGATTGAAACGAACAAAGATTTTCATAACACTATTCTTTTCAACTATTCTAATTATTTCATCCATGATGGGATTGTGGGGACATAGTTTCGCTCCGATTTATTTGTACACTCCTGAAGTTACTCAAGTCGAAATTGGTGATAGGAATATTGATCCAATGAGAGTAAACAATTTTTTTAAAATTATAGACTTTGATGATTACAGCATTATATTGGCTGATGATGTAAATCCATTACTTCATTTGCTGGAACCTAAAGAGTATTACAAGATTAGACAACTGCAAAGTGATGGCATTCTAGAACTGAAAGATGAAGGAAAGATATTGGTGTGTTCGTTTAAAGACTTGAATTTATATTCATATTATGCCCGAACTTTTTCGGTTGTTGATAGCCTTCAAGAAGCACAATATTTGAGAGTAAAATTCTTTGAGCAACTTGATAATTATACGAAAATATATGACGATGGCAGATACCGGTTTTGGGTAGTTGAATAGAACGGAGAGAACGGAGGGATCTGATTGATCTTGTATAACTGTTTTTTTAGTGGAGAGGTGCCCTTAGTAATAAGACAGTATAACCTTCCATGATTAGTGTGTTCGGTGGTTCAATTGTTCCTTCTTGGATACTTGGTGTTTCATAAGAAATCGTGTTGTCAATCTTGAAAAAGTTCAGGGTTTCTTCAACTCCATTTATATTTAATACTCGAGATTCATCGGTTTTACATATAACTAGAATGATTAAATTTTCTTGATTAATCCAAGCAAGGACTCGCACCTCACTAGAAGAGCTGGTTGCTTCAACAATTGGGTCACCGACGTGTAAATTAGTACCAATCATTTGGTGAACGTAATATGGATACCATGGCTGGTTATCATCAGTATTGGTCATACCAAATCCCAATCCTCCAGATTGTCTGTTGTTTAGTTCCCAGGATTTGCTGCTTGAGAATTCAAAATACACGTTGTAGCTTAGTCCTTTCATTATTCCGCCTCTTAAAACAAGTGCTGTCCATACAGCGCCTGACATCTGTTGGATTCTGGGGTCGGTTCCATCATCTGCTGCAACGTTTAGGTTGCTTTCAGAATTGATTAGGGGAAGCCATGCACCCCTAGAATTGAACCATTCCTGTTGAACGTGATCAACACCGTAGAAGCTTGTGGTGGTTTCAAATCTGTTTCTTTCTGCAAGGTCGAACAACTGTGCATCAGTGTATTCTTCTATTGAGACGCTGTCGTATTTGTGAAAGTCCAAGAAGTCTACATTGTCTCCGTGTTGTAGCCAATAATCGAAAACTGTTTTCATTGTTATGGCGTCTTGACTGAGAAGAATATTTGGATTTTCTTGTCTCATACTTCTTGCAACAGTGTTCCAGAGGTCTACATAATAGCTAAGTTTTGTTGTATCTTGGGGATTCCAGCCAAAATATGCGAAGGGTTCATTAAGAATTTCATAGTATCGAACTGGCCAGTCTAATTCCCTGAAATGCTTTACCCATTCTATTGCATATGCAGCGTAACTTTCTGAATAAGGTAGCTGGGTATTAGGGTTTATAGCCATTCCATCAGGGATAAATCTATGGACCTCTCCAGCATAGTATGCCCAACCCAAGCAGAACAGGGGTTCTGCTCCAACCGAAAAGATGGCTTGGGTTAAAGCATCTACCTGGGTCCAATCCCATGTTCCAGTTTGTGTTGCTTCATCCCAATATGTGCAAGGCATAAGGCGGGGAGTAGTTTTTCTAAAATCAAAAACTCGGATTAGTTTGAAACCTACATTTTGTGCTAGTTGTCTTTGGGCTGGACGGTCTACGAAGAGTTTCCATCGTTCGAAGTCAAGTTGGAAGCCTAGACTTAGGTTGTTTTTGCTGGTTTTTTTGTTGGGGTCTACGTTAATATTTACTGTCGGGTAAGAAGATATTGTTCCACCGATTGAGAATGAAATTTCAGAATGTAGCGAACCTAGACTTGAGGGTATTAATAAAATGATTAATAGGCTTACAATAAAACTCATTGAAAATAGTGTTTTGAGCTTGTTGTTAGCCACCAGTAAACCTCTCACTAGTGTATATTGTATATTACTATATAATAAATATTGTCGTGTAATTGTTCTACACTAATTCAAATAATCTCCACACAATAAGCTTATGTTGAATCACGATTTAATTCTCAATTAATTTTATAGAACAATCTACTGGAAGAATAACATATAAACATTTTTCATACTACTTTTTAAATCTGTATGCGAATTCTTGGTCATCGGAAGGATTATTCATGCCCGGTAGATTAGGTAATAGATTTTCGAATCGAAAGATTGCATCGATTATGGTTTTTCTTCTTATGAGTTCCTTTTTTGTACCTTTTTTTGGACTTGTTTCAAATGTACGAGCAGCCCCTGAGGATGCTCCTACGATTACAAATGAAAGTCCATTAAATGGAGCAACTGAGGTCTATACTAATCCAATACTTTCGGTTGAGGTGGATGATCCGAATGATAATCCTATGGAGGTTATTTTTGAGTCGGATGCAACTGGAGATTGGGAAATAATCGAGTCATTTGTGGGTGTTGGAGATGGAGTGTACTCCGTCATTCCCATGGAATTGAACACTTTGGGAACGTCATTCAATTGGAGAGTGTCGGCTAGCTCCAATGGTGTTGATTGGGGTGTTA
>Ga0209635_10002416_pt1 | contig 14296 bp, 17 predicted proteins | sample DeeMarSWOR230_32_FD_187463 | JGI IMG/M metagenome (GOLD analysis project Ga0209635, IMG submission 187463) | Marine sediment microbial communities from White Oak River estuary, North Carolina - WOR-2-30_32 (SPAdes) (version 2) | ecosystem: Environmental > Aquatic > Marine > Intertidal zone >... | reverse complement strand
TCTGGCGAGGTAGGCAACAATTTTAATCCTAATTCACGGGAGACAAATCTATAGGTCCCTCCAATCTCTTTCCGTGATATATTTGCTATGTTGCTTATTTCATCAAGTGTACGTGGAACAAGGCACTGCCGGCATGCTGCATACAATGATGCAGCTGTTACACCTTCTATGCTTCTACCACGGACCAATTTCTTCAATGCTGCTTTACGGTAAATCATCGCCGCTGTTTCTCGTACTATTCTTGGAAGACCAAGGCTTGATGCCATACGATCAAGTGCAGAAAGAGCAACTGCTAGGTTCCTCTCTGTAGCATCACTGATTCTAGTTCTGCTCTGCCATTTCCTTAAACGATATAACTGTGCTCGGTTTCTAGTTGGAATTGATTTTCCATAAGAATCACGGTTTTTCCAACTAATCATAGTAGAAAGACCCTTGTCATGAATCGTATACGTCATCGGTGCTCCTGTTCGTGCTCTTTTTTCACGCTGATCACTGTCAAATGCACGCCACTCAGGACCATGATCAATGAGCTCCTCATCAATAACAAGTCCACAATCCTTGCATATCAATTCTGCTCTGGAATTATCCTTACTAAAATGTGTACTCCCACATTTAGGGCATCTGGTAATTTCTTCTATTTTCTGTTTTTCTTTTTTAACCAAACAAATCAATTCCCTTTTATTCTTTATCTTATCTACAGTTGAGTTATATAAATATTTATACATGGGCGTTCTTGAGGATTTTTAATCTTGTTTTTCAACACCTTTTTTTCCTAATTACTTTTAGTGGTTGGTTTTTTAAAGAAAGAGATAATATGAAAATTTTATGAAGGGAGATAAATGGCAAGAAAAAAAGAAAAAAGGAGACAAAAACGATATATTAGCAAAGGCATGAATATAGCTCTTCCTGATGAAAAAACAAAAAAGAAAGGCAAAAGACGTATAAGGAAACCTAAAATGCCAGCTCGTATTAAAAGCACGCCACGGTCAAGGCAGAAATAACTATTTAACCTGCAAAACAGTTTATTTTTCATCATCTTTTTATCTTAATTGCATTTGGGACTGGTTTTTTAAGGTAATAGATGTTATGAAATTATTGATAAAGCAGGAATAATTATGGCGATAGGTTTTGTTCTAATAACCATTGCACCTAAGTATGAACATGATGTACTCACCAAACTCTCCAAAGTGCCAGAGATTATCGAACTCCATCCATTGTTTGGAGAATATGATTTACTAGCAAAAATCGAAACAGATGATTTTGATAATCTAGGAGCTATTGTAGTAAATAAAATCAGATCAATTGAGGGAGTGAAATTTACAACAACATTTACTGAAACAAAGTTTTAGTAAAAACTAAAGGAGTTTATGTAGGAGAAATACGTAAAAAACATAAAGAGATTATTTTTATTCATTGATCTATTCTTTTTTAATTGTTCTAATTTCGCTGTCTCCAAGAAACCCATTGACCATATTGAGTCCTTCCAACATCTCTTCAAGATCATGCGCAAATTGCATCATATCTTCCAGGGTTAATTCTTTTGTAAATTCCATTACATTTTCCTCCTGTTTTATCAATCCTATATCTACTGTTGTTCTTTCTATTTATAATTTTCTGCTGGCTCAATCCCTTCTTATCCGCATCATAAAAACAAGGGTTGGTTTTTTAAAGACACAGATGATATGAAATATGAGGAGATGGAAAAATATGAAACGAATAAATTCGTTAGTATTAGATGAAAATGATGATAAAGCTGTTCAACTATTCGTAGGTCTGGGGATGCCGAAAAATCTTGCTAAGACTTTAATGTACGTATCACAAGTTGATGAATGTAAATCTGCTAATGTTGAGCAGGCGGCAGACCTTAGACAGCCTGAGGTAAGCATAGCATTGCAGGAATTACATAGGAGAGGATGGGTAAAAAAGCGGGATCTTAAAGGGAAAGGAAAAGGCAGACCAGTTCATATCTATAAACCTACAACGCATTTATCTGAAATATTAAAATCCTTTGAAAAGGAAAAATTAAAAGAAGTTGAAATTGTTAAAAAGGATATTTCGGAACTTAAAAATCTTATCAAAAATAGATAAATCCTAGCTTATATATCTCTTTTTATCCTCCCATAAAAACCTAATGGGTTGGATTGGTTTTTACCTAGCCGAAATTATTCTACTCTTTTTCTAATTTTTTATTAATTTCATCAAGTTTATCCCTTATTTCAATTAAAAGATCAGCTATTAACTCATGCCATTTATTTTCCAGATTGGTAGTAAAATCAACCCTATTAAGCATCTCTTTATATCTTTCTACTTCTTTTTCTGTTACCATAAAATACCTCTATAAGAACATTACTATTTTAATAGTTAACACTTTCTGATTATCATTTTATCCATCCCCCCATCAAAACCCTTGAGATTGGTTTTATAAAGAGATTGTTGTTTATGAAACTGTAAGTAAGGAGGATGGAGGAATAACAACTTTTGAACAACATGTAAAAAAGGCATGGAAAAATATCTATGAGATAAAGCCGAAAAAAAAAGATGAAAAAATAAATAAACATCTTTTGCAAATAGAAAAAAATCACAGTTTTCAACATCTTTTTATCTTATAAAATTAAATTACTAATAAAATGAAAAGGTAGATTGAATGGATTGTAAAATTTGTAAACATCCAATGATAGGTACGGAACTTGATAAGAACACCATCATGTATCAGTGTCCAAAATGCCAGTGGAAGTATTACCAACAACTATATCCAAAACGGTAATATTCTAAGAATTTATTTTTTTAATATCATATTTGATATAAACGATTGTTAATGAGAAGTTTATAAGTAATCTGTTGTTTTGAAATAGTTATTTGGGGGAAGAATATGAATAAAATTATCATTATCGCTATAATTTTTATTATATTGTTTGGTGCTTCCACTACTGGAGCAATATTCTATCAAAGCAAGTATACTACAACACTTTCGGATTATAACAATTTGAAGGGTGATTATGAATCATTATCATCATCTCATAACTCTCTCCAGTTAGAGTACGACATAAAAGTAAATGATTATATTTCTCTTCAAAGTCAGCATAATAATCTTCAAAGTAGTTATAATTCTCTTCAATCCCAATATAACAATATGCAATATCATTAGAGCAGCTGGAAAAAGGCTATTCCACTCTTGATGAAGAATATAACTTTTACAAGAACCAAATTGAATTTAGATATGGAGATGGTGGTGATTGTCAAGAATTTGTCACACCAGATGATCCTGATGTTATCGCTAAAACTAGGGCAGTTCTTGTTGTAAAATAACAAAATTGATTGATAGCAAATATAAAAACCTTGGTATAAACCCGGATTTTTGGCAATTTTTATAGAAGAAAATGCCTTAAAATACTAGTTGTGACACGAATTAGGGGGATTGTTATACAGAAAAAGAGTTGGCGGGATTGTTTTTTTTATAGTCTTAATAGATGTCGCAGAATCGGGAAGATATTTGGGTATTTCTGTAATATCCATTGCAACATGGTAAACCCATATATAGCCCTGGTTTTTGGTGTCGTAAGAGTTACATCTATTTCACAGAAATCACTAGAATTATCCGTGTTGATTATTTTTACTTTACCTGTGAATTCTGTATTTGTCTGAGACGGTGCAACAACTGATACAGCAACTGTAATTGAATCTCCAGCGGATAAACCAGTTCCATTATCTGGTGTAAACGTCCAATCACCCCAGTCCGGCCATACTGTGACTTCCCAGTTAAGCTTTGAGCCATCTTCGCCGATGTTTGAAACCTCGAAAATACCCTCAACTGTAGAACCTGCTGATACATCAGTCCAACTCAAGCTGCCGTCGCAATCTAAATCAGGCTCGTAGAGTTTCGTCTCAATCGTCAGTTTCGGATAAACACCACCCTCTTCAACCTGGAGCCCACCGAACGTCACAGCCCGAATGGTCAGCCCGACATATTGCTCTTGGGCATTGACCAAATCGGTAACAAAGGATGTCACGTCGAAGGTCAAAACCTGCCCGATATAAGGATCAGGGGTATCTACCGCGTCAAGAACGTTGCCGTCCCCTGCTTCGAAATCGGATAGCTCCGCAAGTCCATTGCCCACATATCCATCTACAGCTAAGCTTTCCGGGGTTTCACCATCAACACCGAGACCGAAGATGTCGATATCTGTGATCATTACCTCGAACGTGGCCATGTTGATGAACTCCCCAGGTGGAACACTGAATGTTGATATGTCGAACTCAGCCATCGACCGGCACTCCCCAAGGGTCCCCAGCAGGACGTCGTTGAAGGTGGAATAGGGGCCGTTGTCACCGAAACCGTCGAATGGGTCCGCGTCAACAACCTCAAAGTCAACAGGCGGGTTCTCAATCGTGAATATTGTTGAAAAATCAACATAAATAATATCACGTGTTGTTGATGGTACAACAGTATTTACAGATGCCTGTACTTTGGTTGTTTTACCATAATTAGCAAACGAGGTTGATCCTGGTATTAAAAGTACTAGGACAACGCCTATCAATGTAGCTAATCTCAAAAAATTCCAAATAAACTTTCTTTCTATATTCCTCATCATAAATTTCCTCCCTTAATATAATATTATCAACTGATACCAAGTATATAAAATTATTTTACATAACTGGTTTTAATCAAATTATTTTTATCTAAAATCCTCTCTCGCAATATTAGATAGATCATCTTAATATAAATCTTGTCATAAATATATGCAACAAAATGAAACAAAAATAATATTAAAAATACAAATTGTTACAATAATTTTCAGTTTTAAAAAAATAGAAATTTAAAGGGAGGGTCTAGTTTTTGGGAGGATAGGAAAAAATATGATGATTAGTTAAACTAAAAATCATTTCTTTTCTACCAGACTAGACCCTAATATATTATATTTATTCACTAGGATAAATATTTTTCCATGTAAAAGTAGTAAGTTGAAAGGAAAAAAAAGGATTAGCAAACTATCTTGTATTTAGCAGCATCTGCAAAGTTTTGAAGGAACAACGGAAACATGGATTGCGGACTGCTTCGCCTCAGAGTTTGACCACTGCTCAAAGGGCGTCCAATTATTGTAACCTTATCTAAGAGTGTTCCACTGTATTGTTTTTTTTTATCTATTTAATTACAATTCTCAAAAATAGCGATAATCGAATCAGCAGCAGCCTTCAGTTCAGCTGCTTGTTCATCGGTAAGGGAGCAATTCGGTTGTCCATTCCAGAAATCAACTCTATCTTTAAAATCATCAAGAGAATCTATTGCTCCATTATAATCTCTGTCGCCACATTCTCTTATTGCCTTATCGAGTATTTCATTCATATTGCTTTCAGCACCATGGGGGAACAAGTTCATGTTTTTAACCATAGTTTTGAGATCCTCTATCAACGCTCCAATATCAACGATTTCCACATTAAAGGTTAAACGGTTGTTGCCTGGAAAATCATCATTTGCTAATGGAATACTTACAATTATCTCATATGTACCCGCCTGTGTAAAAGCGCAATCACCAAGATTAACTTCTTTTATGCCACCTAAAGGCTCATCAAGGATTATGCCGCCCTCGGTCCTATCACAGATTTTATCTCCATTAGGATTATTGATAATAACATTAGCAGTAAGCCCCTGCTCTGGAAATGTGCCACGGTTTTTAAAAACAGCGTAAACAGGATGAGTTCCTATTATTCTACATGTTTCAATACTAACAACACTTACATCATGCCAGTAATCCAATGTTATTTCAACTATTGTACAGTTGTTGTCTGGGTATTCATCACCCGGCAACTGAGTGTATGCAGTTAATTTGTAATTAATGGTACCACTTATACCATATGCTAGAAAGTCTGGTGTCCAATAATCGAAAAATGGGAATGTAATGCTAGATAAAGCGTTGATGTTTCTTGAATCTGTAAAAGTACACTCATCAACCCAGCCATTAGTGTTTATGTTATATCTATCAATATCCATAGTAATTGGTACATTAAGTTCATCGTTAATACCAAAATTCTCTACAGTCACCTCTAAGGGAATCCCTTCATATGCAGGACCACCTACTGGACTATTTATACCTGTAACACCAACATCATGTGCTGGTGATTGTGCCACCGTCATCGGAACAATAACTAATGCTGTCAAAACAAGTATTGTTGCAATGAGCAAAACAACTGCTTCTTTCAAAACATTTTTTCTTTTTTCCATAATTTTTTTTCCTCCCTTTTTCTCCTTATTTGTATCTTTTGACTTATTATAAATATTACCCATATTATTTTAGAATAAAAAGAAATAATAAAACCATTCTTTTCTTGCGGGCTTTTAACCCGGGCTATATAATTCCTCAAGTGGCTAACTTAAACATTTTTTTCTCCTATTAAATGAAACTTTTGTTGCAATAAAATAGGTGCGGGATTTGAACTAAAAAATCAGATTTATGTAATAGTTTTTTATATGGAATTAAAGAAAAAATTGTTTGTACATCGATTTTAAATTTTTAATAGTCTATCTGACTTGGTAAATACCAAGTCACCAGATCTTTTGAGCGCGTAACTCCAATTTTTAAATGCCCTCTTTCATCAAATTGCCACCAGTCATTTCCACCCGCATAAAATAAATAATAGTATCCATCATATTCACGCCAATCACAAAGATACCCTGAATTGGCTATCATCAATTGATTCCACTTTTCCATAGGTACATCAAGAAAGGTTTTATTTACCCAGCACGTCCAGTCAGTAAAATTACCTCCCGAGCCATCCATGTAATATATGTATGGTGCATGACTACCTACATAAGGATGTAATATCTGTCGTATAAAACCAGTAAGATGTTCAAATAAAGTATCATATTGTGGTCTACTAGTTGCTATCATATACCAGTTTCCATCAATTTTTATAAATTGACAGTTTTCCGCCCAACGAAAAGGTCCACCTGGCCAAGCTCTCATTGGTTTTAACCAATTTCCATCAATTTCTTTATTTTTAGAACGTGTAACATATAGTTTTTGCCAGCCCTTGTAGCATAGATAGATATATCCATTCTCATAGGCAAGGGCACCATCAATATGTCGCATATAAGGTTGAATATAGGGCATCATAACAGTTGGTGTACTCCAGTTAATTAGATCGGTAGAGGTTGAATAATATAATTGTCGCATTTTAGGATGCCAAGATGGTATATCTTTTTGGAATACCATATAAAATGTATTTTCTATTTTTATTATGGTGTTTGAACCACCAGTGTTTTCAGAGTGGAATTCTTCATAAATTTTAAAATCCTTAGTTTTGAATATTGTTCCATTGTACTTGGGTGCATCAGGTTCAACTCGGACCGATGCGAAAACATAGAAGTAATTTTGAAAGTATATTACTGTTATATCTTTTAGACTTCTATTTTGAAAAGAAAGGATTGGATTTGTTAAATTTTCCCAGTCAATAAATGTTTTTTTTGTATACAATTCTTCATTTGAATTTTTATATAGATTAATTCCACCACTTATAATTGATATTACACTTACTCCTACTAATAACAATATTATTTCGATAACCAAACCTCTCTTCAAAATACTTTTTTGCATATTCTACATTTCCTCCCATGTAAAAACTAGTTTAATCCTAGAATTTTTAATAGGTTATTTTGATTTAAATGTTATGATAAAAACATAAGTGTTAATAAATATGTCTCAAAATTCCCCTAATTTTTTTAGTAATTTTATGGGATTTATGCCTGTGAGTACCAAATCCCAACGGGACAATGCTATTTATTAACACGGTTATTTGGGGAAAGAAAAAACAAATTGATATCATTTTTATAAATAATTTTAATTTATTAAAATAAAAAAATTCTAATCCTCGAATGAAATTTATTTTTTCTTCTTCCAAACCGAATACTTTGGAACTGTTGCTTTGGTCAATTCTTTCAACTTTCCTTCTTTTAAACTTCGGACAGCATCTTCAATCACACCTTGTGCTTGATATACTTTAATTTTATGCCGTTTAAATATAACAAATGAACTCGGTCCAATGTCTAAGGTTATAACAGTATCTATACCTTCGTTTGCAATTAATTGTCCAATAGTATATCCAATTTCACGTGGGCGATCCTTTGTTCTATTAACAAATGATAATAATATATTTTTTTCTATATCTAAAATTAAGAAGAACCTACATCTTTCAAATTTTGCATCGATATTACTATCCAATCCGCTACCAGTTGCACTTATAGCAATTTTCATATATTTTCCTTCTTTTATTAAACTGAATTTTTTCAAACTATTATATATCCTAGTTTTTTATTTTATCTGAGACTTAGAATCTTGTTCCAATTAAAGTCTTAGTATCTATTACACCTTTTATTGATCTAATATTATTGATTACTATCTCACCAAGTTTTCTAAAGTTTTCTGCTTCAATTTTTGCGATTAAATCATATTCACCAAAAAGAGGGTGTAATTCAATTATTTCTCGTTTTTTTGATAATTTATTATATACTTCATATTCAAGTGCAGGCACTGCCTTTATTAGTATGAATCCAATAGACATATCATATCTAATTCCTATTCTTTTATTTTAACATTAATTTCTTCAAAATTACCATTTTGTTTATTTTTACTTACATTATTATAATGAAAATATCTTCCATTCATAGCAATATAAACTCCATGAGGTAAAGTTTGAATAAAGGCTAAAGCGCTTCCTAAATTAAACATGCCATCAGAACTACCAAATGCATAAGGAACTATTGCACCTGTAAGAACTATTGTTTTATTTTTCACAGATTGCCCTAAGACCTTAGCAGTAGTAGACATTTTATCAGTGCCATGTGTAATTAGGATTTTATCCTCTTCAGAATTTTGACATTCTTTTAAAATAACTTTAACATCAGAATCAGTCATATGTAAACTATCACGCATCATCAATGTAACAATTTTAAGCTCAACTCTTGATCTTCCTAATTTTAACATTTCAGCTACATGTGTTTTATTAAAATATAACTCACCATTTATTTCGTTATATTCTTTATCAAATGTTCCACCAGTTACAATTATTTTAATTGACATAGTATTAAACAGATTTTACAACTTGTTTCCAGAATACATAATCCATTGAAGCTATTTGTCTGGGTGTATATTCTTTTCCACGAATTATTAAAAAAACTTCATCTGCTTTTCCTTCTTTTTCGAATTTTTCTAACCATTTTTCCGGTGTTAAATTCATAAGTATCACCTCAAAGATTTTAAGAGATTATATAACCTAAAACCGTTAACTATTTATTATTTATAAAAATTGTTATTTGTCCTAAATTTTTTATTTTTTTCGGACAATTTACTAAAATATTTTAATAATTAACAAATAACGTAGAAATAAATGAAAAATACAATTTTTTTCTATAAAAATAAAGACAAAGAAAGAATTAATAAATAAAAAAACATACTTTTATCAGAAATTAAGTTGGAGAACGACGTTATATGGAAAATAAAAAATTAGATGAAATTGACATTAGAATATTAAGAACACTACAAAAAGATATAAGAACTCCTTTTAAAGAAATCGCAAATAAGTGTAATATTTCAACAGATACAATAAAAAACAGATACAATAAACTAACAGAAAAAGAAATAATCAGGGGTAGTACGATAGTGATTGACCCTAAAAAAATGGGTCAAGGAAACTTAGTAATAATTGGAATCAAAGTAGAACAAAAATTCTCCGATTCAGTTCTCAACATGATTAAAAAAATGAAAGGATTATGTGTTGTTACAAAATCAATCGGGCAATATGATATCGAAGCAATATTTTTATTAGAAGATATCGAACAAATCGGTATAACAAAAGATAAAATTGAGGATTTCCCACAAGTAAAAAGCGCTGATGTAGGAATATTTGTCGATAGACCCTTGTTATGTCCAAAAAACTTTGAATTTTAATAGGTGAAATTTATGAAAATAGATAATATTGATATTACTATTATTGAAATGTTAAAAAAAGATGCAAGAATCTCATTTAGAGAAATAGCAAGAAAAATAGATGTATCCCCTGACACAATAAGTAAAAGGTTTGAACGGCTTAAAGAACAAGGAGTAATAGTCAGTTCAACAGTCATAATTAATCCTGCAAAAATTGGTTATTCGTTTATTGCTCGTTTTGGAATCGATGTGAAACCCGCATATTCATCACAAGTTCTTGAAGAAATAATAAAAATTCCTAGCGTAATTGTGGCATCAAAATTGGTTGGTAAATATGATTTGATATCAATTATTGTGGTAAAAAATTTTCAACATTTATGTGAAATGAGAGAATATATATTAGAAATGCCCTATGTAGAAAAGGTAGAAACGAGTACGTGGATTAATACTATGGAATTATGTCCATACTATTTCCTTATTTAGATGAAATATAACTAGATTTATTAATAGAATCTGAAAAATGATTCTGATATGGTATAGATTCCTGATCCAAAAAAATAAAAAAATCGTTTAACTGTTTTAAATAATTATTTTATTGGTAAATTACTAAAAATATGATTATTTGCTATAAAAAAATTATTACATTTTACAGTTTAATTTTATTAATTTTTGCTGACTTTTTATCCTGGCTGTATAATCCCTCCAGCGATTCTTGTTAACCTTTTATATTTGTTGATATCCTAATAAAATATCATTTAAAGGGTAATATTAATACTAGGGGATTTACACCCGTGAGTACTAAATCCCGACAGGAGCATGCTAATTATTAACATGGTTATTTAAGAAGGTAAAAACTTAGACCGAATTCATTTTCAATAATTATTATATAAAATTAAAAAAAGGGAGATAAATTATTTATAATAACTCTCTGAAACATTTAAGAAAGAAGATTCCCTGTGAATCCAGTTTTTGTTACTTGCGCAGAACAACCTGCGGTTGCACTAGTCAATGTAACAACCAAATTGAAATACGCCCATCCTTCCACTTTCACTTTTTTTGTGTTTGTGGCAGTTGATGCTAAATTGAGACCAGTCCATTGCCTTTGGTAAACCCCAGGACTTCCGGTAACAGGTTGTACAGGTGGAATTAGAAATGGTGTGCATCCACCACCACAGGGGCAAAGGCGAGTTAGATCTACAGTGAATGTCATTGTTAAATCTATATCGTTTAAGTTTATACCACAATCGTTTTTAAATTCTACTTCAATATTATTGCATAATGCATTGGGTGCTGGACTATCTCGAACTAAGCATACATCAACTATTTTAAGACAGCAAGGTGAGTACGGACATATTTCATAACAAAACATTATATCAGGCTGTCCCTGTAAACATCCACCAAGAGTAGCATAACCTGGTACGAAATCTGTTGTAAAGAATAGTCCACCAGCTACTCCATTTGTGGTAGAAAAGTCATTGTTTACATCATATATAACTGGAGTAAATCCTCCTGATATAAGGTCCCACTGACGAATATATTGTGGAGTCCCTGCCCCTGAACCTTGATCAAAGACCCAGAGGAATCGTCCTCCACATACATCATCATATGCAAATCCATAAGTACTAGTTGTAGTAACTAGATTAAACGAACCTAGAATATTTCCAGATCGGGAGACAATCCAAACCGGATCATCCCAGGCTGACACATAAAATCCACCGTTACCGCTATTAAGAGTTGGATCATATGCAATGGCTCTCGGATGTATTGTACCTGTAAGATCAGTTATTATGCTAACAAGATGTGGATTAGGAAACGTAAAATCCATTTCGTAGATCTTACTATCCCAACCAGTTCCGCCGTAGAAGTAGGTTCCGTCATACGCAAGATCACGTAAACCAGAAACGAAACCACCAGTGCCATCAGACACCTGAAATGGAACACAGTTTATTATCCCCAGAATGGGATCATACTCATACCTATGCAGTAAATCAGAAGCCCAACGTGTACTATAGAAATAGTATTTATCAGTGACGGCATCATAAGCGAATTCTGCTCCAGCATTACCAAGTGCGCCTGACCAGGATTGTAAATCAAAGGCATATTGGAGAAACCATATCGCTAGGGGTTCAGGTATAAAGTTTATCTTATCAAGCTCGGATACAAAATGCGAATCCTGCATATCAAGATTTTTTATTTTCATATCTTTTGTAGAAGATAAAGTATCATTTTTTCTTATAAGTTCATTTCCTGTGACTGATAAGAAAGACACTAACAGCAGCATACATATAAAAATACTTACAATTTTTTTTCTCATATTTTTTTCCTCCCCAAATATATTTTTTCAGATTTTTAATAAAATATTTTAATTTAAATTTTTCCTTAACAATTGTTATGTAGAATAAAAAGATAAAAAAACATTTTTTAAAAACACAATTTTTTACAATAATTTTCATCTTTATCAAATAAATTAAAAAATTAAAAAACCCGCTCAACAGATATAAAACCTTGTTTTTTTACTGGTAAATATGAGCCCTTATCCCGACAGGAGCATGCTAATTATTAACATGGCAATTTAATAGAAGAAAAAAAACTAAAATTGAATTCATTTTTATAAAAAATTTAAATTATGTAAAATAAAAAAAATAGAATTTTTTTTATTAATTTGATTGCACGGACTTTAGTTCTTTTTAATCACATCCACCCAACACTTCCAAACAATCAAGTACAGAATCGATTAATTCACACAAAAAATCTTGTGCCGAAGAGCATGTTATCCAATCCTGAGGACGATTATTACCATCCATAAGTTTCTTTACAGCCATTAACTTTCCATAAGCATTTTCTGGCTCATCGTCACAATATTTATGAGAGAGTATTAAATCAATGACTGATTGTTCTGAAGGATCAGGATCGTAAATAAGCTTATGTTCTAGTGCATTCTTTGGATTTTCAGGGGCAGGTGGTATATCAAAACACTCAATACCTAAATCTTGGATATAATCATTGATTGCATGAACAGCTGCGATTATTGATTCTATATTGCATTCACTAATACAAATAATCTGGAAATGCCGAAGCGTTAGAGCTGGACAGTTGAAAGTATAGCTTGTAACATCTAACATATCTGCTACTTGAACGGAGGTATCAGCATCATACAAAACAACAGAGCTGTATCCACTTGAAACAATTTCACTATGAACCCAAGAAATCGTAATAAATTTTGGTTCAAACCAGTACCATAGAACCCATAAATCCCAGACTTTTTCAATATCCGGGTATTGACGGTAGTCTTTCATTAAATATCTATATGGAGCAGATGATGAAAGGCCATCATCAAAATAGGCGAAAATGAAAGAGGGAAGGTTTGGATTAGGGGGTGTCCTTGGAACATCATAAATATCCCAAGGTGGGCCATCATTTGCTAAATCCACTTCACCAAAGGTTACAGTATCATATGCACTATCACAAGGGTAAGTCCCTCCTGGCTCATAAAACTGCAATGTAGCTTCCCATTCAACATCAATTGGAGTAATGATACAAGGTGTATCTGAATATAATAAGTCACAATCCTCAAAGGCGTACATCCAGTAACCATATCCGGGATTAAGCACATTTACTAATTCCAAATATTTTGGATCTTCTCTATCCCAATCATATATGTATCCAATAATATGTGGATCACCAGTTGTTGCTTCTTCCCAGTCATATGTATCTACCCCATCATCAATAACTAGTCTTTCCTTAATCAAAGGTTCGTCATATGGTAAACCTATGAGATTCCAACCTACTGAAAAATCTGTGATATACTCATCACTTGTACTATAAGTGCCCTCTACAAAAAGATCACAGTCATAAAATGCATACATCCAATAGCCTTGGCCAGATTCTAATGTATAAGTAATAAAATAGGACTGGGTAATTCTATTCCACATGTAAATGAATCCAACAACGATAGGGTCAGGGTAACTTATAGCATCAGCCCATGTATACTCTATACCCCCGTAGGAAACTTTGATATTTTCAATATTTAAAACTGCATTAAATGGTAATGTAAAAAGATTGGAACCACATTTAAGTGAAGTGATAATCATGGTGTCTTCATCTGCTTTTACACGTTCTTTAATTATTCCTACAGATCCAATCAATAGCATACAAATAAAAAAAACAACTATTTTCTTTTTCATAATTATTTTCCTCCCTTTTAACATGCATAAATTATTTTAATTTAAATTTTATGAAAAAAATAAGGAATAAAAATATACAAATAAAAAATATAATTTGTTACGATTATTTTCATTTTTAAAAAATTATGAATAACAAAAAAACTATTCAACAAATATAAAATCATTTTTTACTAGTAATTTCTTGCTTTTATCCCG
>Ga0209635_10002415_pt1 | contig 14304 bp, 13 predicted proteins | sample DeeMarSWOR230_32_FD_187463 | JGI IMG/M metagenome (GOLD analysis project Ga0209635, IMG submission 187463) | Marine sediment microbial communities from White Oak River estuary, North Carolina - WOR-2-30_32 (SPAdes) (version 2) | ecosystem: Environmental > Aquatic > Marine > Intertidal zone >... | reverse complement strand
TAGAAAAAACATCTTTTAAACCCACAGCCCCAATCATATTCATGCCCTTCTTCATCGCCAGTTGGGCAATAACCCCCAATATCACACAAAGCGACACTAGCATCAAAACACTCATTTTCTTATCCCTCCAAATACTACGCATACATAAATTTTAACTATAAATTTAATAAACTTTTTAAGCTTATCATCGATATTCTAATAGATGCGAATGAAGATATGTGTTTTAGGTTCTGGGTATGTTGGCCTAGTAACAGGAACATGTTTTGCTGAGAGAGGGCACGAAGTATATTGTATCGACATAGATCCTAAAAAAATAGATTTGATCAACAATGGAATAGTTCCCATTTTTGAACCAGAGTTAGGCGAATTGTTGAAGAAGAACGTCGAAAAAGGCACATTAAAGGCATTCGTAGCAAAAGATTTTTATTCAAAAAAAATCCACACAGACATTAGTTTTGTTTGTGTACCAACGCCTTCCAATGAAGACGGCTCCATCGATTTAAGATTTATTAAAAAAGCTTCTGAAGATCTTGGGGGTTACATAAAATCACTAGAAGACTACCATGTAGTTACGATAAAGAGCACAGTTGTGCCTGGGACCACTGGAGATGTTGCCCGTCCAATTATTGAGGAAAATTCAGGTAAGAAAGCTGGGCATGACTTTGGGTTGTGCATGAACCCAGAATTCTTAAGAGAGGGATCTGCGATAGAAGATTTTTTGAACACAGACAAAATAGTCATTGGTTCGGTCGATAAAAAATCTGGTGACCTATTAGAGAAAATCTATGAATCATGGGATGAAAAAACTCCAAGAATCAGAACAAACTTAAGAACTGCAGAAATGATAAAATATGCTCAGAACGCGTTTTTAGCCACGAAAATATCATTTATTAATGAAATTGCGAACATTTGTCAAAGAACCGGTGTTGATGCAAATGATATCGCTTATGCAATAGGTCTAGATCCAAGGATTAACCCAAAATTCTTGAGGTTCGGAGTTGGCTACGGAGGAAGTTGCTTTCCAAAAGATGTTAAAGCTTTAATCGCGGCATCGGAAAAGAGTGGTTACAATCCTAAACTACTAAAGGCTGTTGAGGTTATTAATAAAAAACAACCACTAGAAACTTTAAAAATGGTTGATGAGTTAAACGGAAAAACAGTCTCAATACTGGGTTTGGCTTTTAAACCAAATACTGACGATATAAGAGAAGCGCCTTCGATTAAACTCATCCAAGAATTAAAAACACATAACACAAGGATAAAAGCGTATGACCCGCAAGCAAATGAAAATATGGAGAAAGTGTTCCCAGATATAATTTATACTGATTCGCCTTTAGAGTGTTTAAAGGATTCAGATATCTGTTTCGTTTTAACTGAATGGGAAGAAATAAAACAACTCGAACCGAAAGATTTCTTAAATCTAATGAAAACACCAATCATCATCGATGGCAGGGGGGTTTTCGACCCAGAAAAAATGAAACAACTAGGATTTAAATATAAAGCAATAGGTTATGGTTTAACATGAAAGAGACGAAATTCGTTGGTCTGATACCGGCTGCTGGAGGAGGTACTAGGCTGTACCCATTCTCGAAGGCAGTCCCTAAAGAGATGTACCCTATTCTCGGTAAAGCGGTCATAGAACACTCAATTGAGAATTTAAGAAAAGGCGGAATTGAGGATATCTTCATAGTAGTTGGTTATCAGAAAGGAGCTTTGATGGATTATATTGGGGACGGCTCTCTCTATGGGGCCAATGTTGCTTTTATTTATCAGACGAGAAGAAAGGGGATAGCTCATGCAATACTGCAGAGTAGACATTGGATTAATAATTCCTTCGTAACTTTGTTGGGCGATTCTTTCATAGAACCTAAGGAAGAGATTTTGAGAATAATGGAATTACATAGGAAAAAAGAACCGATTGCAACTGTTTTGCTGTTTAAGGTTAAAGACCCTACTGGTTATGGTATTGTTAAACTAAAGGATCTGGAGAATGATTATGATATAGTTGAGAAGATGAGGGAGAAACCGTCCTTGAAAGACGCAGAAGAGTTTAAAGTTAATGAAGAATACTATGCACTATGTGGTCTTTATGTCTTCGAACCAAAGATCTTCGATTATATCGAGAAAACTGAGCCAGGGGCAAATAATGAGGTACAGATAACTGATGCTATTCATCTAGCTGTTAAGAATGGAGAAAAAGTCTATGGAATGGTCTTAAAAGGTAAATACTTAGATATAGGTAAGTGGAAGACGATCTTCGAGGTTAATAAACATATGTTAAACAATTTTGATATCAATGAGATAATCAAAGAAAGAGAAGAGATGACAAAGAGGGCGAGAGATAGTCTTGGTGATTGAATGAAATCATTGGTCACAGGGGGGGCAGGATTTATTGGATCATTTCTCTGTGAAAGACTCTTGAATGAGGGACATGAAGTAATTTGTTTGGATAACTTATCTACTGGAAAGGAATCAAACATAGAGCATTTGTTAGAAAATCCTAAGTTCCAATTTATTAAACATGATGTCACAGAACCGATTAATTTAAAAGTTGATTTTATTTTTCACTTGGCAAGTCCTGCGAGCCCTGTGGACTACGAGAAACTACCAATAGAAACATCAATGGCGAATTCGTTAGGGACATTCAACATGCTAAATCTAGCTAAAAAAAATAAATCTAGGATTTTGCTGGCCTCTACATCAGAAGTTTATGGCGAGCCTTCTGTTCATCCGCAGAAGGAGGATTATTGGGGCAATGTTAATCCAATAGGGGTAAGGAGTTGTTATGATGTTTCGAAACGTTTTGCCGAAAACTTGACGATAAATTTTTTTAGAAAATATGCCTTAGATGTTAGAATTGCTAGAATTTTTAACACCTTTGGGCCCAGAATGAGATTAGATGATGGTAGGGCCATACCGAATTTTATCGTCCAATCTCTAACAGGTAAACCAATAACTGTGTATGGAGATGGTAAACAAACAAGGTCTTTCTGTTATATTTCGGACATGATAGATGGTTTAACTAGATTGATGTTTAAAGATAATCTATCGGGTAAAGTTGTTAACTTGGGTAACACAGGAGAAAGAACAATTATAAGCGTTGCTGAACTGATAAAAGAGATAACTGAAAGCAAGTCGGAGATAATTTTTAAACCGTTACTAGAAGATGACCCCACCAGAAGAAGACCAGACATAACAAAAGCAAAAAGACTATTGAATTGGGAACCAAAGATAGATTTAAATGAAGGATTAAAAAAGACAATACAATGGTTTAAAAAAGAATTGAACAAATAAAAAATTAAGTTTACTTATCTCATCCTTTTAATTAAATTAAAAAAATCGGTAATTTTTGGTTTTTTGAGGTTTAATTTTTGGTTACAAGAATAGAAACCATATTTTGAATGATCTCCAAACCTTCCAACAGCTTTCATTCCATGATCCGAGATTATTAAAATAAATCTATTACCCTTCCTAGCTATTTTCGCAATCGCATCTAACTCGTTATAAACCATTTTCATCTTATCTAGAACCCCAAAACTTAAATGACCGATCGCATCAGCAAGATTGAAATAACACATCAAACATTTAAAATTATTCAAATTTTCTAAAAACACATTTTTATTCTCTTCGTGGTGTTTCCAAACAACTTTGTCATACTCCTCCACATCGCATTCATCTTTGAAATAATCTTTCAGAAGTTTTCTTTCCAAACCATGATTTTTTTTAAAAGAAAATGCTGGTACATCTATTGCTTTATATGAATTAAAAAAATTGAAGAGAGTCTCACTTTCCTTTAATTTAAATTCCCACTGACCTTTTATCGGAATTTTATTTTCCATATTTTTTCCAGTTAGAAATGATGCCCATAAAGCCACAGTCCTCTCGAGTTTGAAATTAGAAATGTCAGTTTCTCCGTATTCTAATTGCATTAAATTTTTACAGTTAAATCTTTCAACCATATTCTTATCCAATGCGTCCAAGGCTAGTATAATCATTACATATAACCCATTGCTCTAAGTCTTCTCATAACTTGTTCTTTTTCTTTGTCTTGGCTTCTTCCAGACCTCTCTTCAACATCAGTGTTTTTTAAATATCCGATTATCTCATCTATAGTTTTAGCTTTAGAATCAACTGGAACTGTACAACATTCGCAACCCAAAGACCGAAACCTTTTATTCTTTAAATTAAACCTTTTTTCTACATAATTTGCGCGGTACAATGGATTGAATGGTAATTTTTCTCGTTTTATGTATCTCCAGATATCTAATTCTGACCAATGCAATATTGGATGAACTCTGACATGGTCAGTTAAAGGACCAAAATCGGATTGGAATAAATTCCAACCCGCGAATTCTATTGGTTGCTGGGAGACAAAAGGCGCGTCCCCATCTTTCATTTCTGATTCAGTCTTTGGTCTTACTATATGCCATTTGAGTTCTTTATCACGAGGGCTGTAATATCGTTCAAGGTTTCTCATGTAGTGTTCATCGCGTCTTATTGACATAATAAGGGCCTCAAATTTATGTTCTTTTAAAACGTCTCTTAAAGCATTCGTCTTCAATTCTGAACAACAATTAAAGTGTCCACATTTATCCGGATGAAAGTTTGAATTATCTCTTCTACCGATTATTAAATTTAGATTCCATTCTTTGGCAATCTTATCTCGGAATTCATAAATTTCTTTGAATTTATACCCCGTGTCTAAATGAATTACTGGGAAAGGCACTTCGCCAAAAAACGCGTTTTTTATTAATGAAAGCATGGCTGTAGAATCCTTACCTGTTGACCATAAAACTCCAACTTTTTTGAATTGACTTCTGGCTTCTCTAATTATGAAAATACTTTTATCGATTAAATCATCTAAACTCGTTTCTGCCTTCATGTTTTTACCTCCCATGGTTCTAATCATTTTTTCATCATACAAGTTTTACAAGAACAGCTATCCCCAGTAGTAATATAGCTGTTGACACTAAAATACCGAGCTTTTTTTTTGGTACTTTATTAGTTGCATAAGCGGCAGGAAATGTTGCCAAAACAGCACCGACTATCAGAGGTATGGCGATCGTCCAATTTATATCACTTATCCCATTAGTCAACCAGTACCCTATAAATCCAGCCACACATACCAGCCCTTCGTTTAAAGTTGTTGAACCGACAGACTTCTTTGGGTCGTAGCCAGACCAAGATAACCCACCTGTTAGCACCGGTCCAAACCCACCCCCCGTTAAACCTTTATTGAAGCCTATTAAAACCCCGATAAATGGAAGTCTATAATTATGTGTTTTTTCAGAAATACGATTGTTATTCCTGTTCTTCCAGTATTTAATGAACATAAGGACACCTAGTATCAAAACCAATAAACCCACATAAAGATTTATCCAGAATTTATCGACTTTTATTGCTGCAAATATGGCAAAAAAAGTACCACAGATTGCGAGCGGTGTTATATATTTTATTGCTTTCTTGTCTACGTGACCAAAATTATGGTGGAACACGCCACCAATCAATCCCGTTAGAATTTCTGATAGCAGTATCATCGGTACTATCTGGGGCAGGGTAAACCCAAGTAGTAAAAACAAAGGAGTCAGAACTGTACCATATCCACCACCGAGAAAACTATCTGTGAATTCCAATATGAATCCTGCAATTAGCGTCAGTAGTATTATCTCGATCATCTTGAATTCATCCCTTTATTTTAATCAATATAACCCAACTTTCTCAACCTTTCTCTCACTTTTCTAACCTCTTCATCTGTTAATCGATCTTCTTCTTTCAACCGTCCACCAGAAGCTATATTCCTCATGGCATAAACTATGAATTCCGTAACTGAACTAAAACCAGTATTTTTGATTACAGTCAAGAGACTATTGTATAATTCCCTTGGGATCTTTATAGTTGTTTTCTTCTCTCGTAATACCCTATTTTTTACATCTTCAGAGTCGATCAATGAAAGGACAGGCACCCCCCTAAATTTCCGTTGAGTTGAATAAACTGTTACTATTATATCAACATCTTTTGGATCGTGTCCATGCCTATCAAAGTCCTTTGAGGTCATTTCAAGTTCGACATTCACCTTCTTTCCATTCATGGTTTCTATTAGATAATCAGGAGAAGTGTTCTTTCTCTTTTCTAAAATTTTACTAAAACCAAATTTATTCAAATTATTTTCAAACCAACGTGCAAATTGTTCTTCTGATTCGAAGGGAATATTAGCCTTAAAAACATCTATTAAGTCATTGAGAAGATCTTCATACGGGAGATCCCTACTTGCTGCTAAAAGTTTGAGTTTTTTTCTAAGAGCATCTGATAACTGGATTGTTGTTTTCATATAGAAATATATAATACTATGTATTTATATAATTATTCTAAATATCCGAGCGCTTTTAGTCTTTTTTTCAATTTCTCCTCTTCTTTTTTGGTAAGGATATTTTTTCTTTTAGCCATAATAGTTTTAATGTGGTTATATTAATTTATTTAAATATTGCTTGCTGATTCATATCAAAGAGGTTATTAGATGAAAGTTTTAGTAACTGGTGGAGCAGGGTTTATTGGTAGTCATACTGTTGATTTATTAATTAATCAAGGATTTGATGTTGTTATTTTAGATAATCTCGAGCCTCAAGTTCATGGTAATCAAAAACCAGATTATCTAAACCCAAAAGCAAAATTTGTTCTAGGTGACGTTACTAATTCAGACACTTGGAAGAATGTTTTAAAAGATATAGATGCTGTTATTCATCTTGCGGCTTTGGTCGGTGTAGGGCAATCCATGTATCAACCCGCCCGTTATTTGAATATCAACACACTTGGAACTGCAAAGTTTTATGAAACTTTAGTTACTAATCAAGAATTGAAAAAAAGAATCCAAAAAATAATTATTGCGAGTTCGATGAGCATATACGGCGAGGGTACTTATGAATGTAAAAATTGTGGGGTAGTTTATCCGAAATTAAGGTCAAAACAGCAATTAGAAAAAAAAGACTGGGAAATCCATTGTCCGAAATGTGGCGAATATATCAGACCAATTCCAACTGATGAGGAAAAACCACCTTTAAACCTCTCTACTTATGCTCTTTCAAAATATGATCAAGAAAAACTCTCATTAAACTATGGGGCTGCTTTGAGCATTCCAACGGTGGCATTACGTTACTTCAATGTTTTTGGGTCGAGACAGAGTTTAAGTAATCCCTACACTGGAGTATGTGCGATTTTTTCATCGAGGATAAAAAACAACAACCCACCAATAATCTATGAAGATGGGTTACAAACAAGAGACTTTATTTATATAGAGGATATCGCACGAGTAAACCTTTTATGCCTGGAAAAATTCGATGGAGTCGATTCGTTCAACGTGGGTTCTGGCGAGCCAATCAATATTTTAAAAATTGCTGAAACCCTCATTAAACTTCATGATATTAATGTGGAACCCCAAATAACTGGTGAGTTCAGGGTTGGGGATGTAAGACATGCTTTTGGAGATGTGTCAAAAATAAAGAAAGAACTAGGGTTCGTAGCTAAGGTATCGTTAGAAAATGGGTTTAAGAATTTGATAGAATGGAGCCAAACACAAAAAGCAGTAGATAGATTCGAAGAAGCTGAAAAGGAAAGAATGAAGTATCTTGGCGGTTAAATGACTCGAATATTGATAACTGGTGGAGCAGGATTTGTTGGTTGTAATCTGGCAAATTATTTTTTGAGCAAAGGGCACGAAGTAACAGTTTTTGATAACCTGTCGCGGAATGGGACAGAGAAAAATCTTGAATGGTTAAAATCTGATCATAAAACTGGCTTCGAATTCATAAAAGATGACATCAGAAATTTTGATTCTATGGTTAAAGCCGTCGAAGATAAGGATTTTATATTCCACACTGCTGGGCAAGTTGCCGTTACTACATCAGTAAAAAACCCGAGAGAGGACTTTGAGATAAATGCTTTAGGAACTTTTAATGTTCTGGATGCTGCTAGAAAAACCAATTCAGATCCAATTATTGTTTTTACGTCTACTAATAAGGTCTACGGGAATAATGTTAACAAAATTCCATTAACTGAAAAGGCAACAAGGCATGAATTTGCCGATTTAAAATATAAGAATGGTGTTCCAGAAGATTTTTTTACTGATGCGGATGAACACACACCTTATGGCTCTTCGAAATATGCTGCTGATATATACGTTAGAGACTTTTTTACCATCTATGGGTTAAGGACTGTAACTTTTAGGATGAGTTGTACCTATGGAATAAGACAATTCGGCAACGAGGATCAAGGCTGGGTTGCACATTTTATCATCTCTTCGTTTTTTAATAAACCGTTAGTGGTATATGGAGATGGGAAGCAAGTTAGGGATGTTCTCTTTATCGATGATTTAGTCAGGGCATTCGAATTAGCTTGCCAAAACATAGACAAGACGAAAGGGAGAGCTTACAACATCGGTGGTGGTATAAAAAATACGATATCACTAATAGAACTCTTAAATTTATTGAAAGGTTTTGGTCTAAATCCTGAATACACATTCGATGATTGGAGGCCGGCAGATCAAAAAGTTTATATCTCGGATGTGAAGAAAGCAGCTGAATTCGGTTGGGAGCCCAAAACTTCACCTGAAGAAGGAGTGAAGAAGCTCTTGGAATGGGTAAAGCAAAATAAAAGCCTATTTTAATTTTTCTGATTAAATCTATTACTATGAGAATTTCTATTCTGATACCGACGAAGAATGAACCGTTAATAGACGAACTGATAGAGGAAATACACCAAGTACTAGAAAAACTTGAGCATGAAATTATCCTAATCGATAAGAGTGGTATTAGACCAAAAATAAAGGATGCGAAACTCGTTCTCCAAAGATCAGACGGTTTAGGAAAAGCTATACTTGAAGGATTACCACACGCGATAGGTGATGTAATAGTTACTATGGACGGAGATTTTTCCCATGATCCAAAAGATTTACTAAAAATGATACAGAGAATTGATGGGCACGATATTATTATTGGTTCTAGGTTTGTGCCTGGCGGAATAACCGAAGATAAATCCCATAGAAGACTTGTTAGTTTTTTTTTCAGAAAAATTGCTTCTCTCGTTCTAGGTTTAGGTATAGAAGATTCTATGTCCGGATTCGCTGTTGTAAAAAGATATGTATATGAAAACTTAGATTTCAACCCAATTGGATATAAGATTAATATGGAGATTATGTTTAAAGCAAAAAAAAGAAATTATAGATTTTGTGAAGTCCCAATCACTTTTCATGAAAGAAAGGCTGGGGAAAGCAAAACAGGACTTACATTTTCAGGATTAAAAGAGGCGTTTACGATTCTAAGATATATTTTTGAATTAAAAATGGGGTTGAGATAATGATGCCGACAGTGTCGATAATAATACCAATGCATAATGAAGAGCAAAATGTAAAACAACTCATGAAAGAAATCAGCACGGTTTTAAAAAAATACCATTTAAAAGGAGAAATAATTGCTATTGACGACCGTAGTACAGATGATACTGGTAAAATTCTTGATACACTGAAAGAAAAAAACAGTTTGTTGAAAGTGATACATAGAACAGGGGATGCAAATAGAGTAGAGATTGGTTGGGCGATCAAGGACGGAATAAATGCTGCTAAGTGTAGTGTAGTGGCGATAATGATGGGAGATATGTCCGATGATCCAGAAGATATGATAAAAATGGTTAATAAAATTAAAGAAGGGTATGATTTTGTTGTTGGTTCTAGGTTCTGTGCTGGTGGGAATGTTTATGGTTATCCTCTCTCAAAATTAATCTTTAATAGACTCTGTAACTATTTCGCTAAGTATCTTTTTGGATTGAGAACGAACGATATTACGAATGCTTTCAAAGTATACAGAAGAGACGTAATAAAAAGTATAAAGATCGAATACCCAGGTTTTAACGTCACAACAGAAATTCCGTTAAAACTGATTAAGAAAGGATTTAAATATACACAAGTTCCGGTTAAATGGTTTGGAAGAAAAAAAGGCGTCTCTAAACTAAAAGTTTTGGAAATTGGACCGAACTATTTAAAAACTATCTTAAAAATATTTATCAGTGATATGATTTGAAGATGATAATCTCAACAGGTTTGTTGATACTTGTAGTTGTGGCAGTTTTTGCTCTTGGTCCACTTAACTTTCTTCTACTTTTCTACTATTTTATTCTACCAGGATTTGCTCTATCATTTTTATTCTCACTTTCACTCAAAGAAAGGCTTTTGCTGTCTTTTCCGCTAGGTATTCTTTTTTACATACCCTTATACATTATTTCTCTATTCTTTTTCCACCCAATATACCACCTAATCCCATTTTTAATGATTTTACCGCTAGTTAAAAAAATTAAACTCGATTTTAAAATAAAAAAAACTGTGAGTTTGAACTTCGTTTTTTGTTTAATATTACTGATTTTGGCAGCATACATAATTCAACCGTTCAACAAAGATGCATTCCCACGCACCGATTATTCCAGTCATTATTTTCGTGGCATGTTCATGAAGAAATCATTGGAGTCCGGTCGTGCTCCCATTTGGATGGACTCATGGAACTCGGGTATACCTATCTTTACTTTTTACCCACCAATACATTTTTTCAAATTCGCTTTTGTTTCCTCGAACTTTTTGGTGACAGAACCTTACAGGATCTTTAATTCCATCATCGTATTCGGTTTCCTATATGGTGCGATCTCAATGTACTGGTTAGGGAAAAGGATTGGACTATCTCCATCAGCATCTTTTATAGCATCGTTCCTTTTCATAATTTCACCCAGTTTCATGTTTTATCTTACCTTTAATGGTAATCCATCCTACTGCTTCTCTTATTTGTTACTGCCGGTCGCAATTTATTCTTTATTTTTGCTTCTTGAAAGGCGGGATTTTTCGAGTGAATTGATTTTTTCTTCCGTATTGGCTACCTTGATTTTAACTCATCATCAATCTATCTATGATTTCAGCATCATATCAGTTGCTGTTTTGTTGTGCTATTTGTTGACACATAAACATAAGGTTGAAGTCTTAAAATCTTTCTTACCCCCCCTGTTAATTTTCATCGGCTTGATTTCTTTCTGGATGATCCCACTGTTAACGTTCTTTAAGTACACCACACCTGCAGTAGGCTATCCGTTGGGGGGAACGCTACTCAAACGGCTGACGGAAAATACTGGTATAGAATGTGGTCCCGGGTGCCAGTATAACTTTGGCCCTTTGTACTTGGTGTTTGCAATACTTGGTCTAGTCCTATCCGGGTTTGTTTTTCACCTAAGGAAAACTAAAGTAACTCTGACTTTTGATAAGGAGACCGTAAAACAATACTTTTTGATTTTTTTACCATTCATATTTCTTATTATTGTCATAATTTCCGAACAGTTGGGTTTTCAGCATCTCATTCCCTTTAAAACGCGGTTCGAGACCTTCAAAGAATTCCTATTCATCTCACCACTAATTTCACTTTTGGGGGCATTCGTCGTTAATTCTTTCAGAAAAGTTAATTTAGGTATACAACTGATTACTATCGCTATTTTAGCCTTCCTTTTCTCTTCCTACGTTCAGGTTTCTGTTTGGGAAGCTCAGAATTATGTTTCTGAAAGAGCACCAATCGACTATAGCCAATTCGCTTCAATATATGATGTACTGAAAGCACAGCCCTACGGCAGGATAGATGAAATAGGAATTTATGGGGGAGCAATGATAGCGGCTTACCCATTATTTACGGATAAGCCGATGCTAGGAGGATGGTACTCTCCTGGTTCGTTCAACTACAACGATACAGCAAAACAAATACATAATGAAATAGAACATTATTCACCTTTAGTAACACCAACTCTCATCTTCAACACCTACCAGAAAACGTTCACGAAATATGTCCCAGTTTTTGCCTGTGCGCCTGCCGGTCTAGACTCCTACAGAAGGGGCATAGAACCTCTCAAAGAAAACTACGAGGTTTTGTCGTTCCAGAATGATTGTATCCTTATCCTAAAGGTTAAACCAGAGCCGTCATACGTATCAAAAGTTTCTCTATTTAAGGTGGAAGGCGATTACGTTGATGACACCCAGAGAAAATTTTTATTCACAGATGATGGATGGATGATAACTTCACTCTACCCACGTTTTAATCAAAAAGTCGATAAAACCCTCCTTGATGGCACTTTAATCTTAGGCGAGTGCCAAAATTCCGATACCGAGTTTTGCCTTTCCTTCGTGGACAACAAAACTACTGCGGGCATCATAAAAAAATTTAAGGTAACCGAAACTCCATTACAATACGAAAAAACAAATCCAGAAATGATAAATATTAAGGCTGATGCTCCGGGGTGGGTTTTGATCAAAGAAACCTACTTTCCAAGATGGCACGCTTATCAAAATAATCAGGAGCTGCCCATTTATATCTCTGACATGGGTTATATGCTGATCCATGTTGGAGCAGGGGAGGTTTTGTTGAAAAATGAACTAGTTTTAATCGACTATCTCGTCATACTCATTTCTTTATTAATTCTGCTCTTTATTTTTATCAAAGACAGATTTCACTTAGTGATCGAACGAGAGTAGTAGATGAATATTTATGCGTAACGCATTTATTCGCCAACATTGGCAGATTTTAACTATTTTAATTTTCTACTTATGTTTTAACCTCTATATCCTTAATTTTTCTACTCCAGGAGCAGATGAAGCAACGCATTCCTTATTGGGCTTATTTTATCATGATTTGTTGGTAGATTTAATTAAACACCCAACAATTTCTTTCAATAAAATCTATAATTATGGCATTACTTATTTAACGTATTATCCAAAATTGTCCATTTATTATCCACCCTTATTCCATTTTTTGGTTGCCTTTTCATATTTTATCTTCGGTATATCGATTTTTTCCGCTAAGTTAGTTCAAGTAGGATTTTCTTTGTTAGCATTATTTTCGGTTTACTTGCTTGGTAAAAAATTATTTGACAAGAAAGTCGCTCTGTTATCGGTCATAATTTTAATGACATCTCCAATTTTTGTTTCTGTCAGTAGAGAAGCCTTTATAGATATAGCTCTTATTTTTTTCTTCACGATTACTGGATTTTTCTATGTGCAATGGTTGACAAATAAAAAGAAGGATAAACAATATTTTATCCTTGGGATATTGAGTGGTGCATTGGGGCTGATAACTAAATGGCAGTTTTTGATAATGTTCCCGATATTATTTCTTTATACATTACTAGAGCACAGGAGAAAATTCACAAAACTTTTACTCGCATTTTTTCTCACAACTTTAATAGCTTGCCCTTATCTCTACGTATCATATAAGATTGGGGCATTTTCATTACAAGTGTTCCATACTAGCCAGGTAGTATATAGACGAGAAACTGACTTACCTTGGACTGAATTTGGGGCATGGACATTCCATGCAGAAAGTTTATTTCTTAAACAATTTTTATTCCCATTATCTTTATTTATCGTTTTAAGCTTTCTTTTCTACATATGGAAAGGAAAAAAACATAAGAAATTCTTTTTGGTTTGGGTGTTGGTGTTTTATCTTTTTTTTGTTTATATCCCCGATAAAGAAGTTAGGTTTACAATGCCATATTTACAAATATTTTCAATCATATTCTCAATAGTTTTCTTTGGATTTATTAAACATTACAAACGATACTCTAAATTATTGTGCTCTTTGTTGATTATTTTGATCATTGCTCAATTTTGTTATTCTTTCATAAACTTACGTCGGTTAAAAGAACCGATTGATGATATGATTTCTGACATTTTTGAACCAGGTGCAAACATAGCGATCGGAGTTAGAAGTCATAATGTTTATGATTCAGTTTTCGCATTTAAATTAGCAAAGTATGATAGAGATTTTAGAGTCAGGCTGTTCAGACCATGTGAGTTAAGCATTGATGCGTTGAAACAAAACGGTATAAAATATATCATCATCACTAAGCCAAAGGGAGATGCTAACCAATTATCTGAAATTTTGCCTGAATATATACAAGAAAATATTGACTCTTTTGAGACTTTTAGAGAATACGAATTTGATGAAGAAAATTTCTTAGTTTTAGTCTACAAGGAATACCGACCATCTGAAAGGAGATGCAACTACATCTGCTTAACCGAGGAGTGGGTGTGTTCTAACTTTACGGTACCAGTCGATGCGTTATTGTAACCATTTAAAATTTACTATAAATACAATAATTAAATAAAGCGGAATGATAACTGATCGGTTTTGATTCAAAATCAGTGGTTTAATGAAAGTTTCAGTTGTTGTACCAACCTATAATGAAAGAGAAATCATAAGGAGGTTAATAAAATCTATATTAAAAATTGCCCCAAATGTCGCT
>Ga0209635_10002413_pt1 | contig 14310 bp, 11 predicted proteins | sample DeeMarSWOR230_32_FD_187463 | JGI IMG/M metagenome (GOLD analysis project Ga0209635, IMG submission 187463) | Marine sediment microbial communities from White Oak River estuary, North Carolina - WOR-2-30_32 (SPAdes) (version 2) | ecosystem: Environmental > Aquatic > Marine > Intertidal zone >... | reverse complement strand
TCATCACCCCATCACGAATGGTCGAAGTTATCACCTCCCTGGATACCGCAGGTGCCGGTGTGCCCGAATCCAAGGCTTTGGAAGAACAAAGGGGACACTTTGCCGGGTCAGGAGTGCTCGAAACGGATGCAGGGAGAATCGCAGTGCCGGATCATGACAGCACATCGAGGTTCGAGATGATAAAGATGTTCGCTGAGGATGATCAGGCGGTACGATTCGGGAGTGCGTTTCACCGGGTAATGGAGCTGGTCGATCTCAGGACTGGAGAGGGCCTAACTGAAATTGCAGAGGTAATCGCGCGGGAGCACGGTATTGAAAACGAGGTGCAGGAACTGGTCGCTCTCTCCCGCCGCACCCTCTCTCATGAGCTGGTAATGCGCGCGGTGAAGGCTTCTCGTTGTTACCGGGAGGTACCGTTCACAGTGCCTCTGAACGGGCATTTCCTGCAAGGGAGAATCGATCTTATCTTCGAACTCGATGGCCGGTGGACGGTCGTTGATTACAAGACAGACGACGTTTCGGGGGATGGGGTGGATGAGCGGTTCAGGACCTATCGGGTGCAGGGAGAATTCTATGCCACAGCACTCAAGCTGTTCGGTATGGACGTGAAAGGCGGGATTGTCTTCTACTTCGTTCGCCCCGACGAATCGAGGTTGCTCGAAGTATCAGAGGATCTCGTTGTACGTGTGGAGGGTTTGATCCGCTCTGCAACTCTCTCGCCGAAGAATCAGTGAGTTCGTACCGACAGTGGATTTTTTCTTTAAACTCGAACCGGTGATTATTCCTCTTCCGATGCCAACTTCTCACCGATGAGTTTTGCGACCTTCCTGCCTGAGAGGAGCATACCACCAAAGATCGGTCCCATCCTGTACGAGCCGAATACGGCATTGGCACTCATCCCTGCCACATACACACCGGGGAAGACTTCCCGGGTGTTCTCGAGTGTCGTCTGCTCGGCCCTCTCCGCCCAGAGTGAACGCTCTCCCTCGATTTTGCCGCTCGGAGTCAGCAACCTCGTGTCCGCTTTCTTCTCGATGACATGGGTCACTTCGGCTGCATGGCCGGTCGCATCGACGATATATTTCGCTTCCACGGTCAACGGATCTACGTGCAGGGAGGCCATCTCAACGGCCGTCCAGTTGATAACCACTCCTGCTGCTCTCTTGTCTCGCAGAACGATATCCTCAACGCTGATGAGGTTGAAGATCCGCGCACCTGTCTTGACAGCTTTCGAGCAGATGGTGCAGACAGCTTCGATGGCGTCAGCCGTATAGTAGCCTTTCGTAAAGAGTTGCGTCTGCACGTCGAACTCCTCGAGGATCTCCTTCCCCTCTTCCTGGACCACGATCTCGTTTAACATCATACCCCCGCCCCACATACCGCCGCCGATGCCGAGCTTCCGCTCAAACAGGCAGGTCTTCCACCCGGCACCTGCGAGATCTGCGGCAGCGATTAATCCGGAGGGCCCTCCTCCGACGATGACGACATCGCACTTCAGTGAGTCCAAGAGCTTATCGGTGTAACGCTTGATGATGGCTTTCGTGATCGTCTTTTCACTGAGAGGCATCGATTTCTCCTTGTGTCAGCATTCACCTGACTCTGTTGCACCCGGCAAGAATTCAAGCAGCGAGGAAGCATACCCCTTGTAACGAATGAATGTCTCCAGGTCAAGCCCATTTTCCTGTGCGTTCTTTCCCCTTTCATGTGAGAATCGGAAGTTTTACAATGAGAAAGGGTTAATAGAAGCAGACGAGAGGCAGCAACGTTATAGTGGAAGGGAGAAACCTTGCGTGGTGTGGATGTTCTGAAAAGCATCTTGCAGAGAATCGACGGGCGGGGGTACAAGGCATACAAGGATATCCGCGGTAACTACTCGTTTCCGGACTTCGAGCTGTACATAGATCATGTGCAGGGTGACCCCTACGCGGCCCCGTCCCGTGTCCGGGTCGTTCTTCGCCATAATGTAGCTCAGTTTCCCCCCCACACGTACGAGAACAGATCGAGGCGTACCGCCCTGGAAGACTTCCTCACTCGTGCGTTCTCATCGTCTATCCGCAGGTATGTGGCGGGGAGGAGGGGAACGGGGAAAAGCGGTCTTGTATCCATTGATACGCCACATCAGGAGATCCTCGAGAGAACATCCTGCTTCGTGCGTGATGGTGATGTCGAGGTCCGGTTCCGAGTCGGGCTCCCGGCTGCTGGAAGGAGAATCCTGGGTCGCGAAGCTGGCGAGATATTCTTCCAGGAGATACCCGAGGTGGTGCGTGATTCACTCCGATACGAGAACCTGAATGAGCGGGCGCTGAAACAACACCTCGACAGCAACGAAGATCAGGACGCCCTGAGGGGTATGATCACTGAGAGAGGGCTGGTGGCTTTCATTGCTGATGGCTCTATTCTCCCCCGCCGAAGCGGTGTCGATGACAGGCCCCTGAGCATGAAGAGGGGAGCGACAGTCATCTCGTTCCGTTCCCCCGATTCGATGAAAGTGACACTCCAGCTCCCCCATGCAGGAACGGTTGAAGGGATGGGTATACCAGAGGGAATCACCCTGATCGTCGGCGGCGGTTTCCACGGCAAATCGACTGTACTCCGAGCCCTCGAGAGGGGTGTGTACAACCATATTCCCGGGGACGGCCGCGAGCTCGTGGTTACGAGAGGTGATGCGGTGAAGATACGGTCAGAGGACGGACGGAGTATTGCTGGTGTGGATATCCGCCCCTTCATCAGCAACCTTCCTTTTCGTATCGATACTGCAAGTTTTACGACGGAAAACGCGAGCGGCTCCACATCGCAGGCAGCGAACATCATGGAAGCTCTCGAGGTGGGTTCTCGTGTGCTCTTGATCGATGAAGATACCTCAGCGACGAACTTCATGATACGGGATGAGAGAATGCAGGCACTGGTTGCGAAAGAAAAGGAGCCTATTACTCCGTTCCTCGATAAAGTGAGCCAGATGTTCCGGAACCTTGGCGTATCGACGATCCTCGTGATGGGAGGGTCCGGAGATTATTTCGACGTTTCAGATAAAGTTGTTATGATGGATTCGTACGAACCAAAAGATGTAACCGGGGAGGTGTCCGGCATCGTTTCAACGGATCGAACCGGGAGGAGGATGGAAGGCGGCGAGCTGTTCGGCGATGTGACCGAGAGGGTTCCTCTCCGTGAGAGCTTCAATCCGAGCAGGGGTCGCCGAGATGTAAAGATAGATGCAAAAGGCCTCAAGGCGATTCTCTTCGGTACTCACTCCATCGATCTTTCCGCTGTGGAACAGCTCGTACATATCAGCCAGACGCGTGCAATCGGTGATATAATACATTACTACTCATTGCACCATGCAGGGAGAGAGTATCCCCTCAAAGAAGGGCTGGAGAAAGTGATGAGAGAAATCGATCGTGATGGCATGGATATACTTTCCGATTACAAGGAAGGTGACTACGCCAGGCCCCGCATCTTCGAGGTTGCAGCTGCGGTAAACAGGATGAGATCTTTGAGGGTCAGGAAACGAGGATAACCGGTTTCATTTCTTGGAAGGTAAGGAGGTTTGTTCCCCCATCAATCCAATTTGAAACGGTGAGGTCTGGAGTGCGGTATCGTGAGAATGGTATTGAATGAGCACTCAGAAAAGTATTTATTACTCTGTATATGGTGGTGAGGCTGGAATCCTATAGGGGACGTTGTTGAACAGCAGCAAGATTGGATCGAGAGGAAACTTCTCGGGGACGCACGAGATGATGGAGAGAGAAATGACAAAAGAGCAACTCATACGGGAACTGGCAGCAATGCAACAGCGGGTTGCTGAATTGGAAACGCTCGAGGACAGAATCGAACGTACGGAAAAGGAACTGCAACAGTACCGTCGCAAACTGGACGACATGATTGGAGAGAGAACCGCGGAGCTCGAAAAGGTCAACGAGCAGCTCAGACGGGAGACCACAGAACTCAAAGAGGCGGCACAAGAGCTCAAAGAGAGCGAAGACCGATACCGGTCATTCGTGCAGAACTTTCACGGGATCGCCTACCGGGCTCATATGAATTGGATACCAATATTTTTCCACGGTGCGGTCGAGGAAATCACCGGTTATACAGAGAATGAATTTACGTCCGGAAATCCGAGGTGGGATCAGGTCATTTATCCGGAGGACTGGCGGACGATTCGTGCGGGTGCCGAGAAGATTCGCTTAGTTCCCGGCTATTCAACCGAGCGGGAATACCGCATTGTCCGTAAGGATGGGCGGCTGAGGTGGGTTCATGAAGTGGCTCAAAATATTTGCGATGAGTCTGGAAAGCCGGTAGACGTTCAAGGAGTCATCTACGATGTCACCGAACGGAAAGAGGCTGTGGAGGAACTTGAAAGACGCAATCGAGAACTCGGGGTCCTGAACGAGATATACTGGATCATCAATTCGTCTCAGGATCGGAATGAGGTCCTGAACAGAACGCTCGAACCCCTCGCGCGGTACTGTGACGCGCGTACCGCCGCGTTTTATGATATCGATCAGAAGGGCGGATGTATCACCATTCGAGCTTCCCTGGGAGTGCCGGAGGATATCAAGAAGGAAATCGAGTGTATCGGTACGGACGACGAAACGGTGAAAGCGATCGTCGAATCGAAGGGGATCATGATTTCAGAAGAGGATCTGAGCGATACTGCGAATCCCCGAGATGAAATCAAGGTGGCACTCGGTATCAAGAAAACAGTTTGTTTTCCCCTTCGATCTCACGGTATGGTGAACGCCATAGCGCTCATTGGATGCCCCCAAGACGAGAAGTTTTCGATGGAGAAACGACGGTTCTTCGATATGGTTGGCAACCAGCTTGGCATTGCGCTGGAAGGGTTCGATCTGTTCGATGTCCTCCAGAAGCGTGAAAGGGAGCTCAACAAACTCACGGCTGGTCTTATCGATTCGATTGAGAACGAACGTCACCAGATAGCGCTGAGTCTCCACGATGAGATGAGGCAATCTCTTGCAGCAGTGAATGTCGAAATTGATATACTTGAAAGAGGGTTTCAAAATAACGATATTGAGAGTAGGAAGTCACTTGAGGCGATCAGGAAACAGATCAGCAGGATCGCTGAAAGCTCACGTCGCTTATCGTACTCGCTTCACCCGTCGATGCTAGGCGATCTCGGCCTTATTGACACCCTCAACTGGTATGCCGAAACATTTGTGCAGAGTGAGAGCCTCCAGATCGATATCGAGGCTGCCGGTTTCAACGAGGAGCTTCCGATGCAGATCGGGCTTACCCTCTACCGCGTGTCTCAAGAGGCACTGACGAACGTGGTTCGACATGCGGACGCTGATTACGTTTCACTGAGGATTACGAGGGGATACCCGCACGTTATTATGGTTATCGAAGACAATGGGAAGGGCTTCGCTGTGGAGGACGGGCTGTTTCCAAAAGGTGGACTCGGTTTGGTGGGGATGAGAGAACGGACTGAGAAACTCGGAGGGAAGTTCCGAATCCACTCCTCTCCTGGAAAAGGAACGAGAATTCGAGTCACCCTTCCATTGGAGGTCAACAATGACCACGCACGGTAGGGTATTGCTGGTGGAAGATCACACCATTGTACGGCAGGGTCTCAAGAGACTCCTCGAGGAAAAGGGCGTAGAGGTCGTAGGTGAGGCGGAAGATGGTCGTCAGGGCGTTGAGATGGCTAAGAAACTGCAGCCCGATATTGTGGTCATGGATATCAGCTTACCCCGTCTTGGAGGGATTGAAGCAACCCGAAAAATATTGAGGGAGGTTCCTCAGGCAAAGGTTATCATGCTGACGGTCCATTCAGAGGATAGCTACATTTACAAGGCCCTCGATGCCGGAGCGAGTGGATACCTGGTGAAAGAGACCGCTGCCGAAGACCTCCTCCAAGCAATCGAAACTGTCCAGACGGGCGACTTGTATCTCAGCCCGGGCATTTCCCCGAGAGTGCTGGAAAGTTACCAGAAGATGATTCAGAAGGGTAAAAAGGTGGATGAATTCAGCCGTCTTACCAACAGGGAGCGGGAGATCCTGCAGTTGATAGCCGAAGGGTACACCAGCAAACAGATTGCGGAAATGCTCTTTATCAGTGTCAAAACAGTCGATAATCACAGGGCGAACATCATGAACAAACTTGAAATTCATGATACTGCAGGGCTCGTCCGTTATGCGATACGGATAGGCCTCATAGATACGTATTGAGACGGATATCTTGTGTTAATGAGTTTGGTTGGAGGCGACGGTTCAAGGGGAGTCGTTATCTCTGGGGCTAAGTTATTTCTCGGAATTATCCTGTATAGGTGAGTGTTTTCTGCAAAATCGAAAAATGAGGTATAATACCTATTGTAGAAAAATCCGATAATAATTATTCTTAAAAAAGGGACGAAGGAATTTTATCAACAGGCTCAATAACCAGGTGCTCGACAAAAAAGACGTATTGGAATCAACATAAGAATGTGACGGTAACATGAGGACGCGGGGAGGTGTTGTCAGGAAAAAAGTGTTGATTACAGAGAGCGGAAAAGATTAACATAGGTATTGCCGCCTGGAAATAATGGGAGTCTTTTCCTTCCTACCACAAAACCCCATCTCTTCCCCTAGGAGATGAGCCGCTTATCGGGAAAAGGCTCCCGCCTGAATCTTCAGGTTGGGATCTGCTACGCTCCGGTGAGAGTCCCTTAGGATCGCTTTCCACTTCCTTGGAGCTGAGATCTGATTCAGGCGGCAATTTTTTTATTTCTTTCTTCAAGTCATTGTCTGGTTGACAGAAACCTTCGATATCCTCTCAATCGTTTCCTCCGATGAATTGGCTATGATCCCCTGGCATTAATATTGCTCTACATTATTGTGACATCACGGGTATCGTGAATTTCAACAATGAGAGAGATCAAACGTGGCATCACATTCATAAAAGGGCTTTTATATGAGATCATTCTTCGGTAACATTCTTCTCTTCGTTATTTCGCTATCGATCGTTATCCAATGCTTCACCTGCGCAGCCCTCGCTGATCGTCCGCCCCATTTCGATTACCCGGTCAAGCTCTTCAACATGGAGACTGGTTACGTACTCGGGAGAGGGGGGAATGCGCGAATCGGATTTGGTGAGTCCGGCTTCGGTTTACAGGGTAGGATGCAGCTGACGACGAATACACTACTCGATATCCTGACCTTTGTGAACGGGCAGGTAAAGGTCGGATTGCTCGTCGATGATGGTTCTCTCCCCGCACTTGCGACTGGATTCGGGTACTACAACCTCGTTTCATCGGAGTACATCGTTGATCACGCGGTGAAGGAGGCTTTCGCCGACAGGGAGATGGATTTGAGCTCCGGTCTCGAGTGCTACTACTTTTTTCTATCAGTCAGTAAACGATTATCCCCGAAACTCAGGTTTCACGCAGGGTACCAGTATCGGTACCTCGATGGTCACGTAACTTCGGAAGAACCGTTCGATCTGGTCTCAGAGGGTGATACGGTCTCGATTTATCTCACGTTGGATCAGAGTGCGATCCACCGTAGCCTCATGACCGGTGTTGATGTCGATCTCATCGACCATCTCAAGGTCATCCTGGAGTTCGGTTACGACATCTCGTACGACCGAGGTCGCGGTGGGGCTGGTGTTCGTCTCGGTATCCTCCAGAGCTTCAACCTGCAGTTTGGAGCCCTCTGGCCCGGCATGAAGCTTGATGAGGATATCGAGATTCCGGTGTTACCTCATATCTCCATGTTTTGGAGGTTTTAGCGGAGGGTGATTTCGGTGAAGCGCTTTGTGATTGTAACCATTTTTGTGTTTCTCCTTTCCGGATGCCGCACGGTTGTGAAAGTCAACAACAGTACCGATCCAAAAAGCTTTGATCCGATTGAGGTCGTTGCCTGGCAAAACTATTTCTTTGACGAGATCACCATCGATGTGCCTGAAGAGATCAGAGACGAGGACTTTACGGTCACACGGGTAGACATGTTTGCCGACATTTTAGCTGACACGCTTGCATATCCGCTCGACGTCGCGCTGTATATCGGTCTGGAGCCGGGAGACAATGGGTTGGATGATCCAGCGATAAATCACGTTATTACAGCAACCACGTTGGAAGAGGTGGGCCAGCAGCACCACGTAGACGTCAAGAGCCCTGCCATCGCGCTTCAGGCAATGCAACAGAGTGAGTTCTATATAAAAGTGATTATCCGTACCTCACAGCCGACAGCTGCGAAAGTATTAGTCGAGAATGTCTACCTCGATATCTGGCTCGAGAGACAGACGGAAGGTCTCTTTCCGTTTTTCTATCTGTTCTGATATCTTTCAGTTGACATTGTGCATCATCCCACGTACGCTGCTCGCATTCACGAGAGCAGTCTTACCGTAATATTCGTGCTCGGTCGTTCTCAGGGGGCATACGAGACGGTGTCGTCGCTCTATGCCTCTCTCTTCTATTCTCAGCGGAGGGCGATGTGATGGAGAAGAGCTGGATCGAAAAGAGAAAAAGGATCCGTCTCGATATTGCGAAGGCATTCGCCAGCCGTTCGAGTATCGGGGAGAAGGAATTTCTTGCCACATTCTATGATGCCAAGCCGCCCCCACCAATCGGTGACTTTAATAGCCAGTACCTTTCAGATGCCGCTGTTCGAGAAGAGATCTTTACTGCGCTCGGTGAGGCGATCGGCCTGAAATCCACTAAGATGGAGTACCATTATCGCAAGGAGGAGAGCTTCGCACAGTTTGGAGAACATCTCCTGCGTGTCGGAGCGTACGCTGAGGACGACGATTGACGTATCATCGATGGACGACATGCGATTCATGCTCGCACTGTATGAAAGTGCACATTCCCTTTTTTACACCGACTGTTGAATTTTTTTCGGTTGCGGTTACTGATAGGAGGAGGTATGAAAGGGATCATCTCACTTCTCTGTCTTCTCACCTTCTCTTCACAGGCGGTAGAAGTCCCCGTAACAGGTGAGGGGGCTCTCTTTTTTGATCGAGGACACTATTGGATTGAGCTTGCTTTTTACAATTCGGAGGGAAAGAACGTTCTGCCTCATGCGGTGGAAGCCTCTCAATTTACAGTACAAAATCTTGCAGTCCCCGATCGTACATTCAAGCCTTCAAGGATCGAGCTTATCGAGAGAGACGGCGGGGGAGGCGTCGTCATTCTGTCCTCCGGCCGCCTCAAGGGTGTCGCGTGTTACAGGGTCACCTTCAGATCTAATGCCGACACCGAGATGACCATCGATTCCATATGTGATCCCTTCCATTTCGTACCAGGTGAAGAAGTTTGTGCCAGCAAGAGCTTTTTCAGGCGTTATATTGCCTCAGCATTCTCTCGAAGCGGGGATATCTACAATCTGAATCAGTTCAGGTATGAGTACGATCTCTCGGCCGAGAAAACCTTTTCAAACCTTTCTATCCAACCCTGCTTCAATGTCAGCGGATGGGAGATCGAGCCGGCCTTCGAGCAGCGCAGGACCGTCTATTATACTGCTGACCTGGGGAAGGTTCCCGTGAACAGGCGAGCGCTGGGTGTCACTCTATCCAAGTCATCGTGGGTCAAGGAAATCAGGGTGAGTCTTTCGGCGGAGTATCACCACGAGCGTTCGATCCTCTCTCCCGGAGACATGGATAGCACCGTATACGCACAGAGTGCCAAGGTCGGATTCTCTGTGCGTCTCGATAATTTCTTCGATTCCGTGAACAGGTACTGTTTCAGCGTGTTCAAGGGTATGGACCTCGGATTCGGTTACGCATGGTACCAGTCGAATGACGAGGAGGTCTGGGGGAGTTCCGATTTCGAGAGTATGACTCCATATCTGGCGGGACGAGTTACCTGGACGTTCATCTATGGATTCCAGCTCTCGTACTTACTGGAGTCGTACTGGCCGAGTTCCCTGCACGACAGATTCGAAGAGTTTCACTCGCTCAGGTTCCGCTTGCTCCTCAGGGATGTGCTCCAGAAAGAGCCTCGTAAACCGTACCATCCCGATCTCGAATTAGCGTTCGATGAGGGGAGAAGACTTCCTCTCTTCGAGCGGGAGAAGAAAGTTTCCATTGGCTTTACCTTTGATCTCTTCCCATGGTGACGGTGATTGTTCCGATATGGTACGAGTGCTGCCATGAAACGGCACGTGCGATGTGCCGGGCCGCTCCTGATCGATCTCTACACGTGTTCGATGCGGACGTAGCACCGGCGTGAACGTGGTCCATCAAACTCACAAAAAAAGATCGCCTGCCACGTTCCGAGAATGAGTCCTCCGTTTCTGATGATCACATACTCCGAGACCCCCACCAGAGACGATTTCACATGGGAATCCGCATTTCCTTCAGCATGGCGGTAGCCCATTCCTGCCGGCACCAGTTTGCTCAGTGTATCCTCGATGTCTCGAGCCACGTTTGGATCGGCCTTCTCGTTAATGGTGACCGCCGCGGTCGTGTGGGGGACGAAGATATGGCACACGCCTTCGGTTATGCCACTCTGGGTTATGACTTTTCTCACATCACCAGTGATATCTATGAGCTCGCAACGCCTGCGCGTGCGGACTGCGATTTCATGGAGCATATGAACCTCCTCGATTATCTGTCATTTCTCTCTTACTCGACTGAGTTCGATCATACGCCACAAGGGGGTCAAAATGGAAGTCTTGACCGGGGAGCATTCGTCACGTATAATGCATCTTCTCTGTCAGCTGGATACAATGGTAACCAGTTATCTGGAGTCTTCTTCGAATTATGAACTCTTCCAAGGAGGTTTGGACCGATGGCGCTCAGTGGACTTGAACCGAAAGATCTGTGGAAACACTTTGACAAGATCAGAAGCATTCCTCACTGCTCGGGCAATGAGGAACAGCTTGCGGAGTATCTGCTCTCCTATGCCAAGAGCAAAAAACTGGAGGCCGAAAAAGACGAGAGCGGGAATGTTGTGATCCGGGTCCCTGCCACGACCGGGCATGAAAAGGCCCCCGTTGTCGTACTGCAGGGTCATATGGATATGGTGTGCGAGAAGAATTCGGATGTCAAACACGACTTCCTGAAGGATTCAATCCAGGTAGAACTGGATGGTGAGTGGCTGACTGCCAAGGGAACCACCCTGGGAGCGGATAACGGGATAGGGATGTCGGCGGCTCTCGCGGTTATTGATTCCGAGGATGTTGTTCACGGCCCGCTCGAACTTCTCTTCACCGTGGATGAGGAGGTCGGCCTGACGGGGGCCGGCAAGCTCACACCCGATTTCATCAAAGGAAAAGCGATGCTGAACCTGGATAGCGAGGAACTCGGTGCTGTCTATATCGGTTGCTCCGGTGGTGGTGATTCAACGATAAAGGTGCCGCTCAAATTCGTCGATGCGCCGGCAGGAACGAAAGGTTTCACGCTGAAGGTTGCCGGTCTGCGCGGCGGGCATTCGGGGATAGACATCCACGAGCAGCGGGGAAATGCGATTAAGATACTCGCGAGGGTCCTCAGGAAGGTTTCTTTGACTCAACCATGTCACCTCGTCAGCTTGAAGGGTGGGAATAAGCGGAATGCCATTCCACGCGAAGCGGAAGCGGAACTGATGGTCCTCGAGACCGCAGTCGATGAGTTATCGGGACTTGTTGGCGAGACGATCGAGAGAATAAGAGAGGAACTCGGTAACAGGGAGACCGATCTGTCGGCCACGGTCATACCTTCCGAAGAGACGCATGCGAAGGTGATGGAGGAGAAGACACAGAAGAAAGTGCTCCATCTTCTTCTCGCCATTCCTCACGGCGTCGAGGCGATGAGCTACGACATACCTGGTCTTGTGGAAACATCAAACAACCTGGCGACCGTCACAACAGGTGGGAATGTAGTCGTCATCGGTACATCGACACGGAGCTCGATCGCCAGTGCCCTCCATGCGTTGAGGGATCGTATCCGCGCTGCTGCCGAACTTGCCGGCGGGAGTGTGGAAGAGAACGAGCCGTACCCGGGATGGAAGCCCGACCTGGAATCGAAGCTCCTGGCAACCGTGAAGAGTGTCCACCAGAAGGAATTCGGCAAAGAACCAGAGTTAAAGGCGATACACGCCGGTCTCGAGTGCGGCATTATCGGCGAGAAGTTCCCCGGTATGGAGATGGTCTCGGTTGGTCCGTGGATAGAGCACCCCCACTCCCCTGAGGAGAGGGTCAACATTCCTTCGGTGGAAACGTTCTGGAAGCTTCTCGTTGCTGTTCTCAAAGAGCTGGCGTAAAGGAGAACGCGCGCCCTCAATAAGGTAGATGGCTCTGTATCACCTCCACAGATGTGTATCGCTCGTGTGGCAGGGTGATCGAGAGAGATCCTCAAAAAATCTCCCGGGACAGGGAGTAACGACCAGGTCCCGGGATTAATTTTACCGACGGGATTGGTGATTACTCCTCATTCATGAACGGGTATCGGTAGTCGGTCGGCGGGCAGAACGTTTCCTTGATCGTCCGCGGGCTCGTCCACCGCATCATGTTCAAGATGCTCCCGGCCTTATCATTCGTTCCTGAAGCTCGACTCCCTCCGAACGGCTGTTGACCGACGACCGCGCCGGTCGGTTTATCGTTGATGTAGTAGTTACCTGCAGCATCACGCAACGCCCGGGTCATCTCGACGATCGCCTTGCGGTCCTCTGCAAAGATAGCACCGGTAAGCGCATAGGGGGAAGTGGTGTTGCACAGGTGGAGCGTCTTTTCGAGCTGATCGTCTCTATACACGTAGATCGTGATGACAGGACCGAAGATCTCTTCTCTCATCGTCTTGAAATCGGGCTTTTTGGCGAGGATCACAGTCGGCTCGATGAAGTATCCCACCCTGTCCATGCAGCGGCCACCGGCGATGATCTTTGCATCCGGTGAGCGCTTGGCGTAGGTGATGTAGCTCTTGATGCTCTCGAAGGCAGCCTTATCGATAACGGAGGACATGAAGTTTCTGAAGTCCATCACATCACCCATCTCGATCGTTTCAATCTGGCCCAGGAACATGTCTCTGACTTTGGGCCAGATGCTTCGCGGAATATATGCCCTCGAAGCGGCAGAGCACTTCTGGCCCTGGTATTCAAATGCTCCTCTCGTGAGTGCTGTAACGAGAGCCGAGATATCGGCTGAGGGGTGAGCGAAGATGAAATCCTTACCTCCCGTCTCCCCCACGATGCGTGGGTAACAGTGATAGCTCTTGATGTTGGCGCCAATCGTCTCCCACATGCTTTGAAAGACCTCTGTACTACCCGTAAAATGGACGCCGGCGAGCTCTCGGTGACGGAGCACCGGATCACCAACCTGAGAACCGGGACCGGGAATCATGTTGATGACACCATGGGGGAGTCCGGCCCGCTTCAACAGCTGCATGATGTAGTAAGCGGAATAGACAGCGCTTGAAGCTGGCTTCCACACGACCGTGTTTCCCATTATTGCAGGTGCAGTCGGCAGGTTGCCCGCGATTGAGGTGAAATTGAACGGTGTCACTGCGAATACGAATCCGTCGAGGGGGCGGGCTTCGGACATATTCCATATACCCGCTGCCGACTCGGGTTGATTTTCAAGAATCTGCTTCATAAAGTATGTATTGAATCGGAAAAAGTCGATCAGTTCGCAAGCTGAATCGATTTCGGCCTGGAAGACCGTCTTGCTCTGGCCGAGCATCGTGGCGGCGTTCAGGGTCATTCTGAACTGACCGGCGAGCAAGTCTCCTGCACGCATGAATACCGCGGCCCGGGCTTCCCAGGGCATACGTGACCACTGGGACTTTGCTTTACGCGCGGCGGTGATGGCGGCTTCGACCTCCTTCCGCCCTGCCTTATGGTACGTCCCGAGAATGTGGTTGTGGTTGTGAGGAATACGGCAGTAGCCGAGATTGCCGGTACGGATGTTTCGACCACCGATCACACACGGGATATCTATTTTCTTCCGGCTGAGTTGCCTCAGTTTGGACTTGAGCTCTTCCCGTTCCCGTGTTCCGGGGGCAAACGAGAGGACCGGCTCGTTCTGGGGCATGTCGATTTTTGGTATACCATTGATCATAAACGACCTCCACTGGGGAAAATGGCTGTGCTCCTCAGTACCGGGCTCAATACCCGGATTCTGATGAGTGAGCATGTCATTCGGTACGAAGAGAAAAGAACGGGGTGCAATGTAACATATTGAAACGTCAGGGTCAACATCACATTGATCCCCCATCTCCCTCGAGACCTAAAGAGCTTGACTTCAGCCTATCAATTGGTATTATCTTTCAAAAGAAATAATGGGTTAAAGGGGTGTAGCTCAAGTGGCTAGAGCACCGGTCTCCAAAACCGGTGGCTGCGGGTTCGAGTCCTGCCACCCCTATTTTTTGCATCAGGATGAGTCACTCTGCTGTTACGGCGAATA
>Ga0209635_10002411_pt1 | contig 14316 bp, 16 predicted proteins | sample DeeMarSWOR230_32_FD_187463 | JGI IMG/M metagenome (GOLD analysis project Ga0209635, IMG submission 187463) | Marine sediment microbial communities from White Oak River estuary, North Carolina - WOR-2-30_32 (SPAdes) (version 2) | ecosystem: Environmental > Aquatic > Marine > Intertidal zone >... | reverse complement strand
CAAGTGAAAGAATCTGTAATAATAGACTCTCCGCTTCTGTCACCAGCAAATCTTGCTACCTCAGTCCAATTGCCAGATACTGTGATAGTGTCTTCTTGTGCTTCTACATTGAAGATTGTTATGGATGATAAGCTTAGTAGAATAATAAACATAATAGTTATTGTTCTACTTGGTTTAGCTTTCAATGAAGCTCATCCATTTTGTTTCTGATTGTTTTATTATTTAGCTTTAATTCATGTTTAGAGTTTGAAGTTATGCCCAGTATAGATTTGTGTTTTAGACAACTATCTTTAGGAAACTTAGAAAAGCAATTATGAAACTTTTGATCTTAATTAAGGTAGATTCTTGAGGAGTTGTTTTGTTTGTGGGGAGAAACAAAAGGTAGGCTTATTTGGAGTTCTTTTGGTGGTGGTTTGTTATTGTTATTTTCTGGATTATATTATTTTTTGAGTGTTGATGATTCTTTTTTTGGTTTGTTTTTGATTTTTATTGGAGTTTTATTTTTAGTTGTAGGTGTTTTTTCTGCTTGGAAATATGGATATAAATCTTCAATTCAATAGAGTCTTCTAGATTCTTACACTATGTTCTTTGTTTGTTCTACACCAGAAAACTTGTGAAATTATACCAATTATCACTTTTTCTCTGATTTGGGTAATCCTATCCATCTTGCGGTTCTATTCAAATATTCTCTATAAGAATATCCATACATTTCTAGACATAGCCGTTCTTCAGCTACTACTACTCTATCTGAGAGAATTAACCAAATTACAGCTAATAGTAGAAAAAGCCAAGATGCACAAGCTATGCTTGCACTAACAAATATAATAAACATGCTGAAATACATTGGATTTCTTGAAACGGTATAAACTCCTTTGGTGGCTGGTTTATTGGGTGGAGAGAGGGCATAGTTAATCATTGCAGCAAATCCAAATATTATGCCAATTATAAAAATGGAGGATCCAATGTAAAACCAAGCTGTATTTACTTGTATTGGTAAGACAATTGAATATATGATTAGTGCTATCAAAGTGATTGTGGATAGGTGGTCAATTTTCTTTTCTGTATCACTTAGGTTAGGCTGTGTGCCATGACGTTTGTTAATTTCTTGACTTTTAGTTTTTCCTAAGAATAATCTAATTACCAAGTTTGCTAATCCTATGACAATTAAGAACATTAGAAGGATGTAGATCCAGGCGTTCCATAAGCCTAGTTCAAAGGCTGGGATAAGTGACATTGCTAATCATTTATAGCTTCATTTTTATTTATGTAACTTTTTTGGTTTGAAATGTCAATTAGCTTAATTGAGTTTGTGTTCTTTGTTTGTTTTATCCAAGAAAACTTAGTAATTATTTCTGGAGGGTTAAGAAACTTTAACAAAAAAGTAGAAAAAAGGAAATAGATTATTTCTTTCTCTTAAGTATCCCTGCAACTATAATTAATATGATTCCAACTACAGCAATTATTGTTCCATATAGAATCATTGGATCTAGATCTAATGCTTGGGTTTGAACAATATTTGTGTTAACTGCTAGCCATGATTGAGTATAGGTATCAGTAGTTTGATCTATCTGAATTACTATTCCAGTTTTTCTATCCCAGTTATAATCCAAATCAACAAAACTACCGTAGACTAATTCTCTTGTGTCACCTTCATACGTATACTCTTCTATTCCTAAAATTTTAATACTGCCTACTTCTTTATGGTAGACTTCATCACCTATGTTTAGGTTGGCTGGGATAATAATAAAGTCTGGAGCTCCATCTTCAAGACTAAAAGTTACGTTGTTTGTATTTTCAGTTCCATCTAGTGCTTTTGTTTTTAATTCAAGTGTTATCCTTGTTCCTTGAATTGTTAGTACTTCAAATCTTGCATTTTCAGGATACCAGTCTGGGGGTGTCCCTGTGTATGTTATTTCATATTCTATCCAATCTGCTTCTTTCAATCCAACAGTAACTTGGGCAAAGGTTGAAACAATTAGAGATGAAAGAAGTAAAGCACTGATTATTAGATAAACTCTTTTGTTCATTGCAAAATCATTCCCCTATACTATTTATTTGACATTTAAGATTTTAGATGATCAATTAGCTTGCTTACTTCCGGTTCTTTTTTTGTTCCCCCAAGAAAAATATCTATGTTCCATTTCAAGCAACACCAATCTTATCATCAAACTAGACATTACAAAAGAATAATATAGTAAAAACAATTGAAGTTTATTTTTAGGAGAAGGATGATATGGCAGAAGACAGAATTGACTCCTTTATAAAAACTGGTTTATTAATAGTAGCCCTTACTTGGTTTTTATTTACTTTCTATCAGTTCACAAAATCCGCCTTCAACATATATAAGGGCACCTTTTGGATTGAACTTACAGATACAGCTGGTGTTATTGGTCTTGGATTTAGAACGGTAGCTGGATTTATTGCTGTGATAACTATTTTATTTTTTATCTTTAGAAAAGATCTCTCTAAACCAGAAATTATGATGTCAATAAGATGGATTGTTCTTTGTGAAGCAGTTTGTTTTCTGTCACTTTTTCTGGTTGTGATTTGGGGTTTAGATATTTTGGTTAATTATGGCCTTTCAGATTTTGGTTTAACCTTTTTTATAGGTAGTACTTTGCCTGTTTTGTTTGAGTCTCTGGCAATTCCTTTTGCTTTGGTGATGTTGTTTTTGGCTCTTAATCCAAACAAACCTCCATCTAGCGCTGTCAAATGGAGTTTAATTGTTGGTACGTTTTACATTTTTATGGTTTGGTTTAATAATGCTACGGGGTGGATTGTTGCGGTACTAGGTAAGGGAATTGATTATGTTTTACTTTATCCTGCTAACATTTTCAGTTTTGTTTTAACAACTATTGGTTTGTTGTTGCTTGGAATCTATGCTGCATATTTCACTAAAAAATCTGTAAACACAGGACAATTAGAAAAAATAGATCTAAGAAAAGTTGGAATGATTGTTACTTTTTTAAGTTTGTACTTCTTGATTATTTATATAATGTGGCTTTTGCTTGGTAGTATTGGAGGTTGGAGTGATTGGTATGCTTGGTTTTTGGGTCATAATGTTGAGTTATGGATGATGGCTCTCCCATTAGTTGGAGTGCCATTACTTTTTAAAAAAAGGTCTAAATAGATTTTGTGTTCTTTGTTCATTCTGCTTAAAAATATATGTTTATTACTATTTGAGAATTCTTTAATTGATTATTTATTAGTCCTTTTTGGCTTACTGTTATATTTGGGTTGAATTGTCTTGTTTAAGAAAGATGTGGAAGCTTATATTTTGATTGTTGTACATCATGGTGCTGAACATCAGGTTCTTGAATCTTTAATGAAGTTTGATGGTGTTATTGAAGGTTCTTTGGTTTATGGAGAGTTTGATATTCACTGCAAGATTATTGTTGAGAGTATGCAGAAACTTAGAGAAGTTCATGATAAGATTAGAAAGCTTAGGATTTTAACTAGTGAGACTCTTATTGCTTATGAGAGGGCTTCTAGAAAGGGAAGAGGTTTAAGAAATCATCATGTAAGAAAAATGGGGCATAAGAGAGCTAGACACTAAAGAATTTTAAAGTATTCTTACTTGCTTTTGGGTTCTTTGTTTGTTCTACCCAATCAACCTTGAATAATATTAGATTAAATGTTGTTCTAATCCTTGGTATTATATATCCCAGGTTCTTTATTTTTGAGAAGTGATTTAATAATGGCTAAGCAATCTGTTGTTGGTTGGGTTTTGGTAACAATTCTTTCTGGTTTAATGTTGACTTTTAGTTATCTTTTTTATGAGTATGGTGAGGGTAATGTTTCTCTTATTTTATTGTTTGCTGGTTTAGGCTTGGCTGGTGTTTTGGCAGTTGCAGTATTAACGTCTAAGAATTCTGATGGCATTTAGTTATATCTTGTTGCTTTTTTGTTTTATTTGTTTGTGGTACCCAAGAAAACTTGGACTTGGTATAGAAAGATGGTCTTGGGAGTTTAAAATTAATACAGATTAGGGTTTTGATTAGTTGCAAATTGTTAATCTATTTTTTCCCAAGAGCCTTATTGGATGGTTTTTTTAGTTTTTGTATTTTAACTGGTTTATGATTTTTTAATATGAATTTTCAATTTAGGTTTTGTTTTAATCAAGAAAACTTGGAAAAGAAATTTAATTTTATTTGCTATAATTAATCTTGGAATTGTTTCTAGAACAATGGCTTTATGTTTTGTTGAATATTTTTAATTAGTGTTATATTATGGCAAACTTGGATAAGAAAGAATCACATAATGAAGAAATTAATGAACTAAACGTAATTATCACAGAACTTCTAAGTGATGCAGGAAAATTAGCTGGAGATTTAATCTCTGGAATTTATATGTATTTCTTTATGGGCATAATGAGTATCCTTTTTGGCATACTAACTGCTTGGTCTAATAGGTATTATATTTTAAATGGTGATTATGTTGGAACGTTACTTGCAGGAATGGTGGCTGTTTCAGGTTTTTTTATAATTATTAAAGGGGTTCAGTTAAGGGAGAAATATTCAAAGATTTTTAAATTGCATAAGAAATTTAAACAGAATAGTTAGGAGAAAATAGTGTGTCTTCTTCTAGACGCAAACCAAGTGAAATTGTTTTAGAAATCTTAGATTGTATTGTTGATAAAGGTGAAGCTACTAGGTGGGATTTAACTAAAATCTTGGGTACTACTTGGCAGTTTCATCATTGGATTGAAGATTTTTTATTAAAGGAGAGATTTATTACTGAACGTAAAGAAAAGAATCACTATTTCTATTCTATTACTGATTTGGGTGTACAGTTTTATGAGTTGCTTAAGAATGGAAAGCTTTTGAAGGCTTTTATTAAGATTAGTGGAAAAAGACTAAGAAGATAGTAATTAAGCTAAATTTAGGTAAACTTCTTATTACCCAATTTTATTTGATCTTTTGTGTTATTTGTTTGTTTTATCTAAGAAAACTTGGAATTAAGGTTGATATCTTCCTAATTGAATACGCTAAGATTCCAAGTCCAATAATTACTGTTAATGCTAGTGTTAGTGATTGTATTGTTGGGAACTCTGATTCTGATTCAGGAGAAGGAGTTGTTGGGCTAGGAGTTGGTGATAAGGTAGGACTAGGAGTTGGACTAGGTGTTGATGTAAGTTCTGGTGTTGCTGTTGGATCTATTTCAACAATGTGATAGTTAACTCCATTTTTTACTGCAATATTATTCTCAACAATGTTATCTGAGAAAGTGTCAATTCCTATACCATCATTATAAAGTACGGTATTATCTGTAATATAGCAGAAATCTCCATATTGGTAGCCAATAACTACAATGCCATCTTCATTATATTCAACAACATTGTCTGTAATGTTGCATCTTCTTGCTCCTGCAAGCTTAATTCCATATCTATCATTGTTTTTTATTGTGTTTGCAATAAACAAGTTGTCATTTGAATTATAGGAGTATATTCCATCTCTGAAAGAGGTTATTGTTAGATTCTTGATTGTTACATTTACCCTGTATGACATCTCAATACCTGCATTGGATCCATTTCCAATTAGTGAATAGCCATTTCCATCTATGCTTATGGAGTCTGCTTCAATTACAATTGGTTGATTGATGTTTCCTGTTAGGGTGTAGGTGTTTCCATCTTTAACAATTAGATCTGTTGGTGGCCATATATCTCCTGTTACTTGGATGTAGATTGCATTGGGGGGTCTTTCTGGGAAAAAGTTAGCTTTTACATTAAAGATTGCTGGATATGAAAAACTTAGCAGAAAAACTAGAAGTATGGTTAGTGAAGCCTTCTTCATTTTAGTTTGCTTCTCCTCTTAAGGTAAGGGCTACTTCCATCTACTGCTACTCCTAATCTAGCTCTGGGGGTTTGCATTGGAGCTTTTGTGGTCCATGTGTTCTCTTGTGCTTTTGCTATGGGGATTGGGTTTAGCATTGGGTTTGCTAAAAAAAATGCTAAGATTACAAGGACTTTTATTGTGCTCTTGCTCAATGCTTAACCCCCATATAATACTGCGCTATAATGTGGTAAAAGGGTTTTTGTGAAGATATTTTGACAAAATAAGCCTGTTTTGGTCAATAAAACTTGACTATGTTTTAGTCAATAAACCTTGACTAAGCTATAATTCATATTGATTGTTAATAATTCTAAAATAGAAACTTTATAGAACTTCTATTTTATGCAAAAGGTTACTCTTGGTTTGATTATATTTTGCAGTGCTGGTGCTATTTTATTTGTGTTGTTTTCTACGGTTTTTACTGAGCCTTTTGTAACTGATGTTGATGAATATGATATTTTTCATGTTGAGAATGCTTCTTTTGTTGGTTTGTCTGGTGATGGTGGTAATGCTGTTGTTCTTTTTGTGAATAATGCTTGTTATCATGATGTTGTTTTGGATTTTGTTAATATTACTTGTGCTAGCTGGGAGAGGCAGTTTGTTGTTGATTCTACCTATAAGAATTTGCCTGTTGGTGGTTTTGTTAGGGTTGTTTTAGATGATGTTGGTTGGGTTGAGGGTCAGAGTTATATGGTTTGTGTTTTTTCTTCTATTGGTCATTTTTCTGGTTGGACTAGAATAACAGCTTAACAGTTTTTAGATTATTTTTTGAGTTTTACTTAGTTTCTCTACTATATTTCTCTTTAAGTTGTATCCAATCTAGAGGTACTTCAAAAACTCCTTTAATTGAACCAATTAGATAATATGCTTTATTCTTTTTATTATACACTATAAAACACCCTATTTCTACTATTTCAAGAGACAAATATGCTCTATAAACTGTTAAAATGGCTATGAACTAGCATGTGCTTGTGTGCCACCGCCTGTTTTCTTAATAGCTTAAAACTGCAAAATTAGAAACTTTGTTGTTTTACCTGAAAACTTGCTGTTTAATTATTGTGCATGGAAAACAATGAACACCATCCTGAATAGGTGAGTGTCAAAAACAATATTGATCAATAGATATGATTCCCAATTTTTAAAGTTAAACTAGAAATAAAGATATGCAGTTTACTGCCCAATAATATCAGTTTCAGCTATTGTGAATATAGAACTACGGTGTTTAGGATAGGGTATTTTTTCTTGTGCTTCCTGTACATTTCTAAGTCTGTAACCATAAAGAAATTCTTTTTTAGCATACCTATCTAAGATGCGTTTTGTGGCACGGTGTTCTTTCTCATATTTAGCTGTATCAATTCTTGGAAACTTTGTCTAGGTGACTGTAATGGCGTACTCTAGCATATCTAATTTGGTTTGCTTTATTCATGAATAGTTGGCATGATCCTGACTTGTTGCATACTAGACATTGTAGTTTTACACATTTAATTTTCATCCAAGTCATCCTGTTTGTTTAGAATTGGTGACCATTGGTCTGGAAGTGCTATAAAAGGACCCTTCAAAAACAATTATGGGTCTAGGAAACTTGGATGAATATTCTGAATTTAGCATAAATCATAAACTTGAAACTGATAATTAATTGTTAGAGTTTAATTATTAGAGAATTATATTGAAGGGGATTTATTATGATCAAATGGAAATCTAATTATTCTCTTATTTTAGTGACTTTACTTTTAGTTTTTTCACTTGCATTTATTATTTATTTTTATGGTATTGTGCAATTCCCTGATAGGTTTACTCCTTTGATTAGTTTTGAAAAAGAGTATTTGTCTTCTAGAGATTTTAATTTAACTTCAGGTAATGCTGTTGTTTTGAATTTGACTATTAGTTCTATTGCTGATGAGGTTCTTGTTATTCCTTTTAGTTTGGATTTGGTTAGTGTTTTTCATGGGAGTTTTCAAGAAGTTGATCCTGTGAATGTTTGGTGTGATTACAGTTTTGAACCTAACACTGTTATTGTTGGTTCTGGTGGGAGTAATTCTACTTTGTTGACTCTTGAGTTTTTTGATGTTGGTGATGTTGTTAGGTTTGATTTTATGGTTGTGCCTGGTGGTTCTGATGTGCATCATGTGGGTGGGTTGGGTCTTAGTGTTAGTGTTGTCTCTTGATGATTAGTTACTTTCTTTTGTGTTCCTTATTTGTTCTAGCCAAGAAAACAATTATGGGTTTTAGAAACTTATCAAAAAAGAGAAAAGGAATTACTTCAGAAAATTAATACTATAATTTATGAACAAAAAAGCATTGTTAGTTATTGATATACAATCTGGTAATTTTTCAAACCCAGATCCTATTTTTTATGGAGATGAATTGCTTAGTAAAGTTAAAAGGCTAATTGATAAAGCTCATTCTAAAGATCAGTTAGTTGTTTTTATTCAAAATAATGGTGGTGATGGTGATCCTGATGAATATGGTACTCCTGGATGGAATATTCACTCTTTAATTTCACCCTTAAAGGGTGACTTGGTTTATTCAAAAGACTTCCCCTGATTCATTTTCTGATACTATTTTGCATGCTGAGCTTCAAAACTATGATTTTGAAGAACTTGTTGTTGCTGGGTTGCAAACTGAGTATTGTATTGATACTACTTGTAGGAGGGCTTTTAGTCTTGGTTATAAGGTTACTTTGGTTGAGGATGATCATAGTACTTGGGATTCTTCATTTTTGAAGGCTGAGGAAATTATTATTCATCATAACTTGGTGCTTGGAGATTGGTTTGTTACTTTGAAAAAAGAAGAAGAAATTGAATTCTAATATTTCTGTTCTTTGTTTGCTTTATCCCAAGAAAACTTACTTGGAGATAGAAAGAGGGTCTTGGGAGTTCAATATTATGATAGATTAGAGTTTTGATTATTTGCAAATTGTTAATCTATTTTTTCCCAAGAGCCTTATTGGATGGTTTTTTTAGTTTTTGTATTTTAACTGGTTTATGATTTTTTAATATGAATTTTCAATTTAGGTTTTGTTTTTCTTTTGCCTATTTTTGTTTCTATTATTAAAATTTGTAGGCTTAGTGAAGAGCAACAAGAAGGGATGAAATAAATAACTTCCAGTCGCTTTTGGTTCTTTGTCTGTTTTATTGCTAAATAAAAAGATATATTAAACCTTAAGATATAATATTTAAAACTAAAAGTGATTCTATGAACAAACTATTGCAAAAAATAAGTATATTAATTGTCCCACTGATTATGCTTAGTTCAATTTTGCCAGTGTTTGCAACTGATACATTAGAACCCTCAGATTTTCAATTAGAAAGTTGGAACAAAACTATTGATTTTTTTGATTATGTGAGAGAATACAGCTCTATTCACGGTAAATCCCCCCCTCCAGACACATCTCATGCATATCTTAATCTTGCATATGTGAATAAGTCTGGAATAAGGACGCTTTCTGCAGGATTAATCAACATTACTGATGAAGATAGTGAAATTACTGTTCCTATTCAAACTACCATGATGAACTATAAATCGCAAGACGAACAAAAGGATGTAGTAACAGCTTCTAGTTTTATTATGCTGATGGCTTTTAATGAAACTGATACCTCAATTTACAGTCAATCACCAGATAAAAACGATACACTATATGCTTCGTTTAGTCTGGGCTATGATTTAGGTGAATTATTTGCTGGCTCAAATAAGCCTGATTTAAATACTAATGTTGAAGTAATTCCCTTAGAGTCATCTTCTGATGAGCTTATTTGGACTTGGGGAATGAAGTACACTAATCTTGCTGCTTATTGGTGGAAAAGTTCTATTGATCCAAATAATCCAGGTTGTGATCCTAGACCAATTGCACTCACAGTTTATGATGAATTAACTTTTACTTACCGATTGGAGATTGATCCAGTTTCTGGAGAAGCTACTTTGAGCATGAATTATACTATTGGTAAGATGCGTGATCTTTGGGTTTTCTGGTGGCTTGTATTCTTGCCAGTTGCTGTTCATTATAATTCTACTGGTTGTTATCAATTAAATGGGCAGATGATTTCTGATGAAACTATTTATGATTTTCTTTCTAGTCAGGGCATTAAGATGAGTATTGTTAATTTTCAAGCTTCAGCTATTCTTGATCATTCAGCTTATTTTGAAAGTGATGGATTAAATGTTCAGGATAATGAGGTAATTGTTGATAATTCGGTTATTGAGGCTTTTGCTGATGATGGCGAAAAAATTTTTGATGAGGACTTTTCAGTTAAGGACTCTTATGATTTGTATAATTATACTTTTGATCCACAAGAGAATACATTCGAGACATATCAAACTGTGACCAGAACTGCTAAGATTGCTGGTTTTGCTAGAAATCCCATCTTTGGAGCTCATACCTCTTTAATGAGATTTATTCCAACTGTGTTGGCTAGTATGGACCCTAGCTTGTATGAGCAAGCTAAGGATCATCTCTTGGATATGAGTTATGCGGATTATTTCTGTATTACTGCTTATCCTGAGTATGATGGTTATCGTATTGTGCATGATCCTACTATAACTGCTTATTGTACCTTAACAACTGGTTCTTCTTTGCCAGAAGATTCTACACCTTTTGGCATGGGTTTACTTTTGCTAGTTGGTGTTGTGGCTGTTATTGTTGTTGCTGTGGTGTTGATTTCAAAAAGAAGACATTAAATACAAACTCTGAAAAAACCCTACTTTTTTTATTTTAGATCATTATTAAGACTAATTTTGTTTATAATTCAATTATTACTATGTGACTGTTTTCTTAGCCAGATTCTCTTTCTTTCTTCTACCTTAATCTTCTAAACTTAATTTGATATTCACTGGTCAATAATAAAAAATGACTCCCAGCTTGTAGGGGTGATAGTCGTTAAATATTGTTGACCAATCCCTCTTGGACCCTAAAAAGAATCTACGACTCTTTAATAAAATTCAAAAATTAAATTAGGTCTACCAAAATAACAAGGGTGATTTCATCGTGCACTACTGGAAACTTTGGTGTTTTACTAGATTTTTTCAATTTAGGTGATAATACTTTACAATAAAGTTCTGTTGTAGTGGTTTAGTGTTTATCTTTTTGTTGTTGACTTTGTTTAAGAGTTTGTGTGTGGTAGTTTCTAGTCCAGTTCCTTTCTCCTCCGATTGGATTCTGGCTTGTGGTGTGTGGCATCAAAGGATTTGGCTGGATGGTTTTAGGTCACTATCTATTGCATAGGCACTAGCCACTTCCTTGTCATCACCTATGAATAGTGAAGTGATGTGTTGTGGTTAAGCGTAAGAAGGTTAATGGTAGGTGGGAGTGTAGTTGGGATTGTGGTTTTAAGCATTGGGATGTTGGGGTGGTGGCTTGGCATGAGACTCATGATCATTGTAACAAGAAGCCTAGTCCTTATGATCATACTGGCAAGAAGTTTAAGATTAATTGGCATAAGTTTCAGAGTTAATATTGAGTTGTCTTAGACAACTTTTCTGTAGCTTTAATTTTAATTTGATTGAACACTTAAATGCGAATTCCTAGCGTATAAACTCATTGTATTTCTATGTTGCTAGTTGTTTTAGATAGTTTTCTAGTTGCTCATTAGTATAAATAGGATATTGGATCATTCTGTTATTCGGTTTTTATAATAATGCATAAAAGCTTTCTAAAATCTAGATCAGAAATAATGCATAAGGGCTAGATATGTCTGATTCTGAAGAAGAGATTTACTCAATTATGTTTAGCTCTTTGAAGCATCCTGCTAGGAGAAAAATCCTTAGGATGCTCTCTGAGAAACCAAAAAGCTTTTCTCAAATCTTAGAAGAGCTTGGAGTCTCAAGTTCTCACTTAAACTATCATCTAGAAAGCTTGGGTGAGCTTCTTTCTAAAACAAAAGATGGAAAATACCAACTCTCTACCTTTGGTGAGGCTTCTGTGGAAACGATGAGAATTGTTGAAGAAACTCCAATTCAAAAAAACAAAGAACAATTTTCATTATTGAACCATAAGCCAACGATGGCAATATTTCTTATTATGATAATTGTTTTTTCAGGTGTTTTAGCATTTCAATATGCTTCTTTTGATCAGCTTTCTTCTGATTATTCTTCACTTAACTTGAAGTATAAGCAGCTTTTATCTTGGAGTGCAGATACTGATAGGGCAATTTCCTTTATTGAGGACGTAGTTCAAATTGACATTACCGACTATCAGGTAGCTTTATTGAGTAATAACATTGAGTATCGTTCAGATTTGGGTGGAGTAATTGAGGAAATTTTGAGGTATTCTCTTTCTAATAGTGAGGATAATATAGAAGTAGTGTTAAGGTTTAGAAATCAAGAGCTCTCCAGATACCAGATTAACATGTTTGAGGGCTCTCCTACCTATTCCAAACCTCAGCCTTTTAATTTGGTTGTTGCTGCTAAAGGATTGCTTGAAAGGTATCGAATTTATAAGGATTCTTCATATCTGGGACAGATGATTGATCTGCTTGCTTTGGTTGATGAAGTTTCTAATATTGAGATTATTGAGGATAATATGAAGCTTAAAATATCTGCTTCTCAGGAAACTACCGAGTTTTTTTGGCTTTATACCTTGGATGGTGTTGATTTTTCTCCTAAAAGTTTGAGTTTTATTTATGAAGATCATGCACTAAAGCAAGTTACTGATGGTTGGTATCTTTTTGAGAGTGGAACTACTGAGGTTAATGTGTCTCGTGAAGAAGCTATAATTTTAGCTAAGGCTGCTGCTCAAGACTTCTCTTGGACTTATGAAGGTGAGATTGTGTCTAATTTTGTTGTTTTAGATGATCCTATTGACGTTGAGTTTCATCCTCATCCTAGGGAAGACTTTGATATTCTTGTTCCTTACTGGTATGTTGTTTTGTATTTGGATAGGGTTTATCCTGGAGAGGTTGACCGGATTGCTGTTGGACTTTGGGGAGATAATGGAGAAATTGCAGATATTACGGCTGTGACTGTATAATTGGTTTTTTATTTCTTAACTTTATTGAATAAACTTTATTTCGGAAAGAGTAATCGATGTGTAATATCTTGAAGCTAAAGTACATCTTTCCTATTGTTGTATGCTTGTTACTTTTGCCTTCTTTTTTGTTATATACTTTAGTTGTTAGTTTTGAGAATGAGTTTGATGAATTCTATTTTGGTATTGATGTGGCATATGCTGATGTTGATAAAATAAAAAAACTGGTGGATCAGATCTCAGATTATACTAACTTCTTTGTTATTGGAAGTACTGGTATTTCGTATGATCAGGATAATCTAAACCAGACAATCTTCTACCTAGTTGAGCAGAATTTGGATTATGCTGTTTATACCGGCAGTGCTAGATGGCTGTTTTCTATCAACGAAATCTTAGCTCTTTACGAAGAGAAATTTGTTGGATTGTATTATGATGATGAGCATGGTGGTCGCCAATTGGATTTAAATGCTATCAGTGTGGAAAGTGCTGATAACTATTCTGATGCTGCATCTCAGTTTGTGAGTTCTCTGGTTTATCGGTTAAACGCAACTTATTATCGAGATAAGCCGTATTCTTATTTGGTTCCTTTGGATTTTCACTTGATTACCTCTGATTATGCTTTGTACTGGTTTGATTATCAGGCTGGCTATGATGTGCTGTTGGCTCAGTTTGGCTGGAATTATAGTAGGCAGATTAACATAGCTCAGGTTAGGGGTGCAGCTACTGCTATGGATAGGGATTGGGGTGCTATTATTGCTTGGACTTACAGTGAACCTCCTTATGTGGGATCAGGAGAGGAGCTTTTTGATGATCTTGTTTTGGCTTATGAGAATGGAGCCAAATATATTCTGGTTTTTGATAGCAACGAAGCTTATACTGACACTATCTTAAGAGAGGAGCATTTGGCTGCTATGGAGAGATTTTGGAAGTACACTAAGGATAATCCTAGACCTTCTAATTTGTTGGATGGTAGGGTTGCTTTTGTTTTGCCTAAAGATTGGGCTTATGGCTTTAGGGGTCCTGATGATAAGATTTGGGGTTTATGGGAGACTGATGAGTTAGCTTCAACTATAAGTGAGGATCTAGGCTTTTTATTAGAAGAATATGGTTCTAAATTGGATGTGATCTATGATGATGGATTGGAACTAGATAATATTTACAAGAAATACTTTTTCTGGAATGGAACCATCATTACTCCTTAAAAAATTATTGCTTAGTTGTCTAAGGCACTTTTTTTCTCTTTCTAATTAAATAGATTATATTCATTGCTATAGAGATTCCAATTAGTATTCCTTCAATGAAATCTGTGACTACGAATCCTTGATATTCAAAATATAGGAAACGACCTATTAGAATTCCAATTGCTAGTGTTATCATTCCTATGGCTAGGATTGTTTCATCACTCTGTTTCATTTGTTTTACCTCCTTGTATAATGGGTATTTGTTTTGTTTAAAACTCTCTCTCTTAACTCTGATAGTCTATAGGAGACCAGTAGTGTCTTATGAAGATCTCTTTAGGTATTCTTC
>Ga0209635_10002410_pt1 | contig 14319 bp, 15 predicted proteins | sample DeeMarSWOR230_32_FD_187463 | JGI IMG/M metagenome (GOLD analysis project Ga0209635, IMG submission 187463) | Marine sediment microbial communities from White Oak River estuary, North Carolina - WOR-2-30_32 (SPAdes) (version 2) | ecosystem: Environmental > Aquatic > Marine > Intertidal zone >... | reverse complement strand
AAAAGGTGGCCAAAAATAGTAAGATAGTTCTTGACATGGTGAAAAGTGAGAAGATACTGCCGAGAGTCGCTGCTGAAAAGATCGCAAGAGAGCGTGTGCTTAAATCGATGGTGTACAGGGGCCAACTAGATGAGTCAGCATGTTGATAAGTTCAGGTTCACTCTCACAATTTTAAGAACTGCCAATCATTTGCCCCCATGGCAAATGGTCTGTTTTAACCGATCAAAGATCAACGACAGAAATTCTGTTGTGATCATGGGATCGTAACTTCATAGGACGCCATGTATCCTTCCAGAGTGCAAACTGAAATCGTTACAGCCTCACCACTGTAGCCAGCCCAGTTCCATGAACACTTGAATATGACCAACTCGCTCGGACGCAGTACATAGGGAAGGTCCGCAGGAGCAACAACTGCAACGTCTTGAATTGTCCCGTTCTGGAAGGTCACGGTTATGTTGGTGACCAAAACATATGAGGGTGAGAATTCGTGATTTTCCACTGTAATATTGAAATGATCCGTGGCTGTAGTGTTGAAAAGGGCATGAGAAATGACAACAGGTCCCGGCGTGACCGTGACGTAAGAAGCAGAGTACCCCTGCAGAGAGTAAATGGTGATTGTCACATTCTTGTTCCAATGAGCTGCCCAATCCCAATCGCACTTGAATGCAACTGACTTGTTGACGTAGAGCGTATAGTTCAATGAAGGACGAGATACCACGGTCAGGTTTTCGAGCACTCCGTTTTCGACGGTTATTCTTGTGATGTTGACGAATTCTTCGAGGGAGAATTCAGAGTTTTTGATTGAAACGTTGAAGTGCGTTGTGTCGGTGGCGTTGAAAAGAGCGTCTGTAATTGTCAGAATTACACGTGGTGTCGTGGCGTGGGTAGTAGATTTCGCAAAACCTTGCTGAGTATGTACCATAATTGAAACGTTCTTCTCCCTGAAGTCAGTCCAGTTCCAGGAACATTTGAACGTAACGTCAGTACCAGGGAAAAGCCGGTAGGGAAGGTCTGGAGGAGGTAAGACAGGCACATCGGGGAAGGTTTCGTCCTCAGCAGCCACAGTTATGCTCGAAAGAGTGATGTAGGAACCTTGAGGAGAATCTTCAGAATTTCCAACTGTGACATTGAAGCATGTCGTGTTAGCAACGTCGAAAAATACATCAGTGATCTCGATGACTACTCGCGAAGGAAGGGTAGTACGTAGGGGAGGCTCAGGATAATACGCCGTGTAGCCCTGCAAAGTATGCACTGCTATCGTGATGTTCTGCCCTTGATATTCTGTCCAATCCCACGAACATACGAAGGGAACTGAATCATCCGGATCAAGAGCATAAGGTAGCGTGTAAGGATCGAGAGTAGTAGCGTTTTGTGCATTTACGGCTATTCGTGTCACATTAACATACGTAATCGACCACTCCAAATTATGGACAGTCAAGTTGAAGCCAGAGACACTTACCATAGAGTCGAAGCGAACATCTGCAATACGGAGATCTACAAGAGGAGTCTCAAACGTACGCGTCGCACCAGACCCATTGCCAACAGATACAGAGACTTCTACAGTTTCGCCAGTGTAGTTGCCCCAGTTCCAGAAACACTCAAACGTCTGAGATTCACTTTTTGGAAATTCGTACGGAAGTAAAGGACGAATATTCATCACATCATGAAGGACATTGTCCTCCGTCGAAACCATGATGCTGGTGATTATGGCCGGTTCTCTTGATGTTGAGTAGGTTGGATAGAGCATGGTTAGGTTGAAGTATGTTGTATCCTGAGGATTGAACGTAACGTTGCTTATGGTGATGCTAGGTGTTTCAGGATTGCGATATTCGAGAGACTCGTAGTAGCCCACTACTCCCAAATAGGAGAGAAACGCCCCAATTATCGCTGAGATGAGCAGCAGGAGAATAAGAAAAAGCCTCGAAATCGCTTTAACGTTACTAACGATTCTCATATGACTCCCCTTCAGGGTTCTAACATTGCTGTTGTTTCATTTAAGTTAATACCACAACTTTGCGAGGATACCTTATTTTCTTTTTCGGAACTGCTCTGCTCCAAGACCCTCCAGAACATGTTCAAAACCGCATATCTTGAGCTTCGTAGCTTCCTCAACCATCTGAATAACCTTGCAGATCAGCTCATCGTAGGTGGTTCTCCACATGACGCTTGCTCAAACTAAACACACATCAGGCTTAAAAGTCGACCCTTCGTGTTCACGACCATTAATTCTTGGTCAGATATGGATCTCCCCAAACCGCGGAACAGATTCTATTGTTGAACTTGTAAGGTTTAGGTTAATGAACGATATGCAGCAAAGCCTAAGAGTCTCGTTGGGAAGTAAGACTTGTGTCGGGGCAAGTCTAGGTGAAAATCGGATTTCACGTCTCTATTCAAGGTTCCGTCGACAAGGCCGTGGACAGAGCCGTCGAGCTAGGCTGCAATACCTTCCAGATCTTTACAAGGAACCCGAGACAGTGGAAGCCCAAGGACCTCACGTCGGAGGAGATAAAAGCCTTCGTCGAGAAGGTGAATAGCCACAACATGGAGCCAGTCCTCGGGCACATGCCTTACCTACCGAATTTGGCTTCTCCCTATAATGATGTCTACACGAAATCTGTTGAAACCCTAACATCAGAGTTGGAAAGGTGCGAGAGACTGGAGATCCCTTATCTTGTTACTCACTTAGGTAGCCACCTAGGCGCTGGGATGCAGACTGGTTTTAAGAGAACTATCAATGCGATTGACAAGGCCTTCAAAGTTGCGGGTGAAGGCGTCATGCTTCTCTTAGAGAATACAGCTGGAACCAAGAATAGCATGTGTAGTTCTTTCGAGGACATCCAGAATATAATCGAACGGGTCTGTTATGCTAGGAACATTGGTATCTGTTTCGACACCTGTCACGCCTTTGCAGCGGGCTACGACCTTAGAACCCAAAAGGCTGTGGAAGGAACCGTTAGAACGCTTGAGCAGACAATTGGATGCGAAAAGGTCAAACTTGTTCACCTGAACGATTCGGTGGGCGATTTGAATTCGCGCATAGACCGACATGAGCATATTGGCATGGGTATGATCGGTGATGAAGGATTCAGAAGCCTGCTAAGAAGCTCGCTGGGCCGTCTGCCCTTAATACTTGAGACCCCTAAAGACTCGAGGCGAAGCGACGCCGAGAACCTTGCAAAGGTGAGAGAGTTAGCTGGCAGACTCTAGCGGCAAACATCAGCAGCTACTCGTCTTCTGCCAGGTATTTGAGACCCAGAGGCTTCATCTTGTACCGTCAATAATCTGATAGGTTTTCGCTTCTTCATGTCCTACGCTATCTAGGGGCAATTCCTTAGACGATCTGGTATGTCTAGCTTTGGAAAAACATATAAGCATGACATGCGTCATGCAATGGAGAGTTGAAAGCGTAAAATGTCTAAGAAGGAGACTGTAGCAAACCGCGTTAAGGAAACCCTTGAAGAACTGAGACCCAGACTGCAGGCTGATGGAGGCGACATAGAGTTTTTAGGAGTAGATCAAGGTATTGTTAAGGTTAAGTTGAGAGGAGCATGCGCTGGATGTCCGATGTCAACAATGACTATCAAAATGGGCGTGGAACAATACCTCAAGAAAAAGATACCCGAAGTTATTCGGGTCGAGGCACTCTAACAACCAGTTCCAACGAACTATCACAACAAAATACCCAATCCGTGGTTGCCAATCAGAATTCTTTAATGCAGAGTGCCCAGTTGAGATTATCTTTTCGGAAAAGGCCGAGCAAAGGTGACAGAAGGATTCGGAGACAAATCTCAAAAGGAAACAAGAGATCAACGAGGAAGCACACGCAACACTTTAAGCTATACGGAAGTTTACTCAGTGCGAAGTCGTTTCTTCCATAAGTCATGAAACTGAAGAAGAAAGCTATGTGAGCGGTGCCAGGAGTTGCTTGAAGGTAATTTTGTGAATCTGAGGGTCATGGAGAAAGAGGATTTGCCACTCGTTGCGGAATGGGCTAACAATCCTGAATTTGGTGATGAATACGAACCGCTTGAACAGGTTTCCTATCACGAGGTGGAGAAGTGGTATGATAATCTTAGTCCTGAAGAGAAGTGGTTCATTATTGAGAAGAAAGATGGAAGCAAGATTGGTCAAATATCCCATTCTTCCAGAGGACCACACTTTCTCCTAGGCTACAGATTACTTCCAAGTGAGAGGAACAAAGGCTATTGCACTGAAGCAGTCAAGCTCATAGTGGATTATCTATTCCTGTCAAGAAATTTGGTGCGTATTCAGGCTGAAACCAATCCGAGAAATATTGCATCACAAAGGGTTCTAGAAAAAGCAGGATTCAAGAGGGAAGGGTTGGTTCGCAGATCGATTTTCATTAGAGGGAAGTGGGAAGATGGCTTGCTCTACAGCATTCTTAGGGAAGAATGGAAAGAACCCAAGATATTGAAGTAGGCCGGGCTAATGCGAATAACTGTAGGTTGTGATTTAGGGGAGTTCAAGAGATACTACAAGAAGTTGGCACTAGACAAAGAGTGGCAGGGCACATTTGGGTTCACAGAGGAACGCGATACGAGTTGGGAGAGGGTTCTAGCTAAGAATCCTTCGCAGCTCCTGGTTTGGAGAAAGAACGATGAAATCATAGGTCATGCAATCTGGCATGAAACTAGCACCGATGAACATAGAGAAGGGGATCCCAGAGACAGAGAAGACAGAGAGATACTCAGAAAGCTTTGTGGTGGAAAGAAAGACAACATTGTCGAGCTTCATGAAATCTGGCTGAGGAAGGAGCACAGAGGGCGGGGGTATGGCAAAAAGTTCTTTGCATTCTTTGAAGACTTCATCAGAAACAAAGGCTATGACTCAATTGTATATTATGCAGATCATCCCGCCGCGATATCCATCTGCAGAAAGAGAGGGTGGAAAGAAGACTTCCTAGCAAATGAAAAATGGCATGTCTTCTGCCTTTTACTAAGCACAGACTAATTTCTTCTGTAAGTTATAAAATCCAGCGTTATGAAAACAAGTGTGGCTTGAGGTAGAGAGCATGATCGTACAAGAGATTAAGGATGAGCTGAAAAGGCATGCAGATCCAGTAGAGAAAGAGAAAAGAATCCACTGGGAGAAACCGTATCAAGAAAGACCGAAGTGGTATGGAGTTCCCTCTCCTACAGTAAGAAAGATAGCATCACAATTCTTCCAGAGCGTCAAGAAGAAAACTAAGAAGGAAATTATTCAGCTATGCGATGACCTGCTAGAATCTGGTTATTCGGAGGAGAGGACTATCGCGTTTGACTGGTCTTTTCGGCTGAGAAAAAAGTATGAAGAGGCTGATTTCCAGCTTCTAGAAATTTGGCTGAAGAAGCATGTGCATAGCTGGGGAGCCTGTGATGATCTTTGTACACACGCCCTTGGGGCGCTGATTTTCCAATTCCCTACGCTCATTCAGCAGGTAAGAGAATGGACAAGATCGGAAAATCGTTGGATGAAGAGAGCGAGTGCAGTCAGCCTGATCTACTCGATAAGAAGAAAGCAGCAGCTTGGAGCCATTTTTGAGACAGCCGATGCCTTGTTAACAGATCAGGACATAATGGTGCAGAAGGGCTACGGATGGATGCTAAAGGAAGCCAGCAACGAATACCCAGATGAGGTGTTTGACTACGTCATGAAGAATAAGAAAGAAATGCCTAGAACAGCCCTCAGATATGCCATTGAGAAACTGTCTCCCGAGTCCAGAAGAGAAGCAATGAAAAGAGAATGAATATTGCGCGCCCCGATGCAGTGATATAAACATTATCAAATAGTAGTGAGTAAATGTGAGACTAGCTTACGTAGTATGGATGTTTCTCCTTCTTCAGCTCAGCCAAAATGCGGATAAACATGAAATCAAAGTCCTTACCCCACAAAAGCCACTTCAGACCATGATAGAAACGCAACAGCTCCAAACCCCGTCCAGTTGTGCGGTATGATTCCTCACTTCGTTCCTCAACAAGCAACAACTTCAGCTGTACCAACGCCGCGATGTATCGCTCAACTAGTTTGCGGCTTAGGCTGCAGCCAATTATGATATCTTCCTTCTTGCAGCCTTTGGTTGCCCAACGAAGAATATTCGCAACGACATCAAACTCGCTTCTCTCTCTGGCTTTCAAAACGGCTTCACTACTTTCTCTCACCTCTAGAAGATTGGCCAAAACTAAAAATCCTTGTTTCAAAGCCTACAATATAGCGAAACAAAACTGAAAACATGTCTATAAGACTAACAGCTATCCTCTGAAATACTCTGATATTCTCTTCTGAAACAACGCATCCTGCAAAAGCTTACTCCGACTGATCCAAGTTCCCAAGGGTATTTGAAACCTACTGGCAACACAAGCCAGCGCTTCCTCCAAAGTATTGAACTTCAAAGGTCGCTGCTTCAGGGCATTCCTAACGTTTTCTCTCACTTGCCACACACCAACAGGCATGATGTAACCCGGGTGAGCCTCCCGGAGCACTATGACGGTCGCCTGTCGCCTCTCCTTCTTCAACAATTCTCCAACAGCCAGACGCGCTGCATAGTAGCAGCCACCGATACTCGCATATTGGGTTCTACGCTCAAACCCCTCCCAGTCAGAAAACATCACAATGTGACGGTCGCTGGGATTCCACACAGTCCCAGGATACCACGCTTCCATGGCCTCGTAACTCCAAGCGCTAGGAATCATCAAAACCTCAAAACGATTGTCCAAATATCTGGACTCATAGACTCGATACTCGTTGATCTCTGGAAAGGTCTTGATCTGTTCAATCATGTCTTTTGACACGATGCTATCAACGGCGGTTATGCTCCAACGAGTGGGAACCAGTCTGCGATTATCCTCAAGTCCAAAGGCTCCTACGCTGAAGGCCCGTTGAATCCGGGAAACCAACACCCCCCTTTCATACAAGCCCAGAACTGCATCAGCAGCCTTCAAATCAGTATCATCATAAGCCTTCTCAATCTGGTGGTCCCAGCGACCACTCCCAACATTTAGGTCTTTAATCAATGCTGAAGGGCCAAAAGGTTGAACCTCAGCATCTAGAACGAAACGCCTACTCGGAATTTTCTTAAGAGCCAACTCAACATCTATTGACCTTGCGGACAGAGCCAGCTCGCGGGTCCTTTCCATTATTTTTCCAGCATCCTCAAACTTCCTCACATGAACGCGATGCTTTCCTCGAATCAGCATGGCTCGAAAACTGACAATCTCGTCGATAGACTTGCCGAACCAAAACTCAGGCAAATCGTATAGACTAGTGTCTTCATGAACCGGTGGAACCAAAGGACCGGCATAAACATAAGGATAGCCCATCCTACCCACGAAGACTCCAGGCGGAGAAGCACCATCCACGTCCGTGCCCTCAATCAGAGGCACAGTCTGAAAATAATGCTTAAGCCGGACGATTAGGGGACACCGCGCCTTTCCGCACAGATACTTAGCGCCCTTACACGCCACGCAGAGACCCTTTCCCCAAGCCACTCCAGAAGCCTTAGCAACAAGATAGTCAGCGTTGTAGTTCAAATCAGCAGCTACGTCGGGGCTATCGATGAGATCGAGTATCCAAAGGGCGTCCTTGCCAGACACTTTGACCATCCTCGACTTCTTCGCTAGTTTCCTCATAATAAGCCGCCGAGATCTAATCTAGAATACTTCAACTAAAGCTTAAAAGCAACCCGATGCGTGCTACCCGACAAGAACGCGTTCCCAAAAACTCTCCGTTCCCTTGCCTACTTCCCAAAACAGAATTAACACCAAAACTGCAAGAAGTGCGAAATGAACAATGAAACTGGCCAACTCCCAATCGCTGAAAAGAACAAATGAGTCAAAGGATTCGTTGACAAAAGGATAAAGAAGAGGATTAAACTCGTGATGCAACGCGTCGATTAACACATGAGAAAGCCCGCCTAGAAGACATGAAACACAAAGCACAGCGGAGAACCGGCACTTCTCCTCAACATTCTTTCTATCAATCCGAAAAGCTGGCGAAATCGCAGGTTGGTACACAAGAATAGTCAGCAACACGCTAAGAAGGGTGCCTAGCGTCGCGACGCCAAACAGGCTGTGAAGCATGAGTCTATTCTGAAGACCACCCGTCATTAGATAAATGACTGGAATCTCAAGGTCAGGCAACATCGAGCCGACTACTAGAGCTGGCAGACTAAGCCTTCTTATTACTTTGTTTGCCAGATAAGCGAAGACAGGGTGGAGCAGGGTGAAGGGCAAAAGAATACCTCAGAAAAACATGTTGAAGGAGAATTTACGGATAGAACCTTCTGATTGTGCGTGGAAATGGAATAGCGTCCATAACGCTGTCTAGGTCAAGCATCCAAGCCAGCAACCGTTCAATCCCTAAACCAAAACCTGCATGAGGAACGGTTCCATATCTCCTCAAATCGATGTACCATTCATAGTCTTCCTCTTTCAATCCGAATTCTTTCAGCCTTGTGATTAGCTCTTCTTTGTCGTCAACTCTTGCTCCACCAGTGGTGAGTTCACCTATATTCGGAACAATCAGATCTACAGACATGGCTAGTTTCGGATTTTTGGGGTGTGTCTTGCAATAGAATGCTTTGATCTCCTTCGGGTAGTCGTAGACAAAGACAGGTCCTAGTTCTTTTGAGAGAGCTCGCTCCTCGTTGAAACCGAAGTCTTCGCCCCACTTGATTTTGAATCCCTTTTCGTGAAGCCCCTTTATAGCGTCGTCGTATGTGATTCTTGCGAAGGGTGGCGCGATGTTCAGTAGACTTTGTTTGTCTACTTCTAGTGCCTCAAGTTCCTCCTCGCAGTCACCTGCAACTCTCTGGCAGACATGACTCACAAGGCCCTCCTCCAGACGCATCATGTCGTCTATAGTGGCGAAGGCAGCCTCGGCTTCAACATGCCAGTACTCGGTAAGATGTCTAATTGTTCTACTCTTCTCAGCGCGGAAAGAAGGCGCTATGCAATACACTTTCATTAGAGAATATATGAGGGCTTCTAGATGCAACTGGGCGCTCTGGGTGAGATAGAGATCATTGTCGAAATACTTCAGTCCGAATAACGTGGCTCCACCCTCACAAGCGCTGGATATGAACATCGGCGGAGAAACCTCGACGTATTCCTGCTTTCTGAGAAACTCGTGAGTAGATTTTAGCACCTCACTCCTAACCTTCATGATTTTAGTCATCCTCTGGCTACGAAGCCAAAGATGCCGCACATCTCGTAGGAACTCCTTGCTCTGATCCTTTGTTATAGGAAACGTTTCGGCTAGTCCAACTATCTCCAGTTTATCCGTAGACAGTTCGTAGCCTCCAGGTGCGCGTTTATCCCTTTCCACCGTTCCGCTAAGCTCGAGTGAAGATTCCATGGTCACCCTACCTGCTTCGGTCCAAGCTGGGCTGTCTTGCTTGACTATGCATTGGATGATCCCCGTGGCGTCACGTATCAAGAGAAAAACAACTTCTTTGCTCGTCCTTTTCCGATAAACCCATCCTTGAACAGTAACATGCTTACCTGTGTGATGGCCCTCGAGAATTTCTTTAACTTGAACTAGGGGCGTAGCCATCATATTTCACTTTAGCTCTTCCTTACCAAGCCTAAACACCTGCTCTAATGTCTTTTGGGTGATCTGCTACAATTCTCCATACATCTGCCCTGGAGCGAGATATTTTGGAAAGCGCTTTCGTAGAGCCGACCTAGCGCAATAGCATAAGTGGCACTCGTCTACATAGCCCTCTTCATGTGGAATGTTGTACTTCTCTACGAGAGCCACGGGACCTCGCTCCAAGATCGGGGCACATATTGGATGTGAGATTGGGTCGTATGACTCGATCAGTTGGGAGAGTGAGGTCTCTTTGTAGTTTCCCAGAACGAGTCCTTGACACAGATGGATGAAGCCGAAGGGGTCGATGTGTACCCTACTTGGATTTGCAAGGTCTTCATGACGACACTCCACAAATTCTGCCCAATTTCTCCGAGGAAGCCCCTCCGTAAGCTTCTCCGCAGCACGACCCCTAAACATGACGTCCCCTTCAGTAACTGGTTTGCCCTTCCAGCCAATCTCTTCAGAAGTTTTTGGCTTAGGCTCCTCAATAGTGATTGTGCCAACGGGCAGACCTAGCATTTCTGCTGCCTTGATGGCATTCTTAGGGTATTCCTTTTCTTCCTCCTCTTGGTGAAAGATATCCTCGCTGACACTAAGATCTGATAATCCAACCTTTGAAATCGGGGTAAGCCACTCCAAGGCGTCCTCCACTGTTGTGGCCCAATATGTGTCAGTGACTATTCCAGTCTTGAATCCCATTTCGCTGGCTTCTTCTATTCCCCGGAGCATTATCGGATAATAGAGAAACGGTTCGCCGCCTTCGAAGAATATCCACTCGATAGTTCCCAACTTCTGCGCCTGTTTGTAGATCTCTCTAATATCGGCAATTGTCATGGTGCCCTTTGCGAAGGGGCTTCCGAAAACGAAGCAGTGATCGCACTCGTGGGTACATTTGTAGGTGAGTAGAAGATGAAGCCCTGATATTGGCATGTTTCATCCCATTCCTATTTTGGGGTCAGCTATTAATTCTTTCTTCACAAAGGAGCAAAACCTTTTTAGCAGTCAGATATTACTCGTCGTCGATTGTGCCCAAGTTCAAGGTAATATATCCCTTCAATAGCTAGCAATATTCACTGGGATCGTCCGAGGGAAGACAATTTGGAGCTGATCTTAGAAGAGATAGAAGACAAAGAGGAATTCGACAAGCTCTTTCGGGAAATAACTGAAGATGTTCCCAGAAGCCCAAGCGTTGCAATGGCCTACCCCGCGGTCGCCCATCCCAGTGCATTGCTCTCAAACTTTGAAGTTAGGGATGACACCAAGACTATTGCAGCCTTTAGACGTGAACAACTCGCAGGACTTGCCTCATTCATTCGATCAAAAGTTACTTTTCTTCCACCATCATTTGTCAACAGAGTCTTCTTTCTGCTCGGACGAAAGCGAGCGAAAGATGTTGAGGACTCCTTGCTAGAAAACATCGCCAAGGCATACTCGACGTTGCAGATACCAGAAGTGTCTTACATCAGACTTCATCCTCTAGAGAAGTCATCTCCATCTGGAAGAAGACTCGGAAAGCACGAGTACAAGAAGAAATTCGTCATGGCCCGAATGGCAAGAAAACTGCAAAACATACCAAAACCACAACACCAAATCGCTCCGATCTTGCGGCGGGTACAATGGGAAGAGGAAGACCTAGGGCTTTTCATGAGAACATGGGCTCAGGGTTTCGGCTGGCCAGCTAGACAAATAGAAGAGATAGCCAACGGTATGACAAGAAGGCTATTAGAAAGAAACTCGAGAGACCCAAACACTTGGGTCAATTTTCTGGCTGAGGTTGAGGGGCAAGCGGTGGGGACGGCAGCTACTCTCACCTTCCCAGATTCAGCGTTTGTAGTCAACGTTTCTACTCTAAAGGAGTTTAGGAGACGAGGTTTCGCAGTCTGCACTATGATGAACCTCATGGAATGGTGTAAAGAGCAAGGGATGAGAAATATCGCCTTGGACGTGTGGCCCCGCGATACGGCTGCAGTAAGCCTCTACACAAAGCTGAAATTTGAAGAATTCGGAACATCCTCAGCGTATGTCAGAAAATTCTGACAGACTCTCCGCCCGATCCTAGCTCGATTCTAGGGGGCCTCGTTTCATCAAGAGAGAAAGGAGAAATCTGGTGCAAAACGAGATCTCTTCATCGACCCCCAAGAATCATGGTCACGCCGAGGCATTTAATAATATAGTTTAGAACAGTGTGCGGGCCACTTGCCGACTAGGTAGTTGCTGAAAGTGCGAATTTCCAGATTGCCCTACTTCGCTGAACGGAAAAGGGTGATGGCTTCAAGAGAGAACTTTCTTTATAAGTCCTTGTTTGGTTATAGTGCAGTCTAGAATGGGCCGGGGTGACCGAGTGGTTAGGTGGTCGGCTGCAGCTGGTCTGCTGAATGATGATGACAGAAGATACCGGCTTTACTTGGGTTCAAATCCCAACCCCGGCATCTGGATCTAACTACCAATGGTGATAACATGGCGCTGAAAATATACAACACGTTAACGAGGCAGAAGGAAGTCTTCAAACCGCTCCATGGAAATCGTGTGTACATGTTTGTGTGCGGGCCAACTCTTTATGACTATTCCCATTTGGGACACGCAAAATGCTACGTCGCCTTCGATGTGATAGCTAGGTACTTGAGGTACAAGGGTTACTCTCTATTCTATCTAATGAACATAACAGATGTTGAGGACAGAATAATACAAAGAGCAGAAGAGAGCAACAAAGACCCTGTCCAATTGGCAAAAGATCTGGAGCCCTCCTTCAGCGAAGATATGGCAGCCTTGGGAGTGAACAGCGTAAACCTCTACGCAAGAGCCTCAGAACATATACCCGAGATAATCGACCAGATCAGGAGGCTGATTGAAAAAGGCTATGTGTATGAAACGAAAACCGGAGTCTACTTTGACCTCGCTAAATTCGAGGACTTCGGAAAGCTTTCCCATCAAAAGCTTGATGAAGCAAAGAAGCACCGAATAGACCCAGACCCCACAAAGAAGAAACCCGAAGACTTCGCACTATGGAAAAAGAAGAAATCGGGCCCATTATGGGATTCTCCATGGGGGAAGGGGCGACCGGGCTGGCACATCGAAGACACAGCCATTTCCGAGCTGTACCTAGGCGAGCAATATGATATTCATGGCGGAGGAATTGACTTGATCTTTCCGCATCACGAAAGTGAGATAGTTCAGATGGAGTCCCTTTCTGGAAAGAAGCCTATGGTAAACTATTGGTTACATTCGGGACTGCTGATGGTTTCTGGGGAAAGGATGGGAAAATCCATGGGAAACTTTGTTACGATATCGGACGCACTGAAAGACTACGACGCGGAGGTACTTAGATACTTCTATGCTTCCACCCACTACAGAAGCCCAGTAGAGTACACTCAAGAAAGCCTAAAACAAGCCAAAGAAAGCTTGGAGACATTATACAACGCTCTGGACAATCTAGGCAAGCTGAAAGCAACTAAAAGAAAGAGACTAGATGAAGACGAGAAGAAACTCAAGAACGAATTGTTCGAGACAAAGAAAAGCTTTCTCACTGCTATGGATGACGACTTCAACACGCCCGTTGCACTATCTCACCTCTTCCACATGGCGACAAGCATCAACAAATTCACTGCTGCAAAAAGAGATATTAAAGGAAGATTGTCCCAAGACATCACTAATACATTCAAAGAACTTGGAAGCATTCTTGGCATATTACAGAAAGAAAAAGAAGCATTCGAAGAGGAGTCAGTGAGAGAACTAGTGGAGTTGCTCGTTGAGCTTAGAGAACGGTTTAGAGAGAGAAAGGATTTTGAAGCCTCGGACAGGATAAGGGCGAGACTGCGAGAATTGGGCATAGTCTTGGAGGACACTTCAGACGGTGTGAAGTGGAAAGGACAGATTCTAAGATAGAGAACGGTAAGAATCGATGGAAAAGCTTCTCGAACTTGCTCTGACGTCATTCATAGTAGGATTTACTGGGGCGATGATGCCTGGTCCAGTCCTCATAGCAACGATTCTTCAGTCGACAAGGAGGGGATATGTGGCGGGACCGTTAGTTACGCTTGGACATGCCCTAGCTGAGCTTGTTTTAACAATTTTCCTCATTTTTGGTCTTGCATTCATTGTAGGATCGCTTGAAGTCAGGGTGGTTTTTGGTTTGATCGGAGGCGCCACCTTGTTGTGGATGGGCTCAGAAGCTCTCAAGTATTCAAAGAAGGCGACAATTCATGGACTTGCAGCGAACACATCGAAGTCGAGACTTCTGGTCCAAGGTCCTGTTGCTCTAGGTCTTTTGATGAGCGTTTCCAATCCATATTGGTGGGTTTGGTGGGGGATTCTGGGAAACGCCTTCCTCATTGAAGGTCTTGCTGTCGCTGGCGTCATCGGCGCGGCGACCTTCTATTTTTCCCACATACTGTCCGATTTTACGTGGTACACGGGAGTTTCTTCAACAATTGCAAGAGGACGGACGGTGATAAGTGACAAGGTTTATAGGTACATTCTTGTCATTTGCGGCTTATCGCTATTAGTGTTGGGCGTGATTTTCATTGTTGACGGAATGACAACCGTCTTGGCGCTTAGTTCTTAACGATGGAAATTGTCACAGAGTGCCGCAGTGGTCGTCGACCCCGTTCCGGTTGCCGCCGATGTTCCTACCAAGAATAGTCTTAAAAGGTCCATTCAATAGAGACACTGTCATGACAGATCCCTATTTGGAGAAGTTTGCAAATACGCTGGTAGACTACTCCCTGGGTGAGA
>Ga0209635_10002406_pt1 | contig 14336 bp, 9 predicted proteins | sample DeeMarSWOR230_32_FD_187463 | JGI IMG/M metagenome (GOLD analysis project Ga0209635, IMG submission 187463) | Marine sediment microbial communities from White Oak River estuary, North Carolina - WOR-2-30_32 (SPAdes) (version 2) | ecosystem: Environmental > Aquatic > Marine > Intertidal zone >... | reverse complement strand
CGTTCAGGATAAACGGAGTCGAACTGTGGTTAAAGTATCGGCTTTAAAGGGAGATGGATTGGACAAGCTAAAGGAGATGATGGTTTCAACTTCTCTGGTTTTGTCAAAGGATCGGACTCAGGGGGTACTCCTTTCCAGCTTAAGACATAAAGACGCCCTCACCAGAGCAAAGCGAAGTTTGACCCTAACTAAAAACAGCTTAAAGAAAAAGATGAGCCCGGAGTTTGTGGCGCTGGATGTAAAAACTTCTCTGGATGCCATCGGTGAGGTGATTGGGAAGACAGTGACCGATGATATCCTAAACAAAATCTTTTCTGAATTCTGCATCGGGAAATGAATTTATTTCACTTTTTAAAGAGGTGAAAATGTAGGGACGAACCTTTAGGTTCGCCCGGTTGCGGGTGGAGCTTTGGCTCCACCCCTACGTTAAAAAAATGGTTAGCGAGATATGGCTTTAGCTGATATTTTGAAATCAGCAGGAACTTCCCAGAGGTTTCAGAGGATCAAAAACCTCTTGGGGTCTGACAAGAAGAGAGTTTTAGTCTCAGGTCTGGTTGGGTCAGGTAGATCTCTGCTCTTAGCCTACCTGAAAAAACAGCAGAACTTCCCCATGCTGGTGATAACCCCCGGCCCGGAGGAGAGCTGGAGAATATATGAGGATCTGATCTCTCTTGTGGGGGAAAAGATGGTAAGGCTTTTCCCCAGCTGGGAGATTCTCCCTTATGAGATGAAAATTCCTCATAGCGAAGTCATCGGAAGAAGATTGGAAAGCTTATATGATCTTATCATGGAGAAAAACCCTCTGGTGGTTACCACCATCCGGGCATGCGTGGAGAAGACCATCCACCCGGAGGAATTGAAGAAAAAAAGTATCCGGCTCAAGGTGGGAGAAAACGCTGATATTGATCATCTCTCCCAAGAACTCCTTAATTTAGGATTCAAACGATTTCCTCAGGTGGAGGAGATCGGAACCTTTAGCATAAGGGGAGGAATCTTAGACGTATTTCCCTATTCCTCCTCTGATCCGATAAGAATCGAGTTCTTTGGAGACGAAATCGAATCTATCCGCACATTTGGGGTCCTGGATCAGAGATCTATCCAGAAGATCGACTCCTCACCTATTCTTCCCAAAAGGGAGGTTTTAATAAGCGACAGCCAGCTGGAGGAGGCTCTTTCAAAATTGGAATCGGATCGGGCAGAGAGCTTAAGAGGAAAAATTCAGTTCCATGAGGAGGTGCCCGGGCTGGAGTGGCTGTCCAGCTTGTTTGATTACCCTTCCGCCCAGATCACGGACTATCTTACTTCAGACTCCATCATATTTCTGGATGGACCCCCCATGATTGAAAGCGAGCTGGATCAGATTTACCAGGAAACAGAAAGACTCTTTGTCCAGGCAGAAGCAAAGGGGGAAGCCGTGCCAGAGCCTTTTGCCCTGTGGGGGAAACCGGAAAGCTTCTTTGAGAAGATGAATCAATTCAAGACCATCCATCACCTGTCTTTAGGAGAAAAAAAGGATGCTTTGGATCTGGGAATGAAAGAGCCGGAGGTCTTCGGGGGAAATGTGGATCTGCTCAAAAGATCGATCAAAGGATACAGATCTGAAAAACAAAAGGTCTTCATCTTTTGTGACAATGTAGGCCAGAAGGACCGATTAGTTGAACTTTTAGACCGGGATGCGGATGGGATCGCCTGGCAGGTGAGAAATCTTTCCGGGGGTTTTAGCTTTCCAGAGATAGATTTGGTGGTTTTAACCGACCATCAGATATTCTCCCGATATTTCTGGCGCAGACGAAAGAGGCGATTCAATGAGGGGATTGCCTTATCCTCCTATTCTGCCCTCTCCTTGGGGGATTTTGTGGTTCATATAGACCATGGAATTGGGAGATATGCCGGACTTGAGACCCTGGAGGTGGATAAAAAAAAGAGGGAGTGCTTAAAACTTGTCTATTTAGGAGAGGACAAATTATACGTTCCCATTGAGGAGTTTAACCGGGTGCATAAGTTCGTGGGAAAGGAAGGTGCCCCTTCCCTATCCAAGCTGGGCGGAACCTCATGGGAGAAACTAAAAAAGAGAACCAAAAAATCCATTCAGGATATGGCACAGGAACTAATCCAGCTTTATGCAGAAAGAAAAGCCAAACTTGGCCTTACCTTCTCCGGTGATACCATCTGGCAAAAGGAGCTGGAAGCTTCCTTTATCTATGAGGAGACCCCGGATCAGCTTACTGTAATCGATGCTGTAAAAAAGGACATGGAACAGGGCACCCCAGCCGATCGCCTGGTCTGCGGGGATGTGGGATATGGCAAGACCGAGGTGGGGGTAAGGGCGGCATTCAAGGCGGTTATGGACGGAAAACAGGTGGCGGTGTTGGTCCCTACCACCATTTTAGCCCAACAACACTTTGTCACCTTCTCCGAAAGACTGAAAAGTTTCCCGGTGAACGTGGAAATGCTCTCCCGGTTCAAAAGCAGAAAGGAACAAAAACAGATCGTCAGCGATTTGAAGAAGGGGAAGGTGGACGTGGTCATCGGTACCCACCGCCTCGTCCAGAAGGATGTCCGGTTTAAGGATCTGGGACTTTTGATCATCGACGAAGAGCAGAGATTTGGAGTGGCACATAAGGAGAGGATAAAAAAATTGCGCCGGCTGGTTGACGTAATCACCTTAACAGCCACCCCCATTCCCCGCACCCTCCAGCTCTCACTTTTGGGCGCCAGAGACATGTCCATCATCAACACCCCTCCCAAGGATAGGCTCCCCATCCATACCGAGATAGTGAAATTTGACAAAAAACTTATCGCCGATGCCATCTTAAGGGAGGTGGATCGAGGAGGGCAGGTATATTTTGTCCACAACCGGGTGCAGACCATTGAAGCGGTGTATAGATTCTTACAGGATTTGATTCCCCAGATCAGAGTCGCCATCGCTCATGGACAGATGGAGGAAAACCTATTAGAAAAGGTGATGCTGGATTTTTTGGACCATCGATATGACCTTCTCCTGGTCACCTCCATCATCGAGTCAGGCATAGATATTCCCAGTGTGAATACCATCATAATAGATCGGGCAGATAGGTTTGGTTTAGCTCAGCTCTATCAACTGAGGGGAAGAGTGGGAAGATCCAACGTGAGGGCCTATGCTTATCTTTTGATACCACAAGTTAAGCTTTTGAGCCAGACGGCACGAAAAAGACTCAAAGCATTAGAACAGTTCACTCAGCTTGGCTCCGGTTTTCATCTGGCATTAAGGGATCTGGAGATCAGGGGGGCGGGAAACCTCTTGGGAGCCCAACAACATGGGTTCATCGAAGAGGTGGGCTTTGACCTTTACTGTAGGCTTTTGGATGAGGCAGTTAAGGAACTCAAAGGTGAGAAGATAGAAAGGCTTCCGGAGGTAAAGATTCAGTTCGATCTGGACATCTATATCCCACAATCCTACATCTCTGACAGCCAGCAGAGGGTGGAAATATACAAGAAACTTTCGGAAGCCAAATCTGTAGAAGAGATAAAAGCGGTAGAGTCTGAGATGATTGACCGATTCGGGAATCCTCCCCAGGAGGTGAAGGATCTTTTAAACTTCACCTGTGTCAAGATCATAGCCGCCCATCTGGGGATTTTCAGGGTCTCTTTGAAAAAAGATGTTCTTTTGCTTCAGTTCTCCGAGGATAAGAAGATAGGGAAAAAGCAGATACAGAACTTTAGGAAGAAGATCAATCTGCCTTTAGAATTTGTGGTTGACAAGACATTTCAACTGTTGGTTAATCTAAAGAAAACGGACGAGAAAAAAACCCGTTATGTTAAAAATCTCTTGCAAAGATTATAAGGTGGTCTTATATTGAGAAAAATTTTGAGTTAAACTAAAAAACTATGAACCTACGTAAACAGAATTTTTTTCCTTTAATCCAAGGAGGAGTAACATGAAGAAGGCGACCATATTGGTGTTTGTGGGGATGCTTGTTTTGGCTTTATTCTCCAGCTGCGGTACTAAACAAGAGGATAAAGTTGTGGCCCGGGTAGGGGATCGGGTAATCACGGTGGAGGATCTGGAAAAGGAATGGAAAACGGCATCCAAGATAATCATTAAAGGTGTACCAGAACTTCAGCGAAAAAAGGAATTAGTGGACAAGATGATCGGCGATCAGGTGGTGATCATGGAGGCATATAAGGAGGGTATTGATAACGAGGTGGAATCCGACACCAATTTTGCCAAACAGAAAGAACGTTTACTTACCAATGTGCTGTATCAAAAGGAGATAGCGGATAAAGCTAAAGTCACTGAGTCGGAGATGAAAAGAGAATATCAGAAGATGCAGGAGGAGGTGCATGCCTGGCACATACTAATGGAGACCGAACAGCAGGCGGACAGCATTTATAAGATGTTGAAGGAGGGTGCGGATTTCGCCCAGCTGGCCAGGGAAAGAAGCATTGATCCTTCAGCCAAGGATAATGCCGGAGATCTGGGATTTTTCAGTTGGGGAAAGATGATCTCAGAGTTCCAGGAGGTGGCTTTTAAGTTGAAAGAGGGGGAGATCTCCAGGCCGGTTGAGACCAACTACGGCTGGCACATTATCAAGTTGATTGAACGAAGAGAAGTGGAACAGCCCCCTTATGAAGAAGCCAAGAGGTTGATCCAATCCAAGTTGGCGCAGACTAAAAGAGAGAAAAGGGTGAAAGAATATTTCCAGTATCTGAGAAAGAAAGTGGGTTTCAAAATAAACGAGGAGGCTTTGGACATTCTCATGTCAAAAAAGGAAGAGATACCGCCAGATAGCCTGGGCTTGAGGAGAACGGGCGATTTTCTTGATCTAAGCCACTTTACACCTGAAGAAAAGGAGATGACCTTCTACAGTTATAATCAGGGAGAGGCAACTGTGGAAGAGTTTGCCCAGCAGTTCAATGAAATTCCTCAACCCTATCGTCCCCGGTTATCTGATGGGGAAAAAATCAAAGAGATCGCATTTCAAAGTCTGGTAAGGGATCTGATTCTGGATGTGGCCAGAGAGAAGAATCTGGAGAAAAGCGATGAGTTTAAAAAGGAATGGAACAGTATAAAAGAGAAGGAGATGGCTAATCGGATGAGAGGCGAGGTTATCCTGAAAGGGGTGGGGATATCGGATGACGAGACCAAAAGCTACTACGATAGGCATAAAGATAGATTTACCATTCAGCCTCAGGTTCAGGTAAGGGAGATTTTAGTTAAAACCAAAGAAGAAGCAGAGGACATCCTCAAACAACTGAACAAAGGAGCCGACTTCGCCAACTTAGCCTCAGAGAAGACCATCAGAACTTATGCCAAGAACACAGGAGGAGATTTAGGAAATTTCACCCGCGCCCGTTATCCGGAGCTTTTTGACGCGGCCATGGAAATAAAGAAGGGGAGCTTGGCTGGTCCCGTAAAGATAGAGGATCGACAATTCGGCGAAGCATATGCGGTGATCAAATTGGAAAGTAAAACCGAGGGGAAACTTCAGCCTTTAGAGGAGGTAAGAGACAGAGTAATTTCCATGGCACGACGGGAGAAAGACAACACTATCTATAACAACTGGGTGGAGAATGCCAAAGCTCGATACAAAATAGAAAGCTATGATGAGGTAATAGAATCTACGGTAACCGAAGAAGTGGAAACACCAGCAGAAAAAGGTTAAGCCATTTGACTTAAAGCTCAAAAAAGGAGAGGTTTCCCCTCCTATTTCAAGACCTCCTGTGGATATGAGATCATACGGGTAATCGACAGAAGGCAAAAGAGAAGTCCCAAGAGTTTCCAGTGGGCTAAAGAGGGATTATAAACACGCTTATCCTTCAATACAGGCAAGGAGAGATAGAGAACATCTAAGAGGGGTTGCTGGATAAAGTAGAAATCGAGGCATTTGGCTGGATATCCGATATTACCTCGAATTAAACCAGGTAATCGGTTTCAATTCTTAAAAATAGATTTCCCGTTTTATTTTTCTTTTATGACGCTTCGGTGACAGGAATTACCAAAGCATAGAACATCAACATTTCCTTCAGGATGAGTCCTAATCCTGACGCATGATGAAAGAAAGCAAAAGAGGTGAATATGAAAGCTGTAATACTTGCTGCGGGAGATGGTGGTAGATTTGGTAATTTAACTAAAGATAAACCCAAACCACTAATTCAACTTTTAGGCTTATCTTTAATTGAAAGAGCAATATTAACTACAAAACAAGTGGGCATTAAAGAATTCGTGGTAGTTATTGGCTATCTTGGGGACAAAATAAAAGCAGATTTAAGAGATGGAGAGAAGTTTGGAGTAAAAATAGATTATATTGAGAATAAGGAGTGGCAAAGAGAAAATGGAGTCTCCGTTTTGAAGACTAAAAAATTGTTAAATGAAAAATTTATCCTATTGATGTCAGACCACATTTTTGATGTTCGGATTTTGAAAGAACTTGTTGATTATGATAATATGAGGAGTTCTGTTATTTTAGCCGTTGACAGAAGAGAGCTATTGCCAGGGGATACCAAAGTTTTGGAAAAGAAAGGAAAGATTGTTGATATAGGCAAGGACATAGAGGAATCAAATTGCATAGATACTGGTATCTTCTCGTGCTCCCCCAAAATATTTTCCTATCTCGAAGAAGCATTAAAAGAAGGTAAGACTGAACTTGTAGACGGTGTTGTCAGGGCTGCTAAGAATGAAGATGCTGAAATATTCGACATCACCCAAATTAACAGCTATATCCCCAGCATGCGGAAGGAGATTAAAGCTTTCTTTATAGACATTGATTCCAAAGAGGATATAAACGAAGCAAAAAAGCTTTTAATTGAGAATGCCTGTAAAGGAAGAAATGACTTGCTGGCGACTTATGTGAATAAGCCAATAGAAAATTTTATTGTAGGCAGACTGGCAAATACAAAGATTACACCAAACCAGGTTACTATACTAACAAACATAATTGCTTATACATCCACATTTTTATTCCTCCAAGGATATTTGTTGTTCGCTTCCCTTCTCACCTTTGTCGTTTCATTTATGGATGGGGTAGACGGAAAACTTTCAAGAGTGAAAATAGCTTCTTCAAATATTGGGAAAATGGAGCACGCCTTCGATTTTCTGTTTGAGCATTCATGGTATATCGCCTTGGCCATCTACCTGTCAGGAAATTATGGAATATTGCCTATTTTACTAAGCACATTTATAGTATTGTTTGATGGTTTTTCTCATTATTGCGGACAGGCGTTTGGGAAGGCAATAAAGGACCGCCCATTGGCAGATTATGGGCGAATCGAACAGCTATTCAGAAAATTTGACGGTCGAAAGAACAGTTATATAATCTTTATCTTAATAGGTATTTTGCTAAATGTACCTTTCTGGTCATTGGTTGTAGTATGTGTATGGTCATTAGTCAGTGCTATATTTTATTCTTCAAGGACGATTCGGCATTTGTATCTGAGTGATAAATTAACTCCGAGAACGCCTATGTGGGTGTAAAAATGAAAATGGTCTCTACCTGCCGTGGGTAACACAGCACAAACGACCAGCGTCCAAATCCTAACAGACTTTGTTTCTGCGGAAAACGTTAGATTAAAGGGCTTAAGAGATTAATCCCCATGAAGGTGCATGATCTCATAAGATGATCCAAAAAGATGGTCGTCTCTATGATGTTTTGGTGAAAAATGGAGTGATAGAAAATGCTGACATATGAGAAACTAATAAAAAAAATCGAAGCAAATCTGGAAGAAATAAAGAGATACGGTGTGGACAGAATAGGATTATTTGGATCTTATACCAGAAATGAACAGAAAGCTGAAAGCGATATAGATGTTTTGGTAGAATTTGAAAAAGGTAAAAAAACATTTGATAACTACATGGATCTCAAATTTTTCTTGGAAGACTTATTTAAACGAAAGGTTGATCTGGTGGTGGTTGAAGCCATAAAACCAGATTTAAAACCATATATAATGGGGAGTGTAAGATATGCCTCGGAAGTATAAAGCTTACCTTAAAGATATCTTAGAGGCTGTCCGTAAAATCGAAAAATACACAGAAAACATATGTGTGGTCGATTTTGCAAAGGATGAACTGATACAAGATGGTGTGGTGAGAAATTTAGAAATCATAGGGGAGGCTGTAAAGAACATTCCAGAGGATATCAAAAGTACAAGATCCCAGGTGGAATGGAAGAAGATCGCTGGGCTTAGAGACATACTAATACACGGATATTTTGGAATTGATGTAGATATTGTGTGGGATGTTGTTAAAAACAAGATCCCAGAATTGAAACAAAAAATATTAGAGATTCTTTCAGAAATAGAGGTGGATAACAAATGAAAATGGAGGGCAACAGATTCAAATCTCTGTTCCATTTAGGAAGAGTGGTCTATCTTTTCATCTGCTGCTTTCACCTTCTCCTATCCTTGTCATTTGCCCAAGAGGTTCTGGACCGGATAGTGGCGGTGGTGGGCGACCAGATCATCTTAGAGTCCGAGCTTAGGATGCAGCTGGATTTGTATGTTAATCAGATGGGGATTGAGTTTAAAAGTGAGACCCAAAAAAGTCAGCTTGAAAAAGAGATTTTAGAACAGATGATCAACGACAAGTTTCTCTTGATCGCGGCACAGAAGGATACCATCATTGAGGTTACCTCCAAGGAAGTGGAGGAGGCGGTGAAGGATCAACTGAAAAAAGTAAAATCTGAGTTCTCAGAAGAGGCATTCAAAGCTCAACTGGAAGCTGAGGGTTTGACCGAGAGCGAGCTCAAGAAAAAATACAGAGAGCAGATAAAAAACCAGATGATGATTGACCGTCTGGTAGCTTCAAAGCTCTCTAAGGTATCGGTCTCCACCAGAGAGGTCAAAGATTTTTACGAAACCTATAAAGACAGCATTCCGGATCAACCAGAGGCGGTAAAGCTGAGCCATATCCTTCTGCAAATAAAACCTTCTCAGGAGGCTATGGATTCCTTAAAGAGAAAAGCAGAGATGGTATTGGAGTTGGCAAAGAAAGGTGAGGATTTCACCCAACTGGCATCTTCCTATTCGGATGATCCCACTGGCAGGGAGGGAGGCGATCTGGGGTTTTTCAGGAAGGGGGACATGATTCCGAAATTCGAGGAGGCGGCTTTTGCTTTAAATACCGGAGAGATCAGCAATGTGGTGGAAACCAAATTCGGTTATCATATTATAAAAGTGGAAGAGAAAAAGGATGATATGGTGCACGCCCGACATATCCTTATTCTGATCCGACCATCCAAGAAAGATTCCTTAGGAGTAGAAGAACTTGCAGATAACCTCTACCACCAACTGCTTGAAGGTGAAGATTTCGGGGAGTTGGCAAAGAAGTTCTCCACAGATGAAGAGTCAAAAAAGTTAGGCGGAGAGTTGGGCTGGTATCCCGTGGCTCAGATGAGTCCGGAATTCAAAGAAGGAGTCAAGGACTTGAAGATCGACGAAATGAGTCCACCGCTGAAAAGTCAGTTCGGCGTTCACATCCTCAAGATTCTGGATAGAAGAGAACAAAAAAAGCTAACTTTGGGGGATGATTGGGACGCCATAAAGGACATGGTTCGCCGGAAAAAGACCAATGAGCTTGTGGCCAAATGGGTGGAGAAGATGCGCCAGGATACCTATGTGGAGATAAGATTGTAATACGTCCGCCGTCCATGGTCCTTCGACTTCGCTCAGGACAAGTCGGCAGTCCGCCGCAAGAAGCAACTACCGTATGCGCTTGGATAGTTTCCTTTCTGATTCTCGGCTGATAAAGAGACGCAGCCAAGCCAAGAAAGCTTGTGAAAGCGGGTGGGTGTATCTGGATGGGAAAGTGGCTAAACCCGGCAAAGAGGTAAAACCAGGTCAGATCATTAGCATAAACTTTGCCCACAGAATCTTAGAGATTGAGATCTTGGACATTCCGTTGCGGAACGTGAGAAAAGAGGAAGCAAAGAATCTTTATAAAATAATAAGGGAAGAGAGAAGAAAAAAAGAGCTATTTTAATTGTAGTGAATTCTTAAGAGGTTTCTAAAAAAAAGGGGTAAGGTGGAGAATTTGGAGTGTTCACCTATAGGTGAACCAGAAAAAGTTCTTTGTATTTGAGATTTTTCAGGTCAAGCTGAAGCTTGACACTCCAACAAGACCTTTCTCTTTTGTTGGTAACGGACGCTCCCGTCTGGGGTAGTCTGACCGTGACGAGCGGAGGGGAGCCTTTTTAGAAATTGGCCCTTCGGATTGATCTGCAAACCACAAACCCAATTTTATGATACCATTAAAGGACGACATTCCCTCATACAGACCACCGATCATCACAGTGGCTTTAATCTCGCTTAACTGTTTGATATATTTTTATCTTTTGTCATTGGGAGAAGGATTTCAGTTGGGTTTAGTTAAGTGGGGGACTATTCCCTTTGAAGTAACCCATGGTGTGGAGCTTACCCCCGAGCTTTCTTTCTCCATTCCCCTCTCTTTGTTCTCATCCATGTTTTTGCACGGAGGTTTTTTCCACTTGGCCGGGAACATGCTTTATCTCTGGATCTTTGGAGACAACGTGGAAGACCAGCTCGGTCATGTTAAATTCTTCATTTTTTATGTTCTGTGTGGATTGGCGGCAAGTCTTCTGCACATACTTACCACGCCCAATTCCCAAGTCCCTATGGTGGGAGCATCGGGTGCTATAGCCGGAGTTTTGGGGGCTTACATGATCAGATTCCCCAAGGCAAGAATCCTGACATTGATATTCTTTGGGTTTTTCATTCGGATAGTGGCGGTGCCTGCTCTGTTTGTTTTAGGATTCTGGTTCATTCTTCAGCTACTTTATGCATTCCCCTCGATAGGATCCACCTCTGGTGGAGTAGCCTGGTTTGCCCACGTGGGTGGGTTCTTAGCCGGAATTGTTCTATTCAAACTTTTCGCCGGTTTTTCTAAAAGAAGATATTATTATCGTGAATAAGAAATCCTCGTCCGCAAAAGCCAAGCTTCGCTGTGACATCTGTGGTAAGCGTTTCAAGAAGGGTGGCTCGCGATATCGTATCAATTTGGAGATCATCTCAGATTTTGATGGACATATCGAGGACTTATCCAAAAAGCCGGAAGATTATTTGGAGAAGAAGATGGACAAGATTCTGGATGAAACCAAGGAGATGACGGAAAAAGAATTAGAAGAGGAGATATACTTAAAACGAAACTGGCTGGTATGCATAAACTGCCGGGCAAAGTTCTTGAGGTTGTTGCAGGGGCTGTAGGGGCGATTCATGAATCGCCCCTACAAAAGCTCTCCAGTTGGTAACGGACGCCCCGTCCGTTACCTTTGTAGCTTGGTTTTTCGTCACGGACTAAGGTGTCCGTTCTCCCGCCAGAGGCGGGGGTGAGGGGGAAAATCAGGCCACTTTGAAAAGCCCCCTCACCTTAGTCCTCTCCCCAGAGGGGAGAGGAAATCAGATTTTTGCCAAATGAAGAGTGAGTGGATATGAAACACGCTGATTTCGTTCATCTGCACGTCCATACCCAATATAGCTTGCTGGATGGAGCCATCAAATTAGATGATCTGATGGCACAGGCAAAAGAATTCAAAATGCCTGCCTTAGCCATCACCGATCATGGAAATATGTTCGGAGCGGTGGAATTTTACCAAAAATGTATGGCTTCCGGAATCAAACCCTTAATCGGCTGTGAGGTGTATGTGGCGCCACAGGACAGAAGAAAAAAGGAGCCGATAAGGGGACTGCCGGATGCTGGTTATCATCTCATCCTTTTGGTCAGAAATCAATCCGGATATAAAAACCTGATGAGGTTGTCCAGCATCGGTTACTTAGAGGGGTTCTATCACAAGCCGCGTATAGACAGGGAGGTATTAAGACAACACACCGAAGGTCTCTTAGCCCTTTCCAGCTGTCTTCGCGGAGAGATCCCCAGCCTTCTCTTGGAAGGGAAATATAATAAGGCACGGGATGTAGCTGAGGAATACAAAGATACATTCGGAGAAGGAAATTTCTTCCTGGAGATACAGAATCACCAGATCGAAGAGGAAAAAAAGGTGATTCCCCTTCTGGCAAAATTGGCGGAAGAGGCTAATTTGGGCCTGGTAGCCACCAATGATTGCCATTATCTGAAAAAAGAACACGCGCCTGCTCATGACGCCCTTCTGTGTATTCAAACCGGAAAGAAGATAACGGACACGGACAGGCTCAAGTTTGCCAATGACCAGATGTATTTCAAATCCCCGGAGGAGATGAAAAAGCTTTTTGCGGATTTTCCCTCCGCTGTTGAGAACACACTGCGGATTGCTGAGGCATGCAATCTGGATTTAGAGTTTGGAAAAACTCACCTGCCCGAATTCCCCCCACCTCCCGGCTTTGATGATCTGGACTCCTATCTTGAGTTTCTGGCAAAAAAAGGCTTGGCGCAAAGGTACTCCAAGGTTACTCCTGGCTTGGAGGAAAGATTGGAATACGAGCTTAAGGTGATAAAGCAGATGGGATTTGCCGGATATTTTCTCATCGTCAAAGATTTCATCGACTATGCCAGAAACAAAAGCATCCGGGTGGGTCCGGGAAGAGGATCGGTGGGAGGAAGTTTGGTAGCTTATTGTTTGGGAATCACCAATTTGGATCCCATCAAATACGGACTTTTATTTGAAAGATTTCTCAATCCGGAGAGAATCTCCCTGCCGGATATCGACATAGACTTCTCGGATCGAGAGAGGGACAAAATCATCCGTTATGTGATCAACAAATACGGGGAAAACAACGTTGCTCAGATCATCACCTTCGGGACCATGGCCGCCCGGGCAGTGATTCGGGATGTGGGAAGGGTTCTGGATATCCCTTACTCGGAGGTGGATCGAATCGCCAAAATGATCCCCTGGGTTCCCGATATGACCCTCAGAAGAGCCCAAGAGCAAAGAGGAGATCTTCGCACTCTGGTCAAAAGCGATCCTCGAATAGAGAAGTTGATGTCCTATTCGGAGATATTGGAAGGCTTGTGTCGCCACGCCTCCACTCACGCCGCTGGCGTGGTGATCGCCCCCAAGGCGTTGAACGAGTACGTTCCCCTCTACAAAGGCAGTAAGGGGGAGATAACCACTCAATATGATATGAAAGGCATCGAGGAGATCGGACTTTTGAAGATGGATTTCTTGGGGCTTCGAACTTTGACCGTGATCGATGATACCCTGAAAATGCTAAGAGAAGATAAGAACATCATCTCGGACATAGATTCTGTCCCCCTGGACGACAAAAAGACCTTTCAGCTTTTTTCCAAAGGGTTGACAGTGGGGATCTTTCAGTTTGAAAGTTCCGGGATGAGAGAGTATCTCTCCAAACTCAAGCCGGAAAGCTTGGACGAGTTGACCGCCATGAATGCCCTTTACCGCCCCGGGCCTTTGGACAGCAAAATGACGGATGAATATATCGATAGAAAGAGGGGATTGAAAAAGATCGTATATGAACATCCCTTGCTGGAGCCTGTTCTTAAAGAGACTTACGGCGTTATCGTGTTTCAGGAGCAGGTTTTGAAAATCGCCAGCGATTTAGCCGGGTACACTTTAGGCAAAGCCGACATCTTGAGAAAGGCGATGGGAAAGAAAAAGGCAAAACTGATGGTGCAACAAAGGGAGGAGTTTAAGAAAGGGGCTAAAGCCAAAGGAATAAAACACCCGGTGGCGGATAAGATATTCGATCTGATGGCTACCTTTGGAAGATATGGTTTCAACAAAGCTCATTCGGCTGGATATGCCTATTTAGCATATCAGACCGCCTATCTTAAGGCACACTATCCGGTGCAGTTTATGGCAGCCAGTATGTCTTCAGAGATAGGGAACACTGACAGAATTGTGGTCTTGATGGAGGAATGCAAGAGAATGGGAATTGAGGTCCTGCCGCCAGATGTAAATGAGAGTGGGGGGAGGTTTAAGGTGGTGGAAAACAAGATAAGATTCGGATTGGAGGCGGTAAAGAACGTGGGTCATGGTGCCATCCAAGCCATAATAAAAGCCAGAGAAAAGCTGGGCAAATTCAAAAGCCTCTTTCAGTTTTGTGCTGAAGTGGATCTGGGTACAGTCAATAAACGGGTGATAGAAAGTTTGATTCAATCAGGAGCATTTGATTCGGTTTCTAAACATAGAGCCCAATTGATGGCATGCTTAGATGTGGCAGCAAACTATGGACAGGCACTCCAGGAAGACAAAAAAAGAGGTCAGACCTCCCTGTTTGATCTTGCCGGCGAAATTAAAACTACGCCGGTTCCTAAAATGGCGGACGTTCCAGAATGGCCCATAAGCGAGATTTTGTCCAAAGAAAAGGAGATGCTCGGGTTTTATGTCTCCGGACACCCCTTGACACGGTATGAGGAGGAGCTGAAAATCTTTGTGACCAGAGCTACCCAG
>Ga0209635_10002399_pt1 | contig 14357 bp, 11 predicted proteins | sample DeeMarSWOR230_32_FD_187463 | JGI IMG/M metagenome (GOLD analysis project Ga0209635, IMG submission 187463) | Marine sediment microbial communities from White Oak River estuary, North Carolina - WOR-2-30_32 (SPAdes) (version 2) | ecosystem: Environmental > Aquatic > Marine > Intertidal zone >... | reverse complement strand
AAGAGCTCTCATCTCCCTTTTTAATCTGGAAGAGCATCGCGATGTCCCTTTCGATCGGCTCTCGACGGGGATGAAACAGAGGCTCTCCCTGGCCAAGTCCCTTCTCAACGATCCAGAGGTTTTATTTTTGGATGAACCCACCGTTGGTCTCGATCCAAGCGTCTCCATCTGGATTCGGGATCAGATCCGATCCATTCAAAAAGAGAAGGGGATGACGGTTCTCCTGACGACCCATAATATGAGGGAGGCAGAACATCTCTGCAATCGCATCGCCTTTCTTAAATCGGGAGAGATCCTTACCGCCGGGACGGCCGAGACCTTGAAAAGAATGGTTCGGATGGGCGAGTCGGTCCGGATCGAATTTAAAGGAAAGATATCCGAGGAGGAGTTGCTTCGTACCGATGGGGTGATCAACTATTCGCTTATGGAGAACCTCTGCGAGGTCATTGTGGATGATGGGGAGAAAAGATTGGGTCCCCTGATCGCCCTCTTCGCTCAGAGCGGTGCTCAAATTAAGAAAGTCTCTCTAGGGCAGACGGATTTAGAAGATGTCTTCATCGAATTTGCAAAGGAAATTGATTCAGATATGGGCCTTTGTGTTTAAGAATTGGATCATGACGAAGAGAAATGTCTTCAGCCTCTTCGAGATCCTCTTCTGGCCTGTGGTGGGGTTTCTCTCCGTAGGGCTTCTCACCAACTTTCTGAAGTTAGATCCCAACATGTCCGGGTTCATCCTCATAGGCATCATTTCCATGAGTGTGACCCAGGTCTGTCAGATCGATGTGGCCTATGTGCTTCTTTACGACCTTTGGTCAAAATCGATGAAACATACCTTCATCGCCCCGGTTTATCCTTTCCAGCTGATCTTTGGATCATGGCTCATCGGCGTGTTCCGCTCTTTCATCGTCTTTCTTTTGCTCTCAATCCTGAGTCGCCTTGCTTTCGGGTTCGACTTTTTGCGACCCGGGATCGGGCCCCTCGGCCTCTTCCTCCTTGGCCTCTTCCTCATCTCGGCTCTGGTTGGAATGACCGTCTGCATCCTGGTTCTCCTGTTCGGATATAAGGCGGATGTGGCGGCCTGGTCGATCAGCAGCCTGATGGCCCTCATCTGTGGCATTTACTATCCCATCTCGATTCTTCCCTATCCCCTTCCCGAGATCGCGCGAGCCATCCCGCTAACCTATTTCTTGGAATACTTTAGGACCTTCTACGGATTCGAGGGAGAGACGAAAGCGCTTCTGGGATGGGGGTTTGGCCTGACTGCATTTTATTTGATGATTGAAGCCCTTCTTTTCAAAGCCGTGCTTTATCGGGCAAGGAAGAACGGTGTCCTCATCAAGCTTTCAGAGTAAGCTCTTCTTCATCGAGTTTCAGGGGTTCTCCACAATGATGACAGATCCACGCCTTCGCGGATACGGTTTTCCCGCAGGCCTGGCACGGACGGGTCAACCTCTTGGGTAGAAGGTGGGCTGTGCGAAAGGGTGAGATGGCTTGGGCTCTTTTGATGAGGAGGGAGGTGAGGATCAAGCCGAAGACCCAGACCACGAGACCGAGGAAGAGGAATCCTAAGGACGAATGGGTTGTGCCGATCACAAAGAAGGCATCGTAGAGCCAGTGAAGGGAGATGGCCCAGATAAATCCGATCCAGAGCCAATTTCCTTGACGTTGGATTTTTGCTTTCCCAAGGTAATAACCGAGGATGGCAGAGAATGAGACATGTCCCAGGTAGGAGAGGATGGCTCTCACTAATCCCACAAAGAATCCAAATCCCAGCATATATCCCACATTTTCTGCGGCTGCAAAACCCAGGGCGGCTGAGATCATATAGATCATCCCATCCATCACTTCATTAAATTGATTCGATCTATAGACGGTCAAACGGACGGCAAGATATTTAAAGAATTCCTCAACAATGCCTACCCATAAAAAGGCGAGGAAAAGGTAACCAAGAGGGGGGGAGTGGGAGAAGTTTGTCCAATTCACAAAGGACTCTAGAAGCGCGGAAGGAAGGATGGCCAGGGCTCCTGCAAAGAAGGCTAAGTAGATGAGACGTTCCGGTTCCTTTTCATATTTGTCCATCCTCCGAAAACGTTTCAACCAGAAGAGAGCGACGAGAATCGAGAAGACCAGGGCGAAGATCACAGGGCCTCCCACATTCTTCTTATCTTCTCTTTGCTGATCTTCAGGTAGTCCCTGTCCTTGGAAAAGACCTCTAGGGTGATGGTGTCGTCATATTGAGCTTCCTTCAGCTCTTTCAGTATTTTTCCGAAATCGATGATCCCCGCACCAATGGGGAGGTGATTGTCTTCCTTACCAAAGTTATCATTGGCGTGAACATGGCCAATGCGATACCCATAACGCTGGATAAATTCGGAGGATTTATTTCTCCCCCCTCCAAGGTTTGCATGGCCAATGTCCAGGGTGAGACGGGTTTCGGGGAAGCTCTCAAAGACGGGTTGGAATTCAGCGGGCTGCGAGAAAAAGTGAGCTTGGGGGAACATGTTTTCTAGACAGAGGGTCATCCCGAGCTGGTTCGACCTCTTAAGAATGGCCTCCATCGCCTCCATCGCATATCCTTTGGCTCGGTCCAGGAGAAGTTTTCCAAGGCCGGCAATAAAACCGGGGTGGAGCACGACCTTTTCCATTCCCAGTTCTGATCCCGCCTCTAGGGCATCGTAGTTCTCCTGAAGAGAGACTTTTCTGAAACTCTCATAGAGGTCTGATGTCCAGACGAAGGTGGGAAGATGTCCCAGGATTCCCATTCGATATCGTTTCAGGGTTTCGTTGATCGAGCGCTTTTGGCTCAAAATTTTTTGTGGCGTGGCCTCAGGAGGGTCCATGGTCAGCTCCAGATAATCGAAGCCCATCTCCCCGATCTCTTCAATCTCTCCCAGAAGAGCTTTAATCGGAAAATTCATCGCTCCGTACTTCATCATAAACCTCGTCTCTCGTAAGTTGTAAGTGGCAAGTGGTTTAAAACGTTATTTGGGTTGCTTGGGTTACTTGAGTTCATTGAGTTTATTGAGTTACTTGGGTTTGTTGAGTTTGTTGAGCTGCTACTCAGTGCTGCTGTGCTGCCGTTTTGCTGTGTTGCTGTTAAATAATTGAACTGGAGTACTGCGGCACAACTGCGGCACTTTTTTAACGTGTTACTTGAGTTTATTGTTTTGACAAATCTCTGCGTCTCCGTGTCTCGTTATCTCCTCGTTTCCTTATCCTCTCATCCCTCCTTCTCCCCATCTCCTCATCCCCCCATTTCCCCATCAATCTTTTCACATTCCGGATCTCCGCGTCACCCTATCACGCCATCTCCCGAATTCTCTATATTTTCATTTCCTGATTCCCTGATGTCCTGATTTCCCTATTTCTCCTCCCTGATGCTCTGTTATCCTGATGCCCTGATCCTCTTATCTTTTTTGTCTCTCTATCCCCCCATTTCCTTTTCTCCGTATCACTCCTTACTTTTAACTTTCTTCTGTGCTTCTTTAATCCAGATTCGAATTTTTGCTTTTCTTAGGTTTGGCTTCATCTCTCTAAATTTGACCATTCTTGCGTAAAGCTGATCTGGGTCTTGACGGGCGAGAACCGGGGCCGAATGGACCCCCACCTTTTCCAGTAGCCTGAGGTTTTCAATCCCCAGACCTTTGATTTGAGCCAATTCAGCCCTATCCACCCAGCGGATGAGATCCTCTTTTGGAAGGAGGAGCCGCAAGGCCAATTCCTCTCTCTCCTTTTTTTCGCTTGTTTTTGAGACAAGATCTTCAAGGTTAGCAATCCCGACCTTCGGGAGCACCTCGTGATACCTGGGTTCTATCCAGTAGGCATCTTTGAGGCGAGGGGTGTAGGAGTCGACTGTTTTGAAATCGATGGCCCTAAAGATGAGGACGTAGAAACTTAGGATCAGGATGGCCGTTAAAACTGCAGTTTGAACCCTTGTTTTTTTATCGAGATTCAGTTGGTAATTGGATTCCTCCCACCCTCTGTTCTGTCGAAACAGGGAAATCGTGTTATACATGACATAAACCTGGACAGCGAAGGGAGGGAAGCCCAGGAAACCAAAAAGGGGCATTTCAAAGCCTTTTGTTTTTTCAAAGAAAGGAACGGTATAGACCCATTTTGAAAGGGCCCAGAAATTCCAGAATTCCCAGAGGAGGCCACAGATGAGACCGGCAATAAGCAGGAGATATATTTTCCGTGGGTTTCCCTCCTCAAGATCTCTTAGGAGAGATCTTCCTCCAAACCGGTAATTAATGGGTTCCAAAAGAAAGATGAATCCCACCCAGATGAAAGGGAAGAAGTATTCAGGAATATAAACGGAGGAAAGGAGCCAGAGGGTTCCCAAGAGAGCAAAAACGAAATGGCCTTCACCCGTGATGACCGTTTTCCTTATTTTTGAGTTTTTAAAAAGCCCTAAGGTTTCAAGGAGTTCCGTTGTCTCAAATATTCCTGGCAGGACGGTTCCATAAGCAATCACATATCCCGGCCACCTCTCCCAATAGGCGTGGGGGATATTCATGTAGTACCAGTTCTCCAAAGAAAGATTGGCTGCTTCGAAAATAAGCCAGATGAAAACCGACCATGGAATCATCAACAAGAATTCTTTGGTTCGGCTGACGATAAGGGAATTCCCTTTCACACGGTAGATGACGGCGTCGACAATGAGGATGTAAGGCCACCAGGCGAAGCAGTAAAACCAGCTGTAAAAGGGTTCGACTTTACGAAAGAGTAGAATTTGAGAGAAAAAAAGGAGAGCAATTCCGATGATCCCGTGGAGAGGAAAGGTCATTTTCATAGGATGCTAATTTATCACATTCACCCCTGTCAAACAATGAACAAATCACGTAGAAATTAATCCCTCGGTCTTCCAATGAAACTTACTGAAATCGGGCAGGGAATTTCCCCCGCGCTTCAGTGAGAAAGAATTAAACTTTTGGGAAAACCATCATTCGCCCGCAAGGACGGACAAAAGACCAGAACAATTTTTTTCACACCTTCCGAGGCATTACCATAAAAACTTATCCTTCCAGCAGACCTTATAAATTGACTTCCAGCCCATTTTTCCGGAGATATTCCTTGACTTCGCGAATCCTCAGGATACGGTAGTGAAAAACGGAAGCAGCCAGCAAAATCTGTGCGCCTCCTTTGACAACCCCTTCATAGAAATGCTCCAGTTTCCCCGCTCCCCCTGAGGCGATTACGGGTAAATGCACTGCATCCGAGATGGCCTTTGTAAAGTTCAGGTCATAGCCGGCTTGGGTTCCATCACCATCCATGCTGGTTGGCAAAATGGTACCCGCTCCCAAAGTCTCGCACGCTTTGGCCCAGACCACAGCGTCTTTCCCTACAGGTTTGGTGCCTCCTGAGACAACAAGTTCAAATCCAGAAGGCATATCCTTATTCCTTCTCGCATCGATCGCTATCGTCACCTTCTCTTTCCCGAACTCCTTGGCTGCCTGCTTGACCAGATCGGGATTTCTAACGGCAGCACTATTCATCGAGATGTTATTAGCTCCCGCCGCCAAGACGAGTTCAATGTCTTCTAATGTCGAAATGCCCCCACCTACCGTCAATGGAATCTTAATGGCGGAAGAAACATTTTTGACCCATTCTAACCTCGTCTTCCTGTTTTCTACGGTGGCGGCGATATCGAGCATGGCCAGTTCGTCGGCCCCTTCTTTCTCATAAAAGGCGGCATTTTCCACGGGGTCACCCGCATCTTTGAGGTCTACGAAATGGATCCCTTTAACAACCCGACCCTCTTTCATGTCAAGACATGGCATGATTTTTATGATTCCCATTTTATCTCCTTTCTCCAAGGATTTCGTACAAGCGTTCTTTCGCTAAGATTCCCAGAACTTCTTTGCAGGTTTGATTTTGTCATATCTGAGGAGCGTATCCATCCACACAAAAAAAGAATTAAGGGCACTTGTCTTTTGGATGACAGAGCGAATGGCATCGTGGACCCTCCCCGGAGGTTTGTTAAACGGGCACACGCGGATGCAATTGGAACAGCTCATGCGGTTCTTCCCCCAGAAGGAAAAACATTTTTCAGCATCGACATACCACTTCAAGATACCCGATTGGCTAGAGATATTATGTCCCTCGGTGGTCCTGTCGCCAAAAGAGATGGCTTGGGAGGGGCAGTTCGTAGCACATTTTTTACAGGTCTTGCAGAATTCGGTAACACCAAACGTGTGATAGACGTCGACCTTAAGAGGGAGATTCGTAAGGACTTTACAGAGGCGCACCCGGGGTCCATATTTTTTCGTGATCAGAAGTCCCATGCGGCTTCCCTCTCCCAATCCCGCAGCCATGGCCAGGGGGATGCTTAAGGCAGTATCATTTCCACATGGGAGTGCGCGATACCCGAGCCCCCTGATGAAGGAAGCCATGAGATTGGCTACAAAGGCCATCTTCGAATACCCAAGGCCAGTGGCTGCTCCTCCCACTCCAGAAGGAGAGAAACGAATAGCCTCGTAGTCCATCTCAACGGCCATGACAACGGCGTTTCGGGAATCCTCAGGAACGTGAAGGGGATAATGCTCTTTAGTAAGGACATTGAATTCATGGGAATAGATCCAGTTCGGATGAACTTGACCAATACCGACCAAGTCTGCGCCCAGGAACCGGGCCAGTTTCTTGATGATCCGGCTCATCTCTTCAGGAGATTCTTTGACCGCTTCCCCGACTTCGACAAATCTTTTCATCCCGGTTGAAACGGCATCCCATGAATAGAGCCCAAAGTTACTTCGGGCATTTCCGAAGGCATAACCCCGTTCGAGGTTCCAGGCAGCGTTGCGAAAGGCGTAGTCCAACTTCCTGTATCCGTACTTTTCCTGATAGACAACTTCTTCATAGAACCCTCTAGCATAGGGCAGGATCTTTTCGTCCCAGCGGCTCCTTTTAAACATCTCGTTCTTTTGGTCAAAGCGATAGGAAGGGACAGGGAAGGGATATCTCGACTCATTCACCCGTTCGGCCGCGCCAGGGCCCACTTTTGAAGGCGGGGTAGATGAGCTCGGCTCAGGGTGAACCTCGAGCCCCGTCGAGAGATTCACTTTTTTTTCCAACGCCATGTGGGTCTCTCCTTCGTAAGGGTATTTAGAGCAGACCCCATCTTAACAAAAATGCGAGCCAAATGCATTACCCTCCGCTCTTTGTGTTCAATGGTTCGTGTCAACAGACGTAGGAAAAAGGGGAAAAGGTGGTCCCCTTTTTCCTACGAAAAAAGGTCCATCAGGATGTTTTGAAAAGGAGTGAGACGTTGATCGTGGCCTTGCCTTCCGGTTTTGGAAAGTTCCATTCCTTCATCTTTTGAATCATACATTGTTCAAGTTTCTTATCCTTCAGTTTGCTTGAGACCAAATTGACTGTTGTGACTTTTCCCTTCGAATCGATCATCAGTTGGAAAAGGACCTCACCCTTCAAAGAAGGGGTCTCATCCAAAGCTTTTTGATAACAACGTTCGAGCGAGGGAATCTGTTCTGTGATAGCTTTTTCGAGAGCTTTTTTGGAGACGCCACCGCTCGTTGAGATTTTCCTGACCTGGATAGAACCCCGGACAATGTGGGATTTGGATTCCTCTTCTTTGGCTAGACTCTTGTCAGCCATCGATGGCCTGTAAAGGGCGAGCGGGGAAGCTGCCTTTTGAATGACCGTTCCTCTTCCCACGGCATAATCAGAGACTCCATCGGGAAGCGGGAGAGGCTGTCTGACCGTGACAGCCTTGCCGTCCGTGAGGCGGACCTCGGTATCCACAGCCACAAAGGAGGTGTGAGCAGTGAGCAGATGATAGGTCAACCCCAATTGGGTCACTTCCTTGACCCGCTCAGGACTGCTCCGCAGATGATTGTAGTCGGAAAGAACCGCGATCCGGTGTCGCGCCCAGAGATATTGAAGAGCAGAGTTAGGCGAGAAGGATTTTTCTTTAGAGATATTCAGTCGATTGATATAAGGGCCTCTACCTGTTATCCCCTGAAGAAGGATTTCTCCCGCGGGCTTGCCTCGCCATTTTCCGAAAATAAGGATAGGTTTCTCAGAGAAGAGATCAGGAAAGCTGAGGGGTTCCACATCGAAAACATCAAACGTTCCAAAATCAACGCTCACTTCTGTCAAAACGGGCGATCCAATCATCTTTCTGAGTTTCTCTGCTTTTCGTTGGGCATCCTCGGGCTTGCTGACAACGAATGGTTCACCCATTCCAGCTCGTGCCATCCCCTCGAGAAGGTAGCGGTTGACGCTCGATCCAATTCCGAAGGTAAACATATTGGCATCACCAAGATTTTTCCGGATCAGATCGAAGGCCTCTTCTTCGACGGTGACATAGCCATCGGTGGCAATGACAATGGTTCGCGAACATCCTTCTGAGGTGGGAAGGGAAAGAGCCCTTCTGAGAGCAGGCAAAAGCTCGGTGCCCCCTCCACCCCGCTGCCTGTCGATAAGCTTCAGGGCATGGCGAATGTTTTCTGGAGTCGCTGAGAGAGATGTTTCGGAGAGGAGAGAGGAGTCCCCTGCAAAAAGAAGAACATTGAACTTGTCGGAAGAGCGAAGGTTTCCAATGAGATCTTTTAAGAGCTTTTTAGATATTTCTAGAGGAAAGCCGTGCATGGAGCCAGAGACATCGACGATAAAAATATACTCTCGAGGGGGAATCTGGTTGGCACGGACCCGCTTGGGTGGCTGGAGCATGAGAAGAAAGAAGTTTTCTTTCTCGCCTTGATACAGAAGAAGCCCGGATTCGATGGTCCCCCCTGAGAGTTGGTATTTCAGGATAAAATCACGATTTCCACCGCTTTTTTCTGGCACATCGAGTGCGATGGAAGCACGAGAGGGTCCATCGTAGCGGATAGCAACTTTATGGGAAGGACAGGTGATATTCTGAATCGGTAAGCCAGCGGCCAGATCAACCGAAATATTGAAATGATAGGTTGGAGATTCCCCTTGATGGAGGTAGGGATTTTCAATCCACTTCTCGGAAGGAGGGGCATCTTCCGCCGGTTGGTTGGAATAGCGAGGTCCCACAACGGTGGGATAGACGAATTCATATATCCCATCTGTCGGGACAAGGATCTCCGTATATTTTAATTCAACCTCAATCACATCTCCGGCCAGGATGTTTGCCACATTCATCTGGAACACATTGGGTCGCTGTTGTTCCAAAAGGGATGCGCTCTTTCCTTCCTGTTTGGCCTGTTCATACTTCTGCCTTGCCTCACCTCGCTCCTGGATTTCGGCAAGGATCGTCCGCTTTCCGATCGTCATCTTCATTCCATAAACAGCAGCTCTCGTGGAGGCCGGAAAAATGTAAATCGCCTCAATTGGTTTCTTGCCCTCATTTTTGTAGACCTGGGTCACGGTGACATCAGCAATGACCCCTGCCACCCTTGCCTCTGCGGATGTTGATTTCAGGGGAAGTTGGTCTATGCTGGGATCGTCGCTCTTGATAAAAAAGTAAGGGGAGAGGGTCTTGTCATTCCCTTCGCTGGGTTGACTTGAAGACCCGGTGGGGATAAGCGTTGAAATGACGAAAATGACTGGTAAGACTATTTTGGTGATGGACGGCATGGCTTTTTCCTCCTTTCAATTTCTTGTTTAAAAGACAAAGAAAGGAGGAAAAAGTTCCAAAATTCGCCTCACCGTCCTTTCTCCCCTCTGGAAACTGTCTCAGGAATGCAGAAATTAAGGAAAATCTGCAAAAGGGAACGGACGGGCGGATGAGAAAGCTTTAGAGCGGAACCTCAAGGCGTTTGGATTGGAAGGACCCACTACTATGAAAAGACTACATTTCGAGCACCAAGGACACCTGTGTGTGCAGCTGAATAAAACTCCTTTTGTTCATCCGTCAGGGTCTTCATCGCCTCCTCCATGTTCACGCGTGACATTCACCGATTCTTTAGCGGTGCTTTCAATCTCAAGGACCGCCTCGCTCAACTCCCTGGCATATATTCACAACCCCATCTGCATTTCAAGATCGCACGAACATCAAAAAAGATATCCTTCGGTGAGATAATCTTTGCATTGATCATGTTCAGTTCTTTTGCCAGACGGACATATTTTTCCATGCCTTACCCTCCTATGGCTCAAGGGCATATTCAACTGCGGCGATTGCATGAATCTTTGTGGTATCAAATAATGGCACCCGTGTGTCTTCCTTTTTTACCAACAAACCTATCTCGGTACAGCCTAAGATAATCCCTTCGACTCCCTTCTTGACCAAACGGTCGATGATGTCCATATATTTCTTTTTTGAAGATGTCTTTGTCTCACCCATGCATAGCTCATCATAAATGATTCTGTGAACAACCTCTCTGTCTTCCACATTGGGAATGAGGATCTCCAGGTAGTGTTTTTGGCTTAATCTGCCCTTATAAAAATCCTCCTCCATGGTAAACCGGGTACCCAAAAGGCCGACCTTTTTCAGTCCTTCTGTTTTGATGGCTTGAGCGGTCGCGTCGGCAATATGGAGGATCGGGATGCGGAGGTGTTTTTGAACTTCATCCGCTACCTTATGCATGGTGTTGGTGCAGAATGTGACGAAATCCGCTCCGCCGGCCTCCACACTTTTGGAGGCAGCGATTAGTATCTGAGTCGCTTCGTCCCACCTTCCTTGATGTTGAAGGGGTTCGATCTCGGCAAAATCAACGGAGACCATGATGCACTTAGCAGAATGGAGACCGCCGAGCTTGGCCCTCACGGCCTCGTTGATAATCTTGTAGTACTCGACCGAAGATTCCCAGCTCATCCCACCAATAAGACCAATCGTCTTCATCATTCATTCACCTTATTGAGACCGTCGTGGAAGGGGAGACGGGCTTGAGTCCCCTTCCCGGTTCTTTAAAGCACAGGGGTCTTTTTGAATCCTCCGAGAAGGCTGTTTTTCTCGGACTAAACTTGAGCGTGGAAGAATCATAGCACGTTCTTTGGAGAGGAGGAAAGGAATTAATGGTAATGCCTCACTGAAGCGTGGGTGAAATCCCCTGCCAACCGGCCCCGGCCAAGGGCGGGGCAGACGAGGGGAATCAGGCAGGAATGTCTCCAAGAATCTTATCAAGCGGATGATTTGACATCACGGTTGGTGGAAGTTACTCCTTTAACTCCGCATAGTGCTTCCAATGGTTAGGGCAGTCTTGGAGTTTGGGGACAAGCTGAGGATTCCGCTATGAGATTTTTTCCGACATCCCTGCCCGCTTCCAGCAAGTTGTAACGAAAGAGTGAGGGATTACATTAAATGAAGTGGGGGCGAAATTCGGACTGGCTATTTGTCAGATTCAGGCGACATGGAGGAAGTGGTTTCCTTCTACCGGTTGGGTATAGCGAAGCTTTGTCCGCTTTGGAATGGCAGCGATCTTGGTCCGAAGTTTCATTCTAAGAAATCTTCGGAAAATTAATCCCATTTCGAATGGGGTCAGTGGCCGGGTAACCACTGCGACTCTTTTCTTTCGAATGGCGTTGAAAATGGATTCGATATTCTTTTCGGCATAAATCAATGAATAGGTGGTCCCGAATTGGGAAAGAAAGTGAGCATCAGAATTTCCAATAAGGGGAAATCCATGAGACTGAGCGACTTCGATCGCTTTTTGGTTGAAGTTAATTCTGGGTGAATAGAAATGGCAGTATTCAAGAGCATCAAAGAGGTTGCGGTGCTTCAACAGCTGTCCATTTAAAGAATACGTGCCTGGAAAGTAAGGGTGTGGAGCGACAATTAAAGTCTCTGGGCGACGAAGCTTTGTAAGATGATAAAACTCTGAACAGACTTTAACCGGAGGGGGATTCAAAAGGAGCACGTGACGTCTTCGAATCGTGACCTCCACACCCGGGATAAGCAGGATTCCTCTTTCCTGGGCGTGAAAGAATAATTCTGGAGTGAAGGTCATGATCTGATGGTTGGTGATCGCTAGTACGTCAAACCCCTCGGCGGCGGCTTTCGAGATAATTTCTTTTGCCGTGTATCGGACGTGATCAAGGGGATCCTCAGCCGTGTGAAGGTGCAGATCTGCCTTCAGAGGTTTCAAGGGTTCGATATTATACGTAGATTTTCTGTTCAATGTTCAAACACTCACGAAATATTTCTTAAAAACCAAATACAACTACTTGTAAAACCTAAGCACCGGGATGTCAACACTGGGGAAGATCAACCCATGCGGCCTTCCGCCTGCAGCGTCAGGTCAGAATTATTCGAAATAGTCCGCATAGTGTGATGGAATTTTAGTCTTGTCCACCTGAAAGAGTTCGATCAGAATTTCATCTGGAGCAGGGACCATCACATACTTCCAGAATCCCAAATCAGTAATATCTTTCTTTAGAACAATCCCCTTGGACTTCAACTTATGAACCACCTCTTCAATATTGTCTGTCTGAATTCCGAAGTGATGGATATTTCCTCTCACAGGGTTCTTCGGGGGTTGATCATAGAGATGAAGCCTCCCGTTACCGACTTTGATAAACACGTTTCTTGCACCAGCAAGTTCTGCATCGAGGACAACCTTACCCCCAAAAAATTCTTCGTAGAACATGATACTCTTATTGATATCTGACGCAAAAATGTGGACATGATGAATGTGACAAATCAAATTCAATTCTCCTTTCGGTTCGTTCCAAGTTCCATTGTATCGCCTTTTCAATTCTTTGAAAATGGTTTGTCGACAATACCCAAACAAGCACTGGTTTTTTGGTCTGCAACTTTAATGCCTAAACACCCAGTCAAAATAAATAGTTATAATGATAAAGCTTTTCAAAACAGGTAATTTTTATAAGAGGAATCAGTGGCTATGTTTTGACCACGGTTTGACATTTTTGACGCACTACTATTCATTCGCTTTTCCACAGGTTATTTCTTTTCGACTTCAAGATGGTCCTCTATGGTAAGGCCTGGGGGGAGGTCCTGAATTGGGAGAACGACCATTCGCCCGCGAGGACGAGGAAAAGACCAGACCAATTTTTTAACTACTTCTAAGGGATGACACGCTTTAATTGTTTGATATTTTGTCTGTCTTTATTTAGAATAATAATGTTTCATCCGATCTTTCTCAGAGCGCGGAGGTGGGATTATGAAGTTTTCCAAATCCTCCCATACCTTCAAGTCCTTCCAAGATCTAGAAATTCTGGTAAAAAATAAGTCCTTTCCTGCTGGCCGTAAAGCCGGTCCCAAACGTCCCGAAGTTGAATGGAGTCCTGAGCTTGAAGAGAAGTTCTTCAAAAAAGCTATGGAAGGAGTGGTCCCCATCCCCAAAGACAACTATGTCGAAAGAAGTTGTCAAGTCGAAGTGCCGGAGGGCTCGAAAGAAAAGGAAGATGCCGAAGTCCTAGAAAAGCTCGAAAATCTAGTGAGGCACGGGACAGGCTTCAATGTGTCTGACACACCGGAATATATCGAGGGCACAGGTTACAATGTCCCTCCTTCTATTGCAAAGAGGTTGCACCGGGGAGATTTTTCAATACGAGCACATGTCGATCTCCATGGATTATGTGTCGACGATGCGAAGGAAGTTTTTGAAAAATTTCTGGACTGGGCGATCACGACCAGCAAAAGAGGTGTTTTGATTGTTCATGGTCGCGGTCTCTCATCGCCCTCGGAACCTATCCTGAAGAACAAGGTCAAGGAGTGGCTTACCCGAGGTCCATGGCGAAAATGGGTTGTCGCTTATTGCAGCGCAAGAAAGTGCGATGGGGGGGCGGGAGCAACCTACGTGCTTCTAAGACAGCGGCCTGTTTCAAAACGAACGAAGATCAAAAAGGATTATCGTAAAGCAAGACACTAACCTTCTTCAATATTCCCGCCGAGCAGGATCCCTCGTCTTGCGATAAACATTCCCACTATCATTACACAATAATTCATCACCAGACAGTCCTTTGACCCTGGAGAGACTCTTCGTGTATGATTGAACCAGAAGGGAAGGAGGATGGAACAATATCCCTGGCTAAAAAGGTACGACGAAGGCGTTCCTTACTCATTGCAGCCATATCCGGAACAGACGCTCCTTGACGTGGTGAGGGACACCGTACGCCAGCGACCGAATCATACTGCTGTGATCTTTAAGGGAGCACGCTTGTCCTATGCCGAGCTTGAGAGGTTGAGCGATGGTTTCGCTAACGGACTGCTTGCAGTAGGGGTGAGAAAGGGTGATCGTGTGGCGCTTCTCTTGCCGAACTGCCCTCAATCCATCATCACTCAGCTCGGGATATGGAAAGCAGGAGGCATTGCCACGCCGATGAATCCACTCTATACAGAACACGAATTGACTCGGCTTCTGAAAGAGTGCGGCGCTGAAACAGTGGTAGCGTTGACCCCATTTTATAAAAAGGTGAAGTCGCTCCAATCCCAAACCGCCGTGCGGCGAGGGATCGCTACCAATATCAAG
>Ga0209635_10002394_pt1 | contig 14373 bp, 14 predicted proteins | sample DeeMarSWOR230_32_FD_187463 | JGI IMG/M metagenome (GOLD analysis project Ga0209635, IMG submission 187463) | Marine sediment microbial communities from White Oak River estuary, North Carolina - WOR-2-30_32 (SPAdes) (version 2) | ecosystem: Environmental > Aquatic > Marine > Intertidal zone >... | reverse complement strand
ATTCTGGCAGGAATACAAATCCTAAATGATTCTCTGAAGCAGCGACTTATACTATTTAGTACAGGTGTTAATTTCTCTGATATTTTTTTTAATGAAAAACTAATAATGGATTTTTTTCCAAAAAAAAAGAAGGGAAAGATTATTTTTCTCGCTTTCCAAGCAACAATACAACTGCTACAACAACTGCGACTACAACAACAATGACAAAAACATAAATTAGCACCATATCAAAATCAGACTGAACAGGCACACCAAAGGCATACACATTACTATCCATGGAACCAATGTACATTACACCATCAACAACAGCAGGAGAAGAATAAACCGCACCCCCAGTCCGATAACTCCAAATTTCTTCACCCGACAAAGCATCTAACGCATAAACATGACCACGCTGACCCTTTAATATAACCGAAAAAATTTCAGCAAGTTCTTCAGCTGTATAATCTCCCGGATCAGTAATATCTGGAGCAGGTCCCATGTATGATGAACCTACGTATACAACATCACCTGCAACTATTGGAGCGGCAAATACTAAACCATCTGTTTCATGCTCCCAAACCAAACTCCCATCTAAAGCATCATAAGCAAAAACCCATCCGTGAAGAGTTCCAGCATAAGAAGATCCAATGTAAACCAAACCGTTTGCAACTGCTGGAGACGATTGAACGCATAGATCATGTCCAGTTTCAACACTCCATATTTCTTGACCCGTTGTAGCATCTACTGCATAGGTTTTATTATCAAATGAACCAAAATATAAAACACCATCTGAATAAGTTGGAGTAGACTCCACAAAAGATTCAGTTCCAAAACTCCAAATTTTATCACCCGTATTTGCATCCAGAGCATAAATATTATAATCAAATGAGCCCACGTAGACTACACCATTTGCGATTGCTGGTGTTGCAATTACATCATCTCCTGTAGTGTATGTCCAAATAACATTACCATTTGAGGCATCTAAAGCGTAGAAATTGTTGTCAGCCGAACCAATATAGACTATTCCATTCGTAACTTTAGCTGGTGCTTGTACTTCATCACCTGTAGTATATTTCCATATCAAACTACCTGTAGTAGTATCTAAAGCGTAAACATTCCCATCATCAGAACCAATATACAAAACACTATCTGCAACTACAGGAGAAGAGAATATAATATCTTCAGTTTCATGCTCCCAAACTATATTACCATTTGCTGCATCTAAAGCGTAGGTTTTATTATCATAACAACCCACAAAAACAAGTCCATCCACAACAACTACATCAGACCAAACCCAGCCTCCAAGTGTAGACTTCCATAAAACATTATCTGTTATAGGTCCTGGGGCAGAGTAATATCCAGTATTAGCTATATCCTTTTGGCTCATTGGCCACCATTCAGTTTGAGCCTTAATACCTAATGTAAATGTTGAAAAAAATGATAACATAAAAATAGTAACTAAAAAGACAACAGAACCTTTTCTCATATTTTACTTCCTCTTTGAAATTTTAGTTTTCTTAATTTTTGATTGGGGATTACTTATAGTTATCTACATAATGCAAAAAATTAATTAAAATAAAAAGCAAGCAGAAATATTTGCTGGCGAATTAGACACAAATTCCCCTCTCCATTCTGGCAGGAATACAAATCCTAAAAAGTTCTCTGAAACGACTACTTATCCTTTTTAGTGTAGGTGTTGCTTTCTTTTTCTTAAAATTAACAGAGACACAAACGGCGAGATTTTATAGTAATTATCTTGTTAAGAACTTTTGATTCGAGATATAAAAACTGTGTTTTGGAGATGGTTTTATATACCCTCTGAATAATTTCCCCCATCGCAATTATGATTTTGAAAATGTTTAGATTGTGAAAATACGGTTAAAATTGAGGTCTATAAACAAATTTAGATTAAAACGTAGAATCGCCTGTTTCTTGTCTTCTTTATCTTTGCAAACATGCCACCAGCGATGTAATCCATCCAGTTTAGTTCTTGCATGGTAAAGTGAGCCTCTTGGCTTGTTACAGCTTTTGCTTTAGAAGTAGCGCCCATGGCTATTAGTTTTGTTCTGATGGTTTCTTCAAGTCCGAAAAGAATCCCTGTATTTCTTTCCAATTCCTAACCTCCATTAACATTTAATTCAATATTTTCAATAATAGAAAAAAATAGATGGCTTTTAAGAAGTCATCTAAAAAAGTCTACCTATTAGTTATAGTCATGGAAGTATTAAAGACTTATTTCTTTATAATATAGACTTAAAAATGAGTGTTAATGTCTCTAACTTCTTTGATTTTGATGCAGACGGCGAGATTTTATAGTATATATTTTTAAAAAAAGAATTATGTGTCTTCTCTAAAAGTATAATCGCATTTTGTGCACCGCATAAACTGAGTTGACGGTGCATCTACACCTCGAGTTTGCACTTGCCAAACATACACTTTTTTATTTCCACATTTAGGACACTCAACCTTTATGGTTGGGAGTGTCTTCAATTTTTGCTCTTTTTTGGTTAAAACCGCAACATATTTTTTCGGATTTTCTGGATTCTTTAAGACTGGAAATATTAAGGATTTTTCCTTTATTATTTTTGTATAATTGCACCTTTTTCGGCATAAAAGACTGATTGTGATTTTGTTTTCAGTCTTGGTTTTTTTTGGTGTAAGTCGTGATCCACATTTTGGACAAAACTCCATTCTTAGCACCTTTTTATCTTTTTTTGAACACAGATGTTAGATTAGGCTTTCTTAAATATAGAAAAATATAAGCTTTTTGAATGTGTCAAGTTAACATCTGTGTCTACCTTTAGACCTTACTCAATACTGGCGCTATTGTGTACAATTTGCGTTATTTTTTGATTAATATTTTATCCGTGAGATATCAGGCATAAACGGGGAGATTTTATACTATATATCAAGTTAAGATTAATTTAAAAAATGGGGAGGTTGCGTGTGATATCTCCACTGTGACGGGGGTTCAAATCGCGATCTGTTCTTTGAAGCAGCTACTTATACTGTTTATTACAGGTGTTACTTTTCTTATAATTAAAAGAGAAGCAAAAGGCGCGATTTTATAATAAATATTTAAGCTTAAATTTTATAAGTATAAAATGAGAGAATATGGCAGCACCTAATTATGCTGTTAGAAGTTTAATTTTCGGATTATTAGAAGCTTTCTTTGTTTTTCTTTTGGCTTATCTTTTACAAACACAAGTATTGGATATTGATTTAGGATTCTCGGTGATTATACACAATCTGTGGATTATTATCTTAATCACTTTAGGATTAGCCTTGATAATTACAATACTTTATGGAACTATGAGAAACAAAATGGAGAAAAATAGTAGTATTGGTTTATTAATGGGATTTTATGGTGTTTTATCACTGTTCTTGTCTAGTAGCATACTACTAGGTATTTTGCCTACATCCATAGAAATAACCAGTACTAGCCTTGTTGTGTTTATTGGCGGATTAGGCTTGATAATTAATCAGTTTGTTTTTAGTCACTTTCTAGAGCAATAAAATTATAACTTTGCAAAAAAATGGAGGGTGGTTGCGGGTGATATCTCTACTCTGGCAGGGATTCAAATCCCCACCGGCCCATTACAAAGAACACTGGTACTTTTTCCAACTTTTTATATTGAAAAAATTTTTCTGAAAAATTCTGTTGGATTCTTTAGTTAAATTAAATATCAAACACTGAAAATAAGAAAAGAAAATTGGGTATTCTGTTATTTTACCTTGTAATATCTCCCTTATGTGTTTCTATAGATTTTTTATGCCTACGTTTTCATTTTCTTTTTATACACCATTTCTTCCAAACCCTATAATTGCTGATTCATCATTTCTTGCAATAAAACAACCAATAGTATAAAAAAACCGCAGAATACATAGACATTAGCAGCGAAGATCATGATTTTGAAATGCATGAACTGCGGAAACACATTTAAAATTGAGATCTCTCCAGACGAAGGGGAAGTGGTCACTTGCCCCATCTGCAAAGCAGATTATAAAGCAGTTACTAAAAATGGAAAAGTCAAACTAAAAGATTACATCTACGAGAACGAAGACTTTGAAGAATTACCAGAATAAATCGTTTCTATCTACTTACTAGTCTATATAGTTCCATTTATGTACAATTGTTATTCAATTGCAGATAAAATAAAAAGATCTATTAAGCGAAAGCAGATCTGACTGATATTTAGTTTTGTTATATCATTTAGCTTAGAAGGACACTTAGAAGTAATTGTTATAGCTAATTCTAGCTCGGAATCAAAAAGCTTATAGAGTTGAGTGTTATGTGAAGATAGCTTCCCAACATCTAATTTATTAATTTATGGTGATAATTTGAAACGGAAAAAAACTATTGCACTCGTAGCTCATGACAGTAGGAAAGAGGATCTTTCAGAGTGGGCATACTTTAATAGAGGAACACTATCACTTCATGATCTATATGCTACAGGTACAACAGGAAAAATTGTGATCGAACGGACAGGGTTATGCATTAACCTTTTGAAGAGTGGTCCATTTGGAGGAGATATGGAACTTGGTGCTCTAATAGCAAATGATAAACTTGATTACTTGATTTTCTTTTGGGATCCGCTAATGAGTCAACCTCACGATGTTGATGTTAAAGCACTTCTTAGGATGGCTGTAGTTTATAATGTACCTACAGCTTGCAACAGAGCAACCGCTGATCTAATAATTTCAAGTCCACTATTTCATAGTAAAGATTATCAACCAAAAAAAGGAAAATAGGCTAAATACTCAATTTTTTTAATACCCTTTTATATGACATTCATAGCAGAATTTGTAGGGTCTGAATCTTTGTTTATTTCGCTTAATGAATTTTCCACAATTCTGGCAATTGGTTTTATTGTTTAATTCAGGATCAAGTAGTTTTAGTCTTTCTCTAATTGCTTGAGTTGTTTCCGAGTTGGGTCTTTTTGTGAGTGCTTTTTCCAAGAGTTGCTCTGCCATCTCTAAGCTTTTGTTACCAAACATTTCTTCAAAGACATTGGCTGGCTTTACCATTGCTTTAATGTTTCTGGGTAGTATGGTTACAAAGTTTTGAGGGTACTGTTTTGATTTGTCTAGGTCTATTACTGCAAATAGATGCTTAGTCTTAGTTCTGGTATTGTAATGTTTTATTACTTTTTTAGTTATGAGTAGTTGAAGATTCATTTTCTTACTCCAAGTTTAACGGTATATTGGAACATAAAATTGCCCGTCTCCTGTCTTCTTTATTTCAGCAAACATGCCTCCAGCGATATAATCTATCCAGTTTACTTCCTTTATGCTAAAGTGGGCTTGTTGACATGTTGCAGCTTTTTCTATAGAAGTAGCTCCCATAGCCACAAGTTTTGATCTTATGCCAGCTTCAACTGCATAAAGAGTTCCTGATGTTATTTCCATATATTAACCTCCATTAAAGTGTTAATTTGCAATAAAATAGAAAAAGCGAAGTATTTCTGAAACAGTATTATAGAAAATTCTATCTGATTACAACATATTTTATTCACAGTCCTGTATTTAAGGCTGGTTGAGAGTTTTTGTTTTTTTATCAACAAACTCTAGCTGTTTAGCAGGAAATTATTGCATACTTTTTTCTACAAACTTTTCCAATAAAAACAGAAAAAAAATTACCTATGATCTAAAGTTAAAAAAAATTTGTGTTATTAAAAAGGGGCAAACCCTCTAACCAATAATATATAGGATTTTAGTATCTTCTGGGGGGGCGTCTTTTTTGGTAGCATTCTCTGCAGTAAACTGGTCTGTTTTGGTCGGGTTTGAATGGAACGGTGCATTCTTCTTTGCAATCAGCACAGACTGCTTGGTGTATTTCTCTGTTATCGTACATTTATTATATCATCTCCTCTTGAATTAGTTGCATGCAAAAATCGCATCTTACATGATGTTTGTGTTGTTTGTGGTGTGGCTTATAAAGGTAGGTGTTGATAAACTGAGAAAAGGTTTGGTTTTGAATGATAATTTGATTTTATTTGTTTTGGCAGAAAAAATTAATATTAAAAATTTTGGGGAAAAATTGTTCAAGTTACAAATTCATCTAAAATTAAATTATCCAGATTTTTGATTTTTTCAAATAGATCTAATGCTATTTGAGAATTGCTTATACTAAGTGCTCTAAGTTTATCATATGTTAAGCCCGGTATATCCCATTCGCTTTGTAGAATATAATGAAGGCGACACAATTCTGGATTATTATATTAACAGCCTTTGCATGTTGCTCTAAAATGAAATGTCATGCTTTCTAATTTTTTATTTCTACCAATTTTTTCTGGTACTTTTTCTTCTAGTTAAAAATTTAGAAATTAGAAAATTCCACTAACTTTCCCAAGATTCGAAATTCAAAAAATAGAAAATTAGTGTACCACTTTAGTTTTTCTAAAAGTTGTCAATAAATTTTTATTAACTTCTACCATTCTCTTAAGTTAAACTCGGAGGATTGTTAATAAATGTTGGTTCAAGCTGTAAAATCAAGAATCGTTTCTCACATTTCGTATATAATCGCCTCGCAAAACGAAGCAGCAGTCATAGACCCTAGGAGAGATTGCCGTATTTACTTGGAAACAGCAGCTAAATGGGAGGCTAAGATTAAATATATCTTCGAAACACACAGAAACGAAGACTACGTTGTTGGTTCCCAAGAATTAGCCCAACTAACCCAAGCAGCAGTCTTCCATGGTCAAGGATTACCTTGGGCTTATGGAAATATAATCAATGATAATCAGGAGGTTTCGCTAGGGTTACTTAAAATTAAAGCGATATACACTCCTGGGCATTCTCCTGAGAGCACAAGCTATGCAGTAATCGACACAGAAGCTCAGGACAAAGTTGTAATGGTTTTCACAGGAGACACCCTTTTTGTTGGGGACGTGGGAAGAACTGATTTCCTTGGACCGAAAAAAACTCCTATAATGGCTGCACAGATGTATGATAGTATAATGACGAGACTTATGCCTCTTGGCGAAGACGTGATAGTTTGTCCTTCTCACGGTGAAGGATCAGTCTGTGGTGGCAAAATCAGACATAGAGAAATAAGTACCTTGGGGATTGAAAAAACAACGAATCCCATTCTAAACCTCAGTAAAGAGGAATTTGTTGCGCGAAAAACAGCCGAGAGACATCAGACTCCACCCTACTTCAAGCAAATGGAGAAGTATAATCTTAATGGCCCACCCATATTGGGCGATTTTCCTATACATCACGCGTTGAAAGCATCAGAATTTGCCAAAATCGCAGAGAAAGCCTGTATCATCGATACTAGAAGCCCACCGGCTTTCGGAAGCGGGCACATCAAAGGGTCCTACAGTTTGCCAGAAAAAAGGCTTTCAAATATAGGGTGGGTTGTGGATTATGATCAGTTGATATTACTTGTTGGAGAGAACCTTGAAGCATTGCATTTCGCAATTCGAAGCTTGTTCCGCTTAGGTTTTGATAAGATTGCGGGTTATCTTACTGGTGGAATAGAAGCATGGTATAAGGCAGGATTTCCAATTTCTGAAGTCTGTCAAGTTAGTGTTCAAAAGTTAAAGAAAATGATTGAATCAGAAGAAAAAATATTAATCTTGGATGTTCGACGCGAGAATGAATGGATTGAAGGTCGCATTAAAGGTTCCAAACTTATATATTTAGGCCTTCTTGAGAAAAGAACCGATGAACTGCCCCGCGATATACCCATAGTTGTAGTGTGCAAAACTGGAAATCGTTCGAGTTTCGGGGCGAGTATACTGTTAAGGGAAGGGTTTGAACGTGTTTACAACTGTCTAGGCGGAATTGAAGCATGGACCAAATCTGGATTTCCTTTGGAGAAATGAGTTAAACCTGATAACATAAACGAAAACTTTTAGTTTTATAAGAGTCAAGAATTTAGCATGTTTCCTCTAGGAATAGAACCATACTTAATTGGCGGAATAATAATCGGTATAGGAGTAAGCTTGGTTTACTTGACGACTGGTTTGCATGCTACACAGAGTAGTTTTTTCACAACCACATTATCTTGGATCTCAAAAAGAATTCATTTTCAAAAAGAAAGAAACATAAAAGAGAGAAAATGGAGAATGTTCCTCGCAACTGGGTTAATAATAGGAGCACTAATACATACACTAACACTTTCACCAACAGGTTTTTGGACGACCTCGGTTCAGCTGTGGAGGCTTGCCCTAGGCGGACTACTTGTCGGTTTTGGAACACGACTTTCACAAGGATGCACCTCTGGACACGGCATCAGCGGCCTAGCTTCTAGATCCAAGACCTCTCTATATGCAGTGATTATTTTTATGGGAGTTGCCATTGTAACAGCTAACATTGTTCAATTGCTGGGGATTTCGCCATGAACAAAAAGAATATTATGGTTTTTTCGGGGGGCATCTTATTTGGCTTTGGACTGGCTTACAGCGGAATGACAAAACAGGAGATTGTTTTGAGCTTTCTTCAACTGAAAGATCTTGGACTCATATTCGTCTTGGGAGGAGCAGCCGCTGTCACTTTCATTACAATAAACATTATTGCAAAATATATTAAAGCGCCCCTTATAGGAGGCGATTTCAAACCAAGACTTAGGCAGATGTCCCACAAAGTGATAATCGGTGCTGTAATCTTCGGTATAGGGTGGGGTTTATCAGGTCAATGTCCCGGTTCTGCGGTAGCCAGTTTGGGAACAGGTAACCTACCTGTGCTACTGGGAATTGCTGCAATGTTTATTGGCGCTTACTTATGGGGCTTCTTAGCTTCTCGAAATCGATCGGAGTAAACTGAATATGAGTGTGGAATTAACCTACCTTTTATTAATATTTCCAGCTTTTCTAACGGCACTAATTGACATAGTTTTCGGCATGGGCTTTGGTCTCACAATGACGCCGATTCTCTTCTTGATGGGGTATTCTCCCCACGAAATTGTTCCAGCTCTATTATTTAGCTCCTTGATAGGTAACTTATTCAGCCCTATCTTTCATCATAAGTTTAAGAATGTAGACTTCAGTCTATGTAGCAAACACTTTAACATGTCGATGGTAATTGGGGTACTTGGCGTAGTAGGTAGCTTCATCGGTGCCTCAGTCTCGATTGGCATATCAGATTTCTTTTTAGGCTTATACATAGGGCTATTGATAGTGGCTTTGGGGCTCTTTCTTTTGCTGAATAAAAAATTGAGTGCAACCTTTTCATGGCCTAAGTTGTTTTTCCTAGGTCTTTACGGATCTTTTAACAAAGGCATCAGCGGAAGCGGTTTTGGACCAATAGTAACAACTGGGATGATAATAATGAATATAAACGAAAAAGTTGCTGTCTCGATACAAACATTCTCAGAACTATTCGTCAGCATAGCTGGTTTTCTAACCTTTTTGCTGGTAGGAAGCAAGATTTCATGGAATCTAATTTTGCCATTGTCAATAGGTGTCGCCTTTTCAACTCCACTGGCGGCGCTCTTGGTTAATAAGTTTGAAAGCAAAAAACTTAGAAATGGCATAGCATTGGCTACAATTGTTCTAGGCATACTAACTTTACTTGGACTTTTTTGGAATTAGCGTGTAAATAGAATGTGATATGAAAAACGTTATTTGAAAACTAGCAATTAATACATTGAGTCTAGTCAATCTACTTTAACATAACAGTTGAATTAAATTTAAGTACAAGTCTATCTGTCTCTTAATTGGTATATCATATATTTAACAAAGCCAAAAAAGTGGGTGTGTTTGCGGGTGATATCTCCATTCTGGCAAGGATACAAATCGGGTGAAATACCAATTTGGACCGGTAGGTAGATTCAAAGGTAACGTCTATCAATTTTTTGCGTCTAATTATTTTTTTGGAAAAAATCCAAATTTAATTAAAACTTTGATAATTAAATAATAATTAAATAAATATTAATCAAATCAAGAGTTATTGCAGGCTATTTGCCCTAAGGAGATTATAAAATTTGGAAGAATTTGAGAAAAAAGATAGATCATATAAAATAAAGCATTTCTTTCTCTTTTTAGTCTGCGGTTTATCCATCTTTGTTCCCCCAGTATTCTTGGTCGGAGATTTCAGAACCACCTATAAAGTTGGAATAGTCATTTCTTTTCTTCTTGTTACTATACTGATATATCGTAGCAAGCATTTCAAAGAGTATTTTCCTATTGTATCTGCCTTTTCCATTTTTTCTTTTGTAAGTTTTCTTGATTATTTAATTTATTTGAATCAATCATTATTTTATTGGTTATCAAGCTCACGGATGGATCTTTATGTGTTCTTTAAAATTCTAACCTCATTGATAGTGGTTGCTATAATAATATTGTTTTCGAAGGTTTCTGGACAATCCATGCGTTCAATCTTTCTTACCAAAGGAAAGCTTAGGTTAGGCTTGACTATTGGTCTTGTAACCTTTTTGGTTTTTCTTGTCACATCTGTTCCGGTTAGTGTGTTGTTATATGGTGGTGAAAACTTGACTTATGGGAATCTGGTTTCTTGGGCTCCTTGGATATTCTCTTTTGTTTTTGCGAATGGCTTTAAAGAGGAGATTCAATTTAGAGGATTATTTCTGAAAAAATATGAGATGTTTTTAGGTCTTGATGTTTCCAATTTTCTTCAAGCTATGGTTTTCACGTCGGCGCATCTTGGGGAGTCTTACTCTTCTGTTTTCTTTGTTTTTTTGGTTTTGGTGTTTTTGCTTGGTTTAGGTTTTGGGGCTGTTATGCAAAAGACAGATAGTGTGTTGGGGTCTGTTCTTTTTCATGCGGGATCAGATATTCCGGTTATTCTTGGAATATTCTCTACTCTATGAAGAAAAACTGTGTTTTGGCGATGCTTTTGTATCCAAAGGGGAATGTCCTCGATTTTGTATACACAAATTTACTTAAAATTATTTAAAAAAGGGTTTAGCATGATTTTTCAACGTTAGTTGGTTTGGTTTTGGTTTGGATTAAATTTTAATTTCCTTCCTTTTTATATGTTTTAAAAAAAAGCTGGCTTAGTTGCACTTAAACCTTGGTAGTGAATTGTTTTTGCTGTTTTTCTTGGGCTCGTTTTTTTCGTTCTGCAGTCCACAAAACCACGAAGATAAGCAGAACCGACAATCCAATAGAAATTGTTGCCATCCAGTTAATAGCATTGTAACCCACCGAATCAGCTAGAAAACCACCAATCAAGGAACCAAGAAAAGACCCGCTCGCAGCTGCAGCAATCACCCATCCAGTAGCCTGACCAGGCGAAATAGAGGAGAAGCGAATCGCCAAAACAGGCTGAGCCAAACGCACAAATGGATTACCCTGATAAAAGAGTAAAACAAACCCTGCTACTAACAAAACTGGGGATCCAGTGATTAATCCCAAAACTGCCATTCCTGAGGAACCAACCAAACGCATAATGTTACCAGCGGTAAAACCAGGTAGGGCTCCTGAACGAGCCATCCAAGCTCCAGCAATCAAGAAGAACACGATGTTTAGTAAACCTGCTGCTGAAATCAACGCAGAGGTAGTGGCTTGTTCTATCCCGTAAACATTAGGAAGAATATTAGCAATCTGAGCGTTAATTCCATTATTGCCAAGCGAGCTTAAAACCAAGATAATTAGGAACATTCCAAAAGTTGAAAACAAAATCCGTTTGATTGAAAATGATCGTTTCTTTTTTTCATGATGTTCTTCTGGCTTATTTTCCTCTAGAATAATGCGTTTAGCTGGATTAGCACTTGAAAACCAAGTAACTATTGAAGCAAGCACCATTACTCCAGCTGCAATTAAAAAGCGCTCGCTAAAACCTAAACCTGAGGTAACTGCAACTGCCATCAAAGCACCTCCAATAACCTGACCAATTGGAGCTAGCAAATTGAAAACTGTTAAGCGTTTAGCCTGAAGGGATCTTGACAGCCCTGCTCCTACAATAAAAACAGGACCAACAGCATTAATCGCAGCAATCGATACACCCAAAGCAATAGCATCAAGAGCAAGCAAGGCTTGCGCTTCAGCAGATATTGAGTACATTAAAAAGCCAAAAGCCATCCCAACTACACCCAAAGTTAAGACTACACGATGGGCACGGTATTTATCGGCAAATCCGCCTAAAACCGGTCCTAATACTGCTGCTAAACTAATAATAGCCATTACTATTCCAGCGTCTGCTGAATTTCCAGTCACACCTGTAACATAAGGAGGTATAAGTAAGGAAATGAAAGCGGAAAAACCAGCTCCAAAGGCTAGGTTAGAGATCATCCACCATTCAAAAGCAGACCCTTTTTCCATGGTCATTCTTATTCCTACTTAATTAGTCAAAGCCTTGGCTATTGTTTTGTCATTCGTACATGTGCCATATGTTCGCTATTAATCAAGTGACCATGATCATCAGATCCCAAGTCAATCTGCACCCAATTTATCTCTCCTTTGAACTCATTTCCACGGGCTGCATATTCATCAGTAACCGAACTAAGAGCATCAACACCAACATCCAAAGTTTCATCCATCGCTATCAAGTAAGGAATTGAACGTTCAGTGCGACCAGTGCCCACTTTCTCTCCATCAATCTTCAACACTAGATCAGCACCTTTACCAGTACCACCACCATCATAGCAGAAATCAATTCGCACCAAATGTTCCCCCGTCTTTAGTAGCTCTTTGCTTTCAACATATGAACGATCTAGACCAATGAAGTTGTAACAGTATTTGAGCTTGCTATCCTTAACATATAAACTCCACCCTCCATTTTCCCCACCTTGTGTAATAATAACGCCGTCAGCTCCGCCTTCAGGTACGACTATTTTTGCGGTTATCGAGTGGGATTTGTTCTTGAGGTTAGGCACAGAATTTTCCTGCAACCTTCGAGCGTTACGATCTAATCTGATGCTTTTTCGTCCAGCCATCAATTCGGGTCGTCCTGCAATTTCCGAGTTGAACCTTTCGGCAGTACGATCGTCAATTGGAAGTACTTGATACTTTACTGCCTCTATCAACCAGAGTCGTTGTAGTTCATGAAGCAAATCGGGTTTTTCTTGAGATAGGTCGTTGGATTGGCTCCAATCATCTGGAGCGTATAGTTCCCATTTATCATCATCGAAAGCTGGTAGTTTAGCTGCTCCGAGCACCCATGGAGTTCGATGCTTTGTTACAGCAGTCCATCCTTTATGGTAAATGCCTCGGTTGCCAAACATCTCAAAATATTGTGTAGTGTGGCGGTCTTTCGCACCTCTATTGTTAAACGTGTATGCAAAACTTTCTCCTTCCATAGGTTTTTGTTGAACACCGTGAACAAAGATTGGTTGTGGTAACCCTGCAACTTCCAAGATTGTGGGAGCAATATCAATTACATGGTGGAATTGAGAGCGGATTTCATTCTTGCTTTGGATACCTTTTGGCCAATGAACTATTGCGCCAACACGTGTTCCACCCCAATGAGAAGCTACCTGTTTGGTCCATTGAAAAGGTGTGCACATCGCATGAGCCCAGCCTACAGCATAGTGATTATAACCCTCTGGTCCACCGAACTCGTCTAAATGCTTCATCATAAAATCGACTGTTTCTAGGTCGGTGAAACCGTTTAGCGGAATCATTTCGTTGAATGTGCCGTTGAGAGTTCCCTCGGCACTGGCTCCATTATCCCCGATAATATAAAAGAATAAAGTATTCTCAAAGACGTTCAACTCTTCTAGTGCTTCTACCAGTTTCCCAACTTGTGCATCCGTATGCTCCATAAAGGCTGCGTAAACTTCCATTTGACGAGCACACAATACCTTTTCATCATCGCTCATCTCCTCCCAAGGGGGGATCTCAGCATGACGTTTTGTAAGTTTAGTATCAGACGGTACTACACCGATCTCTTTTTGGCGTGCAAGAATCTCTTCGCGTAATTTATCCCAGCCTTGATCGAATTTACCTTTATATTTTTCAATCCACCCTTTAGGCACGTGATGGGGAGCGTGTGTTGCGCCTGGTGCGAAATAGAGGAAAAAGGGTTTATCTGGTGCAAAGGTTCTTTGTTGGCGTAACCAAGAGGTTGCCCTCTCGGCGAGGTCTTCAGTTAAGTGATAGTTGGGGTCATTTGGAGGTTCGATTGGTGTTATGCCATCATAAAGAGCTGGTGTGTATTGGTGAGAATCACCGCCTATAAAACCATAGAATTTTTCAAAGCCAGATCCAGTTGGCCAGCGGTCAAAGGGTCCTATGGGGCTTGTTTCCCATGGTGGGACTTCGTGGCATTTGCCAAAATGGGCTGTGCTGTAGCCATTCAAGCGTAAAATCTCTGCAATTGTTGCTGCAGTGTTTGGGCGAATCGCGTTACTCCCGGGAGCGGAGGTCGCTATTTCAGTTATGCCACCAAAGCCGACTGAGTGGTGATTTCTCCCAGTTAGCGTTGCCATTCGTGTTGGTGAGCATAATGCTGTTGTGTGAAAACGGTTATATCTTAAGCCCT
>Ga0209635_10002393_pt1 | contig 14376 bp, 13 predicted proteins | sample DeeMarSWOR230_32_FD_187463 | JGI IMG/M metagenome (GOLD analysis project Ga0209635, IMG submission 187463) | Marine sediment microbial communities from White Oak River estuary, North Carolina - WOR-2-30_32 (SPAdes) (version 2) | ecosystem: Environmental > Aquatic > Marine > Intertidal zone >... | reverse complement strand
ACAAACCCTTGTATATCTTAAAGGGCTCTCAAATACAGTTGGCCATTCTAGACAGCTTATTAATCATGGACATATTTTAATTGGGGAAAGAAAAGTTACTATACCCAGTTTTATGGTAGCAAAGGATGAAGAGAAGGATATAGGCTATACTGACAAATCTCCCTTGAATGAATTATCACATCCTGCACGACCGAAGACTGACGTTTACAAGACCGGTGCTCCACCTCCCAAAACAGAAAAAACCAAAGAGGAGAAAAAACCAGAAAAAGAGGGAGCTAAAGAAGAAAAGGTTACAGAAGAACCTCCAAAAGAAGAAAAACCTGTAGAGATAGAAAAGTCTGAAGAAGAAACTACCAAAACTCCCAAAGAAATAGAGGAGCCAACTGAGAAACCAAAAGAAGAACCTTTGGAAAAACCAAAACCTGAAGAATCTACTCCAGCTGAAAAACAATCAGAAGAAAAAGATAAAAAAGCCGAAGTAACAAAAGAGGGTGAGTAATTGGGGAGAAAGGGTATTGCACATATTTATGCGTCATTTAATAACATTGTAATTACCATAACTGATTTAACTGGTGCAGAGACAATTGCAAGATGCTCAGGTGGAATGGTAACCAAATCAGCAAAGGATGAAGGCTCTCCTTATGTTGCCATGAAAGTGGCACAAACTGCAGCTGAATCTGCCATGGAAAAAGGATTTGACAGTGTTAACGTAAGAATTAGGGGCAAAGGTGGTAAAAAAGGTGGTGCTCCAGGTCGCGGCGCTCAAACTGCTATTCGTTCTTTGGTCAGAGCAGGTTTAAGGATTGGAACCATTGAAGATGTTACACCACGTCCACATGATGGTACAAAAGTAAAAGGTGGCAAACGAGGTAGACGGATTTAAGGTGAACACATGAAAGTGAAAACCATGGAATTAAAGGGGAACAAAGGTGTTTTAAAATTTGAAGATACTAACCTCTACTTTGTAAATTCTTTAAGGAGGATTATGCTTTCTGAGCTCCCTAAGTTGGCTATCCATGACGTAATCATCTATGACAATACCAGTCCACTTTTTGATGAAATCATTTCCCATAGACTCGGATTAATTCCAATCCCAACTGATCTTCGATTACTTACATTTCGTGAAGAGTGCAAATGCAATGGCAAAGGATGCCCGAATTGTACTGTTAGGTATACATTAAGTAAAGAAGAGGAAGGAGTAGTTTATTCCGGAGATTTACAGCCCGAGGTTAAGAGTTGGGCTATCAAAGAGGATAAGATACCAATCGTTGAGCTTTCAAAAGATCAGCGAATAATTCTTGAAGTAGAGGCAATTCTTGGAAGAGGAAAAGATCATGCAAAATGGCAAGCGGTACAGGCACCTCGTTATAGCATGGAAGCTACAATTGAAATTGATAAAAACCGAATAGATGAATTAAAAGATTTTATAAAAGAACTTCCAAACGATCTTGTTGAACTTAAGGGAGAAAAACTAGAGTTAAAGGACGATTCCAGGTTAACTGAATTGGAATTATACATTGGCAAAGCAAAGGCAAATTTTATTAATATTAAGAGAGACACAAGCAAATTAACATTTAGTTTCGAGACAGATGGGTCGCTAAGCGCAAAAGATGCCCTCAGAGACTCTGTAAATATCCTTTTGAATAAATACGGAGAATTTGGTAAGCTTCTTAAAAATCTTAAATAACTAATTGTAGATTTTACCAAAAATATCTTCTATACAGTTTCTATTTTTGATTTGTAAACCTGGGCCTGTAGGGTAGCTTGGCATCCTTGTGGCTTCGGGAGCCATAGACTTGAGTTCAAATCTCAGCAGGCCCATCTAACTGTATCTATTTATTTTTGAAAAATTGCATTTCAAGTTATAAACCTTTAATGGATACACAAGCTCTAGAAATAATACTATTTACAATTTCTTTATTACTTAAAGGATTAAGTTTTTTAATGATTGATAATTTGCAATTATGACAAATCCCTTGTGCTATCTCACTCATTATGTCTAATCGTTTTTCGCATGCCCAACAGGAGAAATGATCACCTTTAATTTCATTATTTGATTTACAACTATCACAGATGCATTCTGCAATCTCATCAATTGTTGAAAATTGTTTACCACATCTCTCACAAAAGATGATTACCTCCTTTGTCATCATCTCCTAGCACATATAATATTTTGTTTTAGAAAATATTTAAATGTATTTTGTCAAAATGTCAAAATGAAAAAGTATATGTCTCAGATATTATTCTTTTATAACACTATATTACTATCATATTTAGCATTTAAAAAAATCGCGTAAAGTCATCTTCTTCTTTTATTATATATTCCTTCCCTTCCGCCATTCCTTATCCCCATCTTAATCTGTCGACAGATAGACTATTAATAAGCAGTGAGTTTAAGTGTCTTTTTCGCAGATGAATATGCAGAAGAATATGTGGAATAATATTTTGTTATTAAATAACAAATGTTTATATGTTTAAAAAGTTCGAAATTCATTATTTATTTTTCTTTACTACAAACTTGCGATTAACTTAGCTATTTTCTCCCTTTTTTCTTTTTCATCTGGAAGCGTAATAGATGCTTTCCAGGCCTTTGAACCATCCTGGAGATAAAAGCCTCGTGAAATGGAAATGAATTCCCGCTCTCCTTGTTCACTACTTGCTTTTTTTCTAGCAACCTCTATAAAGTTGTTGCTACCAAATTTTACATCTTCTGCTTTTAAGGTTTTGAATTCAACCATGCTATACCTCTATAATCGAAGTAAAAGAAAAATCTAATTTAAACTTTACTTATTTTTTCAGCAACTGGATTAATAATAGATTTCCGAATTTAATTAAGAATATCCGCCGATCATTAGACTTGGGTCGCCCAGTAAAGTCCATATTTCAATTATTTTAACATCAGTCTTTCCCCAGAACCCAGAATCATCTATATAGCGAGTTAATGCAGTTGACCATGTTTCACCAAGAACATGCTCTCCCATTTGACCATAGGCCCAGAAGAAGAGGTAATCCATATATCCGCCCAGCCCATCAAGGGGAAAATCGACGACTCCATACTCAAGAGCTGTACATCCAATAGTAGCAATTGATCCTCCGTTAATCTTTCTAGTGAACCACCAACTAAAACATTCAGGAAGAGGTAACCCATAGCTCCAGTAACTCGCATTCTCAGGACCATAGGTTTTCTGGATACTTACATTAAATAAACTATTATGACACCCACCAATTACGGTTACTGGAAGTTTCTTTCCATTCTTAAGTTTTGGAAAATCATAAACTACATAGGGTGGAGTACGTTCTTCACCGCCTGGATAACGAGTTCCCCAAGTTCCTGCAGAACCATGACCTTCGAGTAGTAAAAACCCACAACCATCTGATACAGCTGCAGTAATATTATCAGGTGATGGAGTATCTCCTATGCCGCTATCTCGATAAGAAGCATAGAGTCTTACTGCTTCGATACTACCCATCGCGCTTATTGCTTCCTCACACACTGCCTCCCCCTCATATGTAACTTCAGAAGGAAACGTATCGCCTGCAGCACAAACTATCTTATTAAACCATATAGGGTTGGCCGCTGATTTCTCATAGTTGATAATCTTATTGACCAGTATCATGACTTCAAATAGATTTCTGCATGCTAACCTGCCCACGCAAACGTCAGGGTATAAATCCAAAACATCATTTGGGACGCCCGGTTTATCATAAGCGGCAAATATTCCATCTTCATTAGAATCCCAATTTTCAAATGCGCCTCCTCCTTTATAGACGTCAGCATAATAGAGGTCACTTATAAAACCTGGATCATACTTTTCTGGATAGTCATCATCATAAAGATTAGTATAACGTACAGGAAAATGCCAAGCGCTACTGCCCTCATTACAATTATCTCTATCTTCATTATCCCAATATCGTTTCAATCCACCAACTAAAAGCACATATCTGACGCCCAATTGTTCTATTGCATCTTTGATAAAGTATTTGATTTGTTCTGGTTTATCAACACCACTGTATTCATTATATATTTCTTCTGTAGTCTTTAATGTTGTATTAACTCCAAATCTGTTCTTGTGATTGACAAGACGATTTAGGAAGATTGAGAATCTCCTTGGAGCAATTACTACCAAGTCATAGTCATCCACAAAATTAGTAGGCTCTAAAGGAGCATCGTAAGTTACTTTAATATCTATACTTTCGATATAACAGAGTTTACTAGCTGCAGGGGAATATCTTACTGGATAAATCTGGATTGCAACATGAGTAACGTGCTCTCCACCGTTATTCAATCCACATCCAGAACGGTAACTATACCATATATTTGGATATAAATCATAACTGGAATAAACTGTTTTATCAATCATAGTCTCTTTAGATGACTTTATTGTATTTAACAGAGGGATTGGCTCAGGTGTTGGAATAATAACTCTAGAAATAGTCATTTCATGAATCTCTTTAACAGTACAAAATACATTGATATTTGTTGCACCGAATGGCAAATCAATAGCCTTAACATACATGGGCAACATTGGTTTGCCTGGTTCTGTAATGTGTAAATTACTCTCATCCAAATACAGCGATAGATATTCACCTTCATCTTGCATTGTGGGTTTCGAAAAAAACAGAGAGAAGTTTTTCTCTAATTGTTCATGGTCATCCTCAGGTAAAGCAACAGCTCCAATTCCACTTACAACTAAGATACATACTACCGCTATCGGTAAAATTTTTTTCATTTTCCTTTTCCTCCCCGGTATTTAATTTATGCAATTCTATATTACCTTTCAGTAAATAAGTTTTCCGTAAATTATTTAGTACTTACTTATAACAGGATTTGATAGAATTATAAGAATAGGACAATTAATTCTTTAAGAATAAATCCTGATCTCAATCATTTTTCATAATCTTTTAAATTACTTAATATCTGCTTCCAATCAATTACTTCTCTGCATTTACCACAATAACCCTTATAAGTTTCATAATCAAACTTGCGCATCTCTTTGCCACAATATTTGCATTTATACTCTTCCTCAGCCATTATTCACTAATTTCATAACAAATAAATATTTAAAAATCTACCCTAACCACTGTTTTTCATCCTAAGATTAGATAATATTAAGAAGAAAGAGGAGTGTATGGTTTTAATTTTATTTAGAGGAGCTTACTAAATATTTGTCCGAGGATTGGAAATCGATATATCAGTAATTTCAAAAGCTGAATGAATTCTGAATTCATCTGTGTTTTTATTGATACTGGAATAGTACAACTTTCGTCGGGATTATTTGAATTGACAATTAATATTTCTCCAGTAAACTCCTGGTTTTCCTCCCCAGGTGCGACTACTTCTACATCAACGGTTACCGTCCCAGCGTCTGGGGTAAGATCTAATCCACTGTTTGGATCGAAGGTCCATTCTCCCCAATCTGGATATTCAGCAATTTCCCAATCTAGTTTTGATTCAGGATCTCCAATATTTTCAATGATGAAGGTTCCATAAATAGTCTCTCCAGGGCTCACATCTTCCCAATCTAGGCTACCTTCACAGTACAATTGAGGGATAATAAAATCTAAAGAAACAGGTATGATGCAGAAATCGTGGTAGTAATCTTCTTTATTGACAATCTTTACTTCTCCGATCAAATCTTCACTTGGACCTGCTGGTGTTTCAACTATAACTCCTACCAAGATAGGATCATCTTCAGGGGTGAGATCTTGGCCACTTGATGGAATAAAGTCCCATAAGCCTACGCTTGGCCATTCTGTCACCTCCCAGTCGAGCAAGGATTCAGTTTCTCCAATGTTTTCAACAGTGAAATTACCTGTAACAATTGAACCTGGTTGCACATTGGTCCAAATAAGATCTCCATCACATGATAAATCAGGATTATTTGTATAGTTCAAGGCAAATAATACCGCTTCATAAGCATCTATCATTCCCCAGCCATAATCGTTATCTTCACCTGCTGGTCCAAGGTCGTAGGCAGTATCGTAAATTATTTGCTTAATTTGCTGAACGGTAAGATTAGGATTCGCCTGCCGTAGTAATGCAACAACACCGTTAACATGTGGTGACGCCATAGAAGTACCATCCAAATTATGGTAATCGCCATCTGGCCAAGCTGAACGTACATTAACGCCAGGTGCTGAAATATCTGGCTTAATTGCCTCATTTCCATTTGGAGTGCAGTAGGTTGGTCCCCTGGACGAAAAGTCTGCAATTGGCCAGGCTGGATTATGTGCATCTACAGCACCAACAGCAAGGGTTCTATATTCATCTGTTGCACGGTCAGCTGGTCGTCGTATTCCACCCCAATCTCCTTCATTGCCAGCAGAAAATATAATTAATGTTCCAGCTGCCTCACAAGTATCTAAAAAGTTCCAGAACAACTCGTCGCAAGGAGGATAACCATGCCACGTGCAAAGACCCCAAGAGTTCGAACACACTGCAGGAACATCCCAGTTAGTACCAGGATTGCCATCAGGGTCAATCATCCATTGGAATGATTCAATAGCATTTTCAACTGTTGTTGGAATACCACCTCCCCTGTCAATGGCTCCAGCTGCGATCCAATAGGACCCAGGGGCGACACCAATCTGATCTCCAGGAGCACCACCGCAAACGGTTCCCATGGTGTGCGTTCCATGACCATTATCATCGTATGGAAAGTCGTTTTGTCCCAGGTAAGGATCAAACCATGCCCACTCGGGGTGATCTTGATAGCGTGGATCAGCAACCCCAGCCCATCTGCAAGCAAGAGCCGGATGACTGCCATCAACACCCGTATCAATATTAGCTACCAATACTCCCTCTCCAGTATAGCCCAATGCCCAGACCTCTGGTGCTCTAACAGCCTGTACACCATTTTCTGGCTGACTACCAAGTGGTTCTTGCAACTGTGTTTCAAATGGTTTTATTGTCTCGATTTCATAATTGGGATAGATATACTGAATATCATCACGTTCGGCGAGTAGTTTGATTTCACTTAGAATCGCATCGATTCTAATAATATTGCTAATCCAAAAGCATTGAAAATCTTTTATCTTCCCCTCCATCTGCTTATCAGTAAGATAATCAATTAGAGGTTGTTGCGTTGCTGCAGCAGTCCCCTGAAGAGCAACTACAACTGTTTCATGTCTAACTTGAAGTGAAGCCCGCTGTTTGTCCATCTGTTTATTTATCGCTGCTAAATCAACCTGATCAGTCAGATATAAAAGAACTGAGATAAATTTATCGTCAGATGATAAAACCATTTTATCGATTTTCTCTAAAAAGAAATTCTCCTCAATTTGATCGATTTGTGGTTTTGACATAAATATACCAGCTGCGGTTGTCATCAACAGCCCTGCAGTAACAAAAATGGTTACCACAAAAGAAACAATATTAAATTTCATTTTTTATCCCTCTAAATTCTTCAATGAAATATGGTTTATAAAACCTTGTGTTTAAACCTGTTAGTTTTTGAAAAATAGAAAAAAAATGATTATTATTTATGTTGATCGAGTTTTCCTCTTCTATTATCGGCAATATTATACAAGAAGGATGATCACTATCTAAATAAAGGGTATTATGTGCAATGTTATAAGTTGTATTCTTGTACATTCCATCCTCTGTGTTTGGATTATTTAAAAATCTAGGATAGTTTGAAGACGAAATAGCCACTCTAATCCTATGTCCTGTATTCCATATGTAAGACGTACTCCATAAGTCAATCTCGACCCCATAGATTTTTCCGGATTCCATTAACTCCCAGTGATCTGTTCCATTTCTATTTCTCATCCTGAGAATACCATCTGTTATTAGCATAGATCGTCCATCGGGATAGAGATCAGTAAGTTTAACTGTAAAATCAGTATCCGGACAATCTGAAGAAACGTAGAGTAGTGCTTTGATAGGTCCAGTTGCTTCATATGGTTCTTCAAGAACTTGACTTGTAAATACTAAAACATCATCTCTTTCTTCTATTGATGATTGATCAAAAGGACCTGCTCTTATGTTTAAATTCTGTCCACCAATGGTTGGGACAGGATTCATTGGATCATAGCTGTAATTCAATGAATCGTAATCATCAGGAAAAGCTGTACTAAGTTCTCCATTTTCATGAAAATACCAATTGGTTTCATTATAAGGAATTGGCCAATCATCTGCATATCTCCATTCATTACCTGGAGCTTCTATGTCATCTACATCACCCATAACATAATAAGAGACAGTAGGCCATTTCTCGTAATTATCTGGACCATCCATTGTAAATTGTCTTATCATATCTCTAAACATTTTTAATGAAAAAGTATCGAGTGAATTTTTTGGATATATAAGCTCTCCTTGTCTACGAGTAATTGATCCGCTATGTGTCCAGGGACCCATTATAAGCTTGGATCTTCCAGCAGCTCCAGGTCCACCAAGATGTTGATATCCTAAATATCCATCTATTGTTCCTTGGAGGAAAATATCATACCATCCACCAATATGTATAGCAGGAACATTGATATCCTGCCAATTATCTTCAAGAGATACGTTTGTCCAGAAATCTAAACTATAATTTTCGTGGTCAAAAATTTCTTCCAAAACATAAGTACTGTTTTGCCCCTCCAGCCATCCTAATATAAGAGATTTTCTTAATTGACCTCCTTGGAATATAGCATGCTTATGAAGATTAGGAGTCGCTACCTGAATATATTGACAAGCAAGATATGCCGGATTTGCTCCAGCCATGAAATATTGTGTTATACCAAGAGCGGATGGACCTATTGTAGCAATTTTTCCGTTTGACCAACTTTGGTTTGCAATCCAAGATAATGTATCAGGACCATCAGTATGAGCATTTTGAAAAACAGTATCATTACCCTCTGATGCAAATCGTCCCCTCATATCTTGTATAACTGTAGGCCAACCAAAAAGTGATAATAAAAAGCCAATAATTGCTAGATTGTCTTTGTTATAAGGGGTTCTAAGGAGAATAGTACCATGAGGTCTGAACCGGAGAATTGGACGATATACATCTGTAGCCAGTTTAACGCCATCGCGCATCTCAACCATGTAGGTTTTTCCGAAACACGCAGGTTCAAATACGTTTTCTTTACCACAATCTATTTGATTTTTTTTTGTTAAAAATTTGATTTGAGTGGCTTCAAAACAATTGGCTGTTAAAACAGGCAAAATTAGGAAAATTATAACTACAAATGTTAATATTTTTTTCATAATGTGTTCTCCCTATTAAGAAATTATAGAGATCCAATCATTTAAATCTTACGTATTAGCTTGAAAATATCAGAATTTTTTGTTATAAGTTATTTTAAATTTGGAAAAAGATCAATAATTATAATAAATAAAACAAGTAGAGTATTATATTATGATTAGAACAACCCTCGTACCCTAATAATAGGCGAAGGGATAGTTACTATTTTAATAAAATCTTCTGTTTTTTTACGATGTTTGAAATATCTTTTTCTTATTTGATTGTTTTCTTGAGCAGGATACTTAAAACATTTCATCCTTTGCTCATATACAAAAACTTTTGCAATACTTTGGATTTGATCAAGTTCAGTTTCGTCAGTTACGGAACCTACAATCTTAATATCTAACTTAATCACCTCCTCTAAGCTAGATTTTAACTAGCATGTATATATTTGTCAGCCGTGTTATATAAATGTTTTGAAAAATTCAAATAATTCATGCCTCTTTTTTATGAAAAAATTTATAGAAAAATTAATTCAATTCTTAAATAATATTTGAAAAAATTGAAATCTAAAAAAATAAGAAAAGGGGTTTATTATAACCCCAAGAGTCTACCTAGTATCAGCTTAGATGAAATTATCTGTTCTAATATTGGAAATCTGTCCATTAACCATTCAAAAATTTCCAGCAATATTGAGTGGAAAAATCCATTTTTTACTGGCATATTTACAGGCAATGGATCTGACCATACACTTTGTACACCATGTTCATCTTTTGCTTTTACTCTTATTTGAAAAGAACCTTGTTCAGTCCATTTATGGCTGGCCTCTCCAGTTTCACCAGGGGCATATGGGCCAACCCAACCGCTGTAGGTACCATCACCCCATTCGAATAGATAATAGACTTGATCTCCATCTGGTTCAGTCGTAGATGTAGTGTAAGTATATTCGACGTTAATCTTTCCGTCAGTTGGTCCATCAGGTCTTTCTGGTTTGTCTGGTGGTAGTGATTCTTCTGCAATAGCAAGTGTTGGATCTCCAAAAGGTTCCCATTCTTCAAGAGTTTTGTAATCGGCATTATCCATTCCAGGATGGATATACTCATTAATTGCTTTGCCCCACATTTCTCCAAAGGTTGTAGCACCTTCATTACAGTAGGCTTCAAAAGTATTGATACAAATTCCCTCGATTAAACCTTGAGTAACTCCCTGACCAATGTAAGCCCATCCGAGTCCAGTGGCCCCAAGTGATGCTATTCCACCGCCATTTTGGTTTATAAGAAAAGACCAAGAGAAACAATCGGGATCCGCATTAAACTTGCCAACACTACAAGCTCCAGTTACAACAATGGGAAGCTCATCACCGTTGTCAAGATCAAGAACATGTGAATTCAGGTAATAACCGATAGGTGTTGGAAGCCAGGTACCTTGGTCCTCATGAGGATGAGTGGCCCAGACATAAGTATTTCCGTGTCCTGAGAAATCTACAAAACCTACCCCTTCTCCAATTGCGCCATTGATTTCTTGTACTCCGGTTGGTACTAATCCGTCTAATCGTCCATTTGAGGCCCAAACTCTGTCAGGAATAAATCCATCCATTATGTCAATTACCTCTTCATTTACATATTCTCCTTCATCAACAGATTGGGCATCACCGGGAAAAGAATCTCCACCTATTACTACAAGATTGGTGAACCAGTTTTGTGTATATGCCTCATTTGTCTCATATGTAGTAATCTTATTCACAGTCGTCGTTACTTCATTTGCACTAACACAAGCTAACCTCCCAAGATATACATCTGGATATAAATCTACCTCGTCGAAGTTATGCTCGGAGCCCCAATCGTACTCTCCGAAGACATCATTCTCATTCGTATCCCAACTTGCAAAGTCAAAGGTTTCATTGTAAATATCAGCGTAATAAAGATCACTTACAAATACTTCGTTATCTGGGGGATTTGCGTCGACATGAATGTGTGTACCCCTCGTCGGAAGTTGCGAACTACCGCCTACTAAAAGCACATTGTAAGTATTCCAATTCTCTATAGCATTTTTGATAAAGTATTTGATTTTTTCCTGATTATCACGACCTGTTGCTGGGAAATAAACACCATTATAGATATCATTCAAACTAACTAATATAGTTGATATTCCTCTGCTGATTTTATGTTGCAATAAGTCGTCGAGTTCGTCGGTAAAAGAGTCGGGCGCTAATATAGCAAAAATGTATTCATCTTCAAACGATAATGGGTCTTCTGGAAGAACGTAATCTATGGAAACCTCAATGATGTTTGCCCATTCAATTAATTGTTGAGATTGATCATATTGGATGGGCAATAGCTGTAATTTGACGATAGTACCCCTGGTATATCCGTCTATTAGACCAGTACCAACGTCAAATTCATACCATTCTCCTGGAGATTTCGGTATAATTTCTTTTGATTCTTGACTTACAGCGAAACCTGCAAGAACTGGATCAGGTGTAACCATCAACTCTTTTGTCAAGGTTTGTCTTTGAATATTTTTTGGAGTGCACACTATACTTTTTATTTTTGTGCCAAGCGGAAACGTAAAGGTTTCGATTCGACTAGGCAACATATAGTGATCCTTTTTCATAAAAACAGAATTTGTACCCTCTAGTTCTAGAATTATACGATCATCTCTTTCATTTATTGAAAGCTGTGAGAAGAACAGTGACTTTGTTACTTGTTCAACATCCCCATCTGGCGTAGCAACTGCTCCAAGTCCACTTATAAGTAAGACTCCAACTATTAAGATTGGTATAGTTTTCTTCATATTTTACCCCTATAATATAATTATATTAGTCTATATTTAAATGTATCTAATGATTTTTAAAAAACATTTAAAGTGATAAATGTTTTATTTTTTGGTTATCTCAGTTGTAAATCAGAATAAAAAGTGAGAAAAGTATACCTTTATTCTCAAAAAGTTTGTTGCTATAATTTGAACAAATCGTGTTAATATGTAGTAATATAGTTACGAGAGTTTGTTTTTGAGATGTATGATTGTTTCTAAAAAACGGTTCAATGATTACAAACTTTAAATATTAGATAGTTATTACAATATTAAAAAATAAATAGGAAAATAGCATTTACCTTGCCTAAAATATCATTAAACAGGGGGATTCTATGCCTAAGAGCAGTAGAAAACAAATAGATGAAGACGAAAAGAAGGTTATTAGACAATTACAGATAAACTCTAAAGAAAGCATAGACGAAATAGCAAAAAAGTGTGGATTCTCAAGACAGAAAGTCTGGAGAGTTATTAAAAGACTTGAAAAGAATAAAACAATCTGGGGATATCACGCGGTAGTTGATTGTGAAAAAATTGATTCGAAGCTTTATCTTATGCTAATTAAGAAAACACATGAACCAGTGTCTAAAATTGTAGACATAATAATATCAAGAAAATTAGAAGAAAAAGCTAAAGAAATCGGAGTTGCCGTTGGCTGTAGTGACTATCTTCACGGATGTTTTGACTGGTCAATTTGCTTCACTGCTCCAAGTATCAAAGAAGCGAAGAAATTCTGTGAAATTGTAAACAAATTATATCCAAATCACATCAGTGAAATACATTTAATGGAGAAAATATTCCCAGTCACATCTTGCAATATTAACAATCCAGATTTAAATAAATTGAAAGAATTTCTTTAATCTTATATAATCCGAGAAAAGATGTAAAAATTGTTGGACCATAAATAATTTAGTTGTCATCAATGTTAGAAAATAAAAAAAATAGAGCATTAGTCTCTGTTAAGAACTAATGTAATGGGTGAAGATATATGCCTAAGAGCAGTAGAAAACAAATAGATGAAGATGAAAAGAAGGTTATTAGACAATTACAGATAAACTCCAAAGAAAGCATAGACGAAATAGCGAAAAAGTGCGGGTTCTCAAGACAGAAAGTCTGGAGAATTATTAAAAGACTGGAAAAGAATAAAACGATTTGGGGGTACCACGCGATAGTTGATAGTGAAAAGCTTGACAAGAAAAGCTTTATCATGCTTGTTAAAAGATCTAACAAACCGATAGACGATTTTATGGATAAAATAATCAAAGAATCTAAAGCCGAATGTGTGGAAGAAGTTGGAGTAGATGTACACGGAACTTATTATCTTCATGGATATTTCGATTTTCTAGTTATTTTTTCAGCTAAAGATATCAAAGAGGCAAAAAAATTCGGTGAAACCATGAATATTCAATATTCAGGGTCAATGAGTGAAATGCATATAATAGAAAATATTTTTCCATTGAAAGATTGCGGAATGATAAACCCTAATATAGAGAAGCTAAGAGAGTACTTCTAGTGATTTTATCTATTAAAGAACATTGATCTTCATATGTTTTTTAATTAGTGAGTGAATCGTACCAGAAGTTGCAACAGTTATTACTTCTACTTTTTCAGATGAAATGTTTTGTATTGATTTTAAAATTCTAATCGTATTATCCCTTTCCATATGGCTACATTTAATTATTCCAGTATTTCCCTTAAATCGAACAAGTCGTATACTCATCTCTCTACAGTCTTTGTTAAAAAGATACTTACATTTATCTCGAATTTCTTTTATCACTTCTGATTTATTGAATTCTTTTTCCGAATATTTTATCAAAAAGCCGATATACCTATGCCGTTCACGGTTTTTTACTATAAGTTACACCTCTAACATCAAAAAAGCAAAATAGAAAGACTATTCAGATTCAATGCGAGGTGCAAGCAAATAGGTCACATGTCCTTTTTTATCTGCGATATCAAAATCTACCCTAATTGGATTATCATTTCCTAGAGAAATTGTTATTGGATCTTCGCCTCTAACAGGTTTAATCATATTACTGAAGTAATCGATAGAAAACAGACTTTTAAATTTACCAGGTGCAGTTAATTTTATTAACAGATCTTTGGGTAGTTTAAGATTAACAGTGTCAGTGTCACCTTCTGCAAATAGTTCAAATGCATCTTTATCAACAGTCAATGACAAATGATCTGAGACGGCTTCAGAAGCACGTACTCCTTTACTAAGTTCTGCTGCTTTTACAACTGCGGTTGCTGGTAATTCTAAATTCGGTACTTTTGAGTCTGGCATCCCTGCAGTATCAATAAGTCCCATCCTTCTTACAAGATTGCCAATTTTAACAATAAGACGGTTTGATTTTTCATCATATTCTAAGGCAACTATGTCTCCAGAATTGGC
>Ga0209635_10002392_pt1 | contig 14377 bp, 18 predicted proteins | sample DeeMarSWOR230_32_FD_187463 | JGI IMG/M metagenome (GOLD analysis project Ga0209635, IMG submission 187463) | Marine sediment microbial communities from White Oak River estuary, North Carolina - WOR-2-30_32 (SPAdes) (version 2) | ecosystem: Environmental > Aquatic > Marine > Intertidal zone >... | reverse complement strand
CAACTTATAGGGCTCTGGCTCACTGTACGGCACAAACGCAAATAACACAATAAATATCACTAAACTGGAGAAAATTCCAACCCTTATATACACCCCATACATCATCTTATGATCGCGTCTCATGACTTCCTCTCTGTTGCAAAGGTAATCTTGAATGCCTTCGCTTCTTTTAACTGATCAAGGATGACATCAACTACACCATATGCGACTCCTTCATCAACATTCAGAATAGTAATGAGATCAGGGTTTTCCCAAACCTTGGGTGTAATCTTTGCTGCAACTGCATCACCGCTCACCAAATTATCATCGACAAAGATTTTGCTTTCATAATCAACCCATACATATGTCACATTACGCCTCAGTAAAATACGCTCGGTCGACTTCGCCTCTGGAAGTTTTATCTTAAGATGTAATGTGGTCGCGCGAAATACGGTAGTGACCATGAAAAACAAAATGAGAAGAAATGCGATGTCTGCAGTTGATGCAGTCGGTATTTCTGTCCTCCTTTGAGACAAACGAATAATACTTCTTCTCATTACTCCTCACTTGTTGGTATCAGGCTGACTTTCGTAGCTCTAAGTTCTCGACCGTCTGCTGTAGTCACTTTAGCCAATTTTATGTGATCAAGGGCCAGAACCATATTATTATAGGGCGCGTCCTTACTTGTACGCAGAGACACAACCAATAATGTGTCACGTTCAAGCAGTTTCTCTTCAACAATGTCGGTAATTTTTTCATAATCATCAGCCGCCAGAAACTCATTGTAGCCCACTGTCTTTACATTGGCCTCCCCAGCAGGATTAATGGAAATTGTGATAATGTTTTCAGGTACGACAACAACTTTCTCTTTCTCTGTAGTTTTCTCTGGTAAGAGCATTTTCAGTCCTTTATCTTTTGTAAATACAGTCGATGTGAGAAAGAAAATAAGGATCAAGAATGCTACATCACCCATGGATGCGGTCGGGATTTCATGGTCTGCCTCTTTCTTGGCCCGCAGCTCCATTATCTTTTCCTTTTTGGATATTGTTCTATCAAGTAGTCTATCAAACCACTTGCTGATTCTTCCATATCCCTTGTGTAACCATCAACCTTCCCGGCGAGGAGAATACGCACAATTGCGAGCGGCGTAGCGATGAGTAATCCCCATTTCGTTGTAATCAAAGCAGTAGAAATACCGCTTGCCACAACTGTTGGTTCCACTTCACCAGCCATAGCGATCGCAGCAAATGCTGTAATCATCCCCATAACTGTACCTAAAAATCCAAGGAATGGCGCGACGGTGGTAAGACCACCGAGCAGTGACATTCCTCGATCTAAAAATGCCAATTCAATAGCTGCACTTCGTGTTACCATCTCTTCCATTGCATCTTTGCCTTTATTAGCTTTTTCTAATACAGATCTTAGGATTTTGGCAACAGGCGCAGCTGTTTGATCACATAGCGCAATACCCGCATCAACACCTTGAGAATCAACAATTGAAGTCAGTCTTTCAAGATAACTTCTTGGATTGAGTCGAGCTTTGAGAAAAAGGCTGTACAGCCTCTCTAAGATGAGTCCAATGCCAATAACTGCACAAAGGAGCAAGAACCACATTACAAAACCACCACCACCTTCGGCCCCAAGTTGAAATTCCCGTATCATATATATCCTCCTTTCTTTGTTGCTTCTATTATATACAATACAATACTAAAGTCAAGCCGAACTATCAATGAATACTTAACCCCTGTCAACTGCAGCACCAGGGCAATATGCCTATCAGAACGGCCTGCTAACTATGCAGTTTACAGGATCTACTTTGAACTTGCTGAATAATAGAGAAATCCTCCGATAAGCGAAAATAGCCCTGATCCCAATAATAAAAAGCTTTCTATACGCGACAAGCTTAAAGAACCCACAATCAGATCGAACATATCAGCTGGACCAGCAGTACCAAGTAGCGGAAAGTAGAAAAGCATTCTATAAATGTGAAAAATAGCCAAAACAATGAGAAATATACTCCCGATTACGGGAAAAATCCAAATAGCTTTGCCTTTAATGAGCACGAGCAGTCTTTTAACTATTAGACCATATACAATTAAGGAAATAATTGTCAGAAGAATCGCTACAATAAATAGTATTTCGGCGGGAACATCTGCTCTCATATCATCCTCCTTCTTCAAAAGGCTTCGTCTGACGATTACCGGCTACGAAGCCAGTTTCGTTATACAGCATCATTACTGAAACAAGAAAATTATTATTTGCGTCGCCCTCAAACGAACAATCCCGTTCGCAGAACGAGGATCCTCGCTCTGCGGGACGACACGGGTAGCATCGGTAAAAACGATTGACGACAATATACTAATCATTTTCCTCTTGTAACTCCATAAAATCTGAGATTAGCAACCAAAGATAGGATGCCAGAAATAAAAAATAATCCGTACGCGAGGTAATCAACACCGCCTTTTGGCAACATCATCTTACCTCCAAACCCACAGAAAAATAATTGTATAACAGCAAAACAGAGAATGCCAGTTGGTGCAAAAATCATAAACTGCCAATTCGTACGTTCGCCGAGAACGATTTCATACCGACGTGCGATAATACCCAATACAATAAATGCAAGCCATAATAGTACAGCACCAAGTACAAGCAAATAATTGGGTATTACTGCAAGCGATTGATATGTTGTGGGGTCAATTCCAAATGGCGCCATAACCAAGAAATATTGAATCATAAAACCTCCCTGAAAAAAGCATCGTTAATGGTTTGTCGGTATCGAAGCCCGTCTCGTTATTAGGTATGATTTTTCGTAACACATAAGACCCTACCACGCCTTTTGACGAATAACGATACGGGCGGCCATGCCCAAAACCGACCAACGTACAACTCATTTATGTATTTCATTTTAATAATTCCAATAATTTATTCGTCAAAATATGACCTTTTGATGGCCCTATTATCATACCAGCGGCCTTACCGAGCGCAAAAATAAGTCTGCGTGCATCATCATCATAGAACTCATCAATATTTATACGCTGTCCTTTGAGTTGATTCTTATAAATACGTTCTGTGAAATCACCCAAATAATCTTTTAAAATAGTTTTCATCTCATCTAAAACAGATGACTCTAATTTGACCTTAACTTTTTCTTTTGCCGGTTTCTCTCTTGCTTCTACCACAGCAACCGGCTCACCTTTTAGCTCTCGGATAAGCACCCATAAATCATTTAGCTTGACGCTCTCATTTTGTTCAAATAAACTCCCTTTGATGCTTGTCTCATCCAATTCCATTATCAAGCCTTTTGCTTCACCCATCATTTCAATTCTATCAATTTTTATATCACCAATTGCACCGATCGTTTCATAGATAACTGTAGCCATTTGAGATATTTCATTTTTTAACGACTCGCCACTTTGTGTGATTGCTACCTCACCTGATTTCGACGCAATAAAAGGATTGGGTAAACCTTTTTCTTCAAAATTTTTTAAGAAATCCTGTTTCATACTACCTCATCTTCTCGATGACCGATTGAACCCTTGCTCTTGCCTGTGACGAACCCATTTCCTCAACTGCTTTTTTCACGAGAAAATCTATTATTGAACGTAAACCCTGAACAAACTCATCTTCTTTTTCCTCCGGAGGTGCATCTTTAAATGTCAATGTTTTTTCAATGACACCAATGAATGGTATAATTTCGCCACCCAAAATACCCAAACCTTGATTTAGCAATTCAATCCAATGTTCTTTGTTATCTGCACCGCCGAATTCATCAACAAGTAGATTGATCTGCTTTATTTTCGAACTGATACTACGCGGAATCTCAACCTTGGGTTTTTCTTCAGGTTTCTCTACCTTTTCTGCAGGTTTTTCTACAACCTTTACTTCTTTGAGCGAAGAAAGAATATTATTAATTATTTTTTTGGGCTCGTTTTCCCTTTCTACTTCCGCACCAATGTACTTCGATTTGAAAGGAAATATCACAAGGCGATGTGCACCATAACAAAGAGAAATACAGCTGAGGCGTCCCAATGAGAGGCTATCTCTTATTACTTCACCGGCCGAAGAGAAAAAGGCCGTCAGATCACCGATCGACGTGCTGGGCGAACCTTTCACTTCTTCAACTGAACCGTCCTCAGCCTTAATCAAGGCGTATCCGATTATCCCCGAAATTCTATCTAATGCTTCCATGATTCATTGACGCGGAGATCGCAGACAATTCACGCAGAAACCGCAGAATATTTCAATTCTGTATAGCCTCTGATTCAGCTGTTTAATTTTTGTATTCTCGTACACATTAACCGCCTTATACCTTTTGCTTAAAGCTTTGGAATTTTTTCTTGAAGAGGACCTTTCCATAAACCTTTTTACCCTCAGAGTTTATGAATTCTGTAAAGCTTTTTAGAGCATCCCTGATCTTATCAGAATTAATCTCTGCCACTGTTTCAATCTCGAAAGTTTCTTCATTAATATTCAATGCATCAATTATCTTCTTGTTATTTGGGTCAAGCCCAGCCCACTGCTTCAGCCAGCTCAATCCGTTTCTGCCGAAATCTTCAAAGACAATACCAAGGAATTTTGTCAGTTCAGCCATTACTCTTTGAGCTTCTGCAGGTTCACAAATCAAACCTTGTTCCATCAACCAAGTAATAGTTTTTGTTGCCTCAAAGCCACCAAGTTTTGACTCAGTTATCACATCGCCCAATTTTCTCTTACCATCAATTAAGGCGAGGATCTGCCAATCAGTTCTCCTCAGGGCAACGGCTGACTCAAGATCGCGCGTCGATTTCGCGAGAATAGTATCGATAGGTGGCATTTTTTTCTTGACCTCTTCAAATTCAATGCGCCTCTTCTCGATGGTCTCGGTTAACTTCCCCAAATCCTCTGAAATCGTCTGGTTTGGACAAGCAACACCAATTTCAAAGCTACCTATTTCCAAATTAGTAAACGAAAGATTCATCAAGGCATCCATCCCTTTTTCTGTGCCATCAACGGCGTGTACTACAAGACCATCTTTCAAGTATATCTCACCATTAGTATCACCGGTGATTTTTAGAACTCCTGATTTCTTAACTCGCCCAAGAAACTGTAAAACATCTCCAAGTTGGAATTCTTTTAAATTTACAGTAAAACCTTCCATAATATTATATTACTCTTAGCCAATTATGCAATAAAAAATACATTCTGCCGATTAATAGGGAAATACGTGCCATGACTGTATAGCCGAACGAGGCACCAAATGCAATCATAAGAAACCATACTCCTGTTTTCGCAAATCCACCAAACACTCCCTTGTGTTCTCGGGAAAAGAAAAAATAGATGATACCGGTGATGACCCCCACAACTACAACAGGAACTGCAATCGCATTAAGGAAAGTGATAACACCGGGGTTGCCGATAAAATCTCCCCAACTTTCTAAGTGTATAAATGAAATAAGTGTCGCCCTCACCTGATCTACGGCGTTGCTCTGAAGATACGTGATCAGGTTATAACCAGCATAGGTCCCCACAATAAAGGCAAGCGGCCAACGCGACACCCACCCCACCTTTGGGAACAATCTCATAACCATCATAATGCCAAGCACAAGAGGAATAACAAAAAGAATTTGTCCTTCGATAAAAAGAGGTTGAATTAAATTCGGCCGCAATATGTTGTAATAATAATATACTGCCCAATACGCGGCAGAAACACCCACAAAAAGATGTTCAGCAAATTTATAGAAAGGGTTTTCTTTGTATAGGAAACTGAGTATGCAAAGTGTAAGAAGAGCAGCTATCCAAATGCCTATTGTTTCTATCATGCTTTCTTCCTCTTACCAATAATAAAAAAAACGTTTGCCAACACAATAAATAAAACAATCAAGCCATGAGCAATTGACTGAGCATCCATACCTCTTGATGCAGTGCCGCTTTTTTTGATCAAAGTTTCATACTCTGCCGCTCCTTTCATACCCCCGATTAATCCTCTAAGCTGTCCGGCATGTAGATATGGATAGAATGCTGGAGCACTGACAGCGGTTACACCACCTGAAACTTTCTTACCATATCTGCCTTGAGCAATCATTATCCATTGTCTCACACCAGGGTCGCCGGCTGAAAGACTAACAATAAGATCAATGTTGTCAAAGTTTTTTACACCCTCCATCACTTCAAACTCCTCTACTGAACGTCCTGCGTAGTCTTGTGGAAAAGTGGTCGGAATATTTTCCGATACAGCAGAGATGACAACAATACCACCGGCCTTGTACCCAAGGTTCACATAATCTACACCATACTCTTTCCCGTATTCTTCAGCGGCTTGTTCCATTGATGCCTGATTGAGCGGAATTCCTTGGGGCCAGAGTCCCATTCCGATAATCTTCAAGTTCTTTGCAAAACAGTGACGTGCTAATGCCTGATTCATCGGATAGACCTCGGGCATGGTGGACGGGTCGTATTCGCTTGATATAAGTACTATTGAACCTGGTTGCAGCTCTTCGATGGTTTCATAAAATATGCGGACCGGTTCACTCACTTTTATCTTAAAACCAATTGGCAGAAGAAGTGGTATAATGACCGCAAGTAGTATCAGTATGAATATTATCCTTCTGTCGATTTTTTCCAGACGTTCTATGATATTCATTTGCCTACCAGATATGTTCTTTCAATTCCGAGTATGATTCTGAGTGATGTCGAAATAACGCCAAGGGCTATTCCAATCATGATCGCCCTCTGACCCGCCATATTTGGATAACTCATAATCCAATCTCCTAATAAAGGTAATTTATCCCAAATATAGTTACCCAGAGGCACACGACCAATCATTACCAAAATGGCTGAAACGAGGAGCAACGTTGCTTCAGGGGTACGAGCCCTAAATGCCCGGTATGAAGCTGAAGCCACAAAGAATGCAAGAAGTGCAAACATCATCGACGACATTGGCAAATGGACATTCCAAAAAAGATAGTCAAAAGGAGTACCACGTTCAATTCCCCATACCATTCCAGCAATAAACATGATAGCAAAGCCTATAAGAAGAACTATACTGTACCACCACCCACTTGGTCGGCGCTGTAGACGTCTTGTGTGAAGCTTTAGCAAATTCCCTAGACCCAATATCATCGCAAAGACAGTAATAATTAAGAACCATGTATTGAATAACTGCTGTATGTCAGAAAATGGACGGTGCGGGATGAAATACTGTATAATCATTGCCATACCTGCAATAAAGGTGATTATAAGAGGAATTTGCTTCTTCATACGATTATCCCGTTGTCAACCATGCAGCGAGTTCTGAAAACCCAAAGGTTGCTAAGATGACTCCTATGATGATGATAATAATGAAAATCGCCTTTCCGAAATCTTGACCCTTAAGACTTCCCAGAAGTAGGGGTTCTCTTGAAAGATACGCACTCGCAGCAAAAAGTTCTTCTCCAATGAGCGTGTAATCACAAGCAGTGACGAAAAAAGGTAACTGAGAGGGCATAGCAGTTCCTGCTATTTGAATGGCACCAGTAGAATGACCTGTTTCCGCGAGAATAAGAGATTCCGCATAGAATGCACCCATGTAGAATATCGCACCGGGTGTTTCCCTGATCATCAAACCGTCCACACCAGCTGCATAACCGAATTGATCATCCGTAAGATATCTAATCTTGTCCGCATCGTATGAATCAGGTCTGCCTGCGTCTAAGTAGGCTTCTTTCACGGTTTCCTGAGCAGCACTCATTACGATTGACCTACAACAAGGAACCAACAGCGGAGTTTCATATTCAGCTGCTTTACGCGCTACTCTCCCGAGAATAATCATACTCGCAATAGTTTGTATGTCATCCATGTCCAGGATCCCAGGAATGTACATAATAGGTTTTCCCATCTCGGTTGCCCTGCCCACCGCATCGTCCACTGCCTCTAATCCTGCAATGGGACGGATGTATAATTCTTCACCCCTCTTCGCTTTTCTTATGAACCAAAGCACAAGGAATGAAATAATCAAAACGGCAACCAGCATGCTAATTCTACCAGTATGAAACCATTGAGCACGTGAAGCGACTGCTTCACTCATCACAGCTTGGGAGTGTAGCATTCCATCAAAAGCCTTCACAACGTAGAAATACTTAGTACCATCTTTAGTTGCGGAGTCAACGAAACGATAAAAACCTTTGTTTGCTGTTCCGATTAACTCGAAACCTTCATCTGGACTAGTTGAACGAAAAATTTGATATTCGATGACTGATTCTCTTCCAGCTCCATCATCAGCTGACTTTGTCCATGAAACAATGATACCGCCTCCAGCATCATTGGGCTTATCCTTTGCCACAACATTTGTGGGTGGGGCTGGTGCTATGGATTCAACTTCAACAATACTCTCACCTATATTAAAGGCTAAATTATTATCATGGGGCGTATCAATCGGATAAAAAATAATCCCCTTCACAAGCACAAGAAAAATAAGCAACATATTGAATAATAATATTCAAATTCGTAAAAATGTCAAGAAAAATGTTAGAGATTTCTGCAATAGCCGGTATCTATGATTATAGCGATCAAATTAGTAGACGTCACAGATTCACAGAATTTTAAATAGTTCATAATCCTTGACAGAGAAGAAAAATTTGGTAAACTAACAAAAATCGTTTATTGTTTGAGGGCATCGCGGTCAGTATGGTTAAACGGCGTGGTTATTTGCCTAAAAAATATCCTCTCTCGATGCCTATTAACTGCAAACCAAACGAGCTGCCATGCCATTTACCCAATAACGATGTCTCTTGCGTAAAAGGAGGTTTATGGAATATTGACCCCCACCATTCCTCCCCTTAAAGAGGGAGGATAAAGGAGAGGGTGATTTTAAAGGAGGTTTATGGAATATTTTCTTACTGAAGATGAGAAGAATCTAAAGCAAAAAGCACGTGAGTTCTCTGAAAAATTCATTCTGCCAGTCCGCAATAAGCTTGACGAAAAGGCAGAATTTCCTACCGAGATCATTAAGGAAATGGGTAAACAGGGTATGCTAAAAATTTTCATTCCAAAGGAATACGGTGGAACCGGGGCAAAGATTATGGATATGTGCATAGCCTGTGAAGAGGTTGCGCGCATTTGTGCTGGTGTGGCTACTGCCTACGCAGTTGGTGCATTAGGAAGCGGTCCGATTACCTCCTTTGCTAACGAAGAACAGAAGAAAAAGTATCTTCCCAAGATTGCCACAGGTGAACTACTCTGTGCTTTCGGGCTAACCGAAGCTCAAGCAGGAAGTGATGTGGCAAACATTCAGACTACTGCAAAAAAAGATGGTGATTATTATATTCTAAATGGTGTTAAACAATTTATATCAAATGGCAGTATTTCAGATGTGTATGTAGTTCTCGCCTCGACTGACAAATCAAGAGGTGCGCGTGGTATTTCCGCCTTCATTGTGGAAAAAGAAACGCCTGGGTTTTCCTTTGGAAAAGAAGAAAACAAATTGGGAATAAGAACATCCACAACCACAGAACTCGTCTTTGAAGATTGCAAGATACCAAGTAGAAATTTAATGGGTAAGGAAGGATTAGGATTTATCTATACTATGCGCAATTTTGACCGAGCCCGACCAGGCGTAGGCGCAATTGCCCTCGGTATTGCCCAAGGTGCTTTTGAAGCAGTATTGGACTTCAGTTACAAACATAATTTTTTGAATAATCAATATGTTCAGAGAAAAGTTGCGGATATGGCAACCGAGATCGAAGCAGCACGCGCGCTCATCTATGCGGCTGCTCGCACGATTGATGCTGGTACAAAAAGGATATCTAAAGAATCATCATTTGCCAAACTCTATCCTTCTGATATAGCAATGAAGGTAACCACGGATGCAGTTGAAATCTTAGGTCCCTATGGAGTACTAAGGGAGTACAATATTGAGAAGATGTTACGAGATGCCAAGATCACTCAGATTTATGAAGGAACGAACGAAATTCAGCGAGATGTAATCGCACTTGAATTAACAAAGGAAGTAAGTAAACAGAAGAAGGAATAAATGGAGAATTCCAAATGTCGAATACCAAATGTCAAATTTCAGTTTTATTCATTAGGACTTTGGCATTGATTTGGCATCTGGATTTTGTCATTGAATGGAAAATATCTATGGTTTAGCCTTCTTTCAGCCTTCTAATTAAAGGAATGACAATGATTCTAAATCAAGAATGTTTGTTGCTCCAAAATGAGTTAAAAAAATTCGCCCAACAGGTCATCCTTGAGAAAGTGGATGAAATTGATAAAGCATGCGCTCTTCCAGTAGATAACATTAAACAACTTGGCGAAATGGGTATTCTCGGTGCAATCATACCTGAAACTTATAATGGCGCAGCGCTGGAATTACTCGGATTGGTTGTGTCTCTTGAGGAGATAAGCAAAGTGTGTGCATCTACCGCTGTGATAGTAGCAACACACAATGCCTTTTTTGCCTTTCCGATTCTAAAATTTGGCAATGACGAAATGAAGAAAAAATTTCTCCCGTCTGCTGCAACCGGAAAAATTATTGGTGGTTCTGTTAGTGCAAACATAAATGAAGTGAAAGTTGAAAAACAAAATGGAAATTATATTTTGAACGGTAAGAATCCTCTCGTACTAAATGCGGAAGCAGATGGACCATGCACTGCTTTTATTACCTATCCTGAGGACAAGAAGCATGTATTGGCATTCGTAATAGACAAAGGTATGCAGGGCGTCAAAATATCAAAGAATCACAGTGTCGTCGGTCTTAAGGCCGCTGGCATTGGCGAGGTGTTATTTGAAGACTGCATGATTCAACCCAGTGAAATTATCGGCAAAGAAAATGAGGGTGATCTTATCTTGCAAACGACGAATGACTTTGCCAAAGTATGTCTTTCGGTAATTGCTCTCGGCATTTCACAAGGTGCAACAGATGCAGCAATAAAATATGCAAAAGAAAGGATCCAGTTCAATGAACGAATCATTGATTTTGGTATGGTCAGAGAAAAGATTGCTGAAATGACAACAATGATCGAAGCAGCTCGGCTCTTGATATATGATGCCGCGATGCAATATGATGCAAATAAAAATTACAAAAAAGCGGCTGCGATTGCAAAATTTTTCTGCAGTCGTGCCGCAGTTGAAATAACAACACAGGCGATTCAAATCTATGGTGGTTATGGTTTTATGAAAGATTATCCTGTAGAACGTTATTTCCGTGATGCCCAAGTCATCAATATACTCTGTAGCACAGCAAGAGAAGAAAAAGAGAATATAGTAAGGGAAACAATAGGTTAGTAATGGATATCGGGGTATCAGTGTATCAGGTTGTGGGTACCAGGATATAAGCAACAAAGAAACTCGTTCTCTGATACTCTGATACCCTGATGCCCTTCCCTCTGATGGCCTGATTGTCTGAGCTGCTGATCGTATTGACTTAGTTCCCATATTTCCTATAATGTCCCATGATTGACGTGCTTGCTCTAATCCTTGCTGGTGGTAGAGTAGATGAACTACTTTGTCTCACCGAAAATCGCGCTAAATCAGCAGTACCAATATTTGGCATCTACCGTATTATTGATTTCATCTTGAGTAATTTGATGCACTCCACAATAGATAATGTGGGACTATTATCTCAATATAGGCCTCAGGAACTCGTCAGCCATATCGGAACGGGTGAGCATTGGGATTTTATCGGAAGAAAGCGAGGAATCCGAATATTATCACCCTATCACCGTTTAGGGAAGTATGATTGGTACAAAGGAACTGCCGATGCAGTATTTCAGAATATTCCATACATCGAGGAATTCAATGCACAACATATACTCATTGCTTCAGCAGATCACATCTATCGAATGAACTATGAACCGCTCTACAAGTATCATCTGCAAAAAAATGCTGATGTCACGATCTGTTTCAAAAAACTAAAAACAAAAAGCACCAGATTTGGCTACGGTGTGATTGACAATAATGGTAAGTTGATTGATTACCAAGAGAAGCCAAAAACACCTCCATCAGAATGGGTATCTATGACAGTATATCTGTTCAAAAAAGATTTTCTTCTTGAAATCTTAGAAAGCAATTCGCACGAAAGTTCACATGAATTCGGCAAAGATATTATACCTAAGATCGTAAACACAAATAGAGTTTTCGGGTTCGCGTTTAAAGATTATTGGTCATATGCACGCACCATCGATTCTTACCACAAAACAAACATGGACCTTCTCAACGGAAAGATTGATTTGAGCAAGTGGCAGATACGAACTAATCTTCTCGAGAGAAGTGTATGCAGAGATAGGCTGCCAGCATACATAAACGGAGAAATTTCGAATGCGATTATCAGCGAGGAATGTGTAATCGAGGGGAAGGTAAAAAATTCAATTTTGTCGCCAGGTGTTACAGTGGCATCTGGGGCAGAAGTGATTGACTCCATAATATTTCACGATACATCAATAGAAAAAAATGCAAAGCTGCAAAAAGTAATTTGCGATAAAGACTCAGAAATTGGCGCAGGGTCGGTCATTGGCACATTTGGTACGGAGGTGCCCTCAAGAGAGTTTCCTGATTTATTAAATACTGGTATTACGGTCCTGGGAAAAAATGCTTGCATTCCACAAAATACAATTATTGGTTCAAATACAGTAATCTTTCCCTCAATGCAAATAAAAAGCATCCGGATTGAACCAGGAAGCAGTGTACGATGAAGAAAAATATTGTAGCAATGCTCTTAGCAGGTGGTGTTGGATCAAGGCTTAACATTCTTGTCCGTCAGCGTGCAAAACCTGCGATTGTCTTTGGCGCAACGTACCGTATAATTGATTTCACCATGAGCAATATTGCAAATTCAAATATCGATGTAGTAGGTGTTCTTACACAATATAAACCACTTTCTCTAATGGAACATATTGATAATGGTAGACCGTGGGATTTATTCGGACGAACACGCCTTGTCGAGATACTACCGCCAAAAACAGGTGAAGAAATGTCTGACTGGTATAAAGGAACATCAGATGCCGTCTACCAAAATCTCGGGTTCATCAATGATTTTGCTCCTGAATTGGTTCTGGTTGTTTCTGGCGATCATATTTATCATATGGATTATAACCCCTTGATAAGATATCATCTCGAGAAAAAAGCCGATGCAACCATCTGTCTCATAAATGTTCTAAAAAAAGATGCACACCATTTTGGTATTGCTGATATCGACAGTAAGGGTAGAATAGTAAAATGGGCAGAGAAACCAAAAGATCCAGAATCAGATCTTGCATCAATGGGCGTGTATCTTTTTAACAAAAATATTCTTATATCTTCATTAAACCGATCGGCGAGAACGAATGGTGTGGATTTTGCCAAAGATGTTATCCCGGCAATGCTCAAAGAAAACAAAGTTTTCGGATTTATATTTAAGGGATATTGGCGAGATGTCGGAACGATTGACGCATACTGGAATGCAAATATGGATATCTTAAGAAAGGATTCCGGGCTCACAATCAAGAACTGGAGAATAAAAACTAATACCTCTGCCAAAGGTGAAATCGGAGATCGCCCTTCATCATACTTCAGTCAATCTTGCTTAATTTCCAGATCACTCATTGCACGCGGCTGTATTGTTGAAGGACAAGTTAAGAATTCTCTTCTCTCTCCTGGGGTAAGAGTACATCGAAATACGGTCATCACCGACTCAATAATCTTTCATGATACTGAGATCGGTTCAAAATCGAATATTCAAAAATGCATTATCGACAAATCGGTCACTATAGGTAATGCGGTCATAATTGGCACAGGGAATCCTGTCCAAAATAAGAAATTTCCAGTCCATTTGCATACAGGGCTGACAATTGTTGGCAAAAATGCTAACATACATTCTGATATTAAAATCGGTAAGAATTGTATCATAAGGCCTGGAGCCGAGGTGCTGAAAGATTGTTGTTCTGGGAATACAGTGTAGTTGCACATATCAAATTACGAAATACAGAAAAATAAACATCTATAAAATTACACACCTTGAAATCTGCAATAAAAAAAGTCCAAGGTATTAGATCATATTTTATCTTTGAAAGGAGGTGATCCAGCCGCACGTTCCCGTACGGCTACCTTGTTACGACTTAGCCCCAGTCATCCACCCTACCTTGGGCCCTCAAATGAGAGACTTCAGGTATTGTGGACTTCCATGGCTTGACGGGCGGTGTGTACAAGACCCGAGAACGTATTCACCGCAGCAAGCTGATCTGCGATTACTAGCGATTCCCTCTTCATGAGGGCGAATTGCAGCCCCCAATCCGAACCATGCCTACCTTTAAAGGATTTGCTCCACCTTGCGGTATCGCTTCCCGTTGTAGTAAGCACTGTAGGACGTGTGTAGCCCTGGACATAAAGACCATGATGACTTGACATCATCCCCACCTTCCTCCACATTATCTGCGGCAGTCCCCTTAGAGTGCCTTCATCCGAAGACAAA